>Ga0170475_112296095_pt1 | contig 10713 bp, 7 predicted proteins | sample Soicark_Litter_5_FD_111474 | JGI IMG/M metagenome (GOLD analysis project Ga0170475, IMG submission 111474) | Avena fatua rhizosphere microbial communities from Hopland, California, USA. Combined Assembly of 48 SPs | reverse complement strand
CACCTTCCCGGGTCTTCGCAAATACATCATGGAGCCGTCGCCGGTGCGCATCTACGCGATGTTGAACATCGCGTCGATCGGCAATTTCGGCAACGAGCTGTACTTGAGCCCGACGTTTCAACCGATCAACGCCAAGGCGGCGGTCGGCGTCGTCAACGCGAACAAGGACAAGATCGTCGCCATCAAGGTGCGCATCAACGGCGATCACGCTGAACTAACGCACGACGTCGAGGTGCTCAAGCGGGCGCGGCAGGCCGCCGACGAAACCGGGCTGCCGATCATGATGCACTGGACCACCGATCGGGAACTGCTGGAGCTGTTGAAGCGCGGTGACATCCTCACGCACACCTTTACGGGCGCGACCCCGCGGGTGGACAACATCTTCGGTGGTCCCGACCAGGCGGCCAGAGTGCTGCCGCAGATCCTGGAGTTGAAGGAACGCGGCATCTTCACCGAAGGCCAGATGGTCAACTCGCACCACTCGTGGGACGTCTCCGAAAAGGCGTTCGCGCAAGGCTGGGTGCCGGATCTGATGGGCACCGACATGGGGTCGGTCGGCAAGGACATGCCGAACGGCATCCTGCTTCCCTGGACGATGACCGAGTATCTGTATCTCGGCCTCACCCCCGAGCAGGTCATCGAGCGCGTCACCCTCGCGCCGACGAAGGTGTTCAAGTTCCCGGAACCGGTCGGGACACTGCAGAACGGCGCGCCGGCCGACGTCACCGTCATCGATCTGCAGCAGGGGCCGTTCGAGCTGCTCGATCAGCGGGGACAGAAGCGCACCGGTCGCCAGCGCTTTGTTCCGGTGGCCGCCGTGCATGGGGGGACGCTGACGAAGATCGATCCCGCCGTGCACGAGGGGAAGTTCGCCGGCACCAGAACCTAGTGTCTGGGGTGTCGACGGGGTTCCTGATCGCGGCATCAATGTTCGCCGCCGGGCTTGTGACGCTGGTCGCGCAGGCCCCGGCGACGGTCCTCGACGGCGTTTACACGGCGGCGCAGGCGGCGCGCGGCGAGGCCCTCTACACGACCCACTGCAGCGGTTGCCACGAAGGCCAGGATGCAGACGGCCCGCTGTTGGCCGGGAAGATCTTTCTCGATCGATGGCGGGAAGACACGCTCGAACCGTTGTACGCGTTCATTACGACCAACATGCCGGGGAACAACCCCGGCGGTCTGACCGCCTCCGCTTACGCCGACGTCCTCGCGTTCATGCTCGAGAGCAACGGGCTGCCGGCCGGCAACACGGAGCTCACTCCCGACATCGTGCGGAGCACGCAGTTGGTGGGCGCGGACGGCCCGCGCCCGCTGGCCAACCTGACGATCGTCCGTGCGGTGGGCTGTCTCAGCGCCGTCAACGACACCTGGGCGCTGACCCGTGCCGGAAACGTGCGTCCGGTGCGCGCGCGTGTCGTCAAGGGAACGACGCCCGAGGAGCTGAAGGTCTCGGCGGCACAGCCGCTCGGCTCGCAGACGTTTCCGCTCATGAGCGTCACCCCGGAAGCCGCGGCGCTCGGCGGCAACAAGGTCCAGGTAAAGGGCGTGCTGAACCGGCAGGGCACGCTCGACCGGATCAACGTGATGTCGCTCGATTCCGTGGCCCCGACGTGCGGCGGTTAGACAGACGCGTCCGGATCGCACACGCGATTTGGTAGGTTGACCCCCTCGCCGACGGTCCCGATAATCACCCAACCTCGGACGAAACCCGGTCATTTCGCAGTGAAAAATCACATGTTCCACAGGGCTCTGCTCGTCGGCGGCGTGGCATTGCTGGCGGTTGCGGTGGTGTCCGGCCAGGACTCTCAGTCGCAGCGGCCGGCACCGGCGGCCGGCACGCCAGCAGCACGCATGGCCGCGGCGCGTGCCGTTCTCGACAGCTACTGCGTGACGTGCCACAACACGCGGCTGAAGACCGGCGGTCTCGTCCTGGACGATCTCGACCTGTCGCGATTGTCGGAGCATGCCGCGATCGCCGAGAAGGTGACGCTGAAGCTGCGAGCCGGGCTGATGCCGCCGCTGAACGCCCGGCGCCCCGACAAGGCGACGGTGGATGGCCTGATCGCGTGGATGGAAAACGAGCTGGATAGTCACGCGGTCCCGAATCTCACGCCGCCGGGGATCCATCGCCTCAATCGCACCGAGTACCAGAACGTCATTCGCGACCTCTTGGCACTCCGGATCGACGCGACCAAGTTCCTGCCGTCCGACAATTCGACCCGCGGCTTCGACAACATCGCCGGCGCGTTGACGACGTCACCGGCGCTGATGGAGGCGTATCTATCGGCGGCGGGAAAGATCAGCCGCCTGGCGCTGGCGTCGAACACCCGGCCGGCCTACGCCGAGTTCAACGTCCCGGATGACGTGACGCAGAACTATCACGTGGAAGGCTTGCCGTTCGGCACGCGCGGCGGGACGTTGATCGAGCACGAGTTTCCCGCCGACGGCGATTACGAATTCAAGATCGTGCCGATCTTCGAAGGCAACATGGGCCAGGCGAACGACCCGTTCGGCCAGATCACCGGCGAGCGGCTGGCGGTGACGATCGACGGTCAGCAGGTGCACCTGTTCGATTGGGACAAGTCGATGGTCGGGGCGCCGCGCTCGGGTGTGCCGACGCCTCCGATCCACGTGACCGCGGGTCTGCACAAGATTGGCGTGACCTTCCTCGCGACCAACTACGCGCCGGACAGCAACATCAATCACCTGTTCATGCGCGCGACCATTGAAACCGGCGGCATTCCCGGCTACGTGTTCTTTCCGCACGTCGGCAAGGTGAAGATCGAAGGGCCGCAGAACGCCGCCCGCGCGTCCGATACCGCGAGCCGCCGGCAGATCTTCGTCTGCCGCCCGGCTGCTGGCGCGACACCTCGCGACGAAGAAGCCTGCGGCCGCAAAATTCTGTCGACGGTGGCGCGCCGTGCGTATCGTCGGCCGGTGAGCGCCGCGGATGTCGACGTCCTGATGGGCTTCTATGCGTCGGGCCGGCACGCCGGAACCTTCGAGGACGGGATCGACACGGCGCTGCGGCGGCTGCTCGCCGATCCGGAATTCGTCTTCCGCGGCGAGGTGGCGCCGGCGACGGTGAAGCCGGGAGCGAGCTATCGCATCAGCGATCTGGCGCTGGCGTCGCGGTTGTCGTTCTTCCTGTGGAGCAGCATTCCGGACGACGAGCTGCTGACCCTCGCGGAACGCGGCGTGCTGCACGATCCGGCGACCCTCGAGAAACAGGTGCGGCGGATGATCGGCGATCCGAAATCCGCGGCGCTGATTCAGAACTTTGCCGGTCAGTGGTTGAACCTGCGCGCCCTGGCGACCGCGGCGCCAAACCTCAGCGTCTATCCGGACTTCGACGACAACCTGCGAACGGCGTTCCGCCGCGAGGTCGAGCTCCTCTTCGACGCGATCGTTCACGAGGACCGCAGCGTGCTGGACCTGCTGAACGCCGACTACACGTTCGTCGATGAGCGGCTTGCCAAGCATTACGGCATTCCAAACGTCTACGGCAGCCACTTCCGCCGCGTGCAGCTCGGACCCGATCTCGACATGCGCCGCGGCCTGCTTGGCAAGGGCGCCTGGATGCTGGTCACGTCGCAGGCGACGCGGACGTCGCCGGTGGCTCGTGGCAAGACCTTCCTCGAAACGTTCCTCGGCGTCAGCCCGCCGAGTCCGCCGCCGAACGTGCCGATGATCAAGCCGGCGGCGCAGGACAACACCGGCAACGCCAAGGAACCGACGATGCGCGAGCGCATGCAGATGCATCACCAGAGTCCGACCTGCGCGAGCTGTCACAGTCTGTTCGAGCCGATCGGCATCGCGCTCGAGAACTTCGACGGGATCGGCGCATGGCGCGTGCAGGACGAAGGGCAGCCGATCGACACCAGGGGATCGCTGGCCGACGGAACGCAGATCGACGGGCCGACAAGCCTGCGCGCCGTTCTGGAGCGCGACTCTGACCAGTTCGTGCGCGTGGTCAGCGAGAAGCTGCTCACCTACGCGCTCGGGCGCGGCATGGACGATCAGGACATGCCGATGGTGCGCGCCGTCGCGCGGGCCGCCCAGGGCAGTGGCTATCGCTTCTCGACGCTCATACTCGGCGTCGTCACCAGCGCGCCGTTCCAGCACAACATCAAGGGCAGCGAGATCTCGCCCGTCGCCACGCACTGAGAGGGACGTCCATGTTCATTGCAAAGAAGCACGTCTCCCGGCGCACCTTCCTGCGCGGCACGGGCGTGACGCTCGCGTTGCCGCTGCTCGATGCGATGGTGCCGGCAGCAACGCTGCTGGCCCAGACGGCCGCCACGCCGAAGCCGCGGTTCATCGCCAACTTCATTCCGCACGGCATGTCACCCGGCTACTGGGTGCCGGAAACGACGGGCACCGGGTTCAAGATGCCGCCGATCTTCGAGCCGCTCGAGCCGTTCCGGAAACAGACCGTCATCCTGAGCGGCCTGCACGCCCGGTCGGCGGAAGCCCCGGAAGGGCAGAGCCCGCCCGACCACTGGGTGGCGTCGGCGTTCCTGTGCGCGAACAAACCGCGGCGGACCGCTGGAGCCGACATCTATAACGGCACCACGATCGACCAGTTGATCGCCGGCAAAATCGGGCAGGAGACGCTGCTGCCGTCGATGCAGTTCGCCGTCGAAGACCCCGGTGCCAACTCGAACAGCTGCGGCGAAGGCTACAGCTGCGCCTACACCAACAGCATCTCGTGGTCGACCCCGATGACGCCGCTGCCGATGGAGTTGAACCCGCAGATCGTCTTCGAACGCATGTTCGGGGACGGCGGCAGCCCCGAGGAGCGCGCGTCGCGCCGCGAGGACAACCGCAGCATCCTCGATTCCCTCACCGCCAGCCTGACGCGCTTCAAAGGCGGGCTCGATCCGGCCGATCGCCATCGTCTCGATGCCTACTCGGAGGACGTGCGCGAGATCGAACGGCGGCTGCAGATCGCCGCCAAGGCGACGGCGGCGGTGCCGACCAATACGTCTGTTCCCGCCGGAGTGCCCGAATCGTTCGACGAGCACATCAAGCTGCACTTCGATCTGCTGGCGCTGGCGCTGCGCGCCGACATCACCCGCGTCGCCACCATGCTGTTCGCGCGCGATCTGACGATTCGCTCGTACCCGGAGAGCGGCGTCACGGTGGCGTTCCATGCCGGCTCGCACCACGGCGAGAACGACAAGCGCAAGGCGGAGTACGCGGTGCTCAATCGCTACCACATCGCGATGCTCGCCTACTTCATCGACAAGCTCGCGAAGACGCCGGATGGCGACGGGACGCTGCTCGATCATTCGCTGGTGCTGTACGGCTCGAACATGGGTAATTCGAACCAGCATCGGCATGAGGACGTCCCGCATGTGCTGATCGGCGGCGCCAATGGACGGTTGAAAGGCGACCGTCACCTCGCGTATCCGAGCATGACCATTCCGACGGGGAACCTGCTCCTGAGCCTGCTCGATCGGTTCGACATTCATCAGGACAGCATCGGCGACAGCACCGGACGGCTGGAGGATCTCTGATGCGCACGCACATTCGCGTACTTGGTGCACTCCTGCTGCTGGCGATCGTCGGCGTGGCAGCGGCCACCAGTGAGGTGGCCGATGCCGTGCAGCGCGGCGACGCGGCAGCGCTCCGGCGCCTGGTCGCGCAGAAGGCCGACGTGAACACGCCGCAGGCGGACGGCGCGACGGCGCTGCATTGGGCCGTCTACCGCGATGACCTGGCGACCGTGGACCTGTTGCTGAAGGCCGGCGCCAACGTCAAGGTGGCCAACCAGTACGGCGCGACGCCGCTGTCGCTGGCGGCGGAGAGCGGCAAGGCGGCGATTGTCCGGCGATTGCTCGAGGCCGGGGCGGATGCGAACGAACACCTGCTCAACATGGAAACCGTGCTGATGATGGCGGCGCGCACCGGCGACGTCGCCACGATGCAGCTGCTGATCGAGCGCGGCGCCGACGTCAACGCCAAGGAGAGCACACGCGGCACGACGGCGTTGATGTGGGCGGCGGCGCAGAAACATCCGGCGGCGGTGAAACTGCTGATCGACCGGGGCGCGAATGTCGCCGCGGCCTCTGATCCAGCGTGGCAGGATCGGCCGGTGCGCTACGCGAAGGCTGTCGATCCGAGGCCGTCGCAGGGTCGCAATCAGGATCTGGTCGTCAGCCAGGTCGGTCCGCGGAGCACGCGGGCCCGCGACGGCGGCGGGCTCACGGCGCTGGTCCTGGCGGTCCGCGAGAACGACGCCGAATCGGTGCGCGTTCTCCTCGACGGCGGTGCCGACGTGAACCAGGTGACGCGCTACGGGTGGAGTCCGCTGCTCGTCGCGACGCAGAACCGCAATTACCAGCTCGCGTCCTACCTGCTCGATCACGGCGCCGATCCAAACCTGACCAACAAGGGTGCCTGGTCGCCGCTCTACATTGCGGTCGACAACCGCAATATCGAGGGTGGCGATTATCCCGTCGCCAAAGCCGACATGGACTCCCTCGAGTTCATCAAGAAGCTGATCGACAAAGGCGCTGACGTCAACTGGCGCGTGCAGGAGTCGACGTGGTTCCGGACCGTGTTCACGGCGCAGTGGGTGAACGAAGACGGCGCGACCCCGTTCTGGCGTGCGTCGCAGTCGAGCGACCTGGCGCTGATGAAGCTGCTGCTCGAACATGGTGCCGATCCGAACATTGCGACCAACGTCGGCGTGACGCCGCTGCAGGTTGCCGCCGGGATTGGCTGGGTGGAGGGCGTGACCTACGAGTGGTCAAAGGCCGCGAACGTCGAAGCGGTGAAGATGCTGATCGCCCTCGGGAACGATCCGAACGGGCAGGCCCAGACCGGCCGCACCGCACTGCATGGCGCGGCGCATAAGGGAGCGACCCAGGTCATTCAAGTGCTGGTGGACGCCGGCGCCAAACTCGATCAGCGGGACTACGGCCAGACCGGCAACGACGCGGGCGGCCGGCTCGCCTTCCACAAGTACCTGCCGGTGGACTACGCCGACGGCCTGATCCGAATCGGCACGCAGTCGGCGATCATTCAGCCGGAAGCGGGCGCGCTGCTGCGCAAGATGATGGCGGAGCGCGGCATGCCCGTGCCACCGACCGGCCGTTCGCTCGAGTCCGTCTGCCTGGCTGCAGAACTGTGTGATGACCTCGTCCCCGAGAAGGATGAGATCCACGATCTGCAGAACCCGGAGCTGCGGGATCCCGAGTTCCAGAAGAAGAACAACCGTCGTCCGCGAAACTAGCGAGGCGCCATGCGTCGTCATCTGATCGCGACTGTGTTGGCACTGGTAGGCTGTGGCCTGACGAGCGCCCCGGCGCACGCGCAGGCCAAGGCGTCAGCGGAAGCGACCGCCGCCGCCGCCGTCAATCCGAAGTGGGTGCCGCCGAAGCTGCCGTGGGGCCAGCCCGATCTGGAGGGCATCTGGACCAGCGACGACATGCGCAGTGTCCCGATGAACCGCCCGGCGCAATTCGGCACCCGCCGCTATCTCACCGACGACGAGTTCACCGCCCGCGCCCGCGAGCGTGAGCAGGCGCGAGCGGTCGACAACGCGCGGACCGGCACCTTCCGGAATGAAGAGGGCACGCGCGACTTCGGCTACACGTCGATGATCATCGATCCGCCTGACGGTCGAGTCCCGGCGGTCACCGCGGAGGCCCGGAAGCGGCCGTCCGTCCGCGGCACCAGCGGCGTGGGTCCGTTCAACACCATCGACGACTTCAGCCTGTGGGACCGCTGCATCACGCGTGGCCTCACCGGGTCGTGGCTGCCGGTGGTGTACGGCAACGGCACGCGTATCATCCAGACGCCGGACTCGGTCATAATCGCCCACGAAATGGTGCACGAGACACGCATCATCCCGCTCGACGGGCGGCCGCACATCGGCAACGGCCTCAAGCAGTTGATGGGAAATTCACGCGGCCACTGGGAAGGCAACACGCTGGTCGTCGAGACGACCAATTTCACCGACCGCCTGCCGGTCACCGGGGGCGTGCGCGCCAGCGAGTCGCTGAAGACGACCGAGCGGATCACCCGGATCGATCCCGACATGATCGATTTCGAGCTGCGCGTCGAGGACCCGAACACCTACACCGCGCCGTTCACGCTGCGGATGACGCTCACCCATCAGGCTGGCTACGAGATGTACGAGTACGCCTGTCACGAAGGAAACCGCGCGGTGCCGAACGCGCTGAGCGGCGAACGCGCCTACGACCGGCAGGCCGCTGAGAACGCGAAGAAGGGGCTGCCGCCGCCCGAGCGGGTGTTCGAAAAGGTCAACGGCGACGACCGCGGCCGGTAGCCGCGGCTCTCCGTGGACTGCTGACGCGCGGGTCCAATCGGACCCGCGTAGGCCGCGGAGCCCTCCTCGTGCAAACGGCCGGCGCGCGGTCGCTCACATCAGCGGCGGGTCGGTTACGGACAGGACCCCGGCAGGTTGTTCAGCCCCTCGGTCTGGCGGTGAAACCGCGCCGAGATCGAACGGCCCGAGTAGGTGACATCGAGCACGAACAACGTGTCGTAGTCGCCCGTCGGCCACGCCGGCACGGTGACGTGATGCCCGTACTTGTTCATGATGCTTTGCACGAGCTTCTGCAACTCCAGGTGCTCCCACGCCACAAAGATCGTCGAATCGGCCTTCGCCGGCGTGATCAGCAGGCGCTCGAGCGACGCGATGTCGCGCCAGCCATACGCGGCGTTCACTGAGCGTCCGCGCGGATCGCGACCGGCTCAATCGTCGCGAGTGGCCGGACGTAGTAGAAACTGCCGCCCCGATCATCGATCTTCGAGCCGGGGTTCGGCGCGTACAGAAAATCGGGAGTGCCGAAGCGAGGCAGCAGGACGTCGGGCAGCGCGAGCGCACGCCGCAGGCCCTGGCACGTCAGTTGACCGAGACCGTCGGCCGGCTTTTCGCCGTGCCGGAACAGGACAATGGTTTGATCGGCGAGCGCGGGGCGGGGAACGGCGAGCAACGAAACGAACACAACGACGCAAAGTGCTTTCAGGGACATCCGATGGGTTCCACTTCGCGGGGCACGGGCAACGCCCCAGGCTAATAATCGGGAGCGTCTTCACGCTAAACGCAGTCATGCGCCGATTCAAGCCGGACCAAACGCACGCTTCTGTAGGGCGGGCCTGGTGCCTCCTTGTAGGGCGGGCCTTGTGAGGCCCGCCTGTTTACTTTGGGAACAAACGACCGGAGGACGGCGAGGGGCAGCAACCAGGGCCTGATGGTCATTGGCCCTTGGTCGCTGGATTCTTCAGAAGGTGAAGGTCACGTGGAGCCGCGCCAGCCGCGGCGAAGCGATCGCCGTCGGCGTCAGCCAGGACGCACCGTTCGTGCGGTACTCGTAGGTCTGCTGGTATGACGTCGCCACGTTCGAGTTGAAGATGTTGTAGAGGTCGACGCCGACGTCGGTGCGACGGCCGGCGAAGCGCAGGATCTTCGCGAAGCGCATGTCGACGAGATTGATTCGCGCCAGCGTATACAGCTGTCCCGCCGTCAGCAGGTTCACCGTGGTCGTGCCGGTCGCCAGCGCGTTTGCCGGCAACCGCCCCAGCGCCTGCTGGATGACGGTGTTGGGGACGACGTAGTTCGCCTGCAAGTAGCCGCCGTTGGTGGCGACGCCGCCGCCAGGCGTCGTGACCAGCGAACGCATGCTCGCGCTCACCAGCACCTCAGCCTTCGGAATCGTATAGGACGCCAGTCCGCGGAACGACGTCGCCCACTTCTCGTTGACATGGCAGGCGTCGAGACGGTCGGTCGACGTCGCCCCGATCAGCATCTCGGGCAGCTTCGCCGTGACGTCGCAGTTGTCACGAACACCATGACCGCTGCTGGTCCCGCCCTGCAGCGTCAGCCTCTTCGTCGATCGCATGGTCGCCGTGAAGTCCACGCCCTGCCAGTAGGCCGTGTAGTCGCCGTAGTTGCTGGCGCTGGTCTGCAAATTCTGCGACCCGCGGGCGCTGGCCGCCGGCGTGATCGCGACATAGCGGGCGGCGGTGCCGGCGCCGGGCAGGTTGGCATGGTCGGGGACCGGGAGCGAGTAGACGTCGTAGTCGGACGCCGCCGTCAGGGTGTTGTCGGTCACGAAGAAGTTGCCCCACCACCGCCGGTTGTAGGCGACCTCCACCGACAGCTTCGGGAAGAGCTCGTGCTGCACGCCGGCGCCGAACTGCCAGTCGTACGGCCGGATCCCCCAGCCCTGGAGGATCGCGGGATTCACGATGGTCAGGTTCGGATTGGTGTTGCCGAAGTTCGGGCCCGTGCCGACTGCCGCGCCGCACGTATCGCCGCCGGTCGCGGTGGTATTCTGCGCCGCCGGGTTCAGCAGATCGCAGTCGACGACGAAGTTGCGGTTGTTGTCGGTCCATCCGCGATTGGCGACGCTCGTGACCGTGCGCATCGCGGGGTTGTTCGCCCAGTAGTTCTCGTCGTTGGTGGCGGCCTGCAGATATTTGCCGATGTTCACCTTCACCGCCGTCTTTCCGTTGCCGAACACGTCGTACGCGGAGCCCACGCGCGTCGTGATGTCGTTGTAGCCGGCGACGCTCACGGTTTCCGGAAAACTGATTGCCGCCGGATTGAACCGCGACGTGAGCGATGTGCCGTTGCCTTCGGCCGGCGCCCAGCTCCATGCGCGGTCGAAGCGCACGCCGCCCTGCAGCGTGAGCCGGCAGCGCGTCCACTGATCCTGCGCGAAAAACGACGTT
>Ga0170475_104345158_pt1 | contig 10713 bp, 8 predicted proteins | sample Soicark_Litter_5_FD_111474 | JGI IMG/M metagenome (GOLD analysis project Ga0170475, IMG submission 111474) | Avena fatua rhizosphere microbial communities from Hopland, California, USA. Combined Assembly of 48 SPs | reverse complement strand
GAAGCCGACAACGGCCGGGAGGCAATCAAACTGACGCGGGAACTCAGGCCGAGCGTCGTCGTGATGGATCTGGCAATGCCGCTGCTGAACGGGGTTGAGGCGACGCGGCAGATTATGCAGCAGGTGAGGAAGAGCAAGGTGCTGGTGCTGACCTCGTACGGCGATGACTCGTCGGTCACGCAAGCGATGAAAGCCGGGGCGGCGGGATTTCTGATGAAACAAACCGCAGCGGCGGAGTTGGTGCGCGCGATTCGCGAGTTGCATAACGGAAACGCGTATTTCAGCCCGTCCATTGCAAAGCGATTGCGGGAACATTGCCGGGCAGCCGTGAACGGAGATGTGGAACGCGCGGCGGAAGCGAAGCCGAGCTTGACCGCACGTGAAGCTGAAGTATTGCAACTGGTCGCGGAAGGATTTCCGAACAAGGGCATCGCCTCCGAGTTGAGCATCAGCATCAAGACCGTGGAGAAACATGCAGCAGGTCATGAATAAATTGGGGATTCACGACGTGGCGGGGTTAACCAGATATGCAATTGCGCAGGGGATTGTCGAGCGGGACGCCGCGCCCAAAGGAGCCATCGAGCACGTGGCGGCGTGAAGGCCGGGGTATTCGCAGTATCCACAAATACATGCCATTGCGCATTGTGAGCGGAGCCCGGGGCGGAGAGGTTACGGGCAAGAAAGATTATGAAAATAAAATCTATATTGTCCTTTTTGGCAGCAGCCGCTCTCGTAGCCGGTTGTAACTCTGGCGACACTGGCTCGGGCGGCAGTTCCGGGAGCGGTGCGAGTGGCAGTTCTGGAAGTTCTGGCTCGAGCGGAGGTTCGGGTTCAAGCGGCAGTTCCGGCGCGAGTGGTAGTTCGCAGGGTTCTGGTTTGAGCGGCAGCGGGTCGCAGTCGGGCGGCTCGCAGTCGGCAAGTGCCCGCGGAGCGGGACAGGGTTCGGCGAGTGCTTCGCAGGGGACAGCTGGAGCCGGCAGTGGCTCCAGCGCGCAAGGTGCTTCGGGTGGCAGCCAGGGCAGCAGTGGAACCAATAGCGGGGGAGCCAGCAGCGCCAGTAGTAATCCTTAGTTCCTTCGGTCTGACTCGTTCCGGTGGTGAGGCGCAGTTCCGGTTGGCTGGGGCTGCGCCTTTTTCGTCAGAATTGTAGCAGCCGAGGTGACGAGGCTCTCTTCACGGGTTGAGTACGGTTCGACGAAAAACGGAGCCTCGTCACCTCGGCTGCTGCGGCACTCATGAATCTGCTGCGGGTTTAGTACCCATAGCAGGAGTTTATGTGAAGCGAGATGGTGAGAGCGTGAAAAAGGTGGTGGTGATTGGCGGTTCAGCCGGTGGGATCAGCGCCCTCTGCTCGATCCTTCGCAAGTTGCCCGCGGACTTTCCGGCGCCGGTTTTGGGAGTTATTCATGTCGATGAACATTCGAGTCACCTGGCCGAGGTGTTACAACGGTGCTCCGAATTAAAGGTGGCGGACCCAGTTAAACCTGAGCCGATCCGGCCAGGGCACGTCTATATTGCGCCTTCAAACCGGCATCTAATCGTGAAGTCGGGTTGCGCCATGGCCGTAATGGGTCCGCGTGAGAATCGGCATCGGCCGTCAGTGGATACGTTATTTCGGAGTGCGGCGCGCAATTATCGGCGCGCGGTGGTGGCGGTCGTGCTCTCCGGAGCATTGGACGATGGGAGCGCGGGAGCGCTGGCGGTGAAAGCCAGGGGTGGCACCGTGATTGTGCAAGATCCTAATGAGGCGCAGATTAGCGATATGCCGGCAAACGTGCTTAAACAGGTGAAATCCGCGCGGTGCATGCGATTGGAGGAAATACCGGCAGTGCTGCTGCGGCTGGCATCATCCAACGGCACGCCGACATTGCCCGAGGTTAAAGGTGAACATTGCACGGACCCGGAAGACGTAGAGGTCGCGAAGGATAATGAACCGCTGCCGATGACCTGCCCGGACTGTGGCGGTGCGCTGTTGGAAACACGGGATGGCAAGACGAGGCAATGGCGCTGTCACGTGGGGCACAGGTTCTCGCTCAACAGCTTCACCGATGCGCAGTCGGACGCCGTGGAACGGGCCCTTTGGGTAGCGATACGAAAGCTGCGGGAAAGGGAGGCGATTCAGGAGCAACTTGCGAAGGACCGCAGCATTCGACCGGAACTGCGCAAGCGTTACAAGGAGAACGGCGCGGCGGCAGCCGGTGATATCCAATTACTGGAGGAGGTTTTAACGCGGCTATAGTAACCTTTGGAAGGTGTGAGTGGATGCGTGTGGACATGCAGTCGGTTGGCAGTGCCTTGGGGTATACACCCCAACGAACAAGTTTGTGTTAAATGTACAGTGGGGCGTTACGCTCCATGGCTACAGCCCTAACGAAAAAACGGTTCATGAGTTTTGAGCCAACGATTTTGTTTGCTGAGGATTCAGAGAGCGATGCCTTTCTGATGCAGTTGGCATTCGAAGACGCAGGTTTGCCCTTCGCGCTTCAGTTCGTACCCGACGGCCTCGCGGCGACGAACTATCTCTCCGGCAAGGCAGAATATGCGGACCGGGAGAAGCATCCATTTCCGTGCATACTGCTAACCGATCTGAAAATGCCGCGGATGACCGGGTTTGAACTCTTGCGGTGGGTCCGGGCTGACCAACAATCGCGGCATCTGCCAGTAATAGTCGTCAGTGGTTCAGACCAGCCGGAAGACCGGCAGCGGGCCCTGGCGCTGGGCGCGAATGATTACGTGGTAAAAGATTTGGTGTTGCGGCCGGAGTCCGCGCTGTTCCAAGCGCTCCTGCGTCACGCGCCGGTGCCGTGTGGTATAGCCGCGAAGCCGGTTTCAAAACGCGCGCGCAAGGTGAGATAGGCGTCCCAACGCCAGTCATCAGAACTTTTGGAAAGATCCGGGTAAGGACAAGGTTGAAAACGTTGGTGAGGAATCTTCCGTTTTCCCATTGCGAAACCATCTCAGAAAGGTAATCTCAACCCTGTCTTCTGGCGGTCCAAGCTATGCCTCAAAATCGCGCCAAAGCGCTTAAGAAAAAGAACGGGGCACTTGCTGCCGCGAAAAATTCCCGGACGCCTGCCCAGGCGCGCATTCGCTCGCTCGAAAGCACCGCCTCCTCCGCGCGGAACGCGGCTATCAAAGCTCAGAAGCTATCGGCCAAAATCGCGAGGACCGCCGCGGACACGGAACTCGGTGCGAAAGCCGTCCATCGGAAGATCAAGAAAACCGAGGACGAAGTGCATGACGCGGAAAGGAGCATTCGGCCGCGGGCCGGGCGTCCTTTTATGATCGTGGGTGTAGGCGCGTCGGCCGGAGGTTATGAAGCCTTCGCTCAACTTTTGGAGTGCCTGCCGCTCGATACTGGCATGGCGTTCGTGCTGGTCCAGCATCTGGATCCCACGCATGAGAGCAAGCTGACGGAATTGCTCTCGCGCTCGACAAAAATGCCGGTGGTGGAGATCAGAGACCGAACCACGGTTCAGCCGAATCACATCTATATCATCCCGCCGAACCGTTTGCTGACGATTTCAGAAGGGCAGCTTCAGCTAAAACCGCGACGGCGGCAGGACGGGCCGAATCTGCCGATCGATCATTTCTTCTCGAGCCTCGCCCACGACCAAGGCAACCGCGCTCTCGGCATTGTGCTCTCCGGCTACGGCGCGGATGGGACGCATGGGCTGGAACAGATCAAAGCCGAAGGCGGCATTACTTTTGCCCAGGACGAAAAGAGCGCGAAATTTTACGGCATGCCGGGCGCCGCGTTGCAGTCCGGTTGTGTTGATTTCGTGCTGCCGCCGGCGGGCATGGCCCGCGAATTGGAACGCGTTTCCCGTTACGCGCCCTTCCGCCGCGCAAAACCCGCGCCGCCCGCGGAACCTTCGGTGCCGGAAGCCGACGCCGATCTCATTCGCATCTTCAGCCTGCTCCGCGCCCTGACAGGTGTCGATTTTACCTATTATAAGCACAACACGCTTAAGCGCCGGATCACCCGGCGGATGGTTCTCAAAAAAATCCAACACTTGCGCGAGTACTTAAAATACTTGCAGCAAAACCCGGCCGAAGTTGATCTCCTGTTCAGCGATATCCTGATCAACGTCACCGGCTTCTTCCGCGATCCGAGCGCGTTTATCGCCCTGAAGAAAAAAGTTTTCCCGAGGCTTGCGAAGGAAAAAGCGCCGGGAGCGCCGATCCGGGTCTGGGTGCCTGGGTGTTCGACCGGCGAAGAGGTGTATTCCCTGGCGATTTGCCTGCACGAATTCCTGGGCAAGAACGTAACTGCCAAATCCCTGCAAATCTTCGGCACTGACATCAGCGAAGCGATGGTGATGCGCGCGCGGCTGGGGCAATATCCGGCTGGCATTGCTTCACAGGTGTCACCGGAGCGGCTGCGTAAGTATTTCACCAAAACGCAAAACGGCTTCGAGATCAGCAAGTTCATTCGCGAGATCTGCATCTTCGCCAAGCAGAACGTGGCGGAAGACCCGCCGTTTTCGAAGCTGGACTTAATCAGTTGCCGCAACCTGCTCATTTACCTTGGCCCGGTTCTGCAAAAGAAGGTCATGCCGGTGTTTCATTACTCGCTCCAGCCGGGTGGGTATCTGATGCTGGGCGGTTCCGAGACGATCGGCACTTTTGCCAATCTGTTCACACTGGTCGACAAGAAGAACAAGATTTATTCGAAGATCGAGACTCACTCCCGGCCGGAGATAGAGTTCTTTAGTTCGCCCACCGCGCCGAGCCGTGAGCCGCGCACGGTCAAACCAAGGGAGACCGCCGCCAGCCCATTCGACTTGCAGCGGCGCGCGGATGAAATCCTGCTCTCGCAATATACTCCCGGTGGCGTGGTGGTGAACTCCCGGATGGAAGTGCTGCACTTCCGCGGCAAAACTGGCTATTACCTGGAGCCCTCTCCTGGTAGCGCCAGCTTGAATCTGTTAAAAATGGTTCGCGAGGAGCTGGTAGTCGATATCCGCACTGCCTTTTCCCAGGCGTCCAAATCGAACCTGCCGGTGCGCAAGGAGCCGGTGCGCATTCGTTACAATGGCCATTATCGCGAAGTGATCCTCGAGGTGGTGCCTTTCAAGGGAGCGCCTTCCTCCGAGAAATTTTTCCTCGTTCTGTTCCACGACCTCATGGGGGCGATGGAACACGAAAAAGACGGTATGCGGCGTAACTCAGGGGTCCAACAGCAGGCGCAACGGGAAGTCCGTCGCCTCCGGGAGGAGATCGCGCAGACGAAGGAATCCCTCCAAACGATCATCGAGGAGCAGGAAGCCACCAACGAGGAGTTGAAATCGGCGAATGAGGAAATTCAGTCGAGTAACGAGGAGCTGCAGTCGACTAATGAGGAGCTTGAAACCGCGAAGGAAGAACTTCAATCGACAAACGAGGAACTGACCACCCTCAACGAGGAGCTGCAGAATCGCAATTTGGAATTGAGCCAGGCGAACAACGACCTGACGAACCTTATCGGCAGTTTCAACATGCCGATGCTCATGCTGGGGAACGATTTAAAAATCCGCCGGTTCACCCCCGTGGCTGAAAAGCTCTTTAACCTGATTCCGGGCGACGTGGGCCGCCGCATCAGCGATATCAATCCCAACATCACAGTCCCGAACCTAGCCGCGATCGTTAACGAGGTCATGCAGACCTTGAACACGCGGGAGATCGAAACCCAGGACAGCCAGGGTCACTGGTATTCACTGCGGATCCGCCCTTATCGCACGAGTGAGAACAGGATCGAGGGGGCGGTCCTGGTGCTGGTGGATATCGGGGACATCCGGACTACCATCGACGAGATAACCGAGATTACAGCGCAGCCGATGCTGATTCTCGATGACGAGCAGAATATCGCTACCTTGAATGACGCTTTTGCCCGGATGTTTGCGGCCTCACGCCGGGACCTGGAAGGCAAGCCGGTCCTTGAAGCCGCCCAGGGTCAGTGGAACGTGCCCGCGTTCAAGACGCTCCTCGAGCGGGTGTTGCCGGAGAGCAAACGCGTGGAAAACTACCGGGTGGAGTTTGAGCTGCCCAGGGCAGGCCGGAAGACCTTCTCCCTGGTGGCCCGGCGCCTTTATCATCAGACCAAAGCCACGCATTACATCGTGATTCGGTTCGACGAGATCGGTGAATAACTCTATCCGGAAAACGCTTGTGCAACCCGGCCGGAGTTGTAGGGTTATTGCTGCATGTGCCCAGCCACCAATTTGGTGGTATCCATTAGTATGAGCGAAATCAGATGAGGAGACTGCCTAATCAAGTAAGGCCTACCCTCTCAGGCACGGCAGGAACCGCCCGCGCCTTCGTCGCGGAGACGTCCAAGGACCGGTTTCTGGCTGAACTCGAGTTCGAAAATACCAGGCTCCGCATGGAGCTGGAGCGTCTGAAAAAGATTCAGTCCGACCAGGATCGCGCCACCCACCAGCTCCAGTCCTTCTACCAATACGTTCCGATTGGCTACATCACGCTCGACCAAAAGGGAATCGTTACTGATTGGAATGCCGCCGCGCACCAGCTTCTGGACCCGAAACGACATGGCCTGGCCGATTTGCCCTTCAGTTTGTTCGTGGCGAAGGCGGACGTTCACATCTTCCTTGAACATTTACAGAAGTGCAAACGCGGGCAGGCTCAACAGGTCGTTTCCGAGCTGCGCCTCAAAACGGCGAGCGAGACGGTGCCGGTCCAGTTGCTGAGCGTCCCAGTCCACTCGGGCAGCACGCGGCTGTTTCAAACCGCGCTCATCGACCTGACCGAGTCCAGGAAAAACCAGAGCGCGCTGGAGGAAGCGCGGGAGTTTTCAGACGCCATTGTCCAAACGACGCACGAGCCGCTGGTGGTGCTCGGGCCGGACCTGAGCGTCATCCGGATCAACGAAGCCTTTTCGCGGCTGTTCCGCATTTCCCGCAAGCTGGCCCGCGGACGCCGCTTTTATTCAATGCTCAACCTGTGGTGGGCGGGCAATGAGTTGCGCGCTCGTCTCGAACGCTGCCTCGCTGAGGGGACTTCGCTGAATAACTTTGAGTTCAGCGTCAACCCACAGGAACTCGGGCCGCGCACCTTTATCGTGAACGCGCGCCCCTTGCGCCAGCGCGAAACTTCCGAACCGCTCCTGCTGGTGGCCCTGGAAGATATCACCGCTCGCAAAGCGGCGGAGCAGAAGCTCGCCGAATCCAACCGCGAATTGCAGCAACTCAATAACGAACTGGAACGGCGGGTGGAGGAGCGGACGAAAGAGTTGCGTGCAAGCAACCGCGAACTCGAGAGCTTCTGCTACACGATTGCCCACGACTTGCGCGCTCCGCTGCGGGGTATCGCCGGCTTCGGCGCCGTTTTAGAGGAGCGTTGCGGGGAAAAGTTGGGCGCGGCCGGGACCGAGTACGTACATCGGATCATTAACGGCGCGCAGCAAATGGATACGTTAATCCGCGATCTCCTGGAATACGGCCGCTTCAATACGGCCGAACTCCCGTCCGCGCCGATTGATGCCGAGCAAGTGTTGGACAGCGTGCTGGGCAACCTGGAACCTGCCATCAATGAAAGCGGCGCGACCATTGAGCGCAAGGCCCGGCTCCCGCATGTGGTGGGCCACACCGTAGCGTTGCAGGCGGCCTTTTCAAACCTGCTGAGCAACGCCCTCAAATTTGTTTCCCCGCAAACTCCTCCGCGCGTCACCATCTGGCCGGAAGAGAGCGACGGAAGAATTTCCATTTACATTGCAGATAATGGCATCGGTATTCCCCCGCAGCACCAGAGCCGAATTTTCGAAATTTTCCAGCGGTTGCATACCCAAAGAGAGTATCCAGGCACGGGCATCGGTCTCGCCATCGTCAGCAAAGCCGTTCAACGCATGGGTGGGGAGATAGCGGTTCATTCCGAGCCTGGGAAAGGCACGCGGTTCTGCCTGAACCTGCGCCGCGCGTCCGGCGCGCGGTCAGCCGCCTTGATCGACTGACCTTCGTCGGAGCCGAGCCAGGAAGCGCTGCGCAGGAGGGCATTGCCGTCTTTCCGTGACAACTTCTCCTCGACAATTGCTGAGAATCCCAATAACTATCCGCCGTTCGGTGCACCAATACTCTCCTGACCTGCCCGGGGCACCCCGCGAGGCGGCCACTGGAGGAACCGAAAAATGCACGCGCCCGTAGCTCAACGCCAGAGTGTCCGTGGTGTTCTGGTTCACAACAGCACCACGGAAGGTAAGGGTTAGACTCCCTTCGGGCGCACCTTGTTCCATAAAATATCGGACTACTTGTCGCAAGGCCAGCGGCTCTGCTTTGGCTTCGTCGTTCACAGGGCATTTTCGTATCGCGACCCCGCAGTTGGTCCCAGTGTAGAATGTTTTGCTCATATAAAACGGAGTGATTTGGCGAAGCTAAATAGAGCGCCTTCCGCATTGACCCCCCCCACAAAGGAGACGAGCGTCCGTCAGGAGAAAACAACATATGCACAAAACACTGTTTGTAATCATGGTAGCCGCAGCGATCGGCGCCGGCTGCAAAAAGCGGTCGGGGCTCCTCCAGTGGCGGAACCTCCGATGACTCTATGAGCCGCTCGTCGGTGGGCGGTTCGTCGGGTAGCACATCAGGGAGCGGTTCGGGCTCGTATAATGGTTCGGGCTCGTACGGGAGTTCGTCACAGGGAACCGGGTCAGCGACATCAGGCACGACCAGCAGCGGCGGCACTTCAGGTAGCGGCAGTACTTCAGGTGGCGGCGGCACTTCAGGGACGCCGTAGCAGGCCTTTGTCCTTGCGAGCAAACCGGCGCAGTCCGGACGGGATACATGGTCTCCGGATTGCGCCGGATTCTTTTTTATTCACGTATAATGTTGCCCTGCGATCATGGGGTTTTAAGCCAACCCCAGTCTCCCTGATTTAGCCCCTTTGCCAATCACCGCCGACGATTAGAAGTTGGACGGAGGCTAAACAAAAAAACAGACTTTATGAACAAACCACTCACAACAAAATTTCACGGCATTTTAGATTACCCGGTCGGGCTAGCGCTGCTGCTGGCGCCGAATCTGCTTGGTTTTGCTCAGCTCGGTGGCCCAGCGGTTTGGCTCCCCAGAATCATCGGCTTACTTATACTGGCCCAAAGCATCATGACGGCTTACGAACTTGGGCTAGTCAAAGTGCTGCCTATGCGCATGCACCTGATGACCGATTATGTTGCAGGTGTTCTACTCGCGGCTTCCCCATGGCTCTTCGGATTTTACGACCCGGCCAATCAAAGAATCTGGATGCCGCACCTAATAGTGGGCCTAGTAATCCTGCTCGTGACCGCGTTGACGCAGAAGGAGCCTCGTCACTTTGCGGTCGGAGACCACGCTGACAAACATGCGCATGCGTGAAGAGCGCAACCATTTGAAACGGGGCCAGGCAGGTTTATGAGAGTATCTCGATCCACAAATCGCGGAGCGCAGAAGAGTATGGGAACCGCGAATCGCCGGGCGTTGAATCCCCGCCAGCAGAAAAGCTTAACAAAAGCATCCAGGCCGGCAGCGCCGATTGGCACTGCTGGCGTAGGCACGACCGCTGGGCAGGTCGGGCCCCAAACGAACTGGGCGGAAATAGAAGCAAAGGTGCAGGAGGGGATGCGGCGCTCGCGAAAAGGGCCCGGGTCAACGATCAGGGCGGAAAAGGCCGCTCGCAATCAAATGCTCAAACTCCAGCGTTCCGCGCCAACGGGGCGAAGCCTCGCAGGTAAGGGGACCAGGACGCGCGCTGCTGTTCATGGCGGAGTTTCACGGGGCCACGAAGTGGGCACGACATGAAATGAGCGCCTGGCCACGGACAGTACTAAAGCCTTCTCCGTGCCGCGTTTTTTTACGCCTCGCCCATGACTAACCCTTCGATCGTGTGCGCCTGCACGATGGGCTCAAGTTTTTCCACGATCCGTGCATTCACGTGTGGCTTGATGTCGTCCGGCAGCGAATCGAAAAATTCCTGCGTCATTTGCAAGTCATGACGTTCGGAATTTCTTGCGTCCGGCGCGTCTACTCCCAACACCAGGACTGGGCGGGATTTATTCGAGCGGTTGGCTGTGCCGCGATGAATTGTCAGCGCCGATCTCACCGAAATATCGCCCCTCTGCGGCATCTTCCGTTCTGCCCGAGTTTCGTATCGTGGATACAGCTCTTTCGGTGGAAACATGTCGTGTTTAAAATTGTCCGACAGATCCCATTGGGTTCCGGGCGCAATTTCAAATGGGCCCATGTCTTCGGTCACATCCACAGTCGTTACGTTGAAAGCGAGTGAATTGAGCCTGCGCCCCTCGATCGTTTCCTGAGGCGCTGGAAAGTCACGATGCCAGGGCTGAAATAGAGCTCCAGGCCCCGGCACATCGAAGCCGATTTCGACGATCTTGTAATTTGGTCCCAGCACCGCCTCGTTTACGGCCCTGACCCAGGGATGCATGGTCAATTCCGCGAAGCCGCGTATGCGTTCCGCGTGAGTCTCGACATAGTAACGTTTTGGTCCGCGGCCTACCGCTCCACCCGGTATCCGCAATGCTTCCTCAAACAACACACCGATGTCTTCGCCTAGCTCGGCCGCCCAGTCGCGTTCAAAAGCGGCCTTCAGGCCAAGAATTCCCTTCCCATAGATCGCGCCCATGATGTCGGCGGTATCGTATTCAGCCGCAGGATGCGAACTCGCGCGAGGCGTTGTTCTGTTATGCGTTTGCTTATCGTTGAACCGAGAAATCATAACTTTGCCTTACTG
>Ga0170475_118816133_pt1 | contig 10714 bp, 5 predicted proteins | sample Soicark_Litter_5_FD_111474 | JGI IMG/M metagenome (GOLD analysis project Ga0170475, IMG submission 111474) | Avena fatua rhizosphere microbial communities from Hopland, California, USA. Combined Assembly of 48 SPs | reverse complement strand
GGCTGCGCCAACACATTGATCCATTCTTGCACCACAGCCGAAAAGCCAGGGTGACGTCATTAGCCATGGCGACGTCAACTCAGCTCCGGATGTAACCCGTCTCCGAACCACGCCGGTGGCGGTTGCTCCATAATACCGCGCTACTCCGCCCGTAGTCACCACCTTGAAACCCGAAAAGAGCGTCCAAGATTTCCAGCACTCGCGCGATTGTTGATTCTCGGCTCAGGGCTGGGGATGACACGGTGGAAGAACCACCGGCATATCACCGGGGGTCGCGCCCGGTTTGGTACCGGTGGGAAAGGTCCGAGGTGGCGACAAAAGAGGTGGCCAGCTAGTGTGGTCAAATGACGCAAATAATGACTGAAATGCGCAAGGCGCCGGTTTCCGCGACACCAACGCTGGGCGACCTCGCCAGGACCAGGGCAACCGATGGATTGAACAATTTCCTCATCCTTCGCCTTGTCGCCGCTTCGCTGGTGATCATTGGACATGCGCCAGCCCTTGCGGCGCCGAACCCGAACTACATGGACCCTTTTACGCTCTATCTCGGCTATGAGTACTCTGGATCGGTCGGGCTCTACATCTTCTTCGTAATCAGCGGATTTCTGGTCACCGCCAGTTTTGAACACCGGGGAAATTTGATTGAGTTCGCAAAGGCAAGAGCGCTCCGCATTTATCCCGCCCTGGTTGTCTGCACGCTGATAAGCGCTCTGGTTCTTGGCGCCGGACTGAGCAGCATGCCGACCACGCAATACCTCGCATCTTCGGACACTTGGTCCTACGTCGCCTATGTCGGCTCTCTCTATGGCTATGTTGCCACGCTCCCATCCGTAACCTTCAATGACCGCCAGTGGGGCATCGTGGTCAACGGCTCGTTGTGGAGCATCTTCGTAGAAGCCCGACTTTATGTGGTCGTCGCGCTGTTCGGCGTCTTTGGCCTGCTACAACGTCGCGCCTGGGCCAACCTGGCCATCATCGCGCTTTTCCTGGTCAATCTGCTTGTGCCAAACGCGCTGCCATTTTTCGCGACAACGCGGGATACTACGACGGTTTCGCTGTTCTTCGCGACAGGCGCGCTGCTGTACCTTAACCGGAGCGACTTACCACTGAGTGGCGGCGCTCTGTTTCTGCTTGCGCTCTCATGCCTGCTGTCGCGCGCCAACGATCCGGTCTACCAGGTAGTTGCCGGAGCAACGTTGGTCTATGCTGTCTTTTTCTTTGCGTATCTGCGGAAAATCCGGCTTCCGCGTTTGGTCCAGGATTATTCCTACGGAATTTATCTTTACGGCTGGCCGGTGAAGCAGATGTTGGCCCATTTCCTGCCGCAACTGGGACCAGTGGGCATGATGGCCCTGGCCATACCCATAAGCTGGTGCCTTGGTGCGCTTTCCTGGTTTGTGATCGAGAAACCGGCGCTCCGCTTGAAAGAGGCGGGGCTGCCTCGGGCGCTCCGGCCCGCTCGGCCAATGCTCTAGAAATTCCGCCAGGGTTTGCAGACCGATCCTGTCAACCTTTGATTATTTGGGATTCCCGACCCTTATCTGTAATCGGGATTAAAATTCCGCGCGAAGGGACGAAAAGACTATTTTTCGCCGTCAGCCCACATCATCGCCGCTTCGCGGAAACCACGATGACGGCGTCCTCGTCATCCTTCTCTCCGCGTGCCACATGCACAGAGACGTCGAAACCCGCCCTCCGAAGCGCGTTGGCCGCGTCGATGCCTTCTTTGTGCTCCGCGCCGGACATTGCAATGATATATTGGCCGCACGACTTCAAAACGCGGCGGAGTTCGCAAAGAAAGGTCTCCTTCACAACCCGATGCTTGGAGCCGGGCTGGCTGATCAGTCGGTCCTGGCGCACCAGCAGGTCGAGTTCGCCGTCCCGCAATCGTGAGTCATCGTTTTCGTCCGCTACGGCCGGAGCGTCCAGACATGTAAAACGCGCGCTCTCGCGCAGTTGTTCCAACACTGGTCCGTCGCAGCCGATAGCGTGGATGCGCAGCCGCGACAACTCAGGCATGGCTGCCCGCAGGCTGTTCGCGCCTTCGCCACGCTCCGACGCCAGCAGCACGTTGGCTAGCGCCTCATCCCCATTCGTGGCGGTGCATTTGTCGCAAGCGAGCAGTCCGTGCCAGGGACCCTCCTGCATTGAGACGGCATCGCGAATTCCAAACGACACATGGCCGCACACGCGGCAAAGGTTCATCCCCAGCACCGACTGCATCACTTTGCGCGCCAAATCCTCCGAAAACCGTTGCCGAATAACCATTACCCCGGCCGCCGAGAGCGAGGCACAAAGCGTCGGATCGCGCAACAGGCGCAGCACGGCTGCGGAGAGCTCTTCCGGCGTCTCGCCAAGTAGCACCTCCTGGCCGCCGACAAGCGCGATGCCCTCATTGCCGACTGCGGTAGTGATCACCGGTACGCCCGCTGCCAGACTGCTGACGATCTTGCCCTTCACTCCCGCGCCGTAGCGCAGTGGGCTGATAGATACCCGCGAGCGATCGAAATAGGGGGTGAGTTCGGGCACGTAGCCGGTGACCTCCACCCGCTGGTCGGCGTCCAGCGCGCGCACCTCCTCGGTAGGGGCATCGCCGACCAGGATCAACTGCGTGTCCGGTGCTTCCCGCCAGACCAGCGGCATAATATCACGCACTAGCCATAAAGCCGCGTCGACGTTGGGCGGATGCTTGAATCCTCCGACAAACAGGATGTCCCGCCGTGTCTCAAAGTGGTTCTGGTGTAGGCTGATGGTGGCACGCGCTGGGTATAGGTAGGGCGGCACGACGCGCACCGTGGCTTCCGGCACCTCCCGCAGGATCACCTTGGCCTCCTCCGAACTCGGTGTCATCACGCAGTCCACAGAACGGAAGATCGCCAGTTCGAGCTTCCGGAGGCGGTTGGACTCCTCCAGAGCCCAGACGTCACCTTCCAGTTGGTAGCGCCGCATCTCGCGCAGGTAGTGCAGGTCATGTAAGTAGTAGAGGATGCGAGCACTCGTGGTGGCACGGACCAGATCAAGCAGACCGGCCGAAACGTCTGGACGCGCCGTCCATACCGCCGTCAGGTGCTGACCATGGTCCGCAAGCCATCCTCCCAGCTCAGCCGGGGCATAGAGCACTTCGATCCCCAGGTCCTGAAGTACCGCGGTATATGGCTGACGCGGGGTCAGGTCAGCCGGACAATAAACGAGACGAAAGCCGAGATTTTGCAGCAGCTTCACGTACTGGAAGATTGTCAGGGCGCCGGCGTGTCTGTCGTATTCCGGCACCTTGTCATCGATCATCAGGATGGTGCCGAATGCGCCGGGACGCTGCCGCGCCAGGAACAGGTCACACTCGTCGGCCGGTTGCTTCTCCAGTTCGGCAGCCCATTTCAAGCAAAACTTGGCGTGGTTGCGCAGCGACTGCTGGTCGCGCATCTCGGCGCCATAGGAGGCACTACCGAGATGCGTCACCTCGCTGCGCGGCTGGTAGAGCACCTTAAAGCCAGCGCGTCTGGCCTCGAAGGCAAGGTCGAACTCTTCGTAGAAAGCAGGTGCATAGCGCTCGTCGAAGCCATCGGCCGTTTCAAACAGCGCGCGCCGGATCAACAATGCGGCACCGGTCACGACGTCAACCTCGCGGACATAATTGTATTCCGGACTGTTGGCATCTCTTCGGTGTCCGAAGCGATAGCCCCAGCCGTTGCGGAAGATAATGCCGCCCGCTTCCTGAATTGAGCCGTCGCCGTTCAGCAGCTTACAGCCGACGATGCCGACCGTGGCATCCCGCCGCACTAGGCTCAACAGCGGCTCCAGCCAATCGGGCCCAACCAGCGTGTCGTTGTTGAGGAATACGATGTGCCAGCCGCGCGCCAGCGTCTTCGCCCGATTGCAGGAGCGCAGGAACCCAAGGTTGCCGGTGTTGGCGTGAACCCGCAGCCCTGGGATCCCGCTCAGGAACGGCGTGATTGGGTTGTTCGGGTTGTCGTCGAGGACGATTACTTCGTAGCTCACACTGATCGAATGTGCCGCCAGGCTGTGCAGGCACCGTATCGTGTCGAACAGGTGGCCATAGACTGGGATGACGATGCTGGCTTCCGGGTCGGTCCTGTCAATGAAGGCCAGCTCCTGGTCCAGCTGGAACCCGTCGATGTGCCGCTGCAGAGGTGTGCAATAGTAGCCCTTTGCCGCGCCCATGCGCAGGTAGTGGCCGAGCGGGTTCATGCCGCTTGTTGCGACCTCGGCGTAAGTCGCACAATACCAGTTCGTATCGAACAGCGGATGCGGATGGTAGCCAAGCTCGGCACCCTGGCGCAGAAAGTGCTGCACCGGATCGAGCCCGGATGAACGGGCATCTGAATATTCCGAGAAGTAGCCGGCTGGATCGAACAGCGGGTTCGGCGCCGTACCGCTCGCTGCTCCTTCGCGCAGGTAGTGCAGTAATGCCTCCGCGCCCGTTCCGGCGGTGGGATTCCGAGCGGTATACCATGCGGCGTCGAACAACGGGTGTGGGTCGCAGCCCCGGCTGGCTCCTTCAGCGACGTAGTGAGCCAGCGGCGACATACTCGATGCCCGGCAGTCGGGATAGGTGGCGGCGTACCAGCCTGAATCGAACAGAGCACATGGCTCATATCCAAGCGAAGCGCCGGTGGTGACATAGTGCCTGATTGGGTCAACTCCGGCGGCCACAACGTCGGGATGTTGCTGCAAATAGTAGACGGGATCGAACAGAGGTGAGTTCCGCAGCAGCCTCACCTGCACGCGCACGCGGCGGCGCTGTTTTATCTGCCGTCCTATTTGCAGCGTTACGATCCACCACGCTACCCGCAACAGCCCGGCTGTCCAGGGCATGCGGCGTCCGGCAGCTCGCAGCGGAGCTGCCATCCGCCAGGTGGTAGAGCGCAACATAGCATCCATCTGTGCCGCCCGGGCCGCGGCCTCCGCTCGCTCGACCGCTAGCGCATGATCGCGGGCCTGCACTGCCAGATGCAATCGCGCCTCCTCGGCTGCTAACGCTGATTCGCGGCTGTGCAACCGGGTCACCTCGCCCTGCAGCCGCGTCACCTCGCCGCGCAGCCTGTCCGCCTGCATCCGTGCCTCGGTCTGCTCGGTGCGCAACTGTTCATGCTCAGCCTGCAGCCGCGCCTCGCGCTGTACGGCCTCGTTGAGCTGCGCCTGCAGTTGTTCCCGCCGCACCGCTTCTTCTTTTCGATATGCCTCCTCCCGTTCCACGCGTTCGGTCAGTACCGTCACCTGCTCGCGCAGCACGCCCTCGTTCTCGGCGCGGACAAGTACCTCAGATTGCAGTGTCGTAGCAGCCTCGGCAGCGGCGGTCACCTCCTCGAGCCGGGTGCGCAACCGGTTGGCGGCGCGTGACGACGCGCCGGGCTCCAGTGCGGCGAGCCCATGGCGCGCAACGTCTATTGCAACGACGTTAACGAAGGCGTCGGGCCGCACCGGCAGGGGGGACGCAACCAGCAACGGCCACAGCACGGGGATATGGATCGCGGGTGCAATTGCCGTCTCATAGTGGGCGCGCGCGACGGCAAGATCCGACTGGAATGCACATGGTATATTAATGGAGGCGGCGAAGTCCTGCCACTTGAACGGTAGGTCCACGTCACCGCTTTCCCAGAAGGCGAAAGGCCGGCGGTAGGCGGCTGCTACGATGGCCGCATGCATCGCGCCACACAGCACGAAGTCGGCGGCGACGATATGGTCGATGAACTCGCTGATCGCGGTCAGGTCATTGGGGATATTGGGTCGCAGCACTGCGGAGCAGCCGCTCAGCGCGAGCAGCTCTGCATCGTCACGCTTGTCGTGAAAATGGGGGACGATCAGCGTCGAGCCGGCATTGCCCCGCCACAGGCCGGCAGCGCGGTGCAGCGCCGGCAGAAGCAAAGCGGGATCACCAATCGGCACGGTATTTCCCAACCGCAGTGCCGAGCGGGTCAGCGGTCCGCGGACCGCCAGAATTTCCATCGAACCGCGCCGCTCCGGGCTCAGCCCGCCCTGGTCTCGCAGGCCGCAGCCCCAGAAAATCGGGCCCGTGCCGCCTAGCGCGCCGCCGCCGGGCGACAGCGGAGCCGTCTTAACAAACGTGTCATCGATGCAACTGCCAATGATGCGGAGTTCGCGACCCTGACTCGGCTGAGAGAAGAACAGGTTGCGCAGCAGATATTCGGACAGGAAGTCGCCGAAATTCTGAATACCCTCTCCCTGCATCCAATACCGGACGTCGTGTGTCATGGAGTTCTCCGCTTCAGACGGCACGTCGTAGAACGTCCGAGCCCTTACGTCCAAGCTTGAACCCGCATCGTGGGACAGCGTTGGACGTAAATCAGCTCTCGACAAATGTTAGAGGCCACTCACGCGGGCCGCGTATACAGCAGGCGGGCAACCCGGCGCCGCAGTCGCCGCAACGGGCCAAAACTCGCGTTGGAGCCTCGCACCAGGATCTCCATGCTGCCAAACCGTTGCACAGTGTCCGGCAGAAATCCGGCCTGCCTTAACAGTTCCAATATCGCCTCGCTGGTGAGGGCATTCACCCATCCGTAGCCGGCACGGTCGACTTCAGACAGTTCGGCGCTGTTGTAGGAGAGCACCACCGTCTCGGCTCGTCGTGCGAGGGCGGCGAGCAGGCGCGGCAAGTCGTAGATGTATTCGATGACCCCCAGCAAGGTGACCACCTCGCAGCGGGCGAGGTGGCGTTCCGGGAGGAGCCCCGCGTTCAGGTCGCAACGTTCCACTACCGGCTCCCAGCAGCGCAAGTCGGCGGGCAGATAGGTGCAGCCCAGCGGCAGCAGGGCACCCAGGCCCCGCATGCCGCACCCGATGTCGCAGACCCATTGCCCGGGGCGACAAAGCTTTGCTGCTGCGGCAGAGCGATCGGACCAGAATTGTTCGTAGGATGCGGCATCTTCCCAGCGCTGACGATCGGTCTTCCCAGCTGCCACCTGGGTCTGGCGGCGCAGTCTCTCCGCCTCCGGCGAAAGCGGAGTCATGCGAACCAGGACTCCGCGCCTTCACCTGTGAAATGTACACCGCCGGCGGTGCCGCCGGCCACCTGTAATGCATGGATCACCGCCACTCGTCGGCCAGGTGGGACCAGGAACATCAAAAACCCGCCCCCACCTGCGCCCGACACCTTTCCGCCCAAGGCGCCGGCCGCCATGGCGGCAGCGAATAGTGTTTCGATTCCGGATGTGCTGATGCCCGAGGCCGTGCGCTTCTTGGCTTCCCACGAGTGGTTCAGGATTGTGGCAAGCTGCACGATTTCACCGCGAAGGAGCGCCTCCTTCATCGCCAGCGCATCGGCCTTGAGCTGGTGCATGCTCGCGACCGCTTTGGCGCTTAGCTCCACGAGCTGCCGCTGCTGCTCCTCAATGATTCGCTCTGACGATCGGGACACCCCGGTGAAGCAGATGACCATCGACAGCTCCAGTTCGTTGAGCACTGCCGCTGGCACGCGCAGCGGGTTCACGATCACCCGGTCGTTGGCCAGGAACTCGATGAAGTTCGCCCCACCAAAGGCCGCGGCGTAATGGTCCTGCTTGCCGCCGGCCAGGTTCAGCTCCAGCCGCTCGACCTCGAACGCCATGTGGGCAACATCGTAGGGACCAAGCGGCACGCCGAAAAAAGTGCGGAACGCCTCAACCAGTGCAACCACGAGTGCCGAGGAGGAGCCAAGCCCCGAGCCCGGCGGTGCGTCCACGAACGATGTAACGCGCATTGGGGGGACCTTGCCGCCGTGGAACTGCGTAAGGAAGCGGCGTGCGACCCCGGCGTGCAGGCGCAGCTGCGCCGTGGCTATTGCCGCAAGATCAGGCGCAAATGATTCTTCCAGCGCGAGATCGGGCGCGGTCAGATGCACCCGCCCGTCGTCCGATGGCTCCAGCAGCGTGTAGGCGTAGCGGTCTATCGTGATGTTGAGCACCGCGCCACCAAACTCGTCGCAATAGGGGCTAAGGTCCGTACCCCCGCCTGCCAACCCGAGACGAAGCGGCACACGCGTCCGCACCCCGCGCTGTCCCTTCCTCATGCCGCCCCTCACCGTGTTGTCATTGCCCTGCGCCATGTCCTATTACCTGCGCCATGTCCTATTATGAGTAGCGTGGAAGGTTGGTTGCTTGCGCGGACCATCTGAGTGGCGCCAGGCTTCCCCGGCGCTTGTCCCTGACGACGCCTTGCGGTTAGCGCTATTCGACACGCGTCGCCGCGGCAATAGATATTGCAGCCTTCACACTCCGCTTAGCGCCGCACGCCCGCTGCGCGCAGCGCGTGTCCAATCTGCGAGCGCAGCCTCGCTGCCAGTGGCCGCGGCGCGGCGGGCGCATCGCGTTTGCGCTTGTCCTGCCAGCCGGTGTAGTTGATGCGCGCCGCCTCCTCCGCCGTCAGCGGCGGTCGCGGCACGTCCCGCCGTCGTGCCACAACGCTGGTATTGTAGTGGGGGATAACGCCGTGTTCGGTCAGCAACTGTTCGGTCAGGATCACCAGGCGCGCCACCGTCTGGTCCTTCGGATCATCCCAGTTAAAATTTGGCAGGATGCCGGTGAAGAACGGCCGCATGATGGATCCGCCGCTGTCGGCACGATGCACGACGTCGAACCACTGGTAGGTCAGCGGCAGGATGCGTGAGGAATGCAAGCCTTCCGACGGGTCGTGTTGCAGCATCCATTCCAAGTTGGGGTAGGGCACATGTTGCCGCTGGTGCTTCGCCAGGTGATCCCAGCGGTACTGAGGCGCGAGGCAGTCGTCGATGCGATCCATGATGGCCACCACCTCGGGCTCGTACATGTGGTGGTCAGGGCCAACGAACTCGTCGTAGATCAGCAATCCGTCTCGGCGCAACACGCGGTACATCAGGGCAAACATTTCGTCGATCCGGTCGAAATGGTGGATCGCCGCCTGCACGTACACCACGTCGAAGGCGCCGGTCGGCAGGTTCTCGTGCAATACGTCGCCACAGCGCAGTTCCAGCCGGTCGGCGTAAGGCTGATCTTTCACCCGCTGCTTCGCCGCCTCAATCGCCGCGCGCGACATCTCGTACGCCAGAAGGTGCTGCGCGTAGCCGTTGGCAACCAGGAACTCCTCGACGAACGCCATGCCGGAACCGATCGCCAGGACCTTGGCCGGGGCCGGTACAAGGAACTTTCGTGCTAGGTGGTCCACACTGTAGCCGTCCAGCGAGCCGGTCAGTGGCTTGGCGATGGAATGCTGGTACAGGAACTTGTGCTGGGTATAATCGACCGGATCGCCTTCCATCACGGGTTTGGCGCCAACATGGTCACCGGCTTCGTATCGCCGGTCCCAGATAGAGGTCGCGTTGGCGGCCGGGTCTTTGGTCATACCCCTCGGGCTCCTGCCATTATCGGGGCTATTTCTAGATGCCCAACCCAATTTGGCAAGATATCCTGCACAACCGCTCTATCCTTAGACGCGGAGCGGAAGCTACAGCGAAGCAGGTTCTGTGGGAGGGACAGCAGTGCGGGCAAGATGGGCAGGGACGGTGGCAAGGACAGACGACAACTTCAATGCACTTCGCATTTTCGCCGTGCTGGTTGTCATCTACGGGAACGGCTTCATCCTGACGGGAAGCCTGGCGCCCGGCCTGTGGAACGAACCTTTCGCCATGGTCGGACTGCATCTGCTGTTCGCCATAAGCGGGTTCCTGTTGGTAGGCAGCTGGCAACGCGACTCGGACTGGCGGCGTTACGTGATCCGACGCGCGGTACGACTGCTGCCCGGTCTGTTGGCGGCTGTGCTGTTTACCATACTGGTGGTCGGGCCAATCGCCACCCGGTTGCCGTTGCGATATTTCCTGCTGAACGGTCAGACCTTCCGTTATCTCGCCAATGCCTTGCTGATTCAGCAACGAACACTGCCGCTTGTCTTTGAAGGCCAGCAATGGAGCGGTTCCGTAAACCCGATGCTTTGGACCCTGCTGGCAGGCAGCTTGCTGGCAGCATGCGTGCCCTTCGCCGCAGCGCTGCCGGCCAGCGTGCGGCCGACGATTCTGTTCACGGCGGCCCTCGCAGTTGGTGCGCTCAGCCAGTTCCTGCGGCTCGATATCCCAACCGTCTTGGCCGAAGCGCCGTTTTTCCTTGCAGGCATGGCATGGCGGCACCTTGACGTTGGCAAGAACGGCGACCGTGGCGAGAGTGGTCCGTTTCGCGCTGACCTCGCAATGTTATGTTTTATCGGCAACTGGTTCGTGGCATTCTGGTGGAGGGACTGGACCCTGCCGCTGCTGTGGCTCACGGTGCCCTACATGGTTTCGTGTTTCGGGCGGCAGTCAGCCCCCGTGCTCCGCCGCCTACCCAATATCGCTTACGGCATGTACCTAACCGCTTTTCCGGTGCAGCAGTTGATCGTGTCGAAGTTCCCGCATTTCGCGCACCCGATCGTTGCTTGCACACTGATCGCGACGCTGCTCGGAATTCTGTCATGGTTCCTTGTGGAGCGTCCGGCGCTGCGTTTCGGGCAACGTCGCCTACTGATTTGGCCGGCGGGCGACATGCTGGTTTCTGCGCAGGCGACGCCACAATTTCCCAAACGGGTTTGCCATTCGCTCGAACTATCGGCGACCGGCTTGCGCGACAACAACTTCGATGCCTTGCGCATTTTCGCAGCCGTCCTGGTGATCTACGGCCACGGGCGCGACTTGGCAGGTGGCGCCGATCCCGGCCTCTGGGGTGTGCCGCTCGCACGCCTGGGGCTCGACATCTTCTTC
>Ga0170475_101246059_pt1 | contig 10715 bp, 8 predicted proteins | sample Soicark_Litter_5_FD_111474 | JGI IMG/M metagenome (GOLD analysis project Ga0170475, IMG submission 111474) | Avena fatua rhizosphere microbial communities from Hopland, California, USA. Combined Assembly of 48 SPs | reverse complement strand
CGAAGAGGTCGCAGAGCCGTACCTGGTTCGCGCTGGCCTCTTGGCTCGCACGCCCCGCGGCCGGATCGCGACGCCTGCGGCATGGGAGCATTTGGGGGTTGGGAAACCCCCCGCAGCGGCAGGAGGTTCACCCTCGTTGTTCGATCCCACCGATCCAGGAGACGTCGAGACCTCAGATGGGTGACGTGTTGTTCCTGATCGTGCTGATCGCGCCGATCTTGGGCATCTGGTTGCTGTTTATCAGACCGGCACAGCGTCGGTCGCAAGAAACGGCTCAGCTGGTCGCACACCTGCAAGTCGGCCAGGACGTCATAACGACCAGTGGGGTGTACGGGACGATCACCGGACTAGACGACGAGAGCGTCTTGCTGGCCGTTGCTCCAGGCGTCGAGGTGAGATTTGACCGCCGCGCGATTGGCCGGGTACGCCAGACGGACCTTCCCGTGGAGGACGGCCCGGAATAGCCCCCGGTGGCATCGGGGGTGCGTCGCGTCGGGGATACTTCCTTGGCTGCCGGGCCTCGCCGCCAGGCACGGACCTGAGCGCAATGTGACGGCACGCGCTGTGATTGAACGCAATGTGACTGCGGAGGCATGACGTGGCAACACCCGCCAGTACCCGTCCGGGACGGGCACTGCTGGCTCTGCTGGTCGTCGCCATAATCCTCGGTGGCTGGATGGCATTCCAGGACGTCTGGAAGCCGCGGCTAGGTCTTGACCTGCAGGGCGGCACGTCGGTCACCCTCAAGCCAAAACCAGCGCCAGGGGAGGCCCCCGGGACCATCACCGACGACGCCATCAACCAGGCGGTCGACATCATCGCCGCCCGCGTCAACGGTTTCGGTGTCGCAGAGGCAGAGGTCACGTCACAAGGAAGCGGCGCAGACTCGGTCATCGTCGTGTCGGTCCCCGGCGTGACCGAAGGTGACCTCGTCAATCAGATCGGTAAGACCGCGCGCTTCGGCTTCCGTCCGGTTCTTGCTGTGCAAGCAGGTACCCCGACCCCGACTCCGCCATCTACACCGAATGGAACCGGCGGCAACGGGACCGGCGGCAACGGGACCGGCGGGGGCGGGACCGGCGGGAACGGGACTGGTGGCGGCAACGGGTCGGGAGGCAACCAGTCAGGCGGTAGCAACGGCGCACTGCTGCCGGACCTCAACGCCAGAGCAGCTCATCTTGCAGTAGAGCGCTCGGCGGACAACAACAACGGTGGTGGCGGCAACGGCAATAACAACAGCGCCAACAACGGTGGCGGACAACCGTCACCCTCAGCCTCGGCATCCCCATCGCCATCGTCGACCGCACCCGGTTCAACGGGCCAACCCAGCGCAGAGCTGCAGAAGCAGTTCACCCAGCTCGACTGCAGCGACCAGAACCAGAAAGACGTTGGTGCCAAATACGGCGACGACGAGTACGCCATCGCGTGTAACCAGGACGGCCAAACGAAGTACCTGTTGGGTCCGGTGGCTATTCCCGGATCGGACGTCGACACCGCATCGGCGAACCTCAGCCAGAACAGTGCAGGCTGGGAGGTCAGCCTTGACTTCAACGGTGCCGGGACGAAGACGTTCGGTGCGATCACCGCCCAGATGGCCCAGGCCCAGCACGGGACGCCGGCCAATCAATTTGCCATCGTCCTTGACGGCCTTGTTGTCTCGGCACCAGGCGTTGACGAGGCGATCCCTGGCGGGCAGGCCCAGATCACCGGCCAGTTCACGCAGCAACAAGCCAAAGACCTCGCGAACGTTCTGAAGTACGGCGCGCTGCCGCTGACCTTCGAGATGCAAGAGCGCAGCACCGTCTCGCCGACCCTTGGTGCTGACCAGCTGCACGCTGGCTTGGTTGCCGGCGGGCTCGGGTTGGCGCTCGTTGTCATCTACCTGTTGCTGTACTACCGCGCGCTTGCGTTTGTTGCGGTGGCCAGCCTCGGCGTCGCGACGTATCTGAACTATGCGGCCGTAGTCCTTCTCGGCGAGAGCATCGGTTTCACGCTAACGCTGGCAGGTGTCGCAGGTCTGATCGTGGCGATCGGTATTACCGCCGACTCCTTCATCGTCTACTTCGAACGAATACGTGACGAAGTGCGTGAAGGTCGCTCATTGCGGACCGCCCTAGAAACGGGTTGGGTCCGCGCCAGACGCACGGTGGTTGCCGCCGACTCAATCTCGCTGATCGCCGCAGTCGTGCTGTATGTCCTGTCCGTTGGCAGCGTCCGCGGGTTCGCCTTCACGCTCGGCCTGACAACTGTGATCGACCTCGTTGTCGTGTTCATGTTCACCAAGCCGGTCGTCACGCTGCTGGCCCGCACCAAGTTCTTCAGCAGCGGTAGCCGCTGGTCCGGGCTTTCACCGGAGCGGCTCGGAGCTCGCGCTCGGCCGGCGCCCGCGCAACGCCGACAGCCCAAGGTCGCTGGCGCCGAAGAAGGGGGTGTGGCGTGAGCCGCCTGACCAGGCTGACGTCGGGGCTGTATCGAGGAGACGTCTCCTTCGACTTCGTAGGTCGTGCGAAGACGTGGTACGCCGTGTCTGCTGTGCTCCTCGTCATCGCCATCGGAGCTTTGGTCGTCAACGGGTTGAAGTTCGGCGTCGAGTTCTCCGGTGGCGCTGTCTTCACGTTGCCGACCGAGACCTGCAGTGTGCAGACGGCCCGCGACGCCGCGGCTCCTCTGGTGCCAGAAGGCGAGCCGATCGTCACCGAGCTGAACGGCTCAACGGGGCGACAGGTTCGCGTCCAGACCGTGTCGCTGTCGCCCACCGAGACCAGCGCCGTTGACAAGGCATTGTCTCAGGCCTGCAACGTTCCACTGGACAACGTTTCGACGCAGGTGGTCGGTCCATCGTGGGGTGCGCAGATCACGAAGAAGGCGTTCACCGGCCTCGCGGTGTTCCTGGTGTTGATCGTCCTCTATATATCGATCACCTTCGAGTGGCGCATGGCCGTCGGTGCCCTTGTGGCGTTGTTTCACGATGTGTTCATCACGGTTGGCATCTACGCGCTCGTCGGATTCGAGGTGACGCCGGCCACGGTGATCGGTGTGCTGACGATTCTGGGTTACTCGCTCTACGACACGGTCGTGGTCTTCGACAAGGTGAAAGAGAACACCAAGGGTCTGCAGTCAACGAGCCGCATGACGTACAGCGATGCAGCGAACTTGGCCGTCAACCAAACCCTGATTCGGTCAATCAACACCTCGATCGTCGGTTTGCTCCCTGTGGCTGGGTTGCTGTTCGTCGGTGCGTACATCCTCGGCGCAGGGACGCTGAAAGACCTGGCACTGGCGCTGTTCGTGGGAATTGGGGTCGGCACCTACTCGTCGATCTTCATCGCGACGCCGGTCGTTGCGCAGCTGAAGGAGCGGGAACCAGCCATGCAGGCGCTCGCCAAACGAGTCAACGCCCGCCGGGCAGGTGCACGTCCGACGACGTCACGGGGCGAACCGGTCGCTGCCGCAGCTGGCGATGGGCAAGGTGATTTGCCTGGTGAAGGGGACGCCGCTTCAACGGACGGCGCCGCGGCACCTGCCACGACCAAGACCGCGAGCAAACCGGCAAACAAGCCCACAAGCCGCGGCCCGCGCAACCAGCCGAGGCGGAAGACCAAGCGGAAGCGCTGAGCCAAACCGGTGAGTCGCCATTCCCGCACCTAGACTGAAGAGTCCAGACTGGCGTTAGGAGCTGCGAGAAGATCGGTGGTGTGACCCATGGTGGACGAACCAGCGGGAGCTGCCGTCCGCACTGAGCGCGCCGCGCCACCCCCGCCGCAACCCGCAGAACATCAAACTCGGGTGCGCGCCGCCCTGGCCCGCTTCGGTGGGCACCGCGTACAGCATCCCGAGCTCGAGTCCATCGTGAGGTCGGTCAAGTCCGTCCATCCCAAGGCTGACGTCAAGGTCCTCGAGCACGCGTATGAGGTGGCTGAGCGGAAGCATCGGGGCCAGCTGCGGCGCAGCGGCGAGCCGTACATCACGCACCCGTTGGCAGTGACGCAGATCCTTGCCGACCTCGGAATGACGCCGCCGACACTGTGCGCTGGCTTGTTGCACGACACCGTCGAGGACACCGAGTACTCGATCGACCAGCTGCGGACCGAGTTCGGTGATGAGATCGCGCTGCTCGTCGATGGTGTCACCAAGCTCGACAAAGTGAAGTACGGGCAAGCCGCGCAAGCCGAGACGACTCGCAAGATGGTTGTCGCGATGGCGCGCGACATCAGAGTCCTGGTCATCAAGCTGTGCGACCGACTCCACAACATGCGGACGTTGATGTATCTGCCGGAGGTCAAGCAGCAGACCAAGGCTCGCGAGACGCTCGAGATCTATGCGCCGCTGGCGCACCGGCTCGGCATGAACGCGATCAAGTGGGAGCTCGAAGACCTGTCCTTCGCGACCCTGTATCCCAAGCGCTACGAAGAGATCGTCAACCTTGTAGAACGCCGGGCGCCCAGCCGCGACCACTACTTGTCAGACGTAATCAGTGACGTTGACGAGGCGCTGCACGGGGCACGGATCAGCGCAGCGATCACGGGACGCCCGAAGCACTACTACAGCGTCTACCAGAAGATGATCGTGCGTGGCCGCGACTTTGCCGACATCTACGACCTCGTGGGGTTACGCGTCCTGGTCGACTCAGTGCGTGACTGCTATGCGGCACTCGGTGTGATTCACGCTCGATGGAACCCGGTGCCTGGTCGCTTCAAGGACTACATCGCAATGCCCAAGTTCAACATGTACCAGTCACTGCATACGACGGTGATCGGTCCTGAGGGCAAACCCGTCGAGCTACAGATACGAACGCAGGCCATGCACCGTCGCGCCGAGTACGGCGTCGCTGCGCACTGGCTTTACAAGGAGGGCTCCGGCTCCGGGACGCAAGACGACATGACCTGGCTCCGCCAGCTGCTGGACTGGCAGCAGGAGACCTCCGACCCCGGAGAGTTCCTTGACTCGCTGCGCTTTGAGATCAGTGGCACCGAAGTCTTCGTGTTCACGCCAAAGGGCGACGTCATCGCTCTCGTCACCGGCGCAACACCAGTCGACTTCGGCTACGCGGTTCACACCGAGGTTGGTCACCGCACCGTCGGCGCCCGCGTCAATAACCGACTCGTGCCGCTCGACTCGGTGCTCGAGAACGGTGACGTCGTCGAGATCATCACGAGCAAGTCAGAAGGCTCTGGCCCCAGTCAAGACTGGCTCGGCTTCGTCAAGTCAGCCAGGGCGCGGAACAAGATCCGTGCGTGGTTCTCGAAGGAACGACGTGAAGAGGCGGTAGAGCAGGGCAAGGACGCCATCACCCGCGCCATGCGCAAGCAAGGCCTTCCCATGCAGCGGCTGCTCAGCGGCCCGGCGCTGCTGTCGGTGGCTGCTGACCTCCGACTCAAAGACATCACGTCGCTGTACGCAGCAGTTGGCGAAGGTCACTACAGCGCGCAGACCGTGGTTCGCCGACTTCTTGCGGCACTGGGCGGAGAAGAAGGCACAACAGAAGACATTGCAGAGGCGACGTCGGCGACCCGGCCGTCGCGGGTCCGCACCGGCGAGGATCCCGGCGTCGTTGTTCGCGGCGTTGATGACGTCTGGGTCAAGCTGGCGCGATGCTGCACGCCAGTTCCCGGTGATAACATCGTCGGTTTTGTGACGCGCGCTTCCGGCGTCTCGGTGCACCGGGCGAACTGCGTCAACGTTGCGTCATTGGCCAGTGACCGATTCGTCGACGTCGAATGGGCACCGACGGTCAACAGCGTGTTCCTGGTCTCGATACAGGTCGAGGCGCTTGACCGCGCACGTTTGCTGTCCGACGTCACGCGCGTGCTGTCCGACCAACACGTCAACATCCTGAGTGCCTCAGTGACCACAACGCGCGACCGCGTCGCGATGTCACGGTTCACGTTCGAGATGGGAGACACCCGCCATCTCGGTCACGTGCTGAACGCAGTGCGCGGCATTGAAGGCGTATATGACGCCTACCGCTTGACCAGTGCGTAGGCCAGCTCAGCCGCTGAACTCTTTAACCGCAGCCTGCGCCTGCTCCAGCCACTCGCGACGCGCAGCGATCGCCGACTCCGTCTTCTCAACGGTTGCCGAATCACCAGCGGCGGCAGCTTGGTCGCGTTGCTTCTCCAGCTTGGCAATCGACGAGGTCAGCTGGTCCACTGTTGCCGCCGCGCGGGCGAGCGCCTCGGGGTTAGTCCGCTTCCACCTGGCGTCCTCAGCCGAACGAACCGTCTGCTCTACCTGGTTGAGCCGGCGCTCAATCTCGGGGCGGTCGGCTCGGGGGACATGACCGACCTGAGCCCAGCGGTCCTGAATCGAGCGAAGACTTGTTCGGGCGGCGCCCAAGTCTTCTACCGGTAGCAGCGCCTCGGCTTCTTCGACGAGTTGTTTTTTGGCCTCAAGGTTTTTGTGCTGCTCGGCATCCCGTTCGTTGTACACCTCGCTACGTGCCGTGAAGAAAGCGTCTTGCGCGCCCTTGAAGCGCTGCCACAGCTCGTTGTCGGCCTCACGGGTCGCTGGCCCCGCCGCTTTCCATTGCTGCATCAGGGTCCGGAACTGAGCCGATGTCGGTCCCCAGTCCTTGCTGGTCGCGAGTGTCTCGGCCTCTTTGACGATCTTCTCTTTGACGCCAACTGCGTCTGCGCGCTTGGCGTCCCGCTCGGCAAACCAGGCGCGCCGTCGCTTCTCGAACGTTCCGCGGGCGTGGCTGAGCCGCTTCCACAGCTCCTGTTCGTAGTTGCGCTCCGCATGGGGTGCCGCGCGCCACTCGTCGACGATCTCTCGAAAGCGATCGCCGGTTGCCTTCCAGTGCGTGTTCTCTGCAAGCTTTTCCGCCTCGATGACCAGCGCCTCACGCTGTTCGCGTGCACGAGTGCGCGCAGCCTCGCGCTCTGCCCGCTTGGCCGCCCGACCTTCGTCGACCTTGGCGACCAGGCCGTCCAGTCGTTTGGTGAGCGCAGCCAGGTCGCCAACGGCAGCGGGATGCTCAACCTGCTCGCGTATCTTGCCGATCGCGGCCATCGCTTCTTCGGGAGCGATGTGGACGTCTGAGATGCGCTTTTCCAGCAGCTCGATCTCGACGCTTAAGGTCTCGTACTTGCGTTCGTAGTAGTGCAGGCCTTCTTCTGCGCTGCCAGCCAGCCACTCGCCGACCTTGACTTCACCGTCGGCGGTTCGGACGAAAACCGCGCCGCTGTCGTCAACTCGACCCCACGGCTGCTCGGTCATGCCCCGTCCTGTTTCACCGTGGCAGCGGTGATTGAGATGGGAAGGGCAGGAGCACCGTCACCGGGATTCGTCGAGTCTTTTGCGACGCCGGCGTCTGCTACCTGCTGGACGACGGACAACCCGTCGGTGATCTGACCGACGATCGTGTAGTCAGCGGGGAGCGTGGTGTCTTTGTAGACCAGGAAGAACTGGCTGCCGGCTTTTCCTCCGCTGGGCTCGGCCATGGCGACCGTGCCTTTCGGGTAGTTGTTCTGGCCCCCCTTGGGCAGGTTCTCGTCGTTGGTCGTGTACCCAGGAGTGCCCGATCCGGTTCCCGTGCGGTCTCCGCACTGCAAGACAAAGATGCCCTGTGTCGTGAGCCGGTGGCACGGGGTGTTGTCGAAGTACCCCTTGCCAGCAAGGAACGCCAGCGAGTTGGAGTTCTTCGGTGCGTCCTTGGTGTCGAGCGCAATGTCGATCGGGCCGAGGTTAGTGTCGAGGACCATCGTTGCTGGCTTGCTCGGGGCGAGCACCTGCTGGGCCTTGTCGAAGGTGAACTTGGGGCCGTTGCTGGGAGGTGGCGTCGGCGTAGGGGTCGAGCTTGCCGTCGCGCTCGAGCCGGTGTCGTCTGAGGTAACTTTCGACAACCACCAACCACCAGCGAGCACCACGAGCACACCGATGACCGCCGAGATTGCTACCCGACGACGCTTGCGACGCTGCGACTTGGCCCGCTGACGTTGTACGTAGGCTTGGTAGCGCGCTCGCGCTTTGGCCTTGCGTTGCTGCTGGGTGGCTGGCACCGACGGCTCCCGGTTTGCGTGCTGCACGACTGAGCGTGACGTGCGACGCACCAGTGTAGGAAAGCAGGCTCCGGGCCTGGTGCCGGGTGACCGATAGGCTTCAGCGATGCTCGTTGCTGGCTTCCCGTCCCCGGTTTTCGGCACCAACGTCTATGTGATCGCCCCGGACAGCGGCGAGGAGTGCATCGTCGTCGACCCCGGCATGGAGGTCGCGCCCGGTCTTGACGAGCTTCTTGCCGATCACCGCCTCAAGCCGGTCGCTGTGCTGCTCACCCACGGCCACCTCGACCACACCTTCTCGGTGGTCCCGGTGGCTGGATCGCGCGGAATCCCCGCCTACATCCACCCAGGCGACCGAGAGCTGCTGGCAGACCCTATGAAGGGCTTGAGCCGGGAAACCACCGAGTTCTTCGGGGGACGGCTCGAGTGGCAGGAACCCGAAGATGTGTTGCCGCTCGAGGACGGTCGGGCGGTAGAGCTCGCTGGACTGAAGCTGGCGGTTGACCACGCGCCTGGGCACACGCCCGGATCGGTGATGTTCCGGCTGGACGACACTGTCGTGTCTGGCGACGTCCTGTTTGCCGGGTCGATCGGCCGGACCGACCTGCCAGGTGGATCCCACGAGCAGATGCTCGAGTCGCTCCGACGCAAGGTGCTGCCGCTGCCGGGCGAGACGACCGTGCTGCCGGGCCACGGCCCGACCACCACGATCGCGCAAGAACGAGCCACGAACCCGTTCTTGCTGTCCCTGACAGCAACAACCGTCGAGCTGGATCCGCAAGCCGGCTCCGAGCCGCGCAGGGGACTGTGAGATGACGAAGATTTCCCCGCTCTCCGGCTTCCCGGAGTTCCTCTCAGAGGGCCGCATCATCGAGCAGTGCGTTATCGACACGGTGCGCCGAATCTTCGAGCTTCACGGTTTCGCGTCGCTCGAGACGCGAAGTGTGGAACCACTCGACCAGCTCCTGCGCAAAGGCGAGATCGACAAAGAGGTGTACGTCTTACGCAGGCTCCGCGCTGGCGAGGACGACGCTGACTCCGGGCTGGGGCTGCACTACGACCTGACGGTTCCGTTCGCGCGCTATGTCTTGCAGCACGCCGGACAGCTGGATTTCCCGCTCCGGCGCTATCAGATCCAACGAGCGTGGCGCGGTGAGCGACCACAAGAAGGCCGGTACCGCGAGTTCACGCAAGCCGATATCGACATCGTTGGCCGAGACCGGTTAAGCCTGCACCACGATGCCGAGATCGCGTTGGTGATCAGTGAGGTCTTTGCTGCGCTGCCGATCCCGCGTGCGACGTTGCACATCAACAACCGCAAGCTCGCAGAGGGCTTCTACGTGGGCGTCGGCGCGACCGACCCAGCTGCGGCCCTTCGCGCCATCGACAAGCTCGACAAGATCGGTGAGGACAAGGTCGCAGAGCTGCTCGTCGAGGATGCGGGGCTCGATGCGAAGGGTGCCGATCGGTGCCTTGAGCTCGCGAAGATCTCAACGCCCGATGCTTCGTTCGCTGACGCAGTTCGCGCGCTGGGCGTGGTTAACCCCTTGCTTGACGAGGGCCTCGATGAGTTGGTCCAAGTGGTTGAGCAGGTGGCGGAGCAGATGGAAGGTCGGCAGTCGGGCGCCATCGTGGCCGACATGAAGATCGCTCGTGGGCTCGACTACTACACGGGGACGGTGTACGAGACTCAGCTCGAAGGTTTCGAGAGTCTTGGTTCGATCTGCTCCGGTGGTCGGTACGACTCGCTGGCAAGTGATGGCCGAAACACGTATCCGGGCGTCGGTATTTCGTTCGGTATCTCACGCTTGCTCGTCCCGCTCGTAGCGTCTGGTCGCGTTGTCGCGTCGCGCTCAGTGCCAACGTGTGTGCTGGTTGCGGTTACCGACGAGGCTGACCGTTCGGCGTCTGAGGCGGTGGCAACGGCACTGCGCGGTCGGGGGATTTCGACCGAGGTCGCGCCGGACGCCGCGAAGTTCGGTAAGCAGATTCGCCATGCTGACCGACGTGGCATTCCCTACGTGTGGTTTCCGGACTCCAGTTCGGTCAAGGACATTCGATCAGGTGACCAGGTCGATGCCGATCCCCAGACGTGGGCACCACCAGAGGCGGACGCTCGACCGCAAGTAATGCTGGCGCCTGACAACGAGGAGCAGCAGCCGTGATCAGAACCCGCGACGCTGGCACCCTGCGCAGCCAGGACGCGAAAACCGAGGTCGTGCTCGCCGGGTGGGTAGCGCGTCGACGCGACCACGGTGGCGTTGCGTTCGTGGACATCCGCGATGCCTCAGGCACCGTTCAGGTGGTAATTCGTGACACCGACGTTGCCGACCAACTTCGCCCTGAGTACTGCGTGAAAGTCGTCGGCGAGGTAGCACTTCGACCAGCCGGCAACGAAAACCCCGACATCGTGACCGGCGAGATCGAAGTCCTGTCCACCGAGATCGAGATTTTGAGCACCAGCGATCCGCTTCCTTTCCAGATCGATGAGCATCTGTCGGTCGGCGAGGATGCCCGGCTGCGCCATCGCTACCTCGACCTGCGCCGCGAAGGGCCCGGTCGAGCACTGCGACTGCGCGCGGCAGCTACCAAGGTGATCCGCGAGGTGATGGACACCAACGGTTTCCTCGAGATCGAGACGCCCTACTTGACGCGCTCGACCCCAGAGGGAGCGCGCGACTTCTTGGTTCCGGTACGGCTGCAACCAGGGCACTG
>Ga0170475_102845144_pt1 | contig 10717 bp, 4 predicted proteins | sample Soicark_Litter_5_FD_111474 | JGI IMG/M metagenome (GOLD analysis project Ga0170475, IMG submission 111474) | Avena fatua rhizosphere microbial communities from Hopland, California, USA. Combined Assembly of 48 SPs | reverse complement strand
GGAAAGCCTGCAACTTTTTGGGGAATGCGCAGAACAGCGCAACAAACGCGGAGGAAAAGATGAGGATAGCAATTCGAGTTGTGACGGTATCCGTACTCTTACTGCTTGTGATGGTTATGACGGCGACCCCGCAAGTGACAACAGCGACGTTCTATGGAATCGTGAGCGACTCGTCTCAGGCGGTACTGCCCGGAACCACGGTCACGATGACCGAAGAAAACACGGGCATCGTGACGTCGAAAATCACCGACGAGAAAGGCGAGTTCGCATTCACGTTTCTTGCTGCCGGCAGCTACACGCTCAAGATCGAACTGCCAGGGTTTAAGACATACAACAACGTCGGCTTCAAACTCGGAGCAGCTCAGAATGTTCGCCGCACGTTCAGCCTTGAAGTCGGTGGAGTTACGGATGAGGTCACCGTCACCGGTGAGGCCCCACTTTTGAACACGGTAGCCCCGGACCAACGGCAGAGCTATTCGACGGAACAAATCCGGGAATTGCCGCTGGCGAATCGCGACTTCACCGGGTTGCTGAAGAGCAATCCCGGCATGTCGTACTCCGGTACGAATATTCGGATGAACGGTATGGGCGGCGCCGGAACGCGAATCACTGTGAATGGAACCGAGGCAACGGCGTTCTCTGAAGGTTCAGGTACTGCAATGTTTGGAAACTTCAACAAGATCGGTCTTGTTGGACTCGATGCTATCGGTGAAGTGCAGACGACCAAGGGCGTCATCGCTGCTGAATACCCGGGCACCCTGGCAGGGAACGTCAACGTCATGATGAAAGGCGGAACGAACGAATGGCATGGGACGCTTTTCGAAAATTACACGGGAGCCGCTCTCAACGCGAGAACCCAGACTGCAACGACAAAGCCTCCTTTCACTTTCAATCAATTCGGCGCTTCCATTGGCGGACGATTGCGAAAAGACAAAATGTTTGTCTTTGGTTCATATGAGGGATATCGCCAGGCAGGACAGGATGTGCAGCAAGGCTTTGTTCCGACGCCACGCCTGCGCAACGCAATGATTGCCGCGGTTCCTGCTTACAAAACCTACCTCGATTACGTCTTCCCATTACCCAATCAAAGCTTCAATCCTAACGCCAGCGTCGGGCTGTTTTTAGGTCCGTTGCCTCACAGTTATGGTGAAAATCACGCCGATGTGCGATGGGACACGCTGCTGCACGGTAATAACAATTTAACGGTAAGCTATTCCCGCAGCCGTCCGACCGAGAACACATTTGAGTTGCTGGACCCGACAAGTCGAACCGGCAAGCAAGAACGGGTGAACGCAAGCTATGTCATCGGCCATCCGACCTGGACATCTGAGACGCGTTTTGGATACAACTACGCCAGCTGGCTTCGCATTGACCAGTTGGTTATGCAAAGAGATCCCTCGAATGCCAGTGAACAGTTTCTGGCAGGCCGTCGGGTCCCCACGATTCAGGGGCTGAACTTCTACGTGCCGGACGGAGAAGTCCAGTTCATGGGCGGCGCCACCTGGACCTTCGAACATAAAATTTCAAAAATTATCCAGAAACATGCTCTGAAGTTCGGCGGCATCTACGCCACGCGTGGCACCGGCCGCTACACCTACATCAATCCCGAGACGACGTACGCTAGTGAATCCGACCTGTTGGCCAACAGTCCGAGCCAGTTTCATGTGGGGTTCGGGCAGAACCCGTTCAATTTGTATTTGCCGGAGTGGGGGCTGTTCATTCAAGACGATTGGCGGACAACGCCCAAACTCACGGTGAATCTGGGCCTGCGTTATGACTGGTACGGCAATCCGGTGGTGCAACCCGATGACCCGAAAAATGGTCCGGCAGTCATCAATACGTTTGCTGGAATCCTGGACACAAACAGGTTTGTCTATGGTCCGCTGCGACCAGTAAATGATCCCGTAAACCCGGATCATGTGAACTTCGGACCTCGTTTTGGTTTCGCCTATAACCCGGATGGTGTTGCAAAGAACGTGATTCGCGGCGGCTTCGGCGTTATGTTCGCGCCGCGAAACAACTCGGTCTTTGCCAGCGCCGTCGGCACTTCGCTGACTATTCCTTATGACCGATTCTTTACGGGTCCCGAATCGCAGAAGTACGGATTTAAATATCCGACATACCTCGAAGATACAAAACCCATAGTGCTGGCCGAGAATCAGGTCACGATGGGATATATGTTCGATCCGGATTATAAGGCTCCCTATACGATGAACATGACTCTGGGCGTACAGCACAGGCTCACCGGTTCGATGATGTTTGAAACTAACTTTGTCGGAAATCGCAGCGTGAAGTTCCCGATGCTGAGGTGGTACAACCAGATCAACCGAGTCACCGGGCTTCGTCCCAATACGGACCTTCCTTTTGAAAATCAGTATTACGACGATTCGCAGCAGGCGTTTTACGCGTCATGGCAGAGTTCTCTCCGCAAACAATTTTCGAAGAACCTGGCGTTCAACCTGCACCACACGTGGGGCAAGGGTCTCGCCTATATCGGAGGAAACGCTGCAGGCTGGTTCTCAGGTGATATCTCGCGAACCGCCATTCAAGACTTCAATAACATCAAGATCAATCGCTCGCCGAGCTCCGGTGATATCAATCAAGTCGTATCTGGCGATTGGGTTTACCAGCTGCCGGCACTGAGCCACGTTAATTCTGCGTTGCGCCAGATAATTGGCGGATGGCAGGTTTCCGGGATCCTCAGAACGCAAACCGGGTCCGCCTTCGACGTAACCCAATTAAGCCCAGGAGGACCGACGAGCCGTCCGGATATTCTGGATATCAAACACATGTATCGCGATGACTATAGAACGACCGGACAATACCTCAACGTCGCTGCATTTTCTAAAGTCCCGCTAAGCGCCGCGTCGAAAGTTCCGATCCGGCCGGGCAGCGCCGCGTTTATGGTCGGCCGCGGACCGGGAATGTGGAACGTCGATTTTTCACTCGGGAAGACTTTCAGAATCCGCGAAGCTGCGCGGTTCGAAACTCGGATGGACATGTTCAATGCGCCAAATCACACGAATTTTGGCAATCCCACCGGCAGTATCGACAGTCCGAATTTTGGAAAGATTACGAGTACATTGGGAGCCCGGACCATTCAGGTGAACGGCCGGCTTAGTTTTTAATGTAGCGCTTAGATTGAGGACACTGGCCATGAAGACGAGAACATCACGGGTTGCGGTTACCTGCGTTAGCGCGTCTCTCCTGTTTCTGCTATCAGCTCCGTTGCTGGCGCGAGGTCAGAACACGCCTCCGAAGTACGATGTTGACCCTTCATGGCCCAAGCCCTTGCCGAACCGCTGGGTCATTGGCCAGGTTGGAGGTGTGTGCGTCGATCGTCAGGATCACGTATTCCTCCTCAACCGTCAGGACCTGAAGGACGAAGAATTAGATGCAGGCCGAATGGCTCCCGCTGTCATCGAATTCGATGCTCAAGGCTCGGTCGTGAGTTCGTGGGAGAACGCGAAACAGCTTCCTCGAGGTCTGCATAGCTGCACTGTCGACAAAGACAATAACGTCTGGATTGTAGGCGAGGGGGCCGGCATGGCCCAGAAATATACCCACGATGGAACGAAGCTCCTGCTTACGGTAGGCGCAGAGGACCTGCGCCTGTCGGGGATCGCCGTCGATTCGGTCAGCGGCGACATCTTCGTCACATCAGGCCGTACGAACCCCAGCGTCGTCGTTTTCGATCGCAATGGGCAGCGGCTGCGCAGCTGGACATTGCAGCGAAGTGAAACGGAAAAAGCCATCGTTCAGAATCTGCATTGTATCGGAGTGTCGAACGATGGGCTGGTGTATGTCTGCGACAGGCTCGCGCACCGTCTCCAGCTGTTCGACAAAACGGGGAAATTCAAAAAGATGATCGACGTTCCATGGCAGCAATACACCGCCTATGACGGCAAGCGCAAGACGGGCGAGTACGGCTCAGCCTCGATGCTCAGCTTTTCCCGGGATACGAATCAGCAATTCATGTACGTCATCAATGAAGATAATGAACAAATAAACATCCTGGAACGGGACACCGGCAAAGTCTTATCGACGTTCGGTCGCGGTGCGGGCCACTTCATCGGCCAGTTTACCCATGCCCATAGCATCGCCGTGGATTCCAAGGGCAACGTTTACATCGGGGAGACCGATGACGGAAAGAGAGCACAGAAGTTCACGATAGTGAAGTGAGGTCCTCGCAACGTCGGAACCTCGGCCTTCTCGAGTCTCCTCAGCATTGCTTGCGGTGAACGCTCCGCCTCGGGCGGGCCGTTCACGTCCATTTCTGCGCAGAACTAGGTGGATGAGAAAATCATCGCCCTAGCGATTTTCTTGCCTCCAACGACGGTTACTTCAGAACTCCAGGCGAATCTCACCTGCGAGAGCTCTGCTGCCAGTCTTCGTCGTAATCTGGCCAAAGGTCCCGGAATTGATGTTCAGGTTGGGAGCCCCAGGAGTCGGATGGTTGAAAACGTTGGTGGCATCCACGCGTAATGATACGGCCCTGGATTCGGTCAACCGGATGCTCTTCTGCATGTTCGCGTCGAGATTCCAGATGCCGGGCCCGGTCATTGTACCTAAACCCAGCGTGCCTGCCTGGCCAGGGCTGGCATTCTGGAGCACGATGTTGCCGTTGGCGTCGGCCAGAGCGCTGTTTGTACAAAACTGCTTCAGGTTTGCAGCCACTGCAGCGCACGATGGGTCTGGAACTCTCTTGTACTGCTGCCCGAAAAAATTCCCGAACAGGTCGCCTTTGTTCAATGGCCACACGACTTTCCCTTTGCGGGGAAACGAACCGACGATATCGGGCGTGCCCGTGGTGGCATAGAGCGTGGGCGCACCTCCAACGTTCAAAGTCGACCCAGAGCCTAAAGTGAGGATGGTGCCGACCTTCCAGCGCTCGACGATCCGCGTCAACCATCCAGAAGTATTGCCTGCCAGTAGTTTGCCTGGACCGAAGGGCAACTCAAAGGTACCGTAGCTCCGAAAATCGTGAGTGCGATTTGTTGGCTGCAGGCCGTAGTCTGCCCGTTGATTCAGGAGGTCTCTATAGGGACCACCCAATCCGAGGCTGCGACTCCAGGTGTACGTAGTCTGATAACTTAAACCATGAGTCGGCCGGAGTGTTAGTTGCGCTTGCAGCGAATGATAGGTAGACCGCGCTGTGTTGTCACGGTATGTGATGGTTGCGAACTGCGGATTGGCCACGAAAAAATTCTCGGGAAACAAACCACTCGATCGGAGAGTACCGCCCGAAACGCCCGACGGCTGAACGGTGCCAACATTTGTCGTGTTGAGGAGCCGGGCGACAGCAACATAATTCCCATTTGCGATCAAGCTGTTGAACGAGGAATTCAGCCGCAACGCTTGAGATCCTGAGAGAGTCGGGCCAACGACCCCGTTCCCCAGATTCAAACCTTTAAACATCTGATCAAAAAGCGGCGCATCGGCTCCCGCACGAGTGACTTGAAGCGCTTGGAGCACCCCATTGTTGCGAAAGTCGGAGTCATTGAGGTTGATACTGTCGACCAGTTTCACGCCCCGAGTGCCAATGTAACGCACATCGAAAGTGACGTTCGATGCGAGAGACCGCGTTACTCCGAAGGTAAAGGTCTGAACATAAGGAGTCGTATAATCCTGCGCAAACAGGTTTATGTTCTGGGACCGATCCGTGAGCGGAATCGTTGCGAATGGAGCTAAAGGTACCGGCAACGGGACGGTTTGAGACGTGAGGCTGGTGTAATCCCTGAACGTGCCGTTCCCCAGGTCAGTCGGTTGATACACAAGCCCAGGCGTCGCTTTTCCAATATCACCGTCGATGTTTGACAAACTGTTGCCGGGTAACTGATACGCGATCTGATATCCGCCGCGAACTGTCGTCTTGTCTTTTCCCCACCAGGGCACGGACCAGGAGAAACCGACGGCAGGTGCGAAGTTGTTCTTGTCACTCGGCCAGATTCCTTGATTTGGATATGGCGTACCTTTACCGACAACCACGACTTGCGTGAGAGGAGCTTGCTGTGAGCTGCCACCGGACATCCAGTTAGCAAAGCTTCTGCCGGAGTACCCAAAGATCGCCTGATTGCCCCCAAGCAAGCCTGGCGTCATGTTCTTGCCCGTCGCGCTAAGAAGATAGGGAACACGCATCAGGTCATAGTGCACCCCCATGTTCAATGTGAAACTGGGAGCAACTCTCCAGTCGTCCTTGACGAAAAAGTTGAACTCGTTCTGGTGCCAATCTCGCGTTGCTCCATGGGTGCCTGAAGGATTGGCGGGATTGCTATACGTGGTCCGATAGTCCTGAAACGCTTTATCACCCGGCTCCCGAATTTCAAACTTCTCGTTAATGCTTTGGACCGATCCTGTGAGCGTTAACAACACATTTTGCGCCAGCGTGATATTGGGTGCGAGCAAACCAGGAACTTTGTTAATTCCTGTGACCGGAGTGGCGCCGGCACCCCCCTCGACCGTCGGAATCAGGCCGGATGGAACCTGCACCGACGAGGCAGCGAAGCGAAATTGGACGCCGGCTTTGATCGAATGGACGCCTTTGGTGAAGTTCAACGATTCGGTGTATGTCGTCAACGGGTTCCGATTGTAGATTTCATTGCAGGTCGAGCCAGCCAGGCATTGGATCACATTGATCGGGAACAGAAGCGGACGCTGAATGATGGGAATTCCATTGATATTCGTCAGGAAGTTAAACGCGTCCTTGCCATATTGATGTTGAAGGAACGGAGGAAGACTCTTGAGATTCGTGAGGTTATATCCCACCGTGAAATCATTCAACAGCGATGAGGACAGCGCAGATGACAGATGAAGTGTAAGAACCTTCGGCTGCTGCGATACTTCACCGTTCCATCCGTTAGGCCATGCCGGCAGGTCGGTGTTATCACTGTAATCGTATTCCTGAATCCAGGTTCCAGTCAGCGTGTGTTTCTGATTGAAGTGGTGATCGATCTTGACGTGGTACTGCTGGCGCCTGAACGCATCCGGGTCCCCGCCGGTTCCAGCCGGGCCGGCAATAGTGCGTTGGAGCCAGTTGATTGTCGCCGTATTCAAGCCGTCGCCGCCATTGAAAGCATTTGGCCGCGGCATAACGCCGAGGAGCTTCGTCATAAATCCCGTCCGGTCTATCTGGTTTCGGAAGGGATCGCCCGGATTAAGACTATCGCCGTAAATGCTAAAGCTTTGCATAGGCCCTGTGGCGCCTGGAATCTGGGTATAAGGAAGTGGATTCCCGCTCGCATCGACCACTGGCGCCACGGCGCTGGCACCGGAACCGCTGGGAGTCGTTTCGGTGTTGCCGTTATTCACTCCGGGATAAAATCGGAAGATACCTTGGCGCGCGGTATCGGTCAGCACCGTAGAAGATACCGTCTGCTTCAGTGATCCAGCCTGACCATCGAATATCCCAAAGAAAAATGTTTTATTCCGGACAATCGGGCCGCCTAGACTAACGCTGTACTGAGGGCGGTTATACCAGGGGGGCGCAAGCCGCTGCCGGTTATTCGACCATGTATTCGCATTTAATACCGAGTTCCGAAGATTCAAGGTCGCTGCCCCCCGGAATTGGTTCGTCCCTGATTTTGTGACGAGTTGAACTTGCGCCGAGCCACGTCCTTCTGGATCAACAGCGGCGACGACCACGCGGACTTCCTCAACCATATCCGGACTGATAAAAGTGGCGGTAGCTAAGCCTTGCGCAAATCTGCCCGTGTTTACAGTCATGCCATCCAGTTGGAGATTAACATTGCCCTGACCGCCCGCGCTGATGCCGGCGAAAGTCGTGTTCGCCCCCCCCGTTCCGATAACGCCGGGCATAATCGAGGCGAAATTCATGACGTTGCGGCCGACTAAGGGCAAGTCCAGGACCTGTTTCTCAGGCAGGACGTTTCCAACAGACGAGGAAACAGCCGTTAAGAGTTGATCCGCGGCCACGGACACCTCCACCGTCTGGGTGGCGCCTCCGACCTGTAACGTAAAGTTCTGCTGAAGCTGCTGGCCCGTCTCCAGTGTCAGGCGGAATGTCCGCGGCCGAAAACCGGGCAACAATGCTGTCACCTCGTACGTTCCGGGCTGAAGGCTTCCGAAACGATAGGTTCCGGTTTCATTTGTCACAACTGTCGAAACCGTGCCAGTATCCACATGCTTCGCTGAGACCTCCACGCCAGGAATTAACGCTGCAGAGGGGTCGGAAATCGTGCCGCTGAGCGTCGCGTTGTTAACTTGTCCAAATCCGACGGTTGCGAATAGCACGCAGCCAATAAGCGCCACTCGAAGGCAGTAATTTCCCATCTTTTCCTCCATCAATCCTCAGGCCGAATCGTTTGTTCTTTTAGTGAATTCCCGCGAAAATTTAACTACCCAACTCAGCGATTTGCCGCTGTGGACGGGCTGGCTATCACGTCCCGGATCGCGGCGGCCGTAGCGGCATTACCCACAATGTTCATGCCGATCTGGATGCCATCCGCAATCTTCAGTGGCGTCAGGCCAGCCTTATTGGGCTGATTCCAGATTTCAACCTTTGCGCCGCGCTCCGCCAGTAAGCGCACAACGCCGGCAAGATGCTTGTGAGCGGCGCCGTGCATTACTGTTTCGCCATTCTTGTCCACTGCGTTGATGTCACCGCCAAGTTCCAACGTCAACTTGACCGCCTCGAGAACTTCGGCTTCCGATCCTGGATCCTCGCCCGGAGAACCGGTACCAACTCCGGCGGCGGCCAATAAGGGCGTGGTATCGTCCACGTTTGCTAATTTGGGGTCGGCGCCAAGCTGCAACAGAAGCCGCATCAGTTCTACGTCCGCAGTTCTGGCCGCCAGCAAAAACGGCGTTGCGCCGATCGCATTGAACTTACTTGTGCCGAGGCCGGCCTTTTTTGTGGCTCGAGCATTCACATTCGCTCCGTGAGCCACCAGAGTTTTTACGAACTCGAGACTACTCATCTTACCGGAGCCTTGGGGAGCAGGATTATTGTCACCGACGCCGGGCTTGCGGAGCCATGTCACGAGGTGCAGGGCTGTCCAACCCTGAGGCGATGCGTTCGCGTCGGCCCCGGCGTCCAGCAAAAACGCTGCAAGTTCATAATGAACGTTTTCAACGGCCAATAAAAAAGCGTTAGCGGTGGTCGGGGGCCCGCCAGAACTAACCGGGTTCGCCCCTCCTCCGCGAGCACCGCGCGCAGGCAGAGATTCATTGATGCTCGATCCGGCTGCGAGGAAAGTCTTAACTGCGTCCATTCTGCCCTCGCGCACGGAAAAGAGGAATGCAGTCAGTCCGCCGCTCGAACGAGTGCTGATATCGGCTCCGTTATCAAGCAGCGTCCGGATGACCGCTGAATGGCCCTCCGCCGCGGCCCACATCAGGGCCGTCTGCCCCCGCCAGCTTTCCTTTGCGTTAACATCCGCGCCGTGAGCCAGCAGCACCTTCACGGCATTCACGTTGCCGGTCCGGGCTGCAGTCATTAATGCCGTCTCGCCCTCCGGCAACGCCGTATTAGGGTCGGCACCAGCTTTGAGCAACATCTCAATCATTGCCGAATTCCCATTGATACATGCCAGATATATGGGCGCCACGTTAAAGCGGTTCGTGGCCTTTACGTTCGCACCCGCGCGAATCAACATCTCGGCCGATTGGAGATCATTTATGCGGGCCGCCCAATGCAGAGCCGTCGTCCCATCGGGCTCCGCGGCGTTCACGTCGACTCGTTGTTGCACGAGTGCACGGATTGCCGCCTTGTCTCCATTCTTAACCGCGTCTACAAGCCGCACGCCGGCAGCGCTAAGATCGGCAGCAACCAGCAACAACAGCAGCAATACAAACGCTCGGCCCAGGGCGTTCACACGTATCACAGCAACTCCTCTACTCTTCCGTCGCTGTCGGCAAAGCTCTCCTGATGAACTCCCATCTTCTCCAGGAGAGTCAAATGAAGGTTGGCCAATGGCGTCGGCTTGGCATACTTGATGTGAAGTCCGCCGCTGGCCTTTCCAGCTCCGCCTCCAGCCAAAACGATCGGCAGGTTCGAATGGTCATGCACGGACGGATTGCCCATACCGCTGCCAAGGAGATAAATCGTATGGTCCAGCAAAGAACCATTGCCGTCGGGCGTGGATTTCAACTTTTCCAGCAGGTATGCGAAAAGCGACACCTGGTAGGCGTTGATTTTCGCCAACTTCATGAGCTTTTCCGGATCGTTCGCATGATGCGATACGGGGTGATGCGGTTCGTCTACACCGATCTGCGGATATGCCCTTGTACTGGCTTCACGAGCCAGCTGAAACGTAATGACGCGCGTGATGTCCGCCTGTAACGCAAGCACCTGCAAATCGAACATCAGTTTGACATGATCTTCCCATAACGCCGGTACGCTGGCCGGGCGCTCAAGATCCGGCAAAACAGATTGGCCGGTCTCTTGCTCGGCATTCTGAATGCGCCGTTCGACCTCTCGAACGGTGTCGATGTACTGTTCGACCCTCGCGCGGTCACCCGAACCGAGTTTCCTTTGAAGACCAGCCATATCTTCGGTGACCCAATCCAGAATGCTCCGGTTCATCCGCAGTTCGGCCCGCCGCTCCTGGGCAGTACCTCCGTCACCGAACAATCGTTCGAAGAGAACGCGCGGATCCGCTTCCGTTGGTAAAGGAGATGTGGGAGACGACCACGAGAGATTATTCTGGTAGACACACGCGAGACCGTTATCGCAAAAGCCTACCTGCGCAATTAAATC
>Ga0170475_124958459_pt1 | contig 10719 bp, 9 predicted proteins | sample Soicark_Litter_5_FD_111474 | JGI IMG/M metagenome (GOLD analysis project Ga0170475, IMG submission 111474) | Avena fatua rhizosphere microbial communities from Hopland, California, USA. Combined Assembly of 48 SPs | reverse complement strand
GTTAGAAGTTTGTCCGTTCGGGACGTTCGCAACGCTTCTCAATTTAAATGGCGCTCATCTTTCCGAAATCGACTGATAAGTACGTAAGAATCGGGGCCGGTGTTCTGGGTCTCCTCGCACTTGGCGGGGGCGCCGTGGCAATGTATATCGGTTATCCAGCGGTTATTATGACCGGCTACACGCCGGTACAACCAGTGCCGTACAGCCACAAGCTGCATGCAGGCGATCTCGGCATGGATTGTTATTACTGCCACTACACCACGAATAAGTCCAGCCACGCCGCAGTGCCTCAGACGGAAGTCTGCATGAACTGCCACACGCGAGTGAAGCTGCAAAGCCCCCGCCTCGAGAAGGTTCGTGACAGCTTCAATACCGGGAAGCCGATCGAGTGGGTGCGAGTACACAGGTTGCCTGACTACGTATTTTTCAACCATCAGGCGCACGTTACTGTCGGCGTTAGTTGTGTGAGTTGCCACGGACGAATCGACCAGATGGTTGAGGTAAAGCAGATGGAGCCGCTGAACATGGCCTTCTGCCTTGATTGCCACCGAAATCCTGCGCCGAACCTCCGTCCGGTGGAGCAGGTGACGAATCTCGCCTGGAAACCGGATCGGGATCCGGCCGCCATCGGGCGTGAAATCATCCAGGAGCGCGGTATCAATCCTCCGCAGAATTGCTCAGGTTGTCATCGATGATCCAGATCACAAAAAAGCTGACCGGCAAGAAGTATTGGCGCAGCCTCGACCAGGTCTACCAAGCTCCCGAGTTCCAGGATTGGCTGAATCGCGAATTCCCCGGAGAAGCGGCAGAAATGCACGATGAGCCGTCGCGGCGCAACATTCTGAAGTTGATGGGTGCATCGTTTGCGCTCGGAGGGCTGACCGCCTGCCGCCGTCCGGTTGAGCACATACTTCCCTTCTCGAAGGGTGTCGAAAACTTCATCCATGGAAAGCCCCTCTACTACAACACTGTGATGTCGCTCGGCGGGACCGCCGTCGGTCTCACCGCGGAAACCAATGAGGGCCGCCCGACTAAGATCGAGGGCAATCCCAGCCATGGGTGGAGTCTCGGAGGCACCCGCGGATATCATCAGGCTTCCGTACTTTCCTTATACGATCCGAACCGGGCCGGTGTCGTGCTCAACGAGGGGAAGAATTCAGATTGGAATGCGTTTGCCGGTCATATCCAGAACCTGCAAGGTTCGTTCGGCAATGGCGCCGGCCTCAGATTTCTGAGTGAGCCGCTGAACTCACCTTCCTTCGCAGCTGTCAAAAAGCATGCCTTAACGCGCTTCCCCGCTGCGAAGTGGATCGAATATTCCGCCATTCAGACCAATGCGACCGCCCAGCCGGTCATACCTCGAATTGCTTTCGACAAAGCTGCTGTCGTCGTCGCGTTAGACAGCGACTTCCTTGGACTCGACGACACCAGCGTTTTGGCCGTAAAGGAATTCGTCCGAGGCCGGAAAATCACAAACGAAGACTCGCCGGTGATGAACCGGCTGTACACGATCGAGCCGCAATTCACGGTCACAGGGGCCGCCGCCGATCATCGATATCGGATCAAAAGCTCGGAAGTCGGCGCATATGCCTCGGCCTTGTTGAGCGCGATTCAATCTCAATCGAATCCCTTGAAAGTGGTCGGCCAGGGCAGCGCGGATAAGGCAATCGCCGCGATCGCAAAGGATCTGTTGGCGAATCGTGGGAAATCGGTGGTCGTGACGGGTCCCCGGCAGCCGGCCGCCGTTCATCAAATAGTCCATCAGCTCAACCAGGCGCTCGGAAACGTCGGGCCTGTGGTCACTTATCTGAAGACAGCGTCAGAACAGACCAGGCCGCAGATCGACGCATTCAAGGAACTCGCGGGCGAGATGGCGAATGGCCAGGTAAACACGCTCGTCATTATGGCGTGGAATCCGGCATTCACAGCCCCTGCCGATCTCGAATTCGAAGCCAGCCTTAAGAAGGTGGCCAACACGATTTACCTCGCGCAGGACGTCGATGAGACCGCCGCCGCCTCGAAGTGGGTCATACCGGCTGCGCACTTCCTCGAAAGCTGGGGGGACGCCACCGCTCCCGACGGAACCGCGAGCATCCAGCAGCCTACGATTCAGCCGATCCACGATGGCAAGAGTCCAGCCGAACTGGTCGCAGCGATCACGGGATATAAAGATCAAAAGGCGTACGATATCGTGCGCAATTATTGGCTCCCTACCCTCTCCGGTGGTGAAGCCGCCTGGAAAAAAGCGCTGCACGATGGCATCCTGCCGGCTGCGGCAAATACCGGAACAACAACCCCGACCTTCCATACCAGCGTTGCATCCCCACCGGCCGCGAGCGGCTTTGAAGTGCTTTTCGTCCCCAGTTGGTCCGTATTCGACGGCCGCTTCGTCAACAACGCCTGGCTGCAGGAAGCGCCGGACCCGATCACGAAATTGACGTGGGACAACGCCGCCCTGCTCAGCCCTGCTACCGCGAAGAAGCTCGGCGTCGGGTTAGGCGATGTGATTTCGATCGAGCGTAACGGTCGCAAGGTTGAAGGACCCGTGATGGTTCAGCCCGGCCAAGCGGATGATACGATCGTCATCCCCGTCGGCTACGGGCGCACGAAAGTTGGCCATGTCGGCGAAGGGACAGGCTTTAATGCCTATAAGATCCGGACCTCCGATTCCTTCGGTTTCGGAACCGGATTCAACGTAACCAAGACAGGACGCACCTACCCGCTCGCGCGCACCCAGGAGTTCGATTACCAGGAGGAGCCGAAACTGATCGGCTTCCAAAGCGACGTATCGCGTCCGATTGTCCGCGAAGCGACCATCGAGGAGTTCAAAAAGGAGCCGAATTTCGCGAACGAGATGGTGGAGCATCCGCCGCTTCGTTCTCTCTACGGCGACTACGATTACTCGAGAGGCCAGCAGTGGGCGATGGCGATCGATCTCAATGCCTGCATTGGTTGCAACGCCTGCATGATCGCATGCGTGGCTGAAAACAACATCGGCGTTGTCGGCAAGGAGCAGGTGGCTCGCGGGCGCGAAATGCACTGGATTCGCCTGGACCGCTACTACACGGGTTCCGTCGAGGAGCCCCAAGCCGTCACCGCGCCCATCACGTGTATGCAGTGCGAAACTGCGCCGTGCGAGAATGTCTGCCCGGTTGCAGCAACCGTTCATAGCCCCGAGGGCTTGAACGATATGGTATACAACCGCTGCGTTGGAACGCGGTACTGTTCGAACAACTGTCCTTATAAGGTCCGCCGCTTCAACTTCCTGAATTGGCACCTGAACGAAGCGGAAGTCACCAAGATGGTCTACAACCCCGAGGTGACGGTCCGAATGCGCGGTGTCATGGAGAAATGTACGTACTGCGTGCAGCGAATCCAGAATGCCAAGATTCAGGCCAGAACCGAGAACCGGCGCTGGCTGAAGGACGGCGAAGTCACACCGGCTTGCGCGCAGGCGTGCCCGGCCGAGTGTATTACCTTCGGGAACGTGAATGACCTGGAGAGCCGGATCGCGAAACTGAAGCAATCGCCCCGAAACTACGCAATGCTCGCGGAATTAAACACGAAACCTCGTACAACTTATCTGGCGAAGCTGCGCAATCCAAATCCGGAATTGCAGCCGGCAAACGCCGTGGAGGAGCACCGTGGCTGATCTCGCAATTAGAGACCCGCATGTGTCGCCCGTTCTTGTAGAGGGCAACCCTTCGCTACACGAAGTCACAACCGATGTAGCGCAAATCGTAGAAGGCATCAATCGGAAGGTTCCCAAGGAATGGTACATGGCGCTGGCCCTTACCGGCGGCCTCACCATGATCCTGTTCGCGATGCTCGGCTACCTGGTGTTCACAGGTATCGGTGTTTGGGGAAACAATCAGCCGGTCGGCTGGGCGTGGGACATCACCAACTTTGTGTTCTGGATCGGTATCGGTCACGCCGGAACGCTGATCTCGGCCATTCTCTTTTTGTTCCGGCAAAAATGGCGCACTTCGATTAACCGCTTCGCCGAAGCGATGACGCTTTTCGCCGTCGCCTGCGCTTTGATTTACCCGTTATTCCATACCGGCCGGCCGTGGCGCGCCGCGTACTGGCTGCTGCCGTTACCAAATACGCATCTGTCCGTTTGGCCTAACTTCCGTAGTCCTCTGGTTTGGGACGTGTTCGCGGTATCGACATACGCGACGGTATCCGCGCTTTTCTGGTATGTCGGCCTGATTCCCGACCTCGCAACCATGCGTGATCGCGCGAAGGGCCTTGCCCAGAAGATTTACGGGGCCCTCAGTCTCGGCTGGCGAGGTTCGGCGCGGCACTGGCGCAACTACGAAATGGCGTACCTGATCCTGGCCGGTGTTTCGACGCCGCTAGTGCTTTCGGTCCACTCCGTCGTGTCGTTCGACTTCGCAACCTCGGTCCTGCCTGGCTGGCACACCACCATCTTTCCTCCGTACTTCGTCGCCGGCGCCATCTTCTCGGGATTCGCGATGGTTGTGACACTGATGGTCATCGCTCGTTGGGCGTTCCAGCTCCAGCATCTGGTCACGCTGAAGCACCTGGAGAACATGAACAAAATCATGCTCGCGACGGGAACGATCGTTGGTTACGCCTATGCGACGGAGTTCTTCATCGCCTGGTATAGCGGTAATCCTTATGAGCGGTTCACCTTCATCAACCGCGCCTTCGGTCCTTACTCGTGGGCTTACTGGACGATGATCAGTTGCAACGTGATCTCTCCGCAGTTCTTCTGGTTCAAGAAACTGCGCACAAGCATCCCGTTCATGTTCATTCTCTCGATCTTCGTGAACATCGGAATGTGGTTCGAGCGGTTCGTGATTATCGCCACCTCTCTGCACCGCGACTTCCTGCCATCGAGTTGGGGTTACTTCGTTCCGACCTACGTCGATATGCTGACCTTCCTTGGCACGTTCGGCCTTTTCCTGACTCTGTTTTTGTTCTTCGTGCGATTCCTGCCGATGATCGCCGTCAGCGAAGTGAAGGGCATGATGGCGAACGAGGCAATGCATAGCGCCGTTCACGGAACGGCGCACGGACCCGACATCCACGCCCCTGCTCCCGTCAGCGAGCCGGTATCCGGAGGTCTCCACAAATGAGCGTACATACCAATTCTCCCGAGTTGAAGGACAAATCGGTGTACGGCGTTGTGGCCGAGTTCCAAAAGCCGGAAGACCTGGTGGCCGCGGGCCGCACCATTCACCACCACCACGGCTATAAGAAACTGGACGCGCTCACACCGTTCCCGATCCATGGAATCGACGATGCCATCGGCGTTCCCCGCTCCATCCTCGGCTACATCGTATTCGGCTGCGGCTTGTTCGGGCTGCTTAATGCGATCTTCATGGTCTGGTACACGAACGGTTACGATTACCCTCTCGTGATCGGAGGCAAGCCGGTTTTTGCGTGGGAGTTTTCGATTCCTCCGATGTTTGAATTGACCGTTCTGTTTTCCGCTTTCGGCGCGCTGATCGGGATGCTCGCATTGAACGGGCTGCCGCGGTTTTATCATCCGGTCTTCGCTTCCACCGGGATCGAGTGCGCGACCGACGACCGCTATCTGCTGGTTGTAGAAGCATCGGACGCGAAGTTCGATATCGAAGAAACTCCGAAGCTGCTCTCCGAACTCGGAGCGGTCCGCACGGAAGTGGTGGCGAAATGAAAATCGCGATTTTCCTCGCCGCTTCATTGCTTCTCGCAGGCTGTATGCGCCAGACGTCCCGTGAATCCCCAATCTCGTTCATCCCTGACATGGATTACCAGGGCCGCTACGAGCCGCAGGGAGATCGAACTTTTCGAGGTGGACACCCGATCTTTTCCGATGCTCGGTCCAGCCTCCGTCCGGTCGAAGGAACAGTCGCGATCGGGTCGTTGTCGAACACTGACGTTTTCAACACCGGCGTAGAGAACAACATGTACATCGGCCGCAACCCGCTGAAGGTCGACGCCGAGCTTCTGCATAACGGGCAGCGCCGCTTCAATACCTACTGCTCTCCGTGCCACGATCGAACCGGTCAGGGCCGCGGGATCGTAGCTCAGCGCGCGACCTGGATACCGACCAACCTGCAGGAACCTCGCGTCAAGGACATGAACGACGGCGAGATTTTCAATGTAATGACTAATGGCCGCCGGTCGATGCCGCCGTACAAATATCAAATCGTCTCTCGTGACCGCTGGGCAATTGTGGCCTATGTTCGCGCGCTCCAGCGGACCTCGAGCGCGACGGTTGCAGACGTTCCCGAAGTGAGAAAAGCGGAGCTGAAATAGCAGGAAGCCCGAACCGATGATACAGCACGCAACAGATATTCACGACTATCAAATGGATCCGGCGCTTTGGACGCGCGGACGCAACGCGATCGCCTTCGTAGCTTTACTTAGTTGGATCGGCGCGATCGCGGGGTACGTACTTGATCCGACGCGCTTTTTCCAGTCTTATCTTGTTGGCTTCTTGTTCAGCATCTTCATTGTGCTCGGCGCACTGTTCTTTCTGATGGTCATGTTTCTTACCGGCTCGGCGTGGAGCGTCACCATGCGTCGCGTTGTCGAGAACATGGTTGTAACCATTCCATTCGGGCTGATTCTTGCGATTCGCGTATTGCTTGGGATCGGCACGCTCTACGAGTGGGCGCACCCGGGAGCGGCAGCGCATAACGCCGTGCTTCGAGCCAAGCAGTCGTGGTTGAATCCAACATCTTTTACTTACCGAACGGTGATTTACTTCCTGCTCTGGAGTCTTTGGGCAACCCGGATCTACAAAAACTCCGTACGGCAGGACAAAACGAAAAGTCTCGATCAGATGCACACCATCTCACGCTGGTGCGCGCCTGGCCTGCTGATGCTGATCCTGAGCGGAACGCTCGCATCGTTCGATTGGAGCATGTCGCTTGATCCGCATTGGTACTCCACGATCTTCGGCTTGTACTGCTTCGCCGGCGGAGCGTTTGCTTTCATGGCACTCTGGCTGCTGATCATGGTAGCCCTTCGGGAAAAGGGGGTGCTGCGCAAGACCGTTCACATGGAGCACTATCACGACCTCGGCAAATGGATGTTCGCGCTCACGATCTTCTGGGCGTACATCGCGTTCTCGCAATACCTGCTCATCTGGTACGCGAATATCCCTGAAGAAACCGAATGGTTCCTGAAGCGGTTTGAGGGCAACTGGAGTTGGATCAGCGCCCTCCTGTTGTTCGGGCATTTCGTTTTCCCGTTTCTCGTGCTCGTGTTCCGGTCGAGCAAGCGGAAGATTCGGCCCCTTGTCCTGATGGCCATCTGGTTCCTGGTCATCCAATATGTCGATTTCTACTGGCAGGTGATGCCGAACTTCTATCCAAAGGGCATAGCTCCGCACTGGCTGGACATTGTGTGCGTGGCTGCGCCAATGAGCGCGCTCGGCCTGGTCTTCTGGTCGAGAATGCGAGCCCATGCGTTGATGCCGATCGGCGATCCGCGATTCGAGCAGTCGTTGAGTTTCCAGAATGCATAGCGAATATCGAGAAGAAATTCCGCACGGCGATCATCCGGTCAGTTACGACCATACTGAGCCAAAGAGCCGGGCTATCGCTATCTATATGGCGGTGACGGTTGTGTTTCTGGCGCTGATCGGTATCGGTATCCAGAATTACTACCAGCTTACGTATGAGAACGAAGAGTACACGCGTGTGCTGTCTCAACCCAACTGGCAGTTGCAGGATCTCCGCAACAAGGAACAGTGGGAACTGACGCACTACTCGTACATCGAGAAAGATAAAGGAACCGTGAGGATACCCATCGACCAGGCAATGCAACTGGTCGCCAGGGATGCGGCGGAGAACCATCCGCGTTATCCTACGGCTCCTTCCCATGTAAAAACCGCTGCCGAATTGGCTGCGGCAGGAAGTCCGGCTGTTTCTCAGCCCGGCGCAGCGGCGGCGAACGCCGCGCAGGAAAGCGGTCAAAAAAGTAGTCCCAATGTTCAATTACCAGCGCCGAGGGAGCATAAATAAGGTCGTCATAGCGCTTCTGGTCTTGGCCATCGCGCCAAGCCTGCAGGCCCGAGATGAGGAGTTGCCCCCGGAACTCGTCGGGGTCGATGTGGTCGAGCATATCGGTCAGAAGGTAAACCTGGATTTGCAGTTCACCGCCGAAAGCGGGTACCAGGTTCCGTTGCGGCAATTTTTCGAGAAGGGCAAGCCGGTCCTGTTGAATTTTGTCTATTACCGCTGCCCGATGCTGTGCAACCTGCTATTGAACGGGCAGACCGCCGCGCTTCGCGAGTTGGCCTGGACCGCGGGAAAAGAGTTCGAGATCGTTACCATCAGCATCGCGCCGGAAGAGCAATTCAATCTCGCGCGAGCGAAAAAGAAGTTTTACCTTGAGACCTACGATAGGCAGTCGGCGCAACAAGGTTGGCATTTCCTGACGGATTTTCAGGGAAATACGAAGCGGCTCGCCGATGAGGTTGGATTTCAATATCGCTGGGACGCAAAGACCGAGCAGTGGGCGCATACCGCGGCAATCATGATGCTGACCCCGGACGGAAGAATCTCCCGGTACTTATACGGCGTGAAGTTCAAGGAACGTGATCTGCGTCTCGGCCTGACGGAGGCTTCCGAAGGCAAGTTGGGCACTGTGGGTGACAAGTTGTTGCTGTTCTGCTTCCATTACGATTCGGAAGCAAAAGGGTACGTGCCGTTTGCCCGGAACATTATGAAATTGGGCGGCGTGTTGATGGTTGTTTGTATGGGAATCGTCTTAGGTTTTCTGTTCCGGCGGGATCGTAACAACTCTCTGCCGTCTGGAGTGGCTACCGTAAAATGAACTGGATTCGCGAATGGATGCTGGGCCAGCAGGCCTCGACACTGGCGCCGAACATCGACAACTTGTTCATGTTCATCAGCGCGGTGAACACGTTTTTCTTCGGCCTGATTGTGCTGTTGATCATTGTCTTCATCAAGCGCTACCGAAGACGCTCGGATAACGAAATCACGCCGCATATTACTCACAACAATCTTCTGGAGATTACGTGGAGCGTCGTTCCGCTACTGATCCTGATCGGTATCTTTTTCTGGGGCTTCCATGGTTACGTCAGAGCTCAGATCGCGCCGGCGAACGCCATTGAGATTCAGATCACCGCGAAGAAGTGGGTATGGCAGTTCGAGTATCCGGACGGGATGCGTACGCTGAACGATTTCCATGTGCCGGTAAACCGGCCGGTTCGCCTGGTCATGAATTCCGAAGACGTGATTCACAGCTTTTTCGTCCCGGCATTCCGAATTAAGAAAGATGTCCTGCCGAACCGATATACGGAAGAGTGGTTCGAGGCCACCAAACCGGGAATTTATCAGGTCCTTTGCGCCGAATACTGCGGCAAGGGACATTCGGACATGATGGCGAGGATCCACGTCGACGATGATGCCGCCTATCAGAAGTGGCTCGTTGAAGGCGACGAAGAAATGAACAAAATGCCGCTGAAAGAGTTGGGAGCAATGGTGCATGACGCGCGCGGCTGCGCCACATGCCACGCTCTCGACGGCACACGCGGCCAAGGACCAAGTTGGAAAGGGATTTGGGGTCAGACCCACACGTTTGCGGACGGAACTTCGGCAGTAGTCGATGAGAACTACGTCCGTCAATCGGTTATGGACCCGCAAGCGCATGTTGTCCAGGGTTTCGAGCCGATCATGCCGACCTACAAGGGTCTGCTGCGGGATCGCGAAGTTCTGGGCGTAATAGAATTCATCAAGTCTTTAAAATAGGGTACGCGCTCTATAATCGTAAGGGACCTAACTTCATGGAAGCTGTACAAACCCATCACGCGGTAGGGGAAAACTACCTCAACACGCCAAAAGGCCTGAAGAGCTGGTTGACCACCGTCGACCATAAACGCATCGGGATCATGTATCTCGCCGGCATCCTGTTCTTCTTCTTTATTGGAGGCATTCTCGCGCTGCTGATTCGCATCGAGATGCTGACACCGAAGCAGACGATCATGACGGCGGAGACATACAACCAGGTGTTCACGCTTCACGGCGCGATCATGGTGTTTCTGTTCATCATTCCATCGGTCCCCGCGGCTCTCGGTAACTTCGTCTTGCCCCTCATGCTGGGGGCCAAAGATGTTGCGTTCCCAAGGCTAAATCTACTGAGCTATTACATCTATGTCGTGGGCGCTTTAATGGCCGTGACTTCGATCGTCATTGGCGGAGTCGATACCGGCTGGACCTTCTATACGCCATATTCGACAACCACGGGTGGCGCGGTTGGTCTCATGGTGATGGCGGCGTTCGTGCTAGGATTCAGCTCCATCTTCACCGGAGTGAACTTCATCGCGACGGTGCACAAGCTACGTGCTCCAGGACAAGGCTGGTTCCAACTCCCGTTATTCGTGTGGTCAATGTACGCCACTGCCCTGATCCAGGTGATGGCAACGCCGGTTCTGGGAATCACGCTGCTGCTTCTAACGATGGAGCGCGCATTCCACATCGGCATTTTCGATCCCAAGCTCGGCGGCGATCCGGTTCTGTTCCAGCACTTCTTCTGGTTCTATTCGCATCCCGCAGTCTATATCATGATTGTGCCCGGCTTCGCGATCATCTCCGAGATCATTCCCGTTTTCTCAAAGAAAACAATCTTCGGCTATCGCGCCATCGCATTCTCTTCCGTCGCAATCGCCATTGTCGGCTTCCTGGTTTGGGGCCACCACATGTTTATCAGCGGCCAGTCGACGCTTGCCGG
>Ga0170475_107524088_pt1 | contig 10719 bp, 10 predicted proteins | sample Soicark_Litter_5_FD_111474 | JGI IMG/M metagenome (GOLD analysis project Ga0170475, IMG submission 111474) | Avena fatua rhizosphere microbial communities from Hopland, California, USA. Combined Assembly of 48 SPs | reverse complement strand
CAATGACCGCCCGCGGAATGCAGTGCAAGGCGCGAACGCGCTTTCGTTAAACTAAGGTTCCATAGACCGCGCGCAAGTTACACGTCACTTCGATCGCACATCGCGAAATCATGCCGACGCAGTTCAGCCGGTCCGCACAGGGCCGCAATGCACCGCCCGAGGGCCATGCCGCACCGCCAAATTACATGACGCCGCGGGGCTACACACGGCTGAAGGAAGAGTTCGTGCAGCTTCTGGACAGCGAGCGGCCCGAGGTCGTGCGGACGGTCGCTTGGGCCGCGTCGAACGGCGATCGCTCGGAGAATGGCGATTACATTTACGGCAAGCGACGGTTGCGCGAAATCGACCGGCGCATACGTTATCTCACGAAGCGCCTCGATTCCGCAGTCGTGGTGGATCCCGCCGAGCGCGAGGAAACGGATCAGATCTTCTTCGGCGCAACGATCGTCTATGCGGGTGCCGACGGCGCGGAGCGCACGATCAGTATCGTGGGGCTGGATGAAGTGGACCCGCAGCGTGGGCGCGTGAGCTGGATTTCGCCGATCGCAAAAGCCCTGCTGCGCAAGCGGGCAGGCGATCTCGTGCGTCTCGCAACCCCCGGCGGTGTGGAGGAGATCGAGATTCTCGATGTACGCTACACGGCTTTGGAGTGAGGTTCACGTCGTGCGAACACAGTGTCTGCCGCTGTCCGATAACGTAATGGCTGCCGCGATCGCGCGGAATTGAAACACGATATGCCCGCACCGTTCTTCACTGCCGCACTTGCCGCCTGGCGCGCCGCTTACGCCGATCTTCCGGGCAGCTCCGCGCCTGAGACGGTCACGGAAGCTGTCGTCAAGCTGAGCATCAAGGCCGTTGCAGATGCACGCACGGCCGACACGCTGGGCGCTGAACGCGAAGGCACGGGTGTCGTCATCGACGCCAGACGGGGCCTGATTCTGACGATCGGGTATCTGGTGCTCGAGGCCGCGTCGATCCTGGTGATGACGCACGATGGCCGCATCTATCCCGCAAGCGTGGCTGGCTTCGATCATTCGAGCGGCTTCGGCCTGATCAAGACGCTGAGCGGACTCGCCTCGGCCGACCTCGAAATGGGAGACTCCGGCGCGGTGCGGGAACTGACGACCGTGTATGTCGCAGCGCAGGGTGCCGCCGGTGGTGTATCCACTGCAGCCGTGGTCGCGCGCCGCACGTTCACCGGCTGGTGGGAATACATGATCGAGGATGCGATCTTCACGGCGCCTCCCCGCTATGAGCACAGCGGCGCGGCTTTGCTCGATGCGAGCGGCAAGCTCGTGGGAATCGCTTCGTTATGGGTGAGCGATGCGCTGGAGATCGGCGCCGCTTTTCCCGGCAACATGTTCGTCCCGACCGACCTGTTGAAGCCGCTCCTCGACGATCTGGTTGCGAACGGACGACGGCGCGGACCCGCGAGGCCGTGGCTTGGCGTGTACTCGCAACAGCACGAAGGCCATCTCTTCGTGTCGCGCACATTGCCCGATTCTCCCGCCGCGCTGGCCGGGCTCGAATGCGGCGACGTGATCCTCGGCGTGGCAGGACAGTCGATCGGCGGTCAGAGCGATTTCTATCGCAAGCTGTGGGCGGCCGGTGAAGCGGGATGCGACGTGACGCTGCACGTGCTGCACGACAAGGCCGTGAAACAGGTCATCGTGCGCACGTCCGATCGCATGGATTACCTGCGGCCCTGGCGCATCAGCACGTAGGCGCGGCGGAACGCCGCGGGGCCTACCTGCTGCCCCGCCTTCTTGACGTAAATCGAGTCGGTCGATGATCCGGTAATGGCACTTTCAGTGGCCACCACCTCCGCCGCCCGCGCCGCCGCCACTTCCACCGGCGCCGCTTCCGCCACTGCCGCCGGCACCCGCTCCGCCTGCGCCTGCGCCGGAACTGCCGCCTGCGGCGCCGGCGCTCGATGATCCGCTGGCGCTGCTGCCACCTTCGCTGCCGCCGGCGTTACGGTACGATCGCGGGGTATCGGATGAGCCGGTGGTCGAGCGCGATGCGCTGCTTCCTGAATAGCCATGGTCCGACCACCAGTCGCGCATTCCCGCGCACCCGGACAATGCGACCGCCGCAGTTGCTGCAATAAGTGATGCTTTGATCATGAGAAGGCTCCTTTCAGTATTCCGATTCGTTTCGCTCGGCGTGAAGCGGTGCCAATGCGAACCTCTGCGTTGACGCAATGGACGTACCGCCACAGGCAGGGGCTGGGGAGAGCGGGAACCTTGGCGCGACTGCAAAGGACGTACGAAGGCGAGGTGAGCGCGCATAATCGCAGGTCTTCTCATCCGCGTTGCGGTAGCACGTTCCGAGTGACAGTTTGCGCGTAGGCCTCTACATCACGTGTCTCGTCGACCTCATGCGCCCGCGCATCGGTTTTGCAGCGCTCGCACTGCTCGAGCACGCCGGATGCGATGTCGTCGTTCCGGCAGCACAGACGTGCTGCGGACAGCCCGCTTACAACTCGGGCGACCGGCACTCCGCGCTCGCACTTGCGCGCAAAGTGCTCGACGAGTTCGAAAGCTGCGAGTACGTCGTGGTACCGTCGGGCTCGTGTGCGGGCATGATCCGGGCTCACTACCCCGATCTCTTCCGCGACGAACCACAGGAGCTGAGGCGCGCACTGGCGTTGTGCGAGCGCACATACGAGCTCGCGGACTTCCTGGCGAACGTGGCGAAGATCGATGCCGTGCCCGGCACGTTTCACGGCACGATCACCTATCACGATGCGTGCTCGGGACTACGCGAGCTGGGCGTCAAATCGCAACCGCGCGCACTCCTCGCGAAGACAGAGGGGCTCAAGCTTGTCGAGATGAAGAGTCCTGAACAGTGCTGCGGTTTCGGAGGAACGTTTTCGGTGAAGTTCGGCGACATTTCATCGCACATCGTCGAGCGCAAGTGTGCGGACATCGTCGCGACCGGCGCCGACGCGGTGGTACTCGGAGATCTCGGATGCATGCTCAACATCGAAGGCCGGTTACGCAGGCGTGGAGAGACCCGTACACGCGTGCTGCACATCGCGGAGATTCTCGCAGGAGCACAGGATGTCTGAACGGATGAAGATTGCGGTCATGGGATCGGGCGGCGTGGGTGGCCTCGTCGGAGGACGGCTCGCGACTGTCGGCGCCGACGTGCATTTCGTCGCGCGCGGCCGGCACCTCGACGCCATGCGGCAGAACGGACTCACGATCGAGAGTGATGCGCATAGCCCATTGCACGTGCCGCAAGTGAGCGTGACCGACGAGCCGGCCACGATCGGCGTTGCCGATTACGTGCTGATTGCGGTGAAGCTGTGGGAGACCGAAGCAGCGGGGCGCGCGGTCGCGAGCCTCGTCGGGCCACATACGGCCGTACTCTCACTTCAAAATGGCGTCATCAAGGACGACATACTTAAAACCATCTTTGCACCGGAAGCGGTCATGGGCGGCGCTGCGTACATGGGCACTTCGATCGCAAGGCCCGGCGTCATACGCCAGATCGGCCCGTTGCAGCGCGTGGTGTTCGGGGAATACGACGGACAGACATCGCCGCGCGCGAAACGGCTGCTGGAAGCCATGCTGCGGGCGGGTCTGCAGGCCGAGCTCTCGACGGACATCCGCAGGGCGCTGTGGGAGAAGTACGCGTTCCTCGTGGGTCTCTCCGCGTGCACCGCGTCGATGCGCACACCGATCGGCCCGATCCGATCCAATCCACAAACACGCGCCTTCCTGCTCGACGTCGTGAAGGAAGCAGTCGCCGTCGCACGCGCGCTCGGGGTGAATCTACCGGCCGACTACGCCGAACAACGCGTCGCGTTCGCCGACACGCTGCCGCCCGATATGACGTCGTCGCTCCACCACGATCTCGAGCATGGCGGACGCCTCGAAGTCGAATGGCTCTCCGGCGGCGTGGTGCAGCTCGGAAAAACCGTAAACGTGCCCACGCCGTGCAATCGCGCCGTGTGGGACATTCTCGCGCTCCATGCGAACGGTAAATGCAGCTGACGTCCTACCGCTTCAAAACGACGGCCACGGTCAAGCTCGCCGACCCGCGGCTGCAGGCGGCGCTCGAAAAGCTCCAGGACAATTTCGTGAAGGGACGCGCCGAGCGTGTAGCCGAGCTCGACAACTTCCCGGCTATCCGCGATGCGGCTGCGGAGATCCGCGATCGTGCGCTCGAGCATCTCGACGTCTATCTCGAGGAGTTCGAACGCAATGCGACTGCGCGCGGAACCGTCGTGCACTGGGCCGAAACGACCGCGGACGTGAATCGGATCGTCTGCGAGCTTGCCGCGAAATACGGTGTGCGCAAGGCTGCCAAGTCGAAGTCGATGGTCAGCGAGGAGTGCGCGCTCAACGATGCGCTGGAAGCTGCCGGCGTCGAAGTGATCGAGACGGATCTCGGCGAGTATATCCTCCAGCTTGCGAAGGAGCCGCCGTCGCACATCGTGGCGCCCGTCGTGCACAAAACGCGCGACGAAGTATCGGATCTCTTCGAGCAGAAGCATCGACGTCCGCGCACGGCCGTCATTGCGGAGCTGACGCGAGAAGCGCGCGAGATGCTGCGCCCGCATTTCCTGTCCGCGGACATGGGCATCACGGGCGCGAACTTCGTCGTGGCGGAAACCGGCTCGACGCTGATTGTGACGAACGAAGGCAACGGGCGCATGGTGACGAGCCTGCCGCGCGTGCACGTCGCGATCACCGGCATCGAAAAAGTAGTCCCGACGCTCGAAGATATCGCGACGCTGCTGCGACTGCTGCCGCGGCACGGGACCGGCCAGACGATCACGAATTACGTGTCGATCACGACGGGTCCGAGGGATACGCCGGCCGCGGAAGGTCCCGAGCACTTTCACGTGATCCTGGTCGACGGCGGACGCACCAAGCTGATCGGCACGGACATGCAGGCGATGCTCCGTTGTATCCGTTGCGGCGCCTGCATGAATCACTGTCCTGTCTACCAGAGCATCGGCGGTCATGCATACGGCTGGGTGTACCCGGGCCCCATGGGCTCCGTGCTGACGCCGACGTATGTCGGGCTGGAGAACGCGCTCGACCTGCCGCACGCGTCGACGTTCTGCAATCAGTGCGGCGTTGTTTGTCCGGTTAAAATTCCTCTGCCCGATCTGCTTCGCAAGCTGCGCGAGCAGCAATTCGCACGGGGCCTGCGTCCGTGGAGCGAACGCGTGGGCCTCGCGCTGTGGGCTTGGGCGGCGCGCAGACCTGCCGTCTATGCGTTGCTGATGCGCGTGGCGGCGCGAATGTTGGCGCGGCTCGGCGGCACGGATCGAAGCATCACGAATCTGCCGGGTGCGCACGGCTGGACCGCCCGGCGTGACTTGCCTGCACCGGAGGGCCGGACATTCCGGGAGCTTTATGCGCGGCGTGCGGCACGTCGCGTTTTGTAAATACCACGAGAGAGAGAGACACATCCATGAACAAACCGACCGACCTGAATGCCGAGACCGTTGCGATGTGGGTGAACGGCCGCCGACAGCCGGCGACGAGCACGCGCTCGGGAGAGGTGACCAATCCTGCAACGGGCATTGTGGTGAGGCGCGTTCCATTCTGCAGTGATGCCGATATCGATACGGCGGTGCAGGCAGCGAAGGCCGCTTTCCCCGCGTGGCGCAAGACGCCGCCGCTGCGCCGAGCGCGCGTGCTGATGCGTTACCGTGAGTTGCTCGAGCGGCACCAGCAGGAGCTTGCTGGCCTCATTACGGAGGAACACGGCAAGACCCTGATCGATGCCGCGGGCTCGGTACAGCGCGGGCTCGAGGTCGTCGAATTCGCCATGGGCATTCCCCATCTCATGAAAGGCGAACACAGCGAGGAAGTGGGAACGGGCGTCGACAGTCATTCGCTGCGCGAGGCGCTTGGCGTGTGCGTCGGGATTACGCCGTTCAATTTCCCTGCGATGGTCCCGATGTGGATGTATCCGGTCGCGATCGCCTGCGGCAACACGTTCGTTCTGAAGCCGTCGGAAAAAGTCCCTTCGACCGCCATGCGGCTGGCCGAACTGTTCAAGGAAGCCGGCTTGCCGGATGGCGTGCTGAACGTCGTGCACGGTGACAAGCAGGCCGTCGACGCGCTGCTCGCGCATCCCGACGTGCGCGCCGTTTCGTTCGTGGGATCGACGCCGATCGCCAGGTACATCTATGAGACGTGCGCGAAGCACGCAAAGCGCGTGCAGGCGCTCGGGGGCGCCAAGAATCACGCGGTGGTGTTGCCCGATGCGGATCTCGATTTCGCAGCGGACGCGCTGATCGGCGCCGGTTACGGTTCCGCGGGCGAACGCTGCATGGCCGTCTCCGCGATCGTGGCGGTGGGCGGCATTGCCGATGCGCTGGTGGAAAAACTTGCGCAGCGTGCGGCGAAGCTCAACATCGGCGCCGGCACCGGCAAAGACGTGGATATGGGGCCGCTCGTCACGAACGCTCACCGCGACAAAGTCGCGGGTTACGTCGACAAAGGCATCGCGGAGGGTGCCAAGCTCGTGCTCGACGGACGCAGCTTCAAAGCGCCCGGACTCGAGAACGGTTTCTTTCTCGGCGCTTCGCTCTTCGACAACGTGAAGCCGCAGATGACGATCTACAAGGACGAGATTTTCGGGCCGGTGCTGAGCGTCGTACGGGTGCAGACGCTGGACGAGGCGATCGCGCTCATCAATGCAAATCCGTACGCGAACGGCACCGCCGTGTTCACGCGCTCCGGCGGCGCCGCGCGCAAGTTCGAGCGTGAGATCGAAGTCGGGATGGTCGGGATCAACGTGCCGATTCCGGTGCCGATTGCGTTCTATTCGTTCGGCGGCTGGCGCGGATCGCTCTTCGGCGATACGCACGTGCACGGCATGGAGGGCGTGCGCTTCTACACGCGCGCGAAAGTCGTGACAACGCGTTGGCCCGACGCGGACGCGCTGCCCACGGGCTTCCATATGCCGACGCTGGGCTGAGGCCTCCGCTGAAGTGAGCGCGCGAGAACGAATCCTCGCCCGCATCCGCGGACGTCAGGGACGCAGCGGGGAGCCGGGCGAGGCGGAGATCGCTGCGGTGCGCGCGCACCTCGCTGCGCATGCGCGCAATGCGATGCCGCACGACACCCGGGATGCCGTCAGCCGTTTCCGCGAGCGCGCACTGTCTCTCGCTTCGACGGTAGCGGAGGCCGCGACCTTTGCAGACGTGCCGGCCCTCGTTGCGAGTTACCTCGACGAGCGCGGCTTGCCGCGGCGCGCGGTGTGCTGGTCGGCGCTCGTGGAGCTCGGCTGGGGGTCGAGTGGCATCGCTGTGGAGGCGCGCTCTGCCCGCAGCGACGATCTGGTCGGCATCACGGGTGTGTACTGCGCCATCGGCGAGACGGGCACGCTGATGACCCTATCCGGTGTTGCGACCCCGCCGACCGTCAGCCTGCTGCCGGAAACACACATCGCCCTCGTGCCCTGCGCGCGTATCGTGCCATCCATGGAAGACGCGTGGGCATTAGTCCGGCGCGAGCATGGGACGTTGGCGCGCGCCGTGAATTTTATTTCCGGACCCTCGCGCACCGCCGACATCGAGCAGACCGTGACGCTCGGGGCGCACGGTCCGTACCGCGTGCACGTCGTGCTCATCCAGAGCTGAACCGCTCGAGTCACCTGGGGAATGTTGCAGCGCCCCACGTAACATTTACCGGGATTTACCGGGTTAACGAGATACTCACTCCTGTGGTGCGGCGCGCACGGAGCTGGTGCGGTCGTTGCTCCTGGGATCGAAAAGGAGGTCGGCTTGCGCGTCTTGACACCCGGTGTCGATCTGACGGCTTTTGTTTCAACCATCCGGAACGCGGCGGAACGCGTGCTCATGCTCGATTACGATGGCACACTCGCGCCCTTTCACATCAGGCCGGAAGCCGCGGTGCCGTATCCGGACGTTGCGGTTTGTCTGACCGAGATCCTCGCGAGTGGCGGCACGCGCATCGTCGTCGTGAGCGGACGACCCGCGGGAGAGCTGCCGCCACTGCTCAAACTGCAGCCGCACCCCGAGATCTGGGGTTCGCATGGCTGGGAGCGTCTGCTGGCTGATGGCCAGCACGTGGTGGACGAACCGACGGCTGAGGTGCGACATGCGCTTGCAGCCGCTGCCGCCGCGGTGCGCAAAGTGATGCCGGCCGGCGCGCGGATCGAAGCGAAGCTCGCAAGCATCGCACTGCATTGGCGCGGCCTGCCGGAAGAGGCGGGTGCGCGGCTCCAGGTCGACGCGCGCAGTGTGTGGGAACCGCTCGCCGCGGACGGCGGGGCGCTCGAGCTCCTCCCCTTCGACGGCGGACTCGAGCTGCGGGCCTGCGGGTGTAACAAGCAGTATGCAGTGAAAACGGTGCTATCGCAGACGGGCGAAGACAGCGCGATCGCTTACCTCGGAGACGACATGACGGACGAAGACGCTTTCCGCGCCGTGAAGCCGCGGGGCATCGCCGTACTGGTGCGTCCGCAGTTCCGGCCAACGACCGCCGATGTGTGGCTGCGTCCGCCGGACGAGCTCGTCGAATTCATGCGGCATTGGCGTGTACCTGCCTCGTGATGTTTATTGTCTTGAATTCGTCTATCCTAGCCGCGGAGTGTCGCGCGAGCAGGCGCTTGCGCCCGGCGCACGGATGAACAATCACCCGCGGACCCGGATTGCACGTCCGGCAGGGGATGTGAAATGAAACGTAGCAAAGAGCGGCTGATCGTCGTGTCGAATCGGCTGCCATATGTGTTCGCGCGCAAGCCCGACGGCACCTGGACGAGCAAGGGCGGCGCCGGTGGGCTCGTCACCGCGCTCGTACCCGTCTTGCGCGATCGTGGCGGCACCTGGATCGGCTGGCCGGGTACGTCGGGCGATAGTACGGGTCTGCAGGAGGCGCTCGATGCGTCCAGCCGTCAGCTCGGCATCACGCTGCGCGGTGTTCAGCTCGAATCCGCGGACGTCGATAACTTCTATCACGGCTTCTCGAACGAGATCATCTGGCCGCTGTTCCACGACTTCGCGTCGCTCTGCATTTTCGATCCGAAGTACTGGGCAAGTTACAAGGAAGTGAACCGGCGATTCGCGGAAGCGGTCGTCGAGGCGTGCGGCAAGGCGGACTTCGTGTGGGTGCACGACTATCACCTCATGAACGTCGCGGCGGAAGCCCGCGCGCAGGGCTGCAAGGTGCGCATGGGCTTCTTTCTGCACATCCCGTTTCCGCCGCCCGACATCTTCTTCAAACTGCCGTGGCGTTCGACCGTCTTGAATGCGCTGCTGCGTTACGACCTGATCGGTTTTCAGACGATGCGGGATCGGCGCAACTTCATTCAGTGCCTGCGGCTTGCGGAAAATCAGGTGGTCGTGCAGGGCAAGGGTGTCGTCGTTTCGGTCACCGCGGGGGCGTATACGACGCGGGTCGGCAACTTTCCGATCAGCATCGATTACGGCAACTTCGCGCGCCAGGCCGCGTCCGCCGATGTCGCGAAACGTGCCGACGAGCTCCTGCGTCTCCAGCCGCAGCGCACGCTGATCCTTGGGGTCGACCGGCTCGACTACACGAAAGGCATTCCGCACCGCCTGCAGGCCTTTCGCACGGCGCTCGACCGCTATCCCGAGTTGCGCGAACGGATCTCGCTGATTCAGGTCGTCGTGCCGAGTCGTGTCGACATACCTCAATATTTCGAGTTGAAGAGTCAGATCGAGCGGCTGGTCGGAGAAATCAACGGCACGTTCATGCGGCCGGGCGGATGGGTGCCGGTGTGGTACGTGTACAGCAGCCTCTCGCGCAATGATCTGCTCGCGTACTATCGCGCCGCGCACATCGCGCTCGTCACGCCGTTGAAGGACGGCATGAACCTCGTCGCCAAGGAATATTGCGCATGCAGTATCGAGGAAGACTGCGTGCTGATCCTAAGCGAGTTCGCGGGTGCCGCCGCGCAACTGCATCGCGGCGCGCTGCTCGTGAATCCCTACGATACTGATGGCGTCGCGGACGCCATCTACCACGCCTACACGATGGGCGACGATGAGCGTCGCAACCGCATGCGGCGCATGCGGCGCAGCGTGCGGGAATGCGACATCTTCTGGTGGGTGGACACCTATCTCCAGGCCGCGATCGAACGCGATCTGTCCGACTATCCGCAGCCGGAGAATTACGTTCCCGAGGTTTCAGCGGATTACGTGCCGATCTGACAGCGTGCTCGGCCGGGCCTTCCACGCGGCGGAACGAGGCGACCGACGCCGGCGAGGTGCGAAAGCGAGCGCCTACCCCCGGCGTGGGGTTTGCTAAAGGCTTGGCGCAACAACGCCGCGCGGTCATATAGAGCGCGCCGTAACTGTTTGTACAGCACACGAGGAGATGCGATATGCATAGGCTCGGAACGGCGATTTTGGTATTGGCGGTCGCGAGCGGCACGGTGTGGGCGCAAACAAGCGATGAGGGTGGCGCACGCAAATCGGGCGTTCAGTCCGCCCCCGGCGTGGTGACGGGAGGCGACAGCCAGAGCGGCATCTCGTTACGGAGCGACTCGGCCCGCGGCAATGCGTCGATTCCTGTCGTGAGCGGCGGCGTGAGCCAGAATGCGCGCGACAATATGCGCAGTCAGACACCGCCGCATAACGTGAAAATGGTGTTCGCGCTGAACACCGGCAATTACCTGTCCGACGTTCAGGTCAGGGTGACGGACAGCGCGGGCAAGGTCGTGATCGACGACGTCTCGAACGGTCCGTGGCTCTTT
>Ga0170475_104992220_pt1 | contig 10720 bp, 10 predicted proteins | sample Soicark_Litter_5_FD_111474 | JGI IMG/M metagenome (GOLD analysis project Ga0170475, IMG submission 111474) | Avena fatua rhizosphere microbial communities from Hopland, California, USA. Combined Assembly of 48 SPs | reverse complement strand
GTCCTCCAGCATCGCCTTGCGGCGATCACCGAAGCCAGGCGCCTTCACCGCCGCGACCTTCAGGCCGCCGCGCAGCTTGTTCACCACCAGCGTCGCCAGTGCTTCGCCCTCGACGTCCTCGGCGATGATCAGCAGCGGACGGCCGGACTGCACGATGCTCTCCAGCAGCGGCAGCATCGGCTGCAGACCAGACAGCTTCTTCTCGTGGATCAGGACATAAGGTTCGGCCAGTTCGGCGATCATCTTCTCGGCGTTGGTGATGAAATACGGCGAGACATAGCCGCGGTCGAACTGCATGCCCTCGACCACGTCGAGCTCGGTCTGGATGCCCTTCGCCTCCTCGACCGTGATCACACCTTCGTTGCCGACCTTCTGCATGGCGTCCGAGATCATCTTGCCGATTTCGCTCTCGCCATTGGCCGCGATCGCACCGACCTGCGCCGTTTCTGCGGGCGTCGTGATCTTCTTCGTCCGCTTCTTCAGCTCTTCCACGACGGCAGTGACCGCACGATCGATACCGCGTTTCAGGTCCATCGGGTTCATACCCGCCGCCACCGCCTTGGCGCCCTCACGCACGATCGCCTGCGCAAGCACAGTGGCGGTGGTGGTGCCATCACCGGCGATATCGCTGGTCTTGGACGCGACCTCACGCACCATTTGCGCGCCCATATTCTCGAACTTGTCGGCCAGCTCGATTTCCTTGGCGACGGTGACACCGTCCTTGGTGATGCGTGGCGCACCGAAGCTCTTGTCGAGCACCACGTTGCGGCCCTTCGGACCGAGAGTGACCTTTACCGCGTCGGCCAGGATGTCCACGCCATGCAGCATGCGCTGCCGCGCATCACCACCAAACCTTACGTCCTTAGCTGCCATGCGAGCTTCCTCCGTCTTTCAGTTTCAAGAACGTCCGTTTCAGGCTGCCTTCCGTTTGCCGGCGGGCTGACCTTCGATAATCCCCATGATGTCGGACTCCTTCATGATCAGGAGCTCCTCGCCATCGAGCTTCACCTCGGTGCCGGACCACTTGCCAAACAGGATGCGGTCGCCGGATTTGACATCCAGCGGCACCAACTTGCCGGCTTCGTCGCGAGCACCGGGACCAACCGCGACGATTTCCCCCTCCATCGGCTTTTCCTGGGCCGTGTCGGGGATGATGATACCGCCCGCGGTCTTCTCTTCGGCGTCCAGCCGACGGACCACGACACGGTCGTGCAAAGGACGGAACTTCATCGGTATCCCCCTGGTTGATGCTGATACTGGCATGTTCGGGGGTTCGCCCCCGCCTCACGCGACCCTAATCGGGCCACGGCGATGTCTTAGCACTCTCTGAGCGAGAGTGCTACGGGGGCAATCGCTCGTCGTCCCCGACATCCCCCGATGATCTCTGCAATGCGCGCCCATCCAGGCCATCCGCCCGGAGTGCAACGTGGCGCAAGACGGTCGGAGCCAGGTCTACAATGTGTGCCTTTCCAGGGTCGGCTGCCCCACCTTGGAACCCGCTGCCTTCGATCATCAATACCGGTGATTGCTCATACGCGCCCAGGCCACCGTGCTGGCCGCATCCCACCAGCGTCTTCTTATCCCAACGTGGCACTGCCGCGAGGGAGCAACCGGGCACACCGTACTCATTCACAGCGTGGTCCGCCCGCAGCGACACAGCGAAAGCCAGTCCGTAACGGGGCGCATGCCCGATCGCGTCAAGATCATTCCGGGGCACGACGGTGCCAGCCCATCGTTGGCTCTGCAGGTAATCCAATAGCGACGAATAGCGATGCTCTCGATCGGGATCGAGATAGATCAGCGATGCCGTGCCGTTCGACAGGGCCAGCACGTCCGTCGAATCCGGACCATCCTTCAGCCCGGCCGCGATCAGTTCCGCTTCAACATCGACAAAGTCACTGACCGTTTCATGCCCATGATCAGAGCCGACGATCAGCAGCACGTCGTCGCCCGCAGCACGCTGACGCTCCACCGCAGCCATGACTGCACCGGCATTACGATCGGCTTCGCGCAACACTGCGAGATGTTCGGGCGAACCAAGCGGAACCTCGTGCTGTATGTGATCAGGTTCGCCCAGCCACAACACGGCGAGCGCGGGTCTGCGCGGCAACGCCTCGGCTGTGAAGCGCTCGGTCATCGCACGGTCGCCTTCTACATCCAGCGTCACACGCAATGGATCGGTAACCGGAGTGCCGCCTGGCCCGCGTGAAAGCACGCGATGATACAAGTGGCCGAATGCATCCGGATCATGCGCGATGGCCGCGCCGGGGGAAACGTTGTTGAACACGATAGCGCCGCCATGCGGTGCCAGGCGCTCGGCCAGCGTTGGTACCGCGAGCGCGTGTCCGGTAACCGCACGTTTGTGGGCCAGGAAATCGGGCCGGCCAACGTCGTGGGGGACGAGAATCTTGTCCTCCAACAGCGCTACCGCATTACCTTGCAGTGTGTGCCGCGCCGGGTAACACCCCGTCGCAAAGCTGGCCGAGACGGCACGAGTCGCGGAGGGAAACGCCGTACGGAACCTCGGATACGATGTTGCCTGCGCGGTGAACCGGGCAAGATGCGGTGTCCGGACGGCGTCAACGAAATCGCGGCGCAGACCATCCAGGATGACGACGACAGCCCTTTGCATCAGTGTTCACCTGATACTCAGGCTACCCCCATTTTGCCTGACCGCCGACGAGGGTGATGGTGATATGGCCCATCGTCGTATCCGCCTTGGGCCATGCCAATGCCGTTCGCCGGCCTTGATATGCACGACATCACCGACGTTGATCGGGCGCTGCTCGTGCTCGGTCGCCACCATCCCTGAACCTGACGTCACGATCAGAATCTGATCGCAGGTATGGGTATGCCAGCCTGTGGTGCAACCCTGGCTGAAGTTCACGACGCTGCAATTGTAGTTCTCGGAGTCTCCCGGCTCGATAATGGTCTGGCGCGTCCGGGCCACTGGCCCTGTCCAACCCTCGATACGGTCGGCTCCCTCCACCGGAACATTGGGCACGTCTCGAAGCGTGACCACCTTCATAGCGCTTCCTCCTCTGGTCGCTGCCTGGTGCAGGCGGTGGAGGCACGTACCCCTCCACCTGCTCTGCTTGTGTTTATTCGGCGGCCAGGTTTGGGGTGAACTCCAGTGGCAGTCCCTTATGACCGGTCAGTCTCTCGCCTTCCTCATACATCTCAAACGCCCGCTTCTTCAGCGTCGGAACGACGGCAGCAATCTTGTCCAGGTCAAGATCGGCGGCGATCCCGGGATATCCGGCGCGCTCGATCATGGCGCCAAGTCTTCTGTTCTCGAACTGCTCGAAGGTCCACTCCAGCGGATCGTCGACGATCGTTGTGTCGAAGTTGAGCCGGTGATTCTTGTTGCGCGGACCATAGTGGTAATGCGCGTTGTTCCAGAAGCAGTCGAACGCCAGAAGCTCGGTTTCCTCTACGTACGCTTTGCCCCTCGAACCGCCGACATCGGCAAGGACATGGACCGCAAGGCCACCATCGCCATTGTTCAGCCGCCTCATCTCAAGGCCAAACCGGATATTGCCGGCCTCGAAGATTTCCGTACCGCGGTTGTGCTTGACGGTATTCCGCTTGCTGATGAACGTCTCTCTGGCGCAGGCCTCCACGTCGGGCAGGATGCGCTGCACCGCGGCCATGTTGGTTGCTGTCGCGACGTCCTTATAGCCAGCGCGCTCCAGCATATTCGGAAGCTTGCGGCTCAGGATGCGAACGGTCCACCCAATCGGATCACCGTCCGTGATCGGGTCCATTCGGCAATGCACCCCCATCCCTCCGCCAACGCGGCCAGGGGTCGAGAGTTCGGGATTTTCCGGACCGTAGACATAGCTTCGCTCGAGGTCGAAGCAGTTGAAGCGCAGCAGCGAGGTTTCCTTGCCGCCAACGTCGGCGGTGACGTCGATGGACACACCCTGATCGGTATGATCCTCGACGTTGGCATCCCACAGTTGGTGTCTGACGACGAAAGTCAGGGGATCGGCGGAAAATTTGGTTCCCGGGGATTGTGGCATATAGGGACGCTCCTGTAGGAGAGATTGCTGCAAGTTTAGTGGAGAAAACGCCCCGGTCGCAAGGCCGGCCGCGCGGGGCGCGTAGATACGCCGCTCACGCCCACTGACCAGTGGCAGTATCTTGCGATCCTGTGACTTCAGCTGACTGTACCGCGCGGAGCACCTTCATGGCATCCACCAATGCCGCGACGTCATGCGTGCGAATAAAGTCCGCCCCGCGGAGGGCGGCATAGATTTCGGCTGCCAATGTCGCCGGACCGGCTCGCGCCGCATCAGCTTGCCCGGTGACGTTTCGCAGAAACGACTTGCGGGATACCGAGACCAATAACGGCAACTCCAGCGCCCGCTTGATGCGGCCGATTCCAGCGAGCGCTGCGAACGAGGCAGAAGGGTTCGCGCCGAGAAAGAAACCCATCCCTGGATCAATGATCACGCGCTCACGCGCTATACCCGCAGCCTCTAGCGCGGCGAGCCGGTCTTGGAAAAACTGGATGATCGTATCGACGACATCCGGGACTGTTATGTCGGCTCTGCTAACGTGGTTTGGGCCGTGCAGCGAGTGCATGGCGATCAGCCGGCACGACGATGCGGCGAGCGCTGGATAGACGGTCGGATGAGGAAAGCCATGGATGTCGTTCAGGAACGCCACCCCGCGCGACAGAGCGTAGAGCTGCGCTTCCGGTCGGAAGCTGTCGACGGACACCAGAGCGCCACGGGCGTGCAGGTGCGAAAGGACTGGCTCTAGACGCTCGATCTCGACGTTGACCGGAATGCGAGCAGAATCAGGATTGCTGGCGACGGCTCCGAGATCGATAACATCGGCACCTGCTGCCAGCAGATTGTCCGCCTGTGCGATGGCAGCCTGGCGGTCAAGGAAGCGGCCTCCATCGGAGAACGAATCCTCTGTAATGTTCACTATGCCTAACAGCCGTGGCGAAGACATGCCTTGGTTGTTGCGCCCCAACAATCGCCGATCGGCATTTGAGCATTCCGAGACGCGTTGTCCAGAGCCGAAACAGGTGGATCGCCTGACCTCAGGAATAGCCTCGTGGGACTATCCGCTGTAGGCTGCTGCCAGTGCATGAGATCGTTGGTCTGGGCATCACCGAAGGAGGACAGTCCATGGCTTTTATCCGGCACGTTGCTATTGCGAGCAAGGACCCTGCGGTGACCGCTGAGTTCTATAAGAAGCACTTCGACCTCAAGGAGCTGTATCGGCAGCCAAAAGACACTGGCGACGATGGTGTCTGGCTCAGCGACGGCTACATCTATTTCGCTATCCTGAAGCATGGACCCGGCACTCCCAAACTTGGGCCTGATCAGTCGTCGGACTATTGCGGTATCCACCATATTGGTTTCATGGTGGACGATCAGAGGTCGAAGGTCGCGGAACTGGAAGCAGCGAGCGTCCCTCATGTTCAGGACAATCCGGACGGCCAGCAACGGACCAGCGTCATCCGGAACGCTCCCAATAAGAAGTTCATCGGGCCCGACTGGGTGCACTTCGACGTTCGTGAGAAAGGCTGGAACGAAGCCATCCGTTCGAACACTCAGCTCTTCGAGCTGAAGCCGGTCACCTCCGACCGTTAGGCGCAACAACGAAACTGCGGAGGCAGGGTACGAACGCCTGATCGGGCTCGAGTGCCAAACCACGTGGAGGGCCTCGGGCCTAAGCTGCCGGCCAAACCTGGAAGGCACTTGCCTCACCCCGGTCGGCACGCCATGAATTCGAACTACGATCGAGCCCACAACACTTGGGAGAACGTCGATGGATCGTCTGGAATTCGAAGCCGAGCTGCGGCGCGAAGGCTATAGCGTGGTAAACAGCAGCCTGAAGCCGAACATGGTGGCTGAGAACCATTGCCACGACTTCGAAGCCAAGCTGCTGGTCCTTGGAGGTGAGATCACCATCACCCGAGACAACAAGCCGGAGACATTCCGCGCGGGCCAGTGCTGCGCGGTGCCGGCCGGCTGCATGCACCCCGAGCATGTCGGGCCAGAGGGAGTAGCCTTCCTGTCCGGCCGCCGCCGCAATGGCGGACCGCTGACCCGTGAGGCATTTGAGAGTGACCTGCGCAGGGAAGGATTTGAGGTCGTGCATGGCGGGCAACAGGCCGGTCATGTTGGCGAACCCCACGCACATGACTTCGACGTTCGAATTATGGTTCTGGGCGGCGAGATCACCCTCATCAGGGATGGCAAGCCTCAAACCTTCCGTGCCGGCGACCACTGCGAAGTGCCGGCCGGCTGCGTTCACGGTGAACAGGTGGGACCGGAGGGCGTCGCCTATATCGCCGGCAAGGCCAATCGCCGTGCCGTGACAGGCTGATTGGGGTCCAGCGGCAGCAGTCATCTTTCGAGCAGGGCGAAACAGACCCTCACCGAAACGTAATCGCCGCTGCCAAAATTCTGCCGTTCGCGTGCCGATGGATCCGGTTGCATGAACAGTGTCTTTGTCGCCGCTGCCGGCCCCGCGTGTGCAAGAAGAAGTCCGGGTGATCATTGCTGGTCGCTCGGCTCATTCTTCCACAACTCAATAATGCGGATGTGGTCGCCTTCCGCTGCGCCGAAGGGTATTGACAGCTATTCAAGGAGGATCCGAATGCGCCTCGTTCTGCTGCCTATTGGCGTTTGTCTCGCGGCCTGCACCGTACACACCTATGAACCCGCGCCCCAACGGGCGCCCACGACGATTGTCGTGCCTCCGACGCCCGGCTCGGTCGGCACCGTGGTCACAACACCACCCCCTCCCCCACCGCCGGGTTCGACGATCATCCGATCGCCGTAAGCAGAGACCGCTGCCCCGGCGCGGGGGGATCGCCAGCCTGACCCGGACCGCCCGCAGCGTCCGCAGGCTGGTTGGTGGGACATGGCTTGAAGCCGTGTCCCCCTCCCGCATGACGAGTTGGCCGCTTGTCATGCGTAACGAGCTAGGCGACTGTAGCTTTGCTACCGGCCGATGAAGCCGCCAATAACCTGCTACATTTGGGGAAATGACGTCATGGCGCACGATCAGCGCATTGTCCGTGACGAAGCTCAGATCGAGGTCTTGCGCCAGACTGTTCCCGACTGGATCAGGCACATGCAGCGACCGCCCACTCCCTCGCTCATGCCAAAGTTTGGACCCCTCGAAGGCATCCGCGCGATCGGAACCGGTGTCTTGGTGGCACAGCCGTATATCGGCACCAAGCTCGCCGAATTTGGCGCCGAGGTGATCCATGTGGAACGTCCTGGCGGCGATACCTTCCGCGTGACAGCGCCGTTCATAACACGCGGCGCGCGTCCGCACGGTGCGGACGAGGCGGAGGTGGCGAAGAACAAGCTATCCCTCGGGCTCGATCTGAGGCACTCGCGCGGGCGAGAGGTTCTGATGGCGCTCTGGAAGATTTCCGATGTATGGATGGAATCCTCCGCGCCCGGTACTCTCGAACGCATGGGACTGACCAACGAATTGGCGCTTGCCGTCAATCCGCGTTTGGTCATCGTGCGGATCAGCACCTACGGCCAATACGGCGAGCCGGATTATCTCGCCCGTCCAGGCTATGACGCCCTGGCGCAGGCGTATGGCGGCATGATGAGCATCACGGGCGACCCTGCCGGGCCGCCTCAGCGTGCCAAGACGTTCACCGGCGATTACATCACCGCGCTGACCGGTTGGGCGGCGACCATGATGGGGTTGTGGGAAGTTCAGAAGACTGGCCGCGGCCAGGTGATCGACCTGGCACAGTACGAAGCGGTAGCCCAAACCGGCGCCAACACCCTGCCGCTCTATACAGCCGAGGGCGCCACTTATGGCCATACCGGCAACCGCGCACCCGGCTTCCAGCCTTATGACACGTTTCAATGCGAGGATGGCTGGGTCTTCATCGGTGCCCTCGGTGGTGCGATTTACGCACGCGTGCCCAGCTTCCTCGGCCTCGATCCCAAGGAATATAGTTTCGAGGCTTGTTCAAAAGATGCCGCCGCGGTGAACTCTCCCAAGGGCCGTGAGCTTGATCGTCGCCTGCGCGAATACTGCGCCGCGCGGCCGACCGTGCAGGTAGAGGCCGAACTCAACAACGCCAAGATCGCCTGCTCGCGCGTCTTCGGGGTACGCGAGCAATACAGCGATCCGCATTACACTGCGCGCGAAATGACCGTGCCGGTGCTCGACAGGCAATCAGGCGTGCCGATCCGTGTGTTCGGTGTTGTTCCAAAATTGTCACTGACCCCCGGCCGGATCTGGCGCGGTGCGGGTTCGATCGGCGACGACACGACCGATATCCTCTCCACCCTGCTGGGTCTGAGCACGACAGAAATCGATAGCATGTACGCGGAAAAAACGGTGCACCGAACCGAGCCTTTTGAAACCCCACAGGCGGAAGCGGCCAATCCCTGACCGGCGGATTTCGAGGCGTTACGCCGTATTCTGTTCCGACAACCTCAGCCGAGGCTCGCCTGAGCGGTCTGCGTGCGTCGCGGCAGTCGAACGGTGAACTCGCTGTACTCACCGACCTTGCTGTCTACGCTGATGCTGCCGCCGTGTTGCTGCGTGACAATTTCGTAGCTCATCGATAGCCCCAGCCCGGTGCCTGCGCCCGCCGGTTTGGTGGTGAAGAACGGTTGGAACAGCCGGTCCGTGATCTCCGGCGGGATCCCAATGCCGTTGTCGCGCACTCGGATCTCCACAGCATCGCCTAGCTCACGTGTGGAGACCTTTATTGTTGCCTCGAAATTGAGAGTGGTCTCCATCCGTTGCTGTTCACGCGCCGCATAGAACGCATTGCTCAAGAGGTTGAGCAGCACGCGAGTCACGTCCTGCGGTACCAACGTGATCCGCGAAATTCCGTCGCCGAGTTCGCGTTCGATCATAACGTTGAAGTTCTGGTCCTGAGCGCGAGCGCCGTGATACGCAAGGCTTAGTGCCTCATCGACCAGCGAATTGAGATCGATCGATCTTTGTTCGCCGGAGCTTCCGCGCGAATGCTCCAGCATTCCCCGCACGATGCCATCTGCGCGCCTGCCGTGTTCGGCAATCTTCCCGAGATTGCCTTTCAGGATTGCTGTGAATTCTTCGACTTCGGTCTGTCTGTTGTTGGCCACAGCCTCATTCAGTTCGTCCAGCAGATCAACGGAGAGTTCGGCGAAGTTGTTGACAAGTTCAACGGATTCTTGATCTCGTGCGCGATCCCCGCCGTGAGCTGGCCCAGCAAGGCCATTTTCTCTGCCTGAATTAGGTTGGCCTGGGCAGCCTTGAGTTCGCGATAGGCTGCCTCGATCGTGCGGCTCGCGTGCTCCGCGGCGTCACGGGCCGTGCGTAATTCCTCCTCATTACGTTTGCGTTCGGTGATGTCGCTATAGATCACCACAAAACCACCACCGGGTACAGGGTTCGCTCTTACCTCCAGGATACGACCATTGGGCCGCATCCGCTCGAATGCCGCCGGCTGGCTACCCAATGTCAGCAGGTGCGCGACGTGGTCTTCGGGATCCGGACCGTATTCACCCCGGTCCGCCAAGTATCGGATATAATCCGCGAAGGCTGGCCGCGATAGTATCACGTCATCGGGCACATCGAGCATGTCCTGAAACCGCCTGTTCGACGCCACCAGATGGCGCGTTTCGTCAAACAATGCCACGCCGTCGCCCATATTCTCGAAAGTGATTCGTAGTTCATCCTGGCGTTGGCGTATTTCGTCGAGCAGGCGCGCGTTCTCGATGGCAATCACCGCCTGCGCAGCGAAATTTTCGAGCAGCGCGATCTCCTTGTCCGAGAACGGTCGCACCTCTCTGCGACCGGAAGCGATCATGCCAATAAGCGTGCCCTCGCGGCGCATCGGCACACACAGCAACGTGCGGGCCTCCTTCGCTCCACTTCGGGTGATAGCGTAGTCAGTCTCAGTCAGATCACGAATATGAGTTAGGCGGTCGCCGTCGATCAGCGGCCGGGTTGCCGGGTTTTCGGAAGCTAGAATTCCATGCCGCAGCCTGTCGGATAAGTCGTCCGACAACCCCCGGACTGCGACCGTACGGAAGCGCTGACCGTCGTAAAGCTCCAGGCTACCCATAGCGATCCCGCACAGGCCATGAGCCTTCTCCAGCATCGCGTCGAACACCGGGGCGAGATGACCGGGATTTGCATTGATAACTTGCAGCATTTCGGCTGTGGCAGTCTGCTGCTCCAACGCCTCGCGTTGCTCGTTCAGTAGCCGTGCATTCTCCATCGCGATGACCGCCTGATCGGCGAAGGTGCTGACGAGTTCGATCTGTCGATCGGTGAATGGTTCGACTCGCCGACGCGCCAGGACGATGGTTCCAATCACCTCACCCTTGCGCAACAGCGGTACCCCAAGCGAGGTTCGCTGTCCGCCCAGAGTGATGGAGACCTTCGGGTAGTTTGGAACAATAGTCACGTCGTGGATGTGTACGGGACGCGCCTCGCGCGAGGCCCTTGCCGCGACACTCGCCGAGTTCGGAGGGTAGGTCATCACCCGGTTCCTGAAGTGGTCTTCGAATTCTGGAGGGAATCCGAAATTCGCCACCGTCAGCCATCCTTCATCTTCGAGCCGATTCATTATGACCTGATCGGCGTCACACAGCCGGGCCGCAGCCTGAATAACCGTGTCGAGAACTGGTTGCAGATCAAAGGTTGAGCGGCTGATGACCTTCAGCACGTCGCCGATCGCGGTCTGGTAATTGAGCGACTCCTGGAGATC
>Ga0170475_113207443_pt1 | contig 10721 bp, 10 predicted proteins | sample Soicark_Litter_5_FD_111474 | JGI IMG/M metagenome (GOLD analysis project Ga0170475, IMG submission 111474) | Avena fatua rhizosphere microbial communities from Hopland, California, USA. Combined Assembly of 48 SPs | reverse complement strand
GCCAGGTGAATCATGGGAGCAAGTGTCGTTGTGCGGCACTGCCGCGCACTCCCTCCGTTGGGGTAGGACGGCTACGCTTGTTTGCCGAGCCGCCCGAGGTGGGGACGCCCACCACCACGCGGCCGCCGAGCTGCTCCGCGCCGCTCGCCCTGGCCACGAGCGCGGCCGCCTGCAACCGGGAGCGAACCCCGAGCTTGGTGAGAACGTTCTGCACATGCGTGCGCGCCGTGCTGTAGGCCACGTGCATCGACTGCGCGATCTCTTTCGTGCTCTCGCCCTCGACGATCAGGCGCAACGCCTCACGCTCGCGGTTGGTGAGGAACCGCAACGCGGCGAGTTCTGGCGGCCGTGGGCGTCCGGGTCCGGGGCTCGTCGGGGACATTGTCTTCGTAGGCATGATCACCTCCCCGGCGCAGACCTGGTCGAGCGAACGCAGGATCTGGTCGATGCTCTGGTCTTTGCCGACGAATCCACTTGCACCTGCCGCGAGCGCCGCGCACACGGCGTCCTGGTCGCACCGTGCCGACAAGACCAGCACCTTCGAACGCGTTGTCGCCCGGATACCCGCGATCGTGGCTATCCCCGCACCTCCCGGGAAGATCACGTCGAGCAGGCACACGTCCGGGTCTTGCTCGACCGCGGCGCGCAGCGCCTCCTCGGGTTGGGTGGTCATGGCCACCACGTCGTGCCCGCCGCGGCGCAGCGCTCCGGCAAGGGCCTCGACCAATAGACGATGGTTGTCACACAGCAGAATCCGCACAAGAGCCTCCCCGATCCACAGACTTCGTCCAGGGGATGGCGGGGCGCTCCCGCGATCGGGACGACATCTGCCCGCCGCGCCGATTGTCATCGCTGCTTAGCGCGGCACCATCGGGCTCGAAGCGGATCAGGACAACGTTACGGGGAAAGCCGAAGAATCGTGGACTTCCACGGGTTGGAGTCCTTCAGGACCAACGACGTACTCCGCTCCGGTGAGCGGGCAGCGGTAGCGGTTCTCCTCGGTGATCTCCAGGGGTCGCCCCGCCCGACCAACCCATGCCCGACGCCCCGCGGGCACGCCCGCCACGAGCGCGTAGTCGGGCACGTCCTGCGTGACGACCGATCCCGCGGCGACCATGGCCCACCGGCCCACGGTGGTGCCGGGGAGCAGGACGCTGCGCGCCCCGATCGAGCAACCCGGGCGGAGGATGACCCCCGTCGCGTGCCAGTCCGCTGTGGTCTTGGAAGTGCCGTCGACGTTGACGGCGCGCGGATAGAGATCGTTGGTGAGCACGACCGCGGGCCCGATGAAGACCCCGTCGCCGATTCGGGCAGGCCGGTACAGCAAAGCGTGATTCTGCACCTTCACACGGTCACCGAGCACAACGTCCTCATCGATGAAGACGCCGCGACCGATGGTGCAACCGGCGCCGACCGCGGCACCGGCCCGGATGTGCGCCAATTGCCAGACGGTTGAGCCGATGCCCAGCGGAACATCGTCCTCCACTTCAGCCGATGGGTGAATGCGCACCTTCCTCGACTCGGCGGCCTCGTTCACGGGTCCTCCAGTCTCGGGAGAGGGTCTCTGGCTTCGTGTGACGACGACTCAATCGCCATGGCTCCTACGGCTCGGGAGCGACACCATGCGGCCGCCGGCCGCCCGGCTGCAGGTAGCCCCGCTCCTCGAGAAAATCGACGATCCTGACGGCGACCGTTTGCGGCGACGTCCCATGACCGTCGACGACGAGGTCGGCGTCTGTCGGCTCCTCGTACGGGTCGGTGACCCCGGTGAAGTCCGGCAGCAATCCGAGTCGCGCCTTGGCGTAGAGACCCTTGCGGTCCCGCCGCTCGCAGATCCCGATCGGTGTTCGAACGTGCACCAGCACGAACCCGCCCCCCACACCGACCATTCGGCGGACGTCGCGGCGGGCTGCGTCGTACGGCGCGATCGGCGCGCAGATCGCGATACCCCCGCTCTTCGTGACCTCGGCCGCGACGAAGCCGATACGGCGCACGTTGCGATCCCGATCCGCACGCGAAAAGGTCAACTCACTGGAGAGGTGTTCGCGGACCACGTCACCATCGAGCAGCGTTACGTGGCGTCCCGCCCGCTCCTGCAATGCGGCGCACAGGGCGCTGGCGATCGTCGACTTGCCCGCGCCGGAGAGGCCGGTGAAGAACACCGTGAAGCCCTGCTCGGCCCTCGGCGGGAAGGCGCGTCGCAGCTCCGCGGCGACCTCAGGCGGGGTGAACCATGCGGGGAGCTCACGCCCTTCGACGAGCCGCCGCCGCAGCTCAGTACCGGATATGGTCGCGATCCGGGCGCCCGCCGGTACATCCTCTTCGGTGAGATAGCCACCGGCTCCCTCGACGTAGCACATCTGTCCGAAGGGCAACACCTGCACGCCGAGCTCCGCCTGATGACGGGCGACTAGCTGCTGCGCCGCGTAGCGCCCGTAGAACGGGCGACCCGACGAATCCGCCCCGGGGCCTGCGTGGTCGCGACCGACGATGAAGTGCGTAGCCCCGAAGTTCTGACGGACAAGGGCGTGCCAGAGGGCTTCGCGTGGGCCTGCCATGCGCATTGCCAATGGTAGGAGGGAGAGCATGGCAGTGTCAGCCGGGTAGCTGGCGAGCAGTGCACGGTAGCAACGGACCCTCGTCCGATAGTCGACATCGCCCGGTTTGGTGATGCCGACGACCGGGTGGATCAGCAGCTTCGCGTCCGCGGCGCGCACGGCCTGCAACGTCAGCTCGTGGTGGGCCCGGTGCATCGGGTTGCGTGTCTGGAACGCGACGATGCGGGTCCAGCCGCGCCGAGCGAAATCCGCGCGCAACTCCCGGGGGGTGTGCCGCAGATCCGCGAAGTTGTCGTGCTCCGGCATCTGTAGCACCTCGAGCCGACCGGTGACGTACCAGTCGTGGGTGGAGCGGAGCACGTGTTCCACGCCAGGATGCAGCGGATCTGTTGTGCCGAAGACGGCGGCAGCCTCGGAAACCCGGTCCGGGCGCCACGCTTCGTCGACGTGCAACGCCGCAAGCATCACTCCCTGGGTGTCACGGAGCGCGAGCGGTTTCGTCTCAGTGGCCCGCAATACGGCGTCCGGCAGGTCCAAGGTGATCGGTATCGGCCAGAGTCTTCCGTCGGCGAGCCGCATCGTCTGGCACACAGACCCATAGTCAGCTTCCCCGAGGAAGCCGCGGAGCGGGGAGAACCCCCCACCCGCTAGGAGTTCCAGATCGCAGAGCTGGCGTCGGGAGAGGCGCCAGTTCGGCCACGTGACGCTGAGCTCGCGGAGCTCGGCCGCCCGCGCGGCCGGCACGACGAGGTCGACGAGCGGGCCCGCGTGGGGCTTGGCGGGGCGCCCGAGTGCGGTGGTATCAGCGGGCGAAGCGACGGGAAGCAGGTCCGTCATGCTCGGGCGCCCCCTCGGCAGAGGAACTGCTCATACGCCTGCTCAGCCCGATGTCGCGGACGTGCGAGGCTCGGTCGGTCCCAGAGCTCAGCCAACCGCTCGATCGCGCGGCGTCGCGCCGGGGATGGCACCCACAGCTCGGCGGCTTCCTCAACGATGCCAATACGCGAAGCATCCTGGAGGTCACGGCGGAGGTCATCCCGACCGGCCAGGCCCGACTCGAACGCGAGCTGGATCGGTGACGACGCCCCGCGCCGTCGAATGATCTCCATGCACTCGCGCACTGCGACCTTAGTGGGCACGAACTCGCGGAAAGAGGTGCCGAAGCGTGCGTTCAGCCGTCGGACGACCGCGCCGAAGTCTCGCGTCACCGCATCGAATTCACCGACAACCACCCGATCGCGGTATGGCAACAGGGACGAGTAGAAGCGGGCGTATGCGGCGAGCGCATCGGAAAGTGTCACGCCCGGCTCGCGGACGACCTCCGACATCACCGCACCGCGCGGCTCGCGTATCAGGACGAGCGTGGGTACGCAGGCCCGTGTGGCCGCAATGATCTGGGCGGGGGCGTGGAGGTGATGCGCGAGCCGGACGGGCCGATCCTGCGCGAGCTGTAGGGCGTATACGGCGAAGGTGCTCGCGGATCTGGTGTACCCGTCGATCACCAGTTCGGTCTCGGGCCCGATGACCTGCGGGCTTGGTCCGGGATACCGCCGACGTGCCAGGGGCAGGTAGAGGGAAGGGTGTGCGCTGAGGCGACAACGCGCCCGGTGCCGGATGCGGCGAAGCACGTCCGTCCGGCTGGGGTGCACCGGGAGCACGTCAGTCGACATCGTCACCTTCGGGGAGGGTCGAGAGCTGGATCCCGTCGTCGCGGATGCGGAACTCGGTGAGCGATCCGCGCCCCACCGGAATTCGCCAGCTCTCGTCGTCCACGCCGTGGAGCTTCCCCACGGTCAACCTGATCATCACCGCATGCGTCACCGCCGCAACGGCATCGCCTCGATGCCGCCGTCCGATCAGCTGCAGCGCTGCGATCATTCGCTGCTGGGCGTCGGTGAGCCGTTCGCCGAGAGGGCAAACGGCCCTACTCGGCGACGTCCGGTAAAGAGCGAAGGCGTCCGGTGCGTAGGTGGCGGCCTCGGTCGCCGTCATGCCCTCCCAGACCCCGTAGTCGACATTGTTCAGGCCGTGGAGGATGCGCAAGTCGGGTACGCGTGCCTCGTCTGCGATGATTTGCGCGGTAGCGATCGTCCGCCGCAGTGGGCCCGTGTATACGGCGGTCAAGCCGACATCGGAGAGCCGGCGAGCAGCGTCCACGGCGTCCTGGTACCCCTGCGCGTCGAGCGGTACGTCGCAGCGCCCCCGGTAGCGGTTCTCGACATTCATCGTCGTGGTTCCGTGTCGGATGACGTACAGGAGGCAAGTGTCCGACTCAGGCTCGACTCGTGGCCGCGGTGATGCCTCTTGCACTCGCTCGGTCACGGGCTCCCCCTCTGTTGACTCTCGTGCACGACGTGAAGCAGAGGCTCCACGCCCTCGGCTCAGCCCGGGACCGTCAACGGGCGGAGGACCACTACGACCATTGCCGGGCCATCGGTGCCGCAGCGCTCGGACTGACGAGCCAGGAAGGGCCTCGCGGAGCACGCTTGGTCGTTTGTTGCTACCCGATCGGCGCCCACGCTGTCGATGACGTCTGGGGTGACATCGTCGAACCACGGGGCACCTCGGGTCGGGAGCGGCCCGGTGTGCGCCTGCGTGCCGCGCGCGAGCGTGCGGCGACATACTGGTCATCCCAGTTCTCGTGCGGTCACACGTTGACGGCTTGTGCTCGCGGAGTCTCTTCCAACAGTGACCAACCCCTCCGTACTACCAAGTCCAGCCACGCGCCCGCGGCAGTAGAGGTCACAAGAGCCGTGAGGACCAATGCCGTGAAGAACACGCCATTGATGATGCCGGCATCGTAAGCGACCGCAGCCAGCACGATTCCCGGGCCGCCGCGCGCATTCCTCGTCACGGCAATACTGATCAGGTCCAGGCCCCGAAAACCCGCCAGGAACCCAGCGGCCGCGGCAGCCACGATCACCAGCAATGACGAGGCGACCAGGAAGGCTAGTGTGACGGCCCAGGAGAAGTCCTCCGAGAAGGAGATGCGGTACCCGATGAGGGCAAAGCACAAGGGAATCAACAACGCGCCTGCGACGCGATCGAGCGAAACCAGGGCCGCGCTGAACCTCCGGTCAGGCGACGAGAAGCCACCGTTGAACACGAAGCCGGCGAGAAATGCTGCGAAAACGATAGCGACGTTGAAGTAGATCGCCGCGGCGACGAACAGGGCGGCGACCGTGGCAAGCGACAAGAGGGGCGCCCGGACGAAGACGCAGCCGAACCGCGAACGTCCCACGATTCGAAGCAGTGGCGGCATGACAAGCGAACCCGCGATCAGCATCACGGCGCTCGCCGATATCGATGTTCCCACCAGCGCGAAGGCGGGTACGGAGCCTGCTTGCCCGCTCGGCGTGACCAAGGCAACCGCGGCAGCTACCACCGCCCAGAGCGCAAAATCCTCGATGACGGCCACACCGAGGATCAATGTCGCAAACCGACTGTCCAGGATGCCGATGTCGCGAAAGATCCGGGTGATCACCGGGACCGAGACGACGGTTGCGGCGGCCGCCAACACCAGGGCGACACCGGTACTGCTGCTTGCCGGACCGCTTAGCTCTTCCAGCGGCAGCACCTGCGATACCACAAGGCTGACACCGAATGGCACCACAGTTCCGATCACGAGCAATAACAACGTTGCCCGGCGATCCCTCCTGTTCAGGAAGTCTTGGGTCGATGCACCCGCCAGGAACATCAAACAAATGAGCCCGATGTTGTACAAGACGTCGAGCACGCCTTGCGACGCGCGACCGCTTCCCGAGCCCAATTCGCTGACGAAGTTGCCAGGGAACAGCGAGCCCAGGACGTCTGGCCCCAGCAGGATGCCGCCTGCGATCTCACCGATCACCCGCGGCTGCCGAAGCAGGACCGCGACCTGCCCCAGAGCGGTGGCTGCGATGAGGAGAGCAAAGATGGAGAGGATGACTTCCGTAGCGTTAGCTTCCACTGCGTCCTCCCGGCCGCGTCGTCGATTGGCAGTCACCAGATGGTCGCAGTATCCACGGCACAACGGGGAGCTCAGCATTTCCCGTCCGCCCATCGCTCGGCGTAAGAGGCTGCGGCGTTCGAGACTTGCGTCGCCTGCAACCGCTGCTGAACTCCGGACGCGCGGTCCGCCTTCATCGCGACTCCCCACAAACCCGGCCCTACAACATGCCTGGCCGCTAGTCGCCTCGCCGGTGCCCCCCACTCAAGGAATCGGTGAAATCCGAGGCTGTGGTCGATGTCGTCGATAACGGCCAACCCGCCTGACCGCATGTGGGACCACGTAGCCTGCAGCTCGAAGTACAGATTGCGGCCGGTGTGCAGGCTGTCATGAATGAAGAGATCGATGTCGCCGATCTCGTCCAGCATGCCGGGCAACCGGTGGCGGCTCGTTCCCTCGACGTATGTCCACCGCGACCGAAGCCGCTTCGGCACCGCCATGCCGATTTGCCCGTGCAAAGCCGAATCGGCTGACGGAAGATCGACGCTCCACAACTCCCCGCGATCGTTCCGGACAAGACCTTCCAGGACGACCCGACTGGTGAGACCGTGCGCGACACCGGTCTCGACCACGATCTGCGGCCGCACATGCGTCACGATGCACCAAATCGCTTCGGCGAACGCGGGGTCGCAGTCGTTCCACCGGCCGTAGGAGAACAAGCCGACACGAACGCCGGCGTTCTCGAGTTCACGAGTGATTTCTTCCCAGAGCTCGAGAAATGACGCCTTAGCCGCGCACGGCCAGGGCTGCCCCAGGGCGGCGTGCATCTGTTGAGCCCAATCCGAGACTTCCCCGTAGATGACACCGGCCGGAGCTCCGTACTCCTTTAGTTCCCGGCGATCGTGGCGTCGGTCGATACGTCCTCGGACGCGCTCGACACCCTGCCGCGGATGACGCAGCATCGACTCGCATGTTCGAATTGTGTACCCGAGTTGCATCTGCAACCTTCCCGTCCAACTAGACCACGACATGCCACGGGAGCTGTTCGCCCGAGCGAACACATCACGCGAGGTACCGCAGATGGTCCCGCAAACCAACGCCGTACGGTGATGGCGTGCCGGCGTAGTCGCGGATGAGCGACGGGTGCCTAGCGCAATCACCCACGATCCACGACCACGCGAGGTAAGAAATCGAATGCCCGTCCGCCCAGTTCATCACCTCGTCAAGAAATACATGGTCGCACACGCGGTAGCTGCCAACCTCACCTATCACCACTGGCACCTTCATCGCAAGCGGTGCGATCTGCGCATCCCAACATGTTCGCATCGAACATGGCGAGTAGTCGGGACCGTAGATATGCATGGATGCGGCCAGTTGGTTGACCGGGTCGTTGGGCTTGAACTCCAGCCAGCGATCGACCACACCCGCGTATTGGGGCCCGGCGACCAGGACGACGTTCGTAGCGCCCGCCGACCTGACGGCATCGACTAGTTCCTGCATGCCTGCCGCCGCGAAACCTACGCCGCGGCAATCACCGCCATCACGTACGCACGTCCACGCGGCGGTCGAGTTCCGGTTGCCGTCCGGATATGGTTCGTTGTACAAGTCGAAGACGACGCCCGGGTTGCTCTTGAACCTGCTCGCAACGCCAGCCCAGAAGGACGGCGCGTGCAGCCGGTCAGGCATCGCCTGCTGGTCGGTCGGCGGGGAGGATCCTCGCGGATTCCAGTGGAGGTCGAGGATGACATACATGCCGTGGGCATTGATCCGGTCGACAAGTTCGGTGATCTTCTGTTGATAGCTTTCCCCGGCGTACTCCGCCTTGATGTCCGCCAGCCCCAGCCAGCAGCCCTCGTTCAGACTCACCCGAACCGCGGTCATCCCCCACGACCTCATGGCCTCGATCGCAGCGTCATCCACTGGACCGTCGTAGAATCCGGTTCCCTCTTGGCACGCATATTCGGTACCGGACCTGTTCGCCCCCAGAAGCCTGACCGGAGTCCCGGCCGCGTCGACCAGCTGATTGCTGGAGACGTGAATCGAAAGAGGCGAGCCCGACTGGGAGCGCAAGAGCTTTGGGGAAGCCACGCCGGTCTCCGATGCTGTTGGGCCCCGACCCTCCACCGCGACCAGAATCAGCCCGAGAAGCAACATCACGGCGAGTGCCGAGAGCCAGCCGGGCGGCCGGGTGATCCGAGGGTTTTTGGTCTCCACGACTCACCGAGGCCGTGTCGGTGCCGGAAGCTGCTGCATCACCCGAGCAATGGTCCGAATGACGGTTCCGACCGCGCCACCGAGCGCGACGGCTCCACTGAGTGCCGCGGCCGAGGAGACGATGGCCTGCCGTTCCCACGAGCGCTGTCGGGCCAGCCGGATCTGTGCTGGGCTCATGGCCCGGGCTCGACGATCGTCGCCCGCCCGACCGCGCTCCGCTTAAGCGGCCTCTTCAGTGCACCCAGCAGCCATGTCGATTCCGGCGCCCGGAGAAGGAACTGCACAGCGAGGTATACCGTCGCGCTGACCACGCACACGGCGGAAGTGCCAGCCAAGGCGACGAGTTGGTGGTCTACACCGGCGAGCAGACGACGGCCGATCCACAGCGGCACTATCGTTACAGTGGCGGCGACGGCGGTCCTTATCAGACCCGGCACGAACCGCTCCGCACCGAGTGCAACGCCTCGTAAGAGGGCGGTGACGCGGTGGGCTGCGCCAGCGATCGCGGCCACCGAGACGGCGAGTCCGGCCAAGACCGGAACCGAGCGCCCCGGGCCCGTGACCGCCACGATGAGGATCGTCAGGCAGACACCGAACTTCACCAACATGGAGCGCAGCGGCGACCAGGTGTCATTTTGCGAGTACGACGCGTACACGCCGACGAGGAACGCCGTCTCGCCGACCACAGCGGGCGCCAACATCAGCAGGACCGTGGCGACCATCGCCTCTGCGCCGTCCTCGCGCATGTGGCCGAACGAGACGGCCGTGGCGAGGACGGGGGCCAGTACTGCCATGGCAACGGCGGCAGGCATGGTGACGAAGAGCGCGAAGCGCAGACCACGCACGATGACGTCGCGGCACAGCGATGAATCACCGCGCTGGTACAGCCGGGACAGCCGGGGGAGCAGGGAGAGTGCCACCGGCGTCGCGCCGAGCGCGATCGGCAGGGCGAAGAAGCCCGCGGCCACCTGGTACGCCACGACGCCGCCTGCGATCCGGTTGGTCACCAACAACACAGCCAACAGCTGGGTGCCTAGGAGGACCGACTGGACGAGAGACGGCGCCGCGCGGCGAATGATCGTGATGACTTCCTCGTCACGCCAGCCTGCGGAGGGACGAAGGGTGGCACCCGTATGGCGGGCCCCAAGCCATTGGATTGTGGCGTGCAAAGCGACGGCAGCGGTGCTGCCGAGGCCGAGCAGGAGCAACTCCCCCGTCGGTACATCCTCCAGCGTGGCTCCCTGCGGGTACAGCGCCGCCGCCGCGACGAGGACACCGATCGATGCGAGGTTCTCCACCGCGGGCGCAGCAGCGGGAAGCGCGAACCGCCGGTGCGCGTGCATCACCGCCGACGCGCACCCGACTACGGCGTAGAGCAGCACCTGCGGCAGCATCATGAGCAGAAACCAGCGCGCTAGACCTTCCTGCGCAATTCCGAGGTCTGACTGCAACGGCCCGACGGCGCCCACCCTCAGCACGAACGGCGCCAGGACGAGCACGACCGGGACCGTGGTGGCCAGACCAGCGAGCAACAGTCCGAGCGCGCCCCCGGCGACGCGCTCGCAGGACGCTCGGTCGCTCGCGTCGATGTGACGGACCAGCGCCGGGACGAGCAGCGACGACAGGAGCGATCCCGCGAGCAGACCGTAGTAGACGATGTTCGGCAGGGTGTTCGTCATCTGGTACGTGTTGCCGAAGTACGTCGGCCCGAGTACAGCGGCGATGGTGGCGATGCGACCGAACCCGGTAACCCGGCTGACCAACGTCCACGCCGCAACCGTGAGGGAGTCGCCGACCGCGCCTGCGGGTCGGGCCAGCAGCGGTGCGCTGACGGGGACGTTCGGGAGTGACCAGGCTCCCCGCCTTCTCATCGTGTGCCCTCCTGGGTGAGGATGAGGTCTGCGCTGCATCGGCACGGCCGACACATCGGGCTGGCAACGGCAACGGGACAGCGCGCAGATCCGAGTGGATCCTCCGATCCAGCGAACGCCTCATACCGACTGATAGCTCGTCAAGGGTCG
>Ga0170475_125486494_pt1 | contig 10722 bp, 3 predicted proteins | sample Soicark_Litter_5_FD_111474 | JGI IMG/M metagenome (GOLD analysis project Ga0170475, IMG submission 111474) | Avena fatua rhizosphere microbial communities from Hopland, California, USA. Combined Assembly of 48 SPs | reverse complement strand
TATAAATATGCGCTTATTAGTCACTGGAACAGATGGTTACCTCGGCTCATTGCTCGCTCCCGAGTTAATGAAAAAAGGCCATGAAGTCGTCGGCCTGGATACAGGTTATTACAAGGAACGCAACTTGTGTCACAACGGCCCGCTGGCACCCAAAACCATCGTTAAAGATCTTCGACAAGCAACTGTCGAGGATTTCGCCGGCTTCGATGGGATCGTCCACATGGCCGAACTCTCCAACGATCCCGCGGGTCAACTCGCTCCCAATATCACTTACGACATCAATCACAAAGGCTCGCTGCACCTCGCTGCCCTCGCTAAGAAAGCCGGCGTGAAACGGTTCGTCTATATGTCCTCTTGCAGCGTTTATGGCGTTGCTGACGGGGATTTCGTCACGGAAACCTCGCCGACCAATCCGCAGACCGCTTACGCCGTCTGCAAGTCACTGGTCGAACGTGATGTTCAACCTTTGGCGGATAAAAATTTCTCGCCCACCTTTCTCCGGAACGCCACAGCCTATGGCGCTTCACCCCGGATGCGTTTCGATATTGTCCTCAATAACCTCGCGGGGCTCGCCTGGACGACGAAAGAAATCAAAATGACCAGCGACGGCAGTCCATGGCGTCCTTTGGTTCATGGCTTGGATATCGCGCGCGCCATCACCTGCGTGCTCGAGGCCCCCATCGAAGCCGTTCACAATCAGATTTTCAACGTCGGTGATACAAATCACAATTATCGCGTCAAAGAGGTTGCCGAGATCGTGGCTGACGTATTTCCCGGCTGTAAAGTCTCTTTCGGAACCTCCGGAGCCGACAACCGAAGTTATCGCGTTTCATTTGAAAAAATTCGCAAACATCTGCCAGGCTTCGCCTGCGCTTGGGATGCGCGAAAAGGAGCAGAGCAGCTCTGCAAAATCTTCAAGGCGGTTGATATGACGGCGGACGTCTTTCAGTTTCGGAGCTTCACGCGCCTCAAGCAGCTCGAGTACCTGCTGAAGACCAAACAAATTGATCCGCAATTTTTTTGGACCGATTCAAACGGAACGAGCATGGTGTAAATCATCTTTACGCTTATCCCAGGCTCATAAACTCTTTTTGTTTCTATTCTTCTCTAAACGACTGACAACAAACGGTTTACCGTCAGCTAATCTTTCGCTGAAAAGTGGTAATAAAGTTGCTAAAGGAACCTGGCTACCTGCCCGCTTCGGGCCAACAAACCGGTTCACAATGAAGTTTTTACTTAGCATGGATTCAATTCTTGTACGGAAGTGGAAAGCCCTTCCTCTTTTTCTGGTTGCTTTCCTGGCCCTGTTCGCTGCCGATCCAAAGGCGGCAACCGTCCCGGCTGGTTTCACTGAAACGGTCATTCAGCCTCCCGGCGGGGGGCCTTGGAACCAGGCCGTCGGGGTTACTTTTGACAGCGCCGGTCGGATGTTCGTTTGGGAGCGCATCGGCCGCGTTTGGATTAAAGATCCGGGTGATGCCGATTTCACCCTGCTCCTCGACATTAGCGAAGAGGTGGGAGTTTGGCAGGATCACGGGTTATTGGGTTTTTCCTTGGATCCGAATTTCCGGGTCAATGGCAGAATCTACTTATTATACGTTGTCGATCGCCACTATCTTCTTTATTTCGGAACGCCAAACTACGATCCCAATGCCAATCAGTTCGATGAGGCTACCGTTGGGCGTCTGACTCGTTACACATGCAGGTCTTCCGACAATTTTCGCTCGGTTGATCCGGCTAGCCGGACGATTCTGATCGGATCTACCAAACAGAATGGCTTTGCTATCCTTTCGGAAACTCATGGTGTAGGCAGTCTCTTATTTGCCGAAGACGGAACTTTGCTCGTCTCTTGCGGCGACGGCGCCAGCCCCCGGGCGGCCGACACCGGTGGTTCGGCGAATGGAAGTCTGGCGCCCCAGGGCTTGGCCGACGGGATTATTCGACCTAAGGAAGACATCGGCGCTTACCGTTCTCAGCTTCTCGACTGCTTAAGTGGCAAGCTCCTTCGCATCGATCCGAATACGGGAAATGGCCTGCCAAGCAATCCGTTTTATGATTCTGCCAACCCAGGTTCGATTCGCTCCCGTGTTTGGGCGCTCGGGCTGCGCAATCCGTTTCGTGTCTCTTTGCGCCCGGAAACCTAGTCATAACCCTGCCGATGGGAATCCCGGCACCCTTTATCTTGGTGATGTCGGTTGGAATACTTGGGAGGAATTGGATGTCATTAGCAGACCCGGCCAGAATTTTGGTTGGCCCGTTTACGAAGGTCTCGATCTGGGGCCGGGCTACGACGTTGATATCTCCGATCCTGACGCTCCCAACCCACTCTATCCCGCCAGTGGTTGTGGCCAGTATTTCTCTTTTCGCGATTTGCTGAAACAGGATACCTTGAACGCCGCCGGTCAGCCCCCTTTTGCCAATCCCTGTAACTCGTCTCAGCGTATTCCCGCTTCTATCCCTCAATTCCTTCACAGCCGCCCCGTATTGGATTGGAACCACAACAGCGCGATCACACGGACCCCTGTCTATGGCGGATCGGGTCAGGCGCAAAATATCAATGTTGGCGTCGCCGGTTCTCCTGTATCCGGGTCGCCGTTCCGCGGTAATTGTTCCATCGGAGGGACCTGGTACGTCGGCACCGCCTTTCCTGTCCAATATCAGAATTCTTACTTTTTTGGCGATTGGGGTCAGTCCTTGATCAAGAGGCTCACGTTTGATTCCAATAATCAGCCGATTGCTCTTTCAGATTTTGCCAGTGACACCGGTGCCGTTGTCTGTTTCGTGCAACATCCAACCGATGGGAGCCTTTACTATGTCAGCTATACTTTTGGAGATGCAGGCACAATTCGCAAAATTGCCTATACTGGCAACCGCACTCCCATCGCCGTGGCTTCGGCCGACCATTATTATGGAACGAGTCCGTTGACGGTCCAGTTCAGTAGTAACGGGTCGAACGATCCCGACGGCCAGAACATTTCTTATTCCTGGAACTTCGGCGATGGTTCTGCTCTAAGCACTCAGGCAAATCCTTTGCACACTTTCACTGTCGGGTCCGGCCTGCCAGCAAAGTTCAATGTCACTCTGACGGTTACGGACAGTGGTGGTCTTTCCGCCCAGGCCGCCTTGATCCTCTCCGTTAACAACACGCCACCCACCGTCTCGGTTGCCAGTCCGGTCGATGGCTCCCTTTACGCGCTAAGCAGTCCCACAACCGTTTCTTTAGCTGCCAATGTGACCGACGCCCAATCCGCTGATAACCAGCTTCTTTACCAGTGGCAGGTGCTCTTGCATCACAACGATCACAATCACGTTGTATTTACCGATACGAATCACGTTTCTAGCGCAGTCGTTTCTCCCATGGGTTGCGACGGAATCAATATCTATTATTACCGCTTTGTTCTCACTGTTACAGACCCATCAGGGCTCGCGACAACGCGCGAAGTAAGGATGTTTCCCGATTGTGGGGCGAATACTGCTCCGACCATCTCGAATATTCCCGATCAAACTACCATCGCTGGTGTGCCGATCGGACCTCTCCCATTTACGGTAAGTGATGCTCAGATGGCCCCGAACAATCTGCAGTTGTCAGCGACCTCGTCCAATCCGACTCTCGTCCCGGCCAGTTCGATTACTTTCGACGGTTCTGGCGGCAACCGGACAGTGACAGTTGTTCCGGCGCTCGGCCAAAGCGGCAGCAGTACAATCACGGTTACTGTCACCGACGGTCCTTTGTCCACCAGCGATACTTTTGTTTTGACTGTCATTCCAGGCAACAGTCCTCCTGCAATCTCCACCATACCGAACCAGACGGGCGGTGCGAACAGCGTTATTGGTCCAATCAATTTTACCGTGGGAGATTTGGAGACACCGGCTGCCAGCCTTGCCTTGAGCGGCTCTTCTTCGAACACGTCGTTGATTCCCAATGCAAATATTACTTTCGCTGGCTCTGGCGCGAATCGCACCGTGACGCTGACTCCAGCCGCGAACCAGAGTGGCACCTCTACTATTGTGGTCACTGTGAGTGACGGCCAGTCGACTGCCAGTTCTTCCTTCACTTTAACGATCAGCGCAGCCACAGGATTGGTGGCAGCCTACTCTTTCAATGAAGGAACTGGAACTACGGTCGCAGATGTTTCAGGAGTCGGCAATGGCGGTTCGATTGCGGGAGCCACCTGGGTTGCCGGTAAATACGGCGGTGCCCTTTCCTTTAACGGGACCAGCGCGAAAGTGACCATCAACGATTCTCCTTCATTGCGGTTGACGACTGGAATGACTTTGGAAGCGTGGGTCAATCCTTCCGTTGTAAGCAGTGCCTGGCGAGACCTCATTTATAAGGGAGACGACAATTATTACTTGATGGCCACCACGACCAGCAGTAGTCATCCGGCTTTTGGAGCGATTTTTGGGACCAGTACCTATGGGGAAGTTTTCGGCACCGCTGCACTCACAGCCAACACCTGGACACACCTTGCGGGTACTTACGACGGAACCACAGAGCGGCTCTACGTCAACGGTGTGCAGGTCGCCAGTCGGGCCCAAACCGGAAATATCCTCACCTCAGCCAATCCGTTGCAAATTGGTGGTGATAGTTTTTATGGGCAATATTTTTCGGGAATGATCGATGAAGTCCGCATCTACAATAGATCTTTGAGCGCGGCCGAGATCCAAACGGACATGAATACCCCGGTCGGAGGCACTCCTCCGGTAAACACAGCGCCGACCATTTCAGACATCACCGACCGGACGATCAACGAAGATGCCAATACGGGGGCAATGACGTTCACCATAGGCGATGGCCAGACAGCAGCCGCGAGCTTGACTGTCACTGGCGCTTCCAGCAATCCAGGGCTGGTGCCGACAGCCAATATTGTCTTTGGAGGCAGCGGAGCCAGCCGAACGGTCACGGTCACGCCGCTGGCCAATCAGAATGGCACGGCGACGATTACCGTAACTGTCAGCGACGGTCTTTTGACCGCGTCTGACACGTTTCTGTTGACGGTGAGCACGGTGAACGATGCGCCGATCATCAGTGATGTGCCGGACCAATCGACGACCCTGAACACGGCTACCCCTGCGATTCCCGTAACCGTGGGAGACATGGAGACGGCGCTCGGGAGTCTGACGATGAGCGGGAGTTCGTCGAACCCAGGATTGGTTCCCAACGCAAACATCGTATTTGGTGGCAGCGGAGCCAATCGGACAGTGATCGTGACCCCAGCGGCCGGCCAGACCGGGAGCGCAACGATCACGCTGACCGTCAGCGACGGAGTCGCAAGCGCCAGTGATACCTTCGTGCTGACGGTCCTGGCGGTGAACACAGCGCCGACGATTTCAGACATCACCGACCGGACAGTCAACGAGGACGCCAATACCGGCGCGATTTCCTTCACCATAGGCGATGGCCAGACAGCCCCGGGGAGCTTGACTGTGACAGGTGCTTCTTCCAACACCGCTCTGGTGCCCAACGCCAACATTGTTTTTGGTGGCTCCGGTGCCAATCGAACGGTCACGATTACGCCGCTGGCCAATCAATCCGGAAGCGCGACCATCACCGTGACAGTCAGCGATGGTTCTTTGGCGGCCTCGGACACTTTCATTCTCACAGTCAATCCGGTGAACGACACTCCCACAATTTCAAACATAATCGATCAATCCACTTCACCCGGAAACGGAGTTGGCCCGATTTCCTTCACGATTGGGGATGTTGAGACTGCAGCGGCGAGTCTGACCCTCAGCGGTTCTTCCTCGAGTCAATTGTTGCTGCCGAACGCGAACATTGTTTTTGGTGGCTCTGGTGCCAATCGAACGGTCACTCTTACTCCAACTGCGGGCCAGACCGGGACATCTACCATCACGGTTACTGTCAGCGATGGCAGTCTGACTGCCTCGGATACCTTTGTTCTCAATGTAAGCTCAGGCGTTGTGGGAACACTTTCTTTCACAAATTCCGCCCCGATTACAATTCCCAGTGTCGGAAATGCCACTCCCTATCCATCGGTGATTAGCGTTTCTGGAATGGCCGGCGCAATCAACGGTATCACCGCTACGCTTAGGGGCCTTACCCATACATGGGCAGACGATATTGATGTGCTTTTAGTCGGACCTTCCGGTCAAACCGTGATCTTGATGTCGGATGCTGGAACCACTCCCATAAACAATGCAACTCTCACGTTCTCAGGGGCCGCAACCGGAAATTTGCCTCAAACCGGCTCGCTTGTGACCGGCACTTTTAAACCAACGGATTATGCACCCGCGGACGTTTACCCTTCTCCGGCCCCTGCTGCCCCGTACGGAACGGCGTTGTCCGTCTTCAACGGAATCAATCCGAACGGAACCTGGTCACTCTTTGTAGTCGACGATGGGCCGGGGGACCAGGGATCTCTTGCCACCGGGTGGTCCTTGACCATTACTACGGTGCAAACCGGTCCAGCAGCTCCCACCATTAGTGATATTGCCAATCAATCGACCACCATCAATACACCCACTCCGGCCGTTGCCTTCTCGGTGAACGACACCGATACGCCAGCCTCCAGCCTGACGGTGAGCGGCACTTCCTCAAATACAACGCTGGTGCCCAATGCCAGTATCGTTTTTGGCGGCAGTGGAAATAACCGGACGGTTTCCGTTACACCGGCTGCAGGCCAGACCGGCACCGCGACGATCACCGTTACCGTTAGCGACGGAGTGCTGACGGCGAGCGACTCTTTTGTTTTAACGGTTAGTGCTGTTAACACCACGCCAACGATCTCAAATATTCCTGATCAAAATATCAACGAAGATGCCTCTACCGGTCTCCTCAGCTTTACTGTAGGTGATGCTGAAACAGCCGCCGGAAGTCTGAATGTATCGGGTGGCTCATCCAATACCGCTTTAGTCCCCAACGCCGGCATCGTCTTCGGTGGTTCGGGAGCCAATCGCACGGTTACTGTCACTCCGGTAGCCAATCAATCCGGAAGCGCGACGATCACCGTGACCGTTAGTGACGGTTCTTTGTCGGCCTCGGATACTTTCATTCTCACCGTCAATCCGGTGAACGACACGCCCACAATTTCAAACATAACCGATCAATCCACTCTGCCTGGCACCGCGGTTGGTCCGATCTCCTTTACGATCGGTGATCTTGAAACGGCCGCTGCCAGTCTGACAGTCAGCGGGAGTTCAGGCAACACGGTGCTGGTGCCCAACGGAAACATGGTCTTCGGGGGCAGCGGGGGCAGTCGGACGGTGACCGTGACACCAGCCACTGGGCAGGCTGGGACAGCGACGATTACGGTGATAGTCAGCGACGGGGCGTTGACTGCCAGCGACACTTTTGTGCTGACGGTCGCGGGGAACTCCTCTCCCACCATTGGGCCGATCCCGGATCAGATAGCGTTCATAGATCAACCAGTGATTATTAAACTGGAGGTAAGTGACGCGGAAACAACAGTGACGGATTTGCAGCTTTCGTTGTCCACCACCGACTCGAATTTGATTCGTCCACAGGATTATATGTTTCGCTACTTTTTTGTCGACCAACATCGCTACCTCACGATGGCAGGAGCCTTTGGACAGGTTGGACGAGCAACTAATACGGTCACCGTCAGCGATGGAACGACAAGTGCGAGCACCACTTTCGTAATGACCGTGCTGCCGCCTCCGTCGGGTGCTGCCAGGTTCGCGAATTCATCGCCTCTCACTATCCCGGATGGGGGACCTGCTTCGCTCTACCCATCGGTCATTAATGTATCTGGAATGAACGGAACTATTACCGACTTGAATCTGACAGTCAGTCGGCTAAGTCACGAAACTACGGGTGATCTGCACATGCTTTTGGTTGGACCGAATGGCACCGCCGTCATATTCCTTTCTCGCGCGGGCCGCAATAACTCCATTACCAATGTTACGTTCACGGTGAGCGATTCTGCTGCCTTCCCTTTCGATCCCTTTTTCCCTATTTGGTCCGAAATATTCACGCCCACTGCCTATTCTCCAGGCGTTTCCTTTCCGGCCCCCGCGCCTGCGGGACCGTATGCGACATCGGCGTTTTCCAACTACTTTGGCCTGTCTGCCAACGGCGCATGGTCGTTGTACGTCTTCGACAGCGGAGAAGGTGGTCAAGGCAGTATAGCGGGTGGTTGGAGTCTCATGATTACCACCTCGGGCGCCAATCATCCACCGACGATCAGTAATGTAACGGATCAATCGACAACGTTGAATGTGGCGACGGCACCGATTCCGATCACAGTGGGAGACTTGGAGACTCCGGCGGGGAGTCTGACGTTGAGCGGGAGTTCATCGAACACCGGTTTGGTCCCCAACGGAAACATCGTGTTTGGTGGCAGTGGGGCCAATCGAACAGTGACGGTGACCCCAGCGACCGGGCAGACCGGGAGTGCCACGATTACAGTAACGGTCACCGACGGGAGCTTGAGTGCCAGCGACACGTTCGTGCTGACGGTCCTGGCGGTGAACACCGCGCCGACGATTTCAGACATCACCGACCGGACGATCAACGAAGACAGTTCTACTGGAGCCCTCAGCTTTACTGTAGGTGATGGCCAGACAGCCCCGGGAAGCTTGACTGTGACAGGTGGTTCTTCCAACACCGCTCTGGTGCCCAACGCCAACATTGTCTTCGGCGGCTCGGGAGCCAATCGTACGGTCACGATTACGCCGGCGCCCAATCAATCCGGAAGTGCGACCATCACCGTGACAGTCAGCGATGGTTCTTTGTCGGCCTCGGACACTTTCATTCTCACCGTCAATCCGGTGAACGACCCTCCCACAATTTCAAACATAACCGATCAATCCACTTTGCCCGGCACTCCGGTTGGTCCGATTTCCTTTACGATCGGTGATCTTGAAACAGCGCCAGCCAGTCTGACCCTCAGCGGTTCTTCCTCGAACCAGTCCTTATTGCCCGGCGCCAACATTGTTTTTGGTGGCTCCGGTGCCAATCGCACCGTAACTCTCACTCCGACCGCAGCCCAGACCGGGACATCGACCGTGACGGTCACCGTCAGCGATGGCAGTCTGACCGCCTCGGCTACTTTCGTTCTCAATGTGAGTTCAGGAACGGTCGGGACGTTGTCCTTTACAAACTCAGCCGTGGTCACGATTCCCAGTAGTGGAAACGCTGCTCCTTATCCCTCCGTGATCAACGTTTCTGGCATGGCTGGGACGATTAGCACCATGACGGCCACACTTCGGGGCATTACACATACCTGGCCTGCAGACGTCGACGTGCTGCTGGTTAGCCCGACCGGCCAGAAAGCAATCATCTTTTCGGATGTGGGAGGGGGAAATTCCCTGAACAATATCACCGTGACCTTGTCCGACTCGGCGGCTTCATCTTTGACCGCGGCTCGGATTACCGCAGGGACCTATAAGCCTACCAACATTGAACCTGGCGAAGCCGGCGAGCTCGACTCATTTTCTGCTCCGGCGCCCGCGGGTCCTTATTTAACGCCTCTGTCGCAGTTCAACGGAATCAGTCCTAACGGAACTTGGTCTCTCTATGTGGTTGATGACGGCCCCGGGGACCAGGGTCAAATAGTGGCTGGCTGGTCTCTGACTATTACAACTGTGTCGGGCGCCGGTTCCCTCTCGGCCTCGGCCTTGAAAGTGAGGCCTCTGGCCCTTACACTGGTGAGTCACAGCTCAACCGAGCTGGTTCTTCAGATCAACGGTTCTGGTAATTACCAGCTTGAAGATTCTCGAGATCTCAATTCATGGACACCGGTAAATGTCATTGCGACCGGAACTCCATTTACAACTCCTATCGACACGAACGATGCGCCACGCTTCTTCCGCGTAGTGCAATTGCCTTAGGCGTGCCCTCAAAATAGGTTTGGGGGGGGCGGATCTGGAGTCGATTCTCGGTGAGACTAGGCGCGAGGAGCGCGCATATTGGGCTGAAATCTGTAACCGACGAGCAACAACGTCCCACCGAGAGAATCGGCCAAAGACGACATAAAGATATTTGAAGACATGCCCTAAGCGTTCAAACGTAAACGCGCTCCCATTTGGGCGCTTTCCTCTTTTATTTCCACGTCGCATTTTGATAAACAATGTCGATTGCGGCAGGGCCCGGCCGATTTATGATATAAAGCTCGGGTTTTTGATCGTTCTGAACGGGTTCACGGAAACTTATGATCTTTACTGAAACAAAACTTAAAGGCGCTTTTACTATTGATATCGAACGGCGGGAAGATAGCCGCGGCTATTTCGCCCGCGCTTTCTGCCAAAAGGAATTCGAAGCACACGGCCTTAAACCGGTCATTGCCCAGGCGAACGTTGCTTTCAACCTCAAGAAGGGAACGATGCGCGGAATGCACTTTCAGTTCCCGCCCGCCGCGGAAACTAAGTTTGTTCGCTGCACACGTGGCGGCATTCTCGATATCATCGTTGATCTGCGCCCCGAAAGTTCGACCTATCTTCAGCACGTCGCGGTTGAACTCAACGAGGACAACGCTCGCGGTCTTTATGTTCCGGAACGCTTCGCTCACGGCTATCAGGTCCTTCGTGACAAGACGGAAACCAGTTACATGGTGGGCGAGTTTTACACTCCCGGCTGCGAAGGCGGTTTGATGTATGACGATCCGGCCCTCGGCCTGCAATGGCCTCTGCCCGTTTCTGTTATTTCGGACAAGGACGCCAAATGGCAGCTCCTCAGTGAAGTCCAGTCTGAGATCAAACGTCGCATGGCGGTTTAACGTTCGTTAGTCCCAAAAATATATG
>Ga0170475_112665722_pt1 | contig 10722 bp, 5 predicted proteins | sample Soicark_Litter_5_FD_111474 | JGI IMG/M metagenome (GOLD analysis project Ga0170475, IMG submission 111474) | Avena fatua rhizosphere microbial communities from Hopland, California, USA. Combined Assembly of 48 SPs | reverse complement strand
GGTCAGTTGTATCTGCCGATTCCCATTGGGTTTTCTATCACATGTCAGCAGGCGCGAGAGGGCGCATCCGAGATCGCTCGGACGCGGGTCTCGGAAGTGTGGCGGGGCAATGCTTCTCGAGGAGCATGCTCGTGCTGGCGCCATGTTGCAGAACGCTGCGGCGATGGTGGTTGATTTGAAGCGCGCGCGGTCGAGCAAACGCCAGTGCCGTCGAGAGGTCGACGCGATGGCGCATGGAACGCGAGCGTCGAGTGATATGGATAGAAGCGTGGTGGCGATGGCGTTGGCGATCAGTTCATCGGTGGCAAGCTCACCGTTGGCCAGTTTATGCGTGGCCGTTTTATCGGTGGCATTGAAAGTGAGGACAGATGTTGCCTAAGCGTTTGCTTGGCGTTTGTGTTTTGAGCTCCGGCCTGATCATGAGCAACTCGCTGCTCGATCGGGGGCAACTCTACGCCCAGCAAAAGCCGGGTGTGATCGACCTCGACGAGGAGGACGAACAAGCCGACGACTCGCCACCTCCGGCGCCCGCAGTCACAGCGGGCACGATGTCGGAGGGGGCTCGCGCGGCCAAGGCGCTCTTCGACGCGCAGAAGTGGCCGGAGGCAGCGCTCGCTCTGTACGGAGTGGTCGCCGGCGAAACGAACGACGACGACGGCAACAAGCAGCTCGCCCAGTACTTCCTGTCGATCTCTCTGTATCGCATGAAGCTCTACCAGGCGAGCTACGCGCTCTTCGGCTTCATCGCGGACAACCGCAACCACCTCAAGTTCCAGGAGACGTTGCTGTGGCTGGCCAAGCTCGCCACGCAGCTGCCGGAGCCGGCGGACATCATCGAGCGCGTCGGTCGCTATCGCGACACGGAGATCGCCGCGTTCGACAACGACAAGCAGAAGGAGCTGTTCTACCAGCTCAACTACCTGCTCGGTCGATACAAGTACCGTAACCGTCAGTTCGAAGACGCGATCCGGTTGTTCAACAAGGTCGACGAGAGCAGCCAGTACTTCATCCACGCGCAGTTCTTCGCGGGCACGAGCTACGTGCAGCTGCGCAAGTCTGTCCCCGCCGTGCAGGCGTTCCAGCGCATCGAGTCCGCCATCGACGACGGCGTCGAGGGTGTGGAGGACGAGGGCCGCATCCGCGACCTCGCGTATCTCTCGATGGCCCGAACGTACTACTCGGCTTCGATCAAGCTGGACGCCGAGACCAATACTCCGAACATCGACGAGAAGAAGCTCAGCGCCGCGGTCAAGCACTGGAACCAGATCGACGAGAGCAGCGAGTACTGGCTCGACGCGCTGTTCGAGGAGTCGTGGGCGTACTTCATGGCGGGCCAGTACCCGAAGGCGCTCGGCAACATCCACACGATCGAGTCGCCGTACTTCCCCGGTGGGTTTTACCCGGAAGCAGAGATCCTCAAGGCGGTCATCTACTTCTCGAACTGCAACTATGAAGCCGCCACGACGGTCGTGGCGCGCTTCAACAAGCGCTTCGTACCGATCCAGGAAGAGCTCCAGAAAGTGCTGACCCGCTTCAAGGGCGAGCAGCAAACGGAGCCCTTTTTCAAGTTCCTGCTGAGCGTGCGTGACGGCACGGCCGATCTCCCCCCGAACATCTCGGGCATCGTCAAGTCGTCGATGAGCGACCGCCAGCTGCTGCGCGGCATCGAGTACGTGCGCGTTCTCGATGAGGAAATGGCACGCTTTCAGCACACTCCTGCCAAGTTCAAGTCCTCGGGCCTGGGCAACCAGGTGCAGGAGGTGCTCAAGATCGCGCGTGACCTGGCCGTCGAAGACGCGGGTAACCTCGCACGGTCCCGCTACCAGCGGAACCTGGAGGAGCTCGACGAGCATCTGCGCAACGGCGAGAAAATCCTCATCGATATCACCGCGGCCCAGCGCAACGAGCTGGATCAGGCGATCGCAGCGAACCAAGTGAGCCAGCAGGAATCCAAGATCTTCGGCATCGTGAAGCCGGACGAAGAGCACATGCTCTGGCCGTTTGACGGCGAATATTGGCGCGACGAGCTCGGCTTCTATCGCCAGGTCGTCGAGTCCGCGTGTGGAAGGTAAGATCGTCATGCAGTTCCGAAAGAAAGAAAATCCCGCGCGCGGCATTTCACGTCGGCTGACCCAGGCCGTGCGTGTGGGTATGCCTCGTGCCCTGTCGGTGCTCGCGTTCGCGGGCGCCGCGTTTGCCACGCGCCCGGCGTCGGCTGCGGCGCTCGAGCGACTGGACTCCCAGTGCTTGCCGGAGGAAGCCTATAAAGAGGTGGAGGCGTGCCCTGCTGGCCCGACCAAGTTCGAGGTCGGCGGCCGGCGCGCGGCGGCGTTCAAGACGGCGCCGCCCCCCCGGGAGAAGAAGGCGCAGAACGACGCGCTGGACAAGAAGCAGGCACCGGAAGAGATGTCGGCCGGGCAGCGCGATCTGCGCACGACGCGTCTTCAGGCGCGCGGGCGAGCGCTCCTGATCACCGAGATTTCCGGGCTCGAACGTCTATATAAGCGCACGCCGCGCCGCTCCCCGGACCGGGCCCAGCTCGTCCGGCGCCTGGCTGAAGGCTACGTCGAGCTCGAATCGGCGGCCACGCGCGACAAGATCAAGGCGGACATCGACGCCGACGACGCCAAGAACCAGAAGCAGAAGGCGAAGTACGACGCCTCGAAGCGAGAGTCGACGGCGGCGCAGCAGATCGTGGTCAAGTCGCGCGAAAACGCGATCAAGTACTACACGCGGATGAAGAAGGATTATCCCGATTACTCGAAGATCGACGAAATCCTCTACTATCTCGCGTACGAATACGAGCAGGCCAAGGACCTCGAGCGCGCGCGCAACGTCTACCTCGAGCTGATCGAGAAGGCGCCGAACTCTCCCTACGTGCCGAACGCATACCTCGCGTTCGGCGAGTTGTTCTTCACGGAGGCGATGGGTGACCCCTCCAAGTGGGCGCTCGCGGAGAGCGCTTACAAAGAGGTGACCAAGTACAAGCCGCCGCAGAACAAGGTCTACGGCTACGCGTTGTACAAGCTCGGTTACGTGTACTGGAACAGCGGCGAATACGCGCAGGCCATCCAGGAGTTCAAGAACGTCATCGAGTACGGCGACAAGTACGCCGACATGCCGAACGCGAAGCTGATCCAGAAGTCAGCACGGCGGGACATCATCCCGGTGTACGCCGTCGCCGGCAAAGCCAGCAAGGCGTTCAACTTCTTCCGCCCCTTGAGCGGAGACTCGGGCGGCAGCCAGGAGCTGACGCTGCAGATGCTGCGTGACCTCGGCATCTCCTATTACGACACCGGTCACTACGAGGAGGCGATCACGCTGTATCGGGACCTGATGGCTCGCGACAAGGGCGATCAGTTCTGCGAGTACCAGGTGTTCATCAGCCAGGCGGTTCAGGCCATCTCGGCCTCCGACAAGGTCGCCATCCGCAAAGAGCTCGACAACATGTTGGGCGTCTACGACCGCTTCAAGAAAGAGGAGCACTCGGCGGAGGCGCAGCTCACCTGCGCAAACCGTACGGCGGAGCTGCTCTCCGAGACGGCGATGAGCTGGCATCTGGAGTCGGTCGGCTCGGGCGGTACGCGCGGCACCAACGATCCCAAGACGATGGATCTGGCCGCGTACCTGTACGGCAAGGTCGTCGACAACTTCACGCAAGAGGAGTTCTCGAATTTCAACTTCCCCCGCATCGTCAAGGACGATTGGCCCAACATCTACAAGATCCGTTACGCCATGGCGGACCTCTTGTACGTGCAGCAGCGCTGGGAAGACTGCGGCCCCGCCTTCGACAAGGTGGTGGACGAAAACCCGCAGAGCGAACAAGCGCCGGAAGCGGCTTACGCCGCGGTGCTCTGCTACCAGAAGATGTACGACCAGCTCCACAAGGGCGAATCGGACAAGAAGGGCAAGGGCCTGGCTCCGACGCGTGACGACGTGGGCGGCAAGGAAGCGAAGAAGAACGAATGGGAGAAGTTCAAGCCCAAGGAGTTCTCCGACATGCAGAAAGGCATGATCGGCGCGTTCAACCGGTACGTCTGTTACATCCAGCCGCCGGCCGGCAATAAGCAGGCGGAGGAGCAGTACGTCGAGGTCAAGTACGCTCGTGCGCGTACCTACTTCGAGTCACAGCACTGGGCCGAAGCGGCGATTGCCTTCCGCGACATCGCTCTCAACTACAAGGACAAGGACGCCGCGGTCTACGCGGGGCAGCTCTACCTCGAATCCCTGAACGTGCTCGGCTCGAAGAGCGAGCCGCCGAAGCCGGCGTGCTTCTCCGAGATGACGAAGGACGTGCCGCGCTTCATCGAGTCGTTCTGCTCGGCGGACAAGTACGCCGAGGACAAGGAGAACTGCGACCTGCTGACCCGAATCCAGTGCGACATCCGGCGCCTGGAAGCGGAGAAGACGGTCGAGTTGGCCGACACTGGCAAGGCGAGCGACGAAGCACTCGAGCTCTACAAGAAGGGCGGCGACGCCTACATCGCGCTCTGGCGCGATTACGGCGAAGGCCCCCTCGCCAAGGGTGAGCCTTCCCAGTGCGGGCGCATGGAGGAGATCCTCTACAACGCCTCTCGCGCTTACCAGGCTGGGCGCTTGCTGGCGAAGTCGATCGCTGCCAAGCGTATCCTGCTCACGCCGAGCTTCGGGCTCCAGGGTACGGAGCTGGCCAAAAAGGCCATCTACGAGATCGGCGGCAACTACCAGGCGATCGCGGTCTACGACGCGGCGGCGGGCTTCTACACCCGCTACGCGGAGGAGACGGATTACCGAGGCGAGTTCGCGGACAAGGCCATCAGCGACGCCGTGGTGTTGAACCTCGGCCTCGGCCGAGACGATGAAGCCATCGCCGCGGCCAAGTCCTTCAACCAGAACTTCGGCAGGCGCAAGCCGCAGCAGGCCGCGCAGATCGCCTTCGCGATCGCGGCTCACTACGGCGAGAAGGAGCAGTGGAAGGAGGTCGCGGACAAGCTGGCGGCGGCCATGAAGTTGATCGACGCGGAGGCGACCCTGGACGTCAAGATCCAGGCGCACGCGCTGCTCGGCCTGGCCAACCAGAGGCTCAACAAGGCCCCTGCGGCGCAGAGCGAGTACGCCAAGGTCGTCGCGACCTGGAAAGACCCGGCGAAGGCGTCGGAGGCGATCCTCAAGAGCGGCGACGACGGTGGCGCCTCCAGCGAGCGCCGCCTGGGCAAGGCACTCGAAGGTGTCGGCGAGGCGATGTTCTTCTTCGCCGAGAAGAAGCGCGAGAAGCTCGATGCCCTCAAGTTCCCCGAGTACAAGGGCAAGGGCGAGACGGCGGACGTGAAGCGCCACATCGAGACGAAGGTCAAGGCCTGGATCGAGAAGAAGCGCCCGCTCTTGCTGGAGACGGAGCTGGAGTACAAGAAGATCGTCGACATGCAACCGACGGCGCCGCCACGCTGGGTCATCGCAGCGGGTTCGCGCGTGGGCAGCATGTGGGGTCAGTTCGTCGACGAGTTCCGCGCAGCGCCCATCCCGACGACGATGAAGAAGGACATCATGTTGAGCCAGGCGTACTACGCCTCTCTCGACGAGGCGTCCGAACCGCAGAAGCTCCACGCCAAGGGCGCCTACGGCACCTGCCTCGACTATTCGGTGAAGTTCCAGTACTTCGACGAGTTCAGCCGCTCCTGCGAGAAGTGGCTCGCCGAGAACTACAAGAACGAGTTCCACCTCGTGGACGAGTTCAAGGGCGATCCGAACCGGCTCAACCGCGTGCTCGCGGAGCGACCGTATCCGCTGCAGCTCGGTGGCGAGCCGTTCCTGGGCGCGGCACCCGATCCGAAGGCGGAGCCGAAGAAGGTGGGCGACGACGCGCAGCCCGCGCGCAAGCCGAAGAAGTCGGCGTCGGCTGATGAACCTGCGGGTGAAGAGGCCGGGCCGAGCGGGGACACGACGGCGAGCAATTGAGCCTGTGCAGCCGGGCGCACTCGGGTGTGCCCGGCGGCTTGGCGCCAGTCGGCGCGAGGCGGCTCGAATGGGCCCTCCCACGAGGTGAGGGCCAGAGTGATCGAAGTCAAATGATTCATGACAACGCTGCGGGTATCTGGGTCGGTGGGCACCGTCGAGGCGCGCAAGCGAGGAGCAAGATTGTGAAGCTGAGAGGCATTGCCCTGTTGGGCTTGGTTGTCGGGTTGGGTGGCTGCGGCGGTGGCGGCGGCGGCGCGGCAGGCGCGGCTGCCAGCGGGAAGTCGACGTTGCCCGTGGCTCAGCGCTCGGGGTCGAAGAGCACGAGCGGCACGGACATCAGCAAGGAGGCGGCGCAGGGCTACAAGCAAGCGCTCGCCGAGTTCGTCAAGCACGATCGCGCGTATGATTGGTCGCCGCCGACCTGCAAAGCATCCGCGGAATCCTTCGTGACCGCCTCGAAGCAGCAGCAGGAGGACTCGGGCAGGCCCTTGCCAGAGGCGCTCTACAACGCAGGGCTTTCGTACATGCGTTGTGGCGAGGAGGAGCAAGCGGCGACGCAGTTTCAGGAAGCCGCGAAGGCCGGGCAGGGCTTCCACCGCGCGCGCGCGCAGATGACGCTGTTCGAGTACAAGAAGAGCGGCGACATCAACAAGGCCATCCAGAGCCTCGAGCAGATCATCCGCGACGCGAAGTTCCAGAACGTCGAGGCCCTCGTCAGCGTCGCCGCGCTCCAGATGGAGCGAGGGAACGACGTCGAGGACAGCGACGGCGCGAACGACTTCGAGCGGGCGAAGAAGAATATCCAGCGCGCGTTGGCCATCGACGACAGCTTCATGCCGGCCATGAATCAGCTCGCCATCTACTACATGGAGCAGGCGCGCAGGAACGCCGGCGAGAAGTCGCAGGGTCAGCGGCGCCGCGGCGGGCTCGTGGTAGCAGGCGCGTCCCGCACGAAGCTCAACCGTCAGCAGCTCGATCTGGCTGTGCTCGTCGCCGGTCGAGGCATCAAGCAGGATCCAAACTACGCGCCGCTCTACAACACGTCCGGGCTGATCCAGGTCGAGCTCCAGGACTACAACGGCGCCGTGCAGCGGTTCGGTCGCGCGCGTCAGCTCGATCCGAGCTTCTTCGAGGCGCACATGAACTATGCCGCCGTGAGCCTCTCGTTCCGCGGCTTCGCCGAGGCGGAGAAGGCGTACCGTGACGCGCTGCGCCTCGCGCCGAAGGACTACGAGGCGCACCTCGGGCTGGCGCTGGCTCTGCGCGGGCAGATCAACGACTCGAACTACGACACGTACCTGGCGGAGGCTCGCAAGCACCTCGAGGAGTGCAAGCAGATCGAGCCTGATCGTGCAGAGGCGTACTACAACGAAGCGATCCTGACGCAGGAGTACGAGGCCAAGGGCCAGGACTCGAGCAAGGCCGTCCCGGCGTTGCGTCAGGCCGTGGTGAAGTACAGAGAGTTCATCAACAAGGCGAAGGGGCAGCCGGCATACGCGGAGGCCGTGAAGCGCTCGGGTGAACGCGCCAAGGACATCGAGGACACCATCAAGTTCATCGAGGAGGGCGACAAGCTCCAGAAGGAACAAGAGGAGATCGAGCGCCAGGCAAAGGAAGCGGAGGCCAGGCAGGCTGCCGGCGCTGCGAAGCAGGGAGCACAGCCGGCGCCTGCCCCGTGACGCCGTGCGCAGAGAGCACGCGGGTGAACCAGCGTGGTCTTTCGCGGCGCATGGGTCATTCAGAAGGGGACGTGGCGGCTCAGATAGGAAAGATTTGTTGAGCCCAGCGTCCGTAGACTGCGTGCGAAAAATGCGAACGGCGCTAGGTTAACGCGCTGGCAAAAAACCGCTGACGCGGTTGTGAGTTGACGAGGCCCGCGAGCGGTGTGTACAACCATACTGTAATCGCGGCTCAGGGCGTCCGAACAAACGGGGTCGAGTGTCATGAAACGAAACGAGAAACGGGTTCTGGCGACGGGTGTGGTGCTCGCGGTCTCCCTGCTGGCTGCGGTGGCGTCAGCGCAGGACAAGGAGATCCAGGAGTCGAAGACAGACGATGGCTACGGCTATAGCTTCGACGACGATCCGCTGAACGCCGGTGGCTTCGGTCCGAATGACGCGACGATCCGCGTCCGCGCTCGCGCCGCGCGCACCACTCTGATCCGTCCCCGGACGTCCTTCGTTCCGGAGATGCTCAAGTCCGTCGAGAACCTGTGACGATCTAACAATCCTGCTTCGGCCGGCCACGAGACTCTTTTCGAGGGCCGCAGGGCAGGGTATGAGTGCTGTACGACGGCCTGTGACCACGCCCAGCGCGTGGAACCCGACCCGCGTTCTTATAGTTCGCAGCTTCTGAGTTGGCTTCGAGTCCCCGTCCGCTGAGAGAATCCCTTCACCGAGAGTCCGCGACGAGTACTACTGCACGCTTCGACATCGAAGCATCGGTAGCCGTCAGCTGTCAGGAATTCCAAAGTATGGCAAAGGCCGTCGTAACGTTCGCCACCTATCAAGGGGGTCAGCTCATCAGCCGTGACTCCGTGACGCACGACATCGTCAAAGTTGGGCGTGATCCGAAGAGTCACCTCCGGGTGGATGATCCCGCGGCGTCGCGCATGCACGCGGTGATCGAGGTGGCCAGCCCTTCCGAGATCACGTTGATCGACCTCGGGAACGATCCCGGCACCTACGTCAACGGCGAGCGCATCAACAAGTGTCGCCTGCGCGTAGGGGATCGAGTCGACATCGGCAGCACTCAGCTGATTCTGGAGAACGTGGAGGCCGACACGGGTCGCTTCGACGGGCGCCAGTCTCAGGTCGGCTACGGCGAGCAATCGTTCGCGGCTGCCGGCGGCGGAGCCTTCGTTCCCGCCGGGTCATTGCCGCCCAACATGATGTCGGGCGGGGCTTCTCCCGGCTTCCCCTCGCTGCAGTCGTCCGCGTTCGAGACCCAGCAGGAGCCTGCGTTCAATCCCAACGGGACGATGGTCGGTGGCAACACCGCGCCGCAGCAGTACTCGGCGCCCCAGGCGTACTCGGGCCAGAGCGCGGCTTCGCCGGCGTACGCCGCGTCGCCGGCGTACGGTTCCTCACCCGGCTACGCCGCGCATGGCGGCAACGCCTCTGCTCGACATGCCGGGCACGGGCAGTCACACGGGCAAGGCGGCGGCGGCAACTACACCTACGCGATGGTGAAGAGCGGCCCCGACGTCTCGCCGGACGAGGTCGAGCTGCCGCACGTTCAGGCCGCGGAGGTCATGATCCTGTGGGGCACGAACGTGCTGCACGTCGCCCACCTCTCGCCGCCGCGGAACTTCTACGTCGGCGAGGAGCAGGGCAAGGCGTTCACCTCCGACTTCTTCATTCCAGCGGAGAAGCTCGGTACGCCCCGCATGCCGGTCGTGATCGGAGATCAATCGACGATCGCCGTCGTGATCCCGCAGCAAGCGACGGGTGAGGTAGAAACGGCGGACGGCACGCGCATGTCGCTCGACAATGCGCGGCGCCAGGCCCAGCCCTGTGCCGAGCTCCCCGGCGCCCATCAGCTGCCGCTCGGTCCGGGTGGCAAAGCTCGCATCCAGCTCGGGGACATCGTGTTTCAGGTGGCCGCGGTCAACGCGGGCAGGCCGATCGCGCACGGCCTCGCCAGCGGCATCGACTGGAACGTGCTCGCGTACTTCGGCCTCTCGCTACTGTCTGTCGGCGGTCTCGTCGCGGCGATGGCGTTCTTCGTGCCGCCGCTCGGGCTGTCCGACGATGAAGGCATCGATCAGGACCAGCTGTACTTGATCCAGCAGTATCTGGATGCCGCTGCCGAGCGTGAGCTCCAGGAGGAAGAGACCGAGCAAGTCTCCGACGCCGACGCCGACAACAAGGAAGGTGGAACCGGTACTCGCGCCAAGGGCGAGGAAGGCTCCATGGGCAAGGAGACGAGCAAGGAGACCAACAAGCGCTACGCCGTTCAGGGTCCGCAGGACAATCAGGACCCGCACATCGCCCGCCAGGCAGCGCTGCGCGAAGCGATGGAGTTCGGCATGATCGGGCTCCTCAACACGGGCGCTGCTGGTGACCCGAACGCGCCGACGGCGCCGTGGGGCCGCGACACATCACTCGGTACCGACGAAGTCAGCGCCATGGGCAACATGTGGGGCGACGAGATCGGGGACGCCTTCGGCTCCGGTGGTCTCGGCCTGTCCGGCATCGGGGAGGGCGGCGGTGGCCGCGGTGAAGGTATCGGTCTCGGCAACATCGGCACGATGGGGCACGGCGCAGGCACCGGCACCGGGCAGGGCTTCGGCTCTGGTCACGGTCGGCTCGGTGGGTCCCACCGTACGAAGGCACCGCAGGTCCGCATGGGCGCGACCCAGGTCAGCGGCCGCCTGCCGCCGGAGGTCATCCGGCGTATCGTGCGTCAGAACTACGGCCGTTTCCGCCTGTGTTACGAGCAGGGGCTCGGGCGTAACCCGAACCTGGAGGGCCGCGTTACAGTTCGTTTCGTGATCGGTCGCGACGGGGCAGTCTCCAACGTGTCCAACGGCGGCTCGGATCTGCCGGATTCCAATGTGGTCGGTTGTGTCGTCAAGGCCTTCTACGGGTTGAGCTTTCCGAAGCCCGAAGGCGGTATCGTGACGGTGCAGTACCCGATCATGCTCGAGCCGGGCTGAGCCTGGGGCGAGCGCGGCCTCGGTGCCGTGCTCGCCGGACCTCGGAGCGTTGCCCATCGGCAGTGCAGGCTAGCGAGCAAGGCGGCGCTGCGCCTTCGTCCGACCACGCCGGGCTGCGGGCCTCGTGG
>Ga0170475_132307893_pt1 | contig 10726 bp, 19 predicted proteins | sample Soicark_Litter_5_FD_111474 | JGI IMG/M metagenome (GOLD analysis project Ga0170475, IMG submission 111474) | Avena fatua rhizosphere microbial communities from Hopland, California, USA. Combined Assembly of 48 SPs | reverse complement strand
GCAGGAAACAACAATAAACTGCTGGCGAAAATGATCGGCATGACGCCGGCCTGATTGACTCGCAAGGGCAGGTACTGGCGGTTGCCGCCGTACACGCGGCGACCGCGAACATGCTTGGCGCTTTGCATCGGAATGCGACGCTGGCCTTTGTAGATGAACACCACGCCGAACACGACGGCCACGAATAAGCCGACGAGCAAAATCAGTTTTTCGATGCCCATCTGGCCGGCCGTGCTCCCCAGTTGCAAACCGCTGCCGGTGAACAACGGCACGACCAACTCCGAGACGGCCTTCGGCATGCGGGCCAGAATGTTCGCCATGATCAACAGGCTGATGCCGTTGCCGATGCCGAACTCGTCGATCTGTTCTCCCAGCCACATCAAGAAGATCGTGCCGGCCGTCATCGTCATGACGGAAACAAAGTACCAGCTAAACGGCAAGCTGCCGCCGACCAAGAGTTGCTCGTTGACCAATCCCGAGCCGACCAAGTAGCGAACGTAAAACCAGCTTTGGAACAGGCACAACACGACCGTGGCGTAGCGCGTGTATTCATTGATTTTCTTGCGACCGGTCTCGCCTTCTTTTTGTAGCTCTTCCAACGGCTTCCACACGCTGGCGAGCAATTGGAAGATAATCGAGGCGGAAATATACGGCATGATGCCGAGGCCGAAGATCGTGGCCATCTGCAGGTTCGAGCCGCTGAACGTGGCGACCTGCGAAAGGACTTTCTGCATGCCTTCGTTGGCCGTCGCTTCGAAGAAATTCTTCATCCGCTCGGTGTCGTCCACCGGCAGCGGAATCCAAAAGCCGACGCGATACACCGCCAGCAGGCCGAGGGTCAGCAGGATCTTCTGCCGCAACTCGGGGATCGTAAAGACGACGCGAATTTTTTCCCACATGGCAGCGTTCCGATAAGTGGAGTGTCAGCGACCGCGGTAGTATGCCGGCAAATTCCGTTTGCGGACAGACGAAAGCACGGCAGGCCGGCCGATCGCTCCACTACGCCGCCTGGGCGCCGCGTGGACGCGGCGGCTAAGCGAGAGTGCTACGCCTTCTCGGTCTTTTTCTTGGCCCGCTTCTGGCCCTTAACGACTGGGGCGGTGCCGGGGAGGATGATGATTTCGCCGCCGGCGGCCTTGATTTTTTCTTCAGCCGACTTGCTGAAGCGATGGGCCGAGACCTTGAACTTTTTCGTCACTTCGCCGTCGCCCAGAATTTTGAGGACGTCGTACACGCCCTTGGCGGCCTGAGCCAAAGCCTCGGGCGTAATTTCGGCGCCGGCCTCGAACGATTCGTTCAGATCGCCGACGTTCACGACCTTGACCTTGAGCGCCCAACGATTGTTGAATCCGCGCTTGGGAATGCGGCGATAGAGCGGCATCTGGCCGCCTTCGAACGCCGGATGCAGCGTCCAGCCGGCCAACTGCCCTTGGCCCTTATGGCCTCGGCCGGAGGTCTTGCCATGGCCCGAGCCCGAGCCTCGGCCGACGCGCGACTTACGCTTGTGTTTTTTGATGCCGCGATTTACTTCGTGCAAATTCATGTGAGGCTCACTCCCCGCAAACGTTCGATCTCTTGCCGCGAGCGGAGTTGCTTCAGCGCGTCGAGCGTTGCTTTGACCAGGTTATGCGGATTCGTCGAGCCGAAGCTCTTCGAGAGAATGTCGTGGATGCCGGCCGCTTCGCACACCGCACGGACGCTGGCGCCGGCGATGACGCCCGTTCCGGCGCTGGCCGGCAGCAGCACAACGTGGGCCGAACCGAAGCGACCTTCGACCAAGTGCGGGATCGTAGCGCCGGTGAGGTTCACCTCGACCATGTCGCGGCTTCCCTCGCGGGTCGCTTTCTCGACGGCCGGTGGAACTTCGTTCGCCTTGGCGTACCCGTAGCCGACTTTGCCTTTGCCGTTGCCGACGACGACCATGGCCGTGAAGCTGAAGCGACGCCCGCCTTTGACGACGCACGCGCAACGGCGAATCTTGACGAGCTTGTCGATCAAGCCGTCCTTGCGTTCGCGATCGCCGCCGGAACCTCTGCGATCGCCGCGACCTCTATCAGCACTAGACACGTGACTATGCTCCGCGTTGGACTTGAATTGCTTTTGGTTCGTTATGAACCCCAGGGAGCGTACTCCCTGGGCTCTATTTGATTTAGAAGTTGAGGCCGCCTTCGCGGGCTCCTTCGGCCACGGCCGCAACACGGCCGTGGAACTTGTAATCGCCGCGGTCGAAGGCGACGTCTTTGTATCCTGCCGCGACGGCGCGTTCGGCAATCGCCTTACCGACGAGCTTGGCCGCGTCTTTGTTGCCGCCGTACTTCACCTGCGACTTGAACGCCTTCTCCACCGACGAAGCCGAGGCCAGCGTCTTGCCGGTCTCGTCGTCGATGAGCTGCACGTAGATATTTGTGCGGCTGCGGAACACGCTGAGGCGCGGTCGCGTCGAGACGCGCTTGACGTGGTTGCGAACGCGAAAACGGCGCCGCGTGCGTTGAACGTTTAGTAGTTTTTGTCGACTCACGGCCGAACCCTTCCGATCTTGCTGACGAACGACTGCGTTTACTTAGTGACGGCCTTACCGGCCTTACGACGAACAACTTCGCCGTCGTAGCGGATGCCTTTGCCCTTGTACGGCTCGGGCTTGCGGATGGAGCGAATCTCGGCGGCAAATTGCCCGACGAGCTGCTTATCGATCCCTTGAATGATGACGTGATTCTGGTCGGGGCAAGTGACCTTCAAACCTTCCGGAATCGGCCGATGAATTTCGTTGGCGTAGCCGGCCCGCACTTGCAGCGTCTTGCCTGCGACGGCGGCCAAATAACCTACGCCGACGATTTCCAGCTTCTTTTCGTATCCTTCGCTGACGCCCTTGAGCATGTTCACGACCAGGGCCCGATAGAGACCGTGCATGGCGCGGCCCTGGCGGGTCTCGGCGGTGCGGTCGATTTTGACGTCGCCGCCTTCGACCGTGATCTTTACTTCGGGGCGCAGGGCTTGGCGGAGCTTGCCCTTGGGACCTTCCACGAGGACGTCGCCGCCGTCGACGGTCACTTTGACGCCGGTCGGAATCTTCGCCGGTTTTTTGCCGATACGCGACATGATATACGCCTTAAACTTTCATGCGTTGACTTCCGCCCGCTGCGTTGCGTGCAACGCACTTGCGGAAGCGCGTCGCAAGCGACGCGGCTAACTGGATTAATACAACTCGCACAGCACTTCGCCGCCGAGGCGGCGTTGCCGGGCTTCGCGATCGCTCACGACGCCCCGACTGGTGCTGATAATTTTAATGCCTTGGCCGTTGAGCACGGGCTTCAACTCGCGCGACGCGCTGTACACGCGGTGGCCCGGCGTGCTAACCCGCTTAATGAAGCGGATCACGCGTTCGCCGTTGGGACCGTACTTCAGATGCAGGCGGATGTGCCGCTTGGGCTCGTCCCCTACTTCTTCGAAGTCCCAAATGTAGCCTTCGCGCTTAAGGACCTCGGCCATGCCCTTCTTTACTTTCGAAAGAGGCATGTCGACGGTCGTGTGTTCGACGCGCACCGCGTTGCGGATGCGGGTCAACATATCGGCGATCGGGTCGGTCATCATCGTACTATTCTTCTCCCCTTACCAACTCGCCTTGGGTAGACCTGGAATCACACCCTTGTCGGCCAGTTCGCGGAAATGGATCCGGCAGAGGCCGAACTTGCGGTACACTCCGCGCGGTCGGCCGCACAACTTGCAGCGCGACTCGCGCCGCGACGAAAACTTCGGCGTGCGGTTCGCCTTCGCAATCTTCGATTTGCTTGCCATACGAATCCTGTCGGAACAAACCTGTTTCTTACAAACAGGGCGGGTACTACGTCGACCGCTTACGCGGCGGGCGACTTCGATTTCGGTTTCTCTTCCACGCGGAACGGCATCCCCAGCCCGCGCAACAGTTCGCGTGCTTCGTCGTTGCTGTCGGTCGACGTGATGAAGGCGATGTTCATGCCTTGCGGACGGGTGAATTTATCGGGATTGAGTTCGGGAAACACCAACTGCTCCGTCAGGCCGAGGCTGTAATTGCCGCGACCATCAAAAGCGTTGGGGTTCAGACCGCGGAAGTCGCGAACTCGCGGCAGGGCGATCGACACCAGGCGGTCCATGAATTCCCACATCCGCGGACCGCGGAGCGTCACCTTGGCGCCGATCTCCAGCCCCTCGCGAAGCTTGAAGTTCGAGATCGCGACGCGGCTTTTGCAAGGGGCGGGCTTTTGGCCGGTGATCACACCGAGCGACGCCAGCGCCTCTTCCATGTGTTTCTTTTCGGTGACCGCGCTGCCGACGCCCATGCTGACCACGATTTTTTGCAACCGCGGCAGCGAGTGAGGATTCTTGCGGCCCAACTGTTCGCCCAGTTGCGGCAGCACCGCCTTCTGGTACTTCTCCAGCAGGCGCGGAACCTTGGGGGCTTCGACGACGACGCCCGACTCGGCGGACTTCGCTTCTTTTTTCGTGCTCTTGGCGGCCATGACGAACTACCTAATGAAAACGGCGATCGGCGGTGAGGAGTGTTTCGGGCGAATCGCGCTCGGTTGTGCTGTCTTTTGTCGTGCGGTCTGGGATCGAACTACTTTTGCTTCTGCTTCTTGTCGGCGTCGCGTTTCCGCTTCGACGGAGCCACGACTCCGGCCGCGGCACCGCTGACTTTGCAGTACCGCTCCTTGGCGCCGTCGGCCGTGAAACGCATGCCGATGCGGCTCGGCTTGCCGGTCGAGGGGCAAACCAGCTTCACGTTCGACACGTGGATCGGCATTTCCATCGACAGCCGGCCCCCTTGCGGGTTCTTCTGGCTGCGGCGGACATGCTTGAAAACCTTGTTCACGCCTTCGACGACGATTTTGTCTTTCGACGTCAGAACGCGAATTACCTTGCCGTTCTGGCCGCGCTCGTCGCCGGCGATGATGTGAACGGTATCTCCGACTTTAATGTTCATCACACCACCTCGGCCGCTAAGCTGACGATCTTCATGAAGTTCTTATCACGCAGCTCACGGGCGACGGCCCCGAAGATGCGCGTGCCGCGCGGGTTCTGATCATTGTCGATCAGGACCAGGGCGTTGCTGTCGAATTTAACGTAGCTGCCGTCGGCGCGGCGGGTCGGCGACTTAACGCGGACCACGACCCCTTTGACGACCTGCCCCTTCTTGATTTCACTGCCGGAGATCACCGTCTTCACGCTGCAGACGACGATGTCGCCCAGGCCGGCGTAGCGGCGGCGCGAGCCTCCGAGCACCTTCACGCACATGACCTCTTTGGCGCCGGTGTTATCGGCGACAGTCATGCGGGTTTGCATTTGAATCATGGCTAACTCTTTCTGCGGCGGACGTCACGGATGCCGTGCGGTCTCAATGATCCTGGTGGCGGCGTTGCTGGTTACTGCGATCCCGGCGGCGGCTACGACTTGGGCGGGGCGACGACTTGCTCACTGTCGGTGACGGCCTTTTCGGCGGCTCGCAGGGCGTGCAAATCGACGGCGTTGCTCTTCTTAATGATCCGCACGAGTTGCCAGCGCTTGAGGGCCGACTTCGGCGGGCACTCGACGATCTCGACCGTGTCGCCGGTGTGCGACTCGTTTTGCTCGTCGTGAATGTGGCAGACGGTCTTGCGGCGCAAGATCTTGCCGTACTTGGCATGACGCACCAGCCGCGGAATCTCGACGCGGCGAGTCTTGTCCATCTTGTCGGTCGTGACTTTGCCGACGGCTACTCGTTTGGGCATGGGAATCGGTTCGGGGTTCAGAGTTTCGGGTTTCGGGTTCGCGTCGTGAACGCGGTTCTGTTGTTCGTTAGTTCAAGGACTAAGCCGTCGCCGCGGCCGCCAGTTGCCGCTGACGCAGCACCGTGTTGATCCGCGCCGCCAACCGGCGATGCTTCATCAGTTCCGTCGGCGCTTCGAGCTTTTCGGTCTGCGACTTGATCTTCAAGCGAAACAACGTTTCGGTCGTTTCCTTCAAGGTCAGCGTCAACTGCTCGTCGCTCATCTCGCGTAGTTCTGCGGCCTTCATAGCTCAGCTCTCAAATCTTCTAGGACTGCCGATCACCGGCAAATCTCAATGTCCGCGTCTCAAATTTTGTTAGATCGTGCGCCGCTTGATGAATCGCACCGCCACCGGCATCTTGTGAGCCAGCCGACGGAAGCACATCTTGGCAGCGCTCTCGGGCACGCCCGAGATTTCGTACAGCACGGTACCGGGCTTGACGACCGCGGCCCAAAAGTCCGGTTCGCCTTTGCCTTTTCCCATGCGCGTTTCCAGCGGAATCGAGGTAATCGATTTGTGCGGGAAGATGCGCACGTACAGCCGACCCTCGCTGCGCAGGTACTGTTGGGCGCTGACACGACCGGCTTCGATCGTTTGCGCGCTGATCCAACCGCCCTGCGTCGTTTGAAGGCCGTAGTCGCCGAAGACCACGCGGTTGCCCCGCGTAGCTTCACCTTTTATACGTCCTCTTTGGCTTTTTCGGTGCTTGACCCGCTTGGGCATCATCGCCATTGGCTTCGTCCTCGTACATACCTTGGTTGACCCACACTTGGACGCCGATGTTCCCCTGCGGCGTCGTGGCTTCGGTGAAGCCGTAATCGATCTTGGCTCGCAACGTCGAAAGCGGCATGGCGCCGGCAATCTGCTTTTCGCGACGAGCCATTTCGGAGCCGCCCAAGCGGCCCGCGAGTTGAATTTTGATGCCCTTGGCGCCCGCTTCCATCGTCTGGTCGGCGGAACGCTTCATGGTGCGGCGGAAACTGGCCCGCTTCGACAATTGCTCGGCGATGTCCTCGGCCACGAGCTGAGCTTGAATTTCCGGACGGCTGACTTCTTCGATCTTGACGTTAATCCGTCGACCGACCAGCGCCTGAAGCTCGGCTTGCAGCCGTTCGACTTCTTGCCCCTTGCGACCGATGATCACGCCGGGCCGGGCCGTAAACAGGATGACCTTCACTTCGTCGCGGGTCCGCTCGATTTCCACCTTTGGAATCGCGGCGAACTTGAACTTCTCTTTGACGAACTTGCGAATCTTAAAGTCCTCGAGCAACAGCTCGCCGAACTCTTTCTTCGAAGCGTACCACCGGCTCTTCCAGCCGATCATGATGCCGGTGCGGAAGCCGACGGGATTTACTTTTTGACCCATAACCGAAGTTCCGAATTTACGTTTTGACTACCGTGCGTGCTATTAACTGTGCGTGCTATTAACTGCGTGCGGCGATTGCGGCGGATTAAAGGTTGTCGACCGAGACTTTGATATGGCTGCTGCGACGCTTGATCATGTAGGCCTGGCCGCGCGAGACCGGCTTGATTCGCTTGAACATCGGGGCGCCGTCGACGCGGGCATCGACGACGATCAGGTCGGCGACGTCCTTCGCGCGGCGGTCCTCGGCGTTGCCCAAGGCGCTTTTCAGCACCTTTTCCAGCAACCGAGCACCGCGGTGCGGCATGAACTTCAAGATGTCGAGCGCTTCGTCGGCGTGCTTGCCGCGAATCAAATTCGCCATCGAGCGAACCTTACGCGGGCTAATCCGAGCGAAACGATGTGTTGCGGTGTAGGCCATTGTAGGTAGTGGCTAGTGGCTGGTGGTCAGTGGCTAGTGTCAGAGTTCTGTCGTCAGTGGTTTGTGGCACAAGCCACTAGCCACCGGCCACTTCTTTCCTTACTTCTCTTCCTTCTTCTTCACGCCGCCGTGGCCGCGGAAGGTCCGCGTCGGGGAGAACTCGCCGAGCTTGTGCCCGACCATTTCTTCGCTGACAAACACTTTGATGTGCTGCTTGCCGTTATGAACCATGAACGTGTGCCCCACGAATTCCGGCACGATCGTGCAACGCCGGGCCCACGTCTTGATCGCGTCTTTGACTCCGCGTTGATTCATTCGATCAACCTTTGCATACACCTTGGGGTCGACGAACGGGCCTTTTTTTAGCGAACGTCCCATGCCTTATGTCCCTGCGATCGATACGTTGACGAATACTGTTTTTCAACTGCGGGTCGTTGCCGACCCGGCTAAGCGACTGTCTTAAACGAGCTTGATTTGGCCATAGCGGCGCGACTTGCGGCGGCGCACGATGGCCGTACCGCCCGGCTTGCCAGGCTTCCGTGTGCGGCCGCCCTTGGCGAGCTTGCCCGAGGGGCTCACCGGGTGGCGTCCGCCCTTGGTGCGGCCTTCACCGCCGCCGTGCGGATGGTCGATCGGGTTCATGGCCGTACCGCGAACATACGGGCGAATGCCCTTCCAGCGATTGCGGCCCGCCTTGCCGATGACGACGTTCATGTGGTCCGAGTTGCCGACGGCGCCGATGGTCGCCTTCCCGGCGGCCGGCACGCGGCGGATTTCGCCGCTCGGCAGGTTGATCTGAGCCCAATCGGCGTCGCGGGCCGCGAGCGTCGCGCTCGAACCGGCCGAACGACACAGAGCGGCACCCTTGCCCGGTCGCATTTCGACGGCGTGAATCTTCAGGCCGATGGGAATATTCCGCATCGGCAAGCAATTTCCGACCGACGGAGGAGCATCAGCCCCGCTGACGACCGAGTCGCCCGCCTTCAGGCCTTCGGGAGCGATGATGTATCGCTTCTCACCGTCGGCGTAAACCAGCAATGCGATGCGGGCCGAGCGGTTCGGGTCGTATTGAATCGAGTCGACCTTGGCTGGCACGCCGTCCTTATCTCGCTTGTAATCGATAAGCCGAAGGTTCCGCTTGTGGCCGCCGCCCCGATGTCGCGCGGTGATGACGCCCTGGTTATTGCGGCCGCCCTTCTTCTTCTTGCGGACCATCAGATTGCGATCGGGCTTGGCGCCCTTGGTCAGCTCGGCAAAGTCGCTGACGCTCGCACCGCGGCGTCCCGGCGTCGTCGGATTATATCGCTTGATACCCATTTGCTTACTTCTTGTTTTTATATGGCGGGCCCGGCCGGCCGCGCCACGCATGTTCGTTCGTTAGAACAATTCGATCCGACTGTCACCGTGGAGCTTTACGATCGCCTTCTTCCAGTCCGCCGTCTTCGCCATACGCAACCGCGTGCGGCGCGGCTTGCCTTTGCGATTTTGCGTGTGCACGCGGTCGACCTTCACGTTGAACAACTCTTCAACCGCCTTGCGAATTTCCGGCTTCGTCGCGCTCTTGGCGACTTCGAAGGCGTAGGCGTTGTAACGCGTCGAACGATGCACGCCCTTTTCGGTGACCAGCGGTCGCAAGATCACCTGATCGGGCCGCAGAAGGCTCGTTGCTTTTTCTTCGATCGGCTTTTCATGGGCCTGCGTCATACGTCACCTATTCCGTCGCGATCAGTCGATGCTTGTTCGTTTGCGAGTGCTATTCGGCCGCTGCGGCGGCTCGTTGCTTGATTGCGTCCAATGCCGCCTTGGTCACCAGCACCTTGCGAGGCTGCAAAATGCACAAGGCGTTCAGGTCCGACACCGGCAGCACCGACACGCGGTCGATGTTTCGGGCACTCAAATACACCGGGCGATCCAAGGCGGCTGTGGCGACGAGCACGCTCGTACCGTCGCACTTCAGGGCCTTCAAGATCGTGTTCATTTCTTTGGTCTTGGGCGTGCCGAACTTCAGTTCGTCGATCACGACGACCTGCTCGCTCGTGATCTTCGACAACAGGGCCATTCGCGTGGCCAATTGCACGGCCTTCTTCGGCAGGCGGAAGTACCAGTTGCGCGGCCGCTTGGCGAACGTGTGTCCGCCGCCGACGCGAACCGGGCTCCGACGCGAACCGGCCCGCGCGTTGCCCGTTCCTTTTTGGCGATACATTTTCTTCGTCGAACCGGCGACTTCCGCGCGGCTGCGCGTCCGGGCCGTTCCCTGGCGCAGGTTCGACTGATACATCACGACGACGTCGTGCAGCAATTGCTTGTTGATCTTCGGCGCGAGCGCGGCCGGATCGAGGTCGTATGTGCCGACCTGCTGACCCGTGCGATTGTAAACTGGCAAACTAACCATGACCGGCGTTCCCTTGCTCATTGCTGCCGCTGATTACCGCAACATGTTCGACTGACGCACGACGACCTCGCCGCCGATGGGGCCGGGCACCGCGCCCCACACCAACAGCAGGCCGTTCTCGACGTCGACCCGGACGACGCGGAGATTCCGCATCGTGCTTTGTTCGTTTCCGTAACGACCGGCCATCTTCTTGCCCTTCCACACGCGGGCGGGCCAAGTGTTGTTACCGGTGCTACCGCCGTGGCGATGCACTTTTTTCACGCCGTGCGTGGCCCGCTGGCCTTGGAAGTTCCAGCGTTTCATAACGCCCGACGTGCCGCGGCCCTTGGTGACGCCGGTAACGTCGACCACCTTCACGCCGTTGAACAGATCGACCGTAAGCTGCTGGCCGACCGCGTACTCGCCGGCCTGAAAGAGCTTGCCGGCGCGGAACTCGCGAATGAATTTCTTCGGCTCACAATCGGCCTTCTTCGGGGCTTCGACCCCGGCGGCCGTCAGACGGCGAGAACGTTTGCCGTCGAGCTTCGCCACATGACCACGCTCGCTGCGAGAGGCCAATCGACGCGGCTTGTCTTCAAATCCCAACTGCACCGCCTCGTAGCCGTCGCGCTCCGTCGACCGAACCTGGAGCACATGGCACGGGCCCGCTTGGATGACCGTGACGGGGATCATTTCCCCGGCGTCGCCAAAAATCTGCGTCATCCCGACCTTGCGGCCGAGTAATCCAATAGCCATCGTCGTTTTGCCTTGCGTGATCTCTTGCCTTCAG
>Ga0170475_117820023_pt1 | contig 10726 bp, 5 predicted proteins | sample Soicark_Litter_5_FD_111474 | JGI IMG/M metagenome (GOLD analysis project Ga0170475, IMG submission 111474) | Avena fatua rhizosphere microbial communities from Hopland, California, USA. Combined Assembly of 48 SPs | reverse complement strand
TTCCTGGCGAATTTGGCCTTCGCCGCGGCCGTTCCCACGCTGCGGCGCCGCGGCCTTTTGGCCCCGGCCCTGACCTGGAGCGTCTCCCTGAGTTCCTTGGTGGTGGGGCTGGGCTGCTGGCTGGCGGGGGGCGCCGAGTGGCTGGGCCTGGCCGGCATGATCCTGAACCTCTTCGTGGCCACGCTCTCCCTGCCCAAGCGCGCGGCCCGCAAGGTCTACCTCGTGAACGTGGCGGCCTTCGCCGCCTACCTGGGCCTGGGCCTGGCGCGCATGCTTCCCGCCGAGCCCATGCTGCCCCCCCACCTGGGCGAGCTGGACCCCCTGCACCGCCTGGCGGCCTACCTGGTGCTGATGGCCGTCTTCCTGGTGCTCTGCTTCTCGGCGGACTTCTTCAGCGCGGCCCAGGACCAGCGCGAGCAGTCGCTGCGCCACGCCAACGGCCGCCTGCGCGGCCTGAACGAGCAGCTCAGGGACAAGCAGTTCTCCCTGCTCTGCAGCCAGCAGGACCTGATCCTGGCCAACGAGAATCTGAAGCTCAAGAACGAAGAGGTGCTGCGCAGCCAGGACGTGATCAAGAGCCTGGTCAGCGCCGTCGAGGCCAAGGACAACTACACCGAGGGCCACAGCTCGCGCGTGGCCGAGGTGGCGGTCTGGCTGGCCCTGGAAGTGGGCCTCAACGCCGAAGAGCAGGTCCTGGTCAAGAACGGCTGCGTACTGCACGACATCGGCAAGATCAACGTCTCGGACCTGATTTTGCGCAAGAACGGCCCCCTCAGCGCCGACGAGTTCGAGCAGATGAAGCGCCATCCCCTCATCGGCGAGCAGGTCTGCAAGCCGCTGGCCTTCGCCAGGCCCTTCCTGGACATCATCCGCCACCACCACGAGCGCATCGACGGCAAAGGCTATCCCGACGGCCTGAAGGGCGAGGAGATCTCGATGCAGGCCCGCATCGCCGCCGTGGCCGACGCCTGGGACGCCATGACCTCGGACCGCCCCTATCGGGCCGCGCTCGAGCACGAAGAGGCCTTCCGCCCCCTGCGCGAAGGCGCGGGCACGCAGTGGGACGAAGCCCTGGTCGACGCCTTCATCGCCATGATGCAGCGCCGCCTGAACACCACCCCGACCGAAGGAGAACTCGTTCCGTAACATCATTTTTAGCGCGCTGGCCGCCCTGCTGCTTGGCACCGCCTGCGCCAAGGATCCCGGCATCCAGGCCGCGGCCCTTTTGAAGTCGGGCGACCGCGTGGGCGCCCTGCAGCTGATGGAGAAGGCCAGGGCCGACAATCCCTCCTCGGCCCCGGCCCACATGCTGCTTTTCGTGCTCTACCAGTACTTCGCGGCCCAGGGCGAGCCCTCGCGCCACGACGCCTACCTGCAGGCCGCCATCGACGAATACGCCTGGGTCTCCAAGCACTACGCCGTCAGCGCCGACTACCGCGACATGGAAGGCTCGCTCAAGAGCAACGACAAGGCCCGCGACGCATACGCAGCCGCCTACGCGGCCGTTTACGCGCGCTAACAAGGATCAACCCATGTCCACCATCGACACCTCGAAGATGAGCCAGGGCAAGGCCGACGCCCTGGAAGTCACCGAAGACTCGCGCCAGGCCACCTGGGAGAACGTCTCCTTCGCCGGCGAGCTCTTCATGGGCCGCTTCAAGAGCGGCCTGCTCTGGCCCTTCCCGGTGCAGAGCGCCGAGGACAAGGCCGTGGGCGACGCCCTGCTCGCGAACCTCGAGAAATTTTTGGCCGAAGAGGTCGACGCCGAGCGCATCGACCGCGAGCAGGAGCTGGGGCCCGAGGTGATCAAGGGCCTGGCCGAGCGCGGGCTCTTCGCCATGAAGATCTCGAAAGAATACGGCGGCCTGGGCCTCAGCCAGGTGAACTACAACCGGGCCGTGGCCATGGTGGCCTCGCATTGCGGCTCGACGGCGGTCTGGCTCAGCGCCCACCAGTCGATCGGCGTGCCCCAGCCCCTCAAGCTCTTCGGCACCCCCGAGCAGAAGAAGAAGTGGCTTCCCGAATTCGCCAAGGGCAAGGTCTCGGCCTTCGCCCTCACCGAGCCGGAAGTGGGCTCGGACCCGGCCAAGATGACCACCACGGCGACCCCGACGGACGACGGCCACTACCTGATCAACGGCGTGAAGCTCTGGTGCACCAACGGCCTGGTGGCCGACTACATCGTGGTCATGGCCCGCACGCCCGACGTCGAGGTCAAGGGCCGCATGAAGAAGCAGATCACGGCCTTCGTGGTCGACACCAAGACCCCCGGCTTCGAGATCCTGCACCGCTGCCGCTTCATGGGCATCCGCGCCATCCAGAACGGCGTGATCAAGTTCAACAACCTGAAGGTGCCCAAGGAGAACATCCTCCTAGGCGAGGGCAAGGGCCTGAAGCTGGCCCTCATGACCCTGAACACGGGCCGCCTCACCCTGCCCGCGGCCTCGACCGGCGGCGCCAAGCGCGCCCTGGGCATGGCCCGGCGCTGGGCCAAGGCCCGCGTGCAATGGGGCGCCCCCATCGCCGAGCACGACGCCATCGCCCAGAAGCTGGCGGAGATGGGCTCGACGATCCTCGCCATGGAGGCCGTGACCTGGTACGCCTCCGCCCTGGCCGACCGCGGCGGCGCCGACATCCGCATCGAGGCGGCCATGGCCAAGCTCTTCTGCTCGGAGGCCGCCTGGAAGATCGTGGACGAGACCCTGCAGATCCGCGGCGGCCGCGGCTACGAGACCGAGGCTTCGCTCAAGGGCCGCGGGGAAGTGGCCTACCCGGTGGAGCGCATGCTGCGCGACAACCGCATCAACACCATCATCGAGGGCGCCAGCGAGATCATGCGCCTCTTCATCGCCCGCGAGGCGCTGGACCCGCACCTCAAGACGGCCGGCCTGCTCGTCAACCCCAAGGCCGCCAAAAACCCCATGGAGCTGGTCACGACCGCGCTCAAGGCCGGGCTCTTCTACGCGGCCTGGTATCCGGCCCGCTTTTTGCCCCGGGGCCTGCCCGGCTCCTTCAGCGAGTACGGCGCCCTGGCCGGCCACATGGCCTGGGTCAGCCGCAGCTCGAACCGCCTGGGCCGCGACCTCTTCCACCTCATGGCCCTGAACGGCCCGGGCCTGGAGCGCAGGCAGGCCCTGCTGGGCCGCGTGGTCGACATCGGGGTCGAGCTCTTCGCCTCTTCCGCGGCCTGCGCCTACGCCCGGCACCTGGCCGAGAAGGAGCGCCAGCCCTCGGCCCTGGAATTGGCCGACCACTACTGCAAGCTCTCGCGCCGCAAGGTGGCCAGGTCCTTCGAGGGGCTCTGGAGCAATGATGACTTGGACGGCTACGCCCTCTCCAAGCGCGTGACGGAGGGCGCCTACGCCTGGATCGAAAATGGCGTCATGCCCGTGGAAGACTTCAAATAATTCAATAAGGCATCCATGCTTTCGCTGCTTAAAAAAATATTCCCCAGCAAGAACGACCGTGAAGTGGCCCGCTTCAGCGGCCGCGTCGGGCAGGTCAACGCCCTGGAGGCCGCCACGGCGGCCCTCAGCGACGCCCAATTGCAGGCCAAGACCGCCGAGTTCAGGGAGCGCCTCAAAAAGGGCGAGACCCTGGACGATATCCAGGTGGAGGCCTTCGCGGTGGTGCGCGAGGCCGGCAAGCGGGCCATGGGCATGCGCCACTACGACGTGCAGCTGATCGGCGGCATGGTGCTGCATGAGGGCAAGATCGCCGAGATGCGCACGGGCGAGGGCAAGACCCTGGTGGCCAGCCTGCCGGTCTACCTGAACGCCCTCTCGGGCAGGGGCGTGCACGTGATCACGGTGAACGACTACCTGGCCGAGCGCGACAGTTTGGGCTCGGGCAGCTTCAAGGGCATGGGCGAGATCTACCGCTTTTTGGGCCTGACCGTCGGCTGCATCAAGCACGACCAGTCGCCCGCCGAGCGCAGGGCGGCCTACGCGGCCGACGTCACCTACGGCACCAACAACGAGTTCGGCTTCGACTACCTGCGCGATAACATGGCCCGATACACGGCTCACCGCGTGCAGCGCCCCCTCAATTTCGCCCTGGTGGACGAGGTCGACTCGATTTTGATCGACGAGGCCCGCACCCCCCTCATCATCTCCGGCCCCGCCGAGGAGAGCACCGACCAGTACGCCACGGTCGACCGCTTCATCCCCAACCTGAAGAAAGAGACGCATTACACCGTCGACGAGAAGGCCCGCACCGCCGCCCTCACCGACGAGGGCATCGCCGCCGCCGAGAAGTACCTGAACCTGGGCAACCTCTACGACGAGGCCAACACCGACTGGGTGCATTACGTCAGCCAGGCCCTGCGCGCCCACGTGCTCTTCAAGCGCGACGTCGACTACGTGGTCAAGGACGGCAAGGTCATCATCGTGGACGAGTTCACCGGCCGCCTCATGTCGGGCCGCCGCTACGGCGAGGGCCTGCACCAGGCGCTGGAGGCCAAGGAAGGCGTGGCCATCGAGCGCGAGAATCAGACCCTGGCCACGGTGACCCTGCAGAACTACTTCCGCATGTACGAGAAGCTGGCCGGCATGACCGGCACCGCCGCCACCGAGGCCGGCGAGTTCCACGAGATCTACAAGCTGGGCGTGGTGGTGATCCCCACCCATCGCCCCATGGTGCGCGTGGACAACGCCGATTTGGTCTACAAGAACGTGGCCGGCAAGTTCAAGGCCGTGGCCGACGAGATCGCCGAGTGCAACAAGAAGGGCCAGCCCGTGCTGGTGGGCACGGTCTCCATCGAGCGCAACGAGCAGCTCAGCGAATTGCTCAAGCGCCGGGGCGTGAAGCACGAGGTGCTCAACGCCAAGAACCACGCCCGCGAGGCCGACATCATCGCCATGGCCGGCCAGAAGGGCTCCGTCACCATCGCCACCAACATGGCCGGCCGCGGCACGGACATCGTGCTGGGCCCGGGCGTGGCGGATTTGGGCGGCCTGCACGTGGTGGGCACCGAGCGCAACGAGAGTCGAAGGGTCGATTTGCAGCTGCGCGGCCGCTCGGGGCGCCAGGGCGATCCCGGCTCCAGCCGCTTCTACATCTCCCTCGAAGACGACCTGATGCGCATCTTCGGATCCGACAAGATCCAGGGGATCATGGGCCGCCTGGGCATGACCGACGAGGAGGCCATCGAGCACCCCCTGATCAGCCGCTCCATCGAGCGCGCCCAGAAGAGCGTCGAGGCCCACCACTTCGACATCCGCAAGCACCTGCTGGAATACGACGACGTGATGAACCGCCAGCGCATGGTGGTCTACAGCAAGCGCCAGGCCCTGCTGGAAGGCGAGGACGTGCGCAAGGACGTGCTGGACATGGCCCTCGACCTGGTGGAGGCCCACTTCGCCCTGCACGCCCCCGAAGGCGTGCATCCCGAGGAATGGGACCTGGCCCAGTTCAAGCCCTGGTTCGAGGAGACGTTCCGGACCACGCTGCCGCTGCCCGAAGGCGCGGCCCTGCAGGCCCTGCACCGCGACGACTTCTTGCGCTCGCTGCTCAAGAAGGCCGAAGAGGCCTACGAGGCCCACGAAGCCAAGGTGGGCAGGGAAGCCATGCGCTCGGTGGAGCGCCACGTCGTTCTCGACGCCATCGACACGCTCTGGAAAGAGCACCTGCTGGCCATGGACCACCTGAAGGAAGGCATCGGCCTGCGCGCCTACGGCCAGAAGGACCCCCTTATCGAGTACAAGCGCGAAGGCTACGAGATGTTCGCGCGCATGATGGCCTCCATCAAAGAGCAGGTCGTGCCCGTGCTCTTGCGCATCGAGCAAGCCCGCGAAGACGACGAAGAGGCCCCCGACTTCGACATGGAGTTCCGCGGCCTGCAGGAGTCGCGCCCCGAGTTCAACCTGGGAAGCGCGCCCTCCGCCGAAGCGGCCCCTCAAGGCAACTCCCAGGCCCCCAAGGCGGCGATCCAGCCCATCAAGCGCGACCTGCCCAAGGTCGGCCGCAACGACCTCTGCCCCTGCGGCTCGGGCAAAAAATACAAAAAATGCCATGGCCAGGCCTCTTAAAAATTTGCCAATAAATTTGCAATTGACCTTCGAGGCTGCTAGTCTTTAGTCGAGTTTGTTGGCATTTGATTTCGTAATTAACTTATTCGATTTTGAATGTTGACAAACTGTTTATAATGTCAGAAAATTCTGACGTTAATTTGAAAAAAGCAGTCATCTAAAGGTTTTTCATGCCGCAGAAGCTGAAGCAAATTCTGCTAGTTTTCGCGCTTTTGGCAGGACCATCCTTCGCCTATTCCGCAGCAGCGCCCGTTATACTTAGTGTGAAATACAGCTGCGGCGATCCTGCAATCCATATCGGTAGCGTCATGACAGTTTATATGACCGCCCTCATTCCGACTAATTCAGTGGCAGCCAGCGTTACCAATCCCGTGAACACGACCAGCTTAACCCTGTCCGGAAGCGGCATTGGCACACTCGCCGCGGGAACGGTGTACGTCACGGACGGAGTGCGTTCATGGGCCGTCCCTTTCGCGGGCGGAGTGAACACCCTTACCCTGAACGACGGAAGCTTGGTGTCGCCTTCGGTTCCCTTCATCGGGGCGGATTACACCCAGCTCGTCAATTTGACATTCCGCATCTACAGCGGCAGCCTAGTTACCGCCAGCGGTCCCTCTGGGGCGCAATTGAATGTTGATTTGGGTGGATTCGACAATCTCGTCCTGGCCGACGACGGCGCGGGCTCGGACATCAACTTCGATGACGGCGTCTGGACGGGCACTTACAACGTTCCCGATTTGGGCTACGCGGTAGCCAACGGGAAATTTTTCGGCCAAGCCATCGCCGGAGGCCAAGTCGCCTCGAATGCCCCGTTCCAGAGCGTGGAAAGCTTCTCGCTGGACGCCATCCGCCCGTCGATCGATTCCTATGCGTTTAAAACCAACAAGGATAATTACAACGGCTTGATGTACATCTCCTCGCTGTCGCAGGGCACTTCGAATTTCAATCCCACGAACGCCCAAGGGCGCTTTGATCTGATCGTGAACAAGCGCAACGTGGTGGTGGACATCACCCTTTCCTCGGGCTTGGATCCAATGGTGTCCAAGTCGCTGCCGTCCCTGGTCATACCTGCCAATGCGACCAGCCAGACCGGGTGGAAGGTTTGGGATGGAAGGGACGGCGCGGGCAACTACGTCACCGACGGCAATTACCTGGCCAGCCTCTACATCCACGACAATAATGGCGTAGTGGGGGTGACCAAGACCACGGTAGTGCGCGTCGTTTCGGTCAAGCTGAACATCCAAAGCGTGAGCATGACCCCTGCCGGCCTGACCACGGAACCCCATTTCACCAACTCGATCATCACTAACGTGCAGTATGACGTCCTCCTGAGCCGTGACAGCGGTTCGATCACCAAGTCGATGAATGTCTTGAATTGGACCGGGATCTCGAACTTCAACACTTATGATTCGGTTTACGACACGGATGGCAGCACGAGTACGGCGGGGGCCTTCAACAATCTCGCCGACTCGGTGTGGAGCCTTCCCGAAGTTGATTTCCTGGATCCCACGGGCCAAGTCTCCATCGCCTATCCGGGACAGGACGGAAACCTTGATTTCGACCATGACGACACCTTCCTCAGGGCATTCCGGCATGATCCGCGTTACACCATCGCCCAATGCTGGGAGCCAAGCGACAACGCCGGTCCCACGGTCGTGAACAGTCCTTTCCAGAATATCGACCTTCCCGACGGCAACAAAACCAACGACTGGGGAAGGTTGAGCCTGTTTCTGCCGGTCAACGCCACCAACCCGGCCTCGATGATTTCCTCTCATGGCATAATTTTTACGGGCGCGACGCCTCCGGCGGGCAACTACCGCCTCAGGCTGCGGGCCATCCTCACCGGCGTGGAGGACCGCGTCACGGACCCCTCTTCGGCGCCGGACGCGCCAAATTTCTGCCTGCCTTCGGGCAGCCTCATCCCCAGCTACTGGATCAGCCGCAGGCGCCATTTCTACCCCACGGCCCGGCCTGAGCAGGCGACGAACGCCAATGGCTTCGGCATCTATACTGAAGACTCTTCGGTGGTATTTTCCGTCAACACGGTCGCTCCGCCCACGAACGACACCACTGCGCCGGACGTGCTGACCACCGATCCCCAGGCGGGCTCACTGCTCGCGCCGGGAACTTACGGGCCCGGGAAGCCGCTGACCGTGCAGTTGCAGGACATCGAAACGCCCATCAATAACAACGGTAACGTCACCTTCATCCGCGTGATCGACCCGAAGGGCGGCTTCGTGGGGGGCAACAGCGCCACCAACGGCGGCGGCACCAACAACTCGGTGACCGTGTCATTCACGCCTTTCTCGTCTGTAATCGTGGGTGGAACCTACACCTTGCGGATCTTCGCCTGCAACCAGTCGGGCCTTTGCGTGCAGAAGGACGTGCTCTTCGAAATCCAGGACCAAACCGCCCCGAGCGTCGTGGCCGCCGAGCTCGTGACAGACCTGAGTGCGAACCAGCCCTTGTCGATCAACCAGCCCAGCCCGGACGGCCCTTTCAGCAACGTGCGCGAGGTCTACGCGACCCTCTCCATTCCGCCCAGCAGCAGCAACGTCATCGACTGGGATTCAAGCACCATCTCGCTCACGAACGTCAACACCGGCGTGGATGTCCCCATGACGCGCGTCACACCCCTGGGTTCTATCCCCAGCAACGGCAAGCTTCACTACAATCTCAGCAGCACCCTGACCATCGCCGGCCTCTTCAGGGTGGATGTGCAGACCCATTCGAAGGACGCCTCGGGCAACGCCTTCACCGGCCCCCCGGCAAGCTTCATCAGCCCGACCTTCCAGACCGTGGTGAACCCGAACACCCTGAGCATCAAGTACCCCAACGGGTCGATCGAAGCCGTCTCGGGCACCCAGCCCATCGGGGTGACGGTGGGGGCGACCAGCTTCCAATGCTTGAGCACGAACACGACGGTGATTTTGCCCAATTTCGCGGCCCTGGCCCCGAACCCGGGCTACCTGCCGATCACCTCAACAGCCAGCGCCTCCTACGGCCTGCAGTTCAATTTCGCCGCCGTTGGGGGCGGCCCGACCGTCCAGGCCGGAACTTGGGGTTATCCCTTCGCGAGCCCCCTGAAGTTCTACCTCTATTTCGACAACGCGGATTTGCCGCCTGCGGTCACGATCAGCAATTTGAAGCTTTTCGGATACAAGGCGGGAGCCTGGAACCAGCTGGTGCTCAACACCGATTACACGGCGGCGCTGGGCAACATTACCAACAACGCCTACACCATTTTGGTCCCCAACGGCGCATCGGCCCAGGCGGTCTACGGCATCTTCTACGCGGCATCCGGCCCGGCCCTGGGGGGAACCGCCACTCCGGCTCCCACGGCCCTGCCCTTCAAGGCCACCCGTAGCTTCAATCCCACCGGCGCCAACGCCCTGACCCGCAAGGCCAAGTTCTATTACGCCGACGTGGTGGCCGGCCAGACGCCCAAGGAGCTGGACGTCAAGATCTACGATACGGGCGGCTCTCTCATCCGAAGCCTCAGCTACGGAAACGGCGCCAGCCTGGCGAACGTCGACACCGACCCCAACTACGGCTCGTCCTCCTACTTCGTGGCCTGGGACGGCGCCAACGACACCGGCAACGTGGTGAAGAACGGCATCTACCTGGTGCGCTGGAAGCTCACCAAGAGCGACGGCAGCGTGGACGTGCAGACCAAGATCGTGGCCCTCATCAAGTAGGCGAAGATGAACCGCAGCCTTAAAAATTCGCTGGCCCTGGGCCTGGCCCTCATCCCCCTGGCGGGATGGGCGGGCTCGGGCGTGCTGGGCGGCACCTTCAATTCGCTGGGCGTGGGCACGCGCCCCATGGGCATGGGCGGCGCCTTCGTGGCCGTGGCCGACGACGCCAACGCCTCCATCGAGAATCCGGCGGGCATGGCCTTCTTCGACAAGGAAGCCAAGTACGCCAGCTTCACCCACGCCAGCCTTTTCTCGCTGGGCCAGATCAGCCGCGATTACCTGGCCTACGCCCAGGCCGATACGGCCGGCTTCGGCGCCCTGGGCCTGGCCTGGAACCGCTTCACGGCCAACCTGGATCCCGAGAACTGGACCGAGGACGCCTTCTCGTATTCCGGGGCCAAGGCGCTCTCCAAGGGCGAAGGGGCCAAGATGTCCCTGGGCTGGATCTTGAAGTACATGCGCGTCGACTCGGGGCTCTCGGCCTCGACCGACAACCTCACCGTCGGCGGCGGCACCGCCTCGGGCTACGGCATCGGCGTGTCGATGATGATGCGCCTGAGGCCCTCGCTCACCGTCGGCATCGCGGCCAACGACATCTATTCGTCCCTGGCTTGGGCCACGGGCACCCTCGAGATCCTGCCTCCCAGCGCCCGGGGCGGCTTTGCTTACAAGGTCACCGACCGCACGCTGGTGGCCGCCGAGGTGCGCGGCCAGCAGGCTTCGCAGGGCTTCGGTCTCTCCTCCTGGCACCTGGGCGCCGAGCAGTGGTTCTTCGACGGCAAAGAGCTGATGTGGGACGTCATCCGCAACCTGGGCGTGCGGGGCGGCTACTACCAGCTGACCCAGAATTCCGACGCGGGCGTGCTTTCCGTGGGCGCCACGGCCAAGGCCGACGAGTGGCAGATCGACTACGCCTACCAGTTCGGGCTGGCGGCCCAGAGCCTGGGCGCGACGCACCGTTTCGGCATCGGCGTCAATTTTTAGCCTTTAAAACGCGTG
>Ga0170475_114099063_pt1 | contig 10727 bp, 1 predicted proteins | sample Soicark_Litter_5_FD_111474 | JGI IMG/M metagenome (GOLD analysis project Ga0170475, IMG submission 111474) | Avena fatua rhizosphere microbial communities from Hopland, California, USA. Combined Assembly of 48 SPs | reverse complement strand
CTTTTCAGCGCCTTATAGCAAAGCTAAAATAAGCTCTGCGCATTTTTACATCTGACTGACTTTCGCTACTGTCCCTCTGATAGTATCTTTCGTTTACGCGTGCCAGGGATAGATTTCCGTTTCGTGGCAGTGTCCATTTTTGGGCAAGACGATTGGCGTTTCAATAAGTCCAACCCTCCATATCACCAACACTCTTTGGAGCGGCCTCGCCTAATTGACTCTTGACGCTGGGAAATTTATTAGCTCGTGACGCCAGAGAATGTTACGTTGGCTCACCACACTTTACGCGCTGTGTGCGGCGGTTGTATTGGCCGCCGAGCAGCCAACCGAGGACGAGGGCCACTTTACCATGCCTGACGAGCAGCTGCGCATGATCGAGAGGGCGTTCGTCGACGGCCTTTCTCCCGCCGAGCGGGCTGCACGCGATTTACAGGCCCAAGATTGGGTGCAATTCAACCAGTACTTCAACGGAGTCCCTACCCAGCCCTCGCCTGGGAATCTCCCAACTTTCTATGGCCCCAACCCCGGCCCTTGCGCATATGGTTACGCTAACCGACGCAGCACGCGCTGCAAGGGCAAGGCTTGCCACCTTCCTCCATCTGTGAAAGCAATCCAGCTGACGATTGGGCCCTGGACAAAGCGTCTCGACGAGTGGATCGAGACCAACGATTGCAACGGCTATCCCGGTACAGTGTACTTGTACACGACAGATTTCGGACAAGTCAGTCTTGGCGGCATCTACTTGGACATCACCGTGCCTGATGCCAGCGACACAGTGATCCCTTCCCCGCAGGGTTTTGCACCTTCCCCCTCTATCTTCAACTCCGAGAAATCCTTTCGCAACCAATTCCGAGTGCTGTTCACACTCAATCAAGTCCAGGTCACCTTGAACTCGCGCGTGGAAATCCAGGCGCTGCGCATCAGGAAGTTTTTGGCACTAGACCTTCCCGGCACTTGGTTTGACATTTACTTCGGACCCTTCGACATCAACAAGGACAATGTCGGTGTGGATTTGGCGGCTGGAAGACAGCATATCTCTCCCTCAGAGCACGCCATCTCCTTCAGAACTCTTCTATACTTCCGCGCAAACCAAGCTTGTGGGCCGCGCGTCCCTCGTTCTACGCCGCCCTCAGTGAACCAGTTTTTGGACACCACATGCATTTACCGCTCGGATAAAGTGACTCCGACTACTCGTAACACCTATTACCGTGGCCTCACCGGTGCCACCAACCCCGCGGATCGTCGAACGGAAAGCTTTTCGGAGGGCGTTGTATACGACATTAATCTGGAGCGCAACCCCGACAACACATGGGCGGATGCGTCATGCCAATTCGACTTTAACAACCAATATGCCACTCAAAGCCCAGGGGCAAAGCACACCGCCCAACTCGGGGTCTATATTGATATTGGACCCACCTGCAGCATTATCGGCATTGAAATCTGTCAACCCTTGATCAACTGGGTTCTCAACACCTTTTTGCTGCCCGCAGTTCTCAAGGACATCTTATGCCAGCTGATTAACGGCATGTTCTATCCCACCGATAGCAGTGGCGTCATATCAGCCCAGCGCGGTCTCTTCAACCAGGGCATTCTGAAGCTCTACCAATTCTTCCAGAAGTATGTGGAGAAACCCTTGACGACCAAGCAAGACGCGGATACGCGCGAAGACGTTGACATGCCGCTGAAGTTCCGCAACGACGGGTACGACTGGCCTAGTACAAACTGTGCCGCTACGAGCTGGTGCCCTTACCCAAATGCCACTGACTTCAACAACTCTGCAATCTTCAAGTCCATCAGCTTGGGGCTCAACAACATCTTGGGCAACATATCCTCCACTCCCGTGTATGCTCAACAGGGCAAACTCACCATCGTCGAAGTCATCGATATTCTCACCGGCAACAAGGTTGGTGTAGTTAAGCTCGGTATCTGCCCCCCGGGTGTTCCTGCAACTTGCACGGTTGGTTTCGACTGCGTGGGAGTTTGCGACGGCGATATCAAGGCCGAACTTAAGCTTAACGACTATCCCCGCTTTGAATGGTCCGGCCAGCCTGTGTTTGATGGTAGCATCCAGCTCAATGGGATGGCACTTTACGGTGTGAATTCCATCACGCGCTTCAAGATCCTCGACAACGGCTTTGTGGGCGCAGCAAACCCCACACCTATCTACACGCACACGGTTAAGAATTCTCTTGATATGCAATACTTTGGAATCGAGTTTGACTTTGTCCTCTTCCTTCAAGATGGCTATTGGGTCGCTCGCCCTCGTGGAGTCCCTATCGGCACCCGCCCCAAACGCCAGGTTACCATGCGCGCTGGCATGTATATTGAGTTAGTGAACATCCGCCTCGACATCGACCTTTTCATGCTCCTGCGCCCCGATCGCATTTCCGATAGGAAGATTGGCGGCGTCTTTGGTAACTTTCCTGATGGTCACCTCATGGACCGCGTTCACTGCGCCGGATACGCCTTAGATGCCTTCCAGTTCTCGCGCCTCCAGGTCACCGGTTCGCTCAATACCCTCCGTTTCCAGAACCTCTTCGGTGACTTAAGCACGGTGATTCGTAAAGGTGTCGACCTTTTCAACTATGGTTATCGTTCGGCTACCGCCATTTACCTGCCATTTCTCGCTGACAACTGGGCTCGCTTAATGCTTAATGATGTCATTGACAAGGAGACTTACGACGGCCCTTGCGTAAAGGTCAACGGCGTGTGCACCCGCCCGGCCTCCAAAGACTATTGCCTGCCCACGTATCCCTACTACTTTACCGATACGGATCCTAATCGCTACATCAACTTCTACGATTCGCGCGTCTGGAACGTCATCAAGGGTGTTGTCAACGATGTGGTGGGCGGCATTCCCGTCCGTACCGGCTCAGCATCCATTAACACCATCATCGACACTTACCTGGACTGGTATTTGCCGGTTCTGGAGAAGAAGGAAAATGTCACCCTGACCAAGCTCCCCAACGACCAAGTTGGCCAGATGATGGGCAACGTTGATAGCCCCGTTGTATTTCTTATTCAGGCGGACATCGGTGGCGTTGCCGGTGATCCAAACGCCGAAAAGTACATACAATTTGACCAATTTGGAGTACGGAATCTTGAAACCGTACACGAGCTCAGCATCAAGCCCACCTCGGCTGCTCAGCCTCGCAAGTTCCGCCTTGACTTTAAGCTGGGCGGTGGCAAGATCTGGGACCGCATCAACAACAAGTACATCAGCGAGGGCTTGCTCACATTCAAGTTCCACCTCAAGACGGAAGTTACCGGCAAAACCGATGGCACTTTGACCACGTACGCGATGGATGAGGCTGATTTCAACATTCAAATTGGCAACCTTACCGTCGGAACGGACATTTATGCCCTTGTCAACCAGAACGAAATCCTGGACCTCACGTGGGGCAATCTGTTGCACGCCGCGTGCCTGCTGGCCCTGGTCGATGACTTCAACATGGAAACTCTCACCATCGGCTTTCAGAGCTTTCGCCTCGCGATTGGCCGCAATCCTACGAACGCTCCCTCGAGCACTTGGCGCAACCGCGATGCTCATTGCTCCAACAAGTGGCAGGTGACGGCTTGCCCATCTCCAACGCCATGCGCTTTCCAGTCTACCACACACGGCACCCTCTGCAACGGTATCGGTCATTTTGTGCTGCGCTTTTCGGATGCGCTGGACCGCCTAGCTTGGGAGTCCCAGTACTGGGGCGCAACGGTCGATAACATGGTCAAATACTTCTTCAACGGCGTCGCTACCTCGACCAGGGATGCCGTGAATAAGTTCGCGAAGAAGAATATTCTCGTTGAAGGCTGTGACACGAAGTCCATCTTCTCAGGCACCTCGCTCGGGTTTTTCTCCAACTTCTTTCGTAACGCCACCGCCAAGAAGGAAGGCTTCTTAGAATGGTTGAAGGAGGTCACGGAGGACCAAGTGAACCCTCGATTTCCGTCTACTGTATCGAACGCCGTCTCCACAACCATGAAGGGCTCGAAGAAATGCGCGCCTCCTTATAACTCCAGCCCGCTGTGCATTGATTACAGCACGCCACCGCCTTCACCAACTGGTTACCGGCGAGACGCAGGGTTTCCCGCCGCCCGCTGCAGTCGCGGTGCTTCCCGCAAATACACACCGTACACCCTCCGCGATGACGCCTGTTGGGAGGACAAGGTCGTAGTAAATCGCTCGGACCCGAGCGCAGTGGACCTTACGACCACCTTTGTCGTTGTTGAGATGCAAAAGTTTTTGGCCAAATCTGGTCAGAAGGCCTTCATTGATGCACTGAATGCGATCGGCTCAACTTCTGGCAATATCTTCGGGGATTCCATCATTTCTTACCCCAACGGCACTATGTTGCCTGACGGGCGAGGACGCTGCATCGCCGTCGTTGGCGGTGAAGCTTCTTACTGCATTGACCTCGATTTGGATCTTGCGCGTGTCGCCAATGCCAGCAATATCACCAAGCCAAGCTTCTCGAACGATAAGTTCATCCCTGGCCTGGAAATCTTCGCCCGCCGCCTTCAGCTTTTCAACTTCCATACTTTTGACGCCGACCCAGAGTCCTTCAACTTGCTCCAACCCTACGTTCCCGACCAGTACAACCCTGACGATACCCTTCGCGACACGGACGCCCGCTTCACTCTGGCGCACCGTATCAAGTTCACAACCGGCGCCACGAATTCTCTGCGTTTTGCCCTCACCGTTGATGTGTCCGTCGCTGATGAGTTTCTCCACTTGAACTCTCTCACACCCAAAAAGCCCGTTACCGACACCTTAACGCTCGATTTCCGTCTCAAGGATCTCGACTTCCAAGCCATGACCTTGACAGCATTGAACAGGACTCGGATAGCTGAGGTGCCCTTCTACTATTATTTGGACCCCTTCAGCAAGGAGCGTTGCCTTTTCTCTGTTTTCTACGAAAACGGTCTCTCATTTCCTCAATTTCAAATGTATGTCTCTGACATCATTGGCCCCGAGGTGAACATTACAGCGAATTCACCACCTGGTGTCAAGCCGAACATCTTTTCTCCGGCCATCGGCGAGTTGATCGTCTCTTCCATCGAGATCCTTGTCCAGCTTTACAAGGAAGATTTACCGGATGCCACCCAGGGTAAATTTCGCGAGTACATCAACCGGGTACTCAAAGAGAATTATGTGGATCCTGCCATTTCCGCCTCCAGGTCGCCTGGGTCTTGCCCGCCACCTAAGCCATGCGGGCCGCCCGACAGCTGGTGTCACTACCAAAATTACACGGCTCAGAGCTTTGACCCCATCTTTAGTGCACTCAACCAGGTTATTGGCGGCAATCCCATCAAGACGTCGCAGATCGATGTCAACGCTCTGATCGAAACCGGCCTTAATTATTCACTTATCGATCCCAAGGGCCCTCAGCTCTTGGGCAATAAGTCCATTACTCACCCTCAGGTCGGCGACTGGATCTTCCCCACTGTGCTGGACTACGCCAAACATCTGTCACACGTGCGCCTGACCAACATCGGCCTACGCAGCATTGACACCATCTACAAGCTTACCTTCGAGCGCTTCCCCGCTAAGCCCTTCTCGTTGAGCTTTTCATTGGAAATGGGCAATGGTACAATGCTCGATGGCTCTAAGCAACCTCCCACCCCTATCCGAGCTGATGCACTTATGTTTCAAGCTGAGCTTGATCTCAAGGTGGTTGCCAAGCGTCCTGCGCCACAACCCGCTGAAACCTTGGCCGATAATCAATTTCGCGTCGAACTCATCTTCAGCGGGATCAATGTGACCGCCATGCAGCAGATTCTCTTCAACAAGACGGACTTCTACCTGCTTAACATCAACCAGATCACCAATAGGCAGTGCGCGCTTTCGATCATCGATAAGGTCACGCTTGAGACCATCTCCATTCAAATTGCCGATTTTGATGTGAACCTCCCTGACAACAATTGTGAAACCTCAGCGGCGTGCGTAGCGCCCAAGTTCGGCCGTAACCCAACCAACTGCCATGGCCCGGGTCAATATTGCAACATTGGGTTGGCTATCACGCAATTGCGCACAGAGGCTGTGAAGAGCAATGCGTATGCTCCCCCAAGCCAGTCTGTGCCTCTTTCCATGATCAACACGGTCCTCAAGAACATCGGCGGAGCCATGGTCCGGGGTTTCAATGACATCAAGATCTGGAACAAGACTCGTGAGAACTGCGATGTGCCGAGGGTGATCATGGATATCATCTCTGGTGTTCAAAATTCAACGCACGCTGCTCAGCTAGCGAACAGGCTCGCCACCAATGTCACTGGGATTCTCAAGAAGCCCTTGCCGGTTGTCTCCGCTGATTTCCTCTCCGTCACAGTGCAATCGCATCGTCTCACGGATCCCGACGATCGCCAGGCCTTCATCAGCGAGGTCATTACCTCTGCAAAGGACGCTCGGGGCAAGAAGCCAGCGCCAGAAGTGGTTCTCACGGAGGGCAGCATCTGCAACGAGCTCAACTTGCCCACGGCCGCCAAACCCTTGTGTACCTCTTTCCTCACCCACACAAGCAACTTCTCGGCCAAGATTGCAGAATGGACCACGACGAAGCCCAACCTTATTGACGAGGGTCGCTCTCCGCTCAACATTGAGGACCGCGTCCGAATCGACGTGAACAAGGAGCAGTACTACGATGTTCGAACCTCAACCATTGTCAAGTCCGTCTCCGGCTACTTTGATGAAAACTTCCACCGCCTCAACGTGCTCCTGCAGAACATCGCTAACTCCACTAGCATCTTGCGCACGGAGGTCGATGGGTCAGTGACTTTGATTGTCAACATGACGAACGCCATTTACTGGATCGACGAGCACGTCTTGGCGGGCAAAACTTGCGAGGGCGAGCAAAGACGGCCAAAGTTCTTGTTGGAAGATATCCTGAACGAGACCAACTGGTTGATTCCTTCCTTCCGAATCTTGCCAGGCATGCTTGAGGTTCGCAATTTCGGTTCATTCTCGGAACTGATTATTCTTCGCCCGTACGTAGCCCAGGGCACAGCTGCTCGCTTCACAACCCGCCATGAATTTGGCTGGCGCAACCCCAAGCAACCGCTGAATATCACTGCCAGCATTGATTTATTCTACGATCGTGCATTCACTCGCGGCGGGGCTATACCCTCGGGGGCAATCGAAAAGGAGACCGTCAACATCACACTTCAGGCCCAAGATCTATTGGTTCAAGTGCTAACGTTATTGGCCGTCAACACCAAGGCGCTCGGCGAGATTCGGCTTGGCGACTTCCTCAACGTGGACATTACCCAGGAATTCAAGCGGAACTGCAAGGCGGTAACGTGCATGATGGGATCAATCTACGACGGGGGCATGTACATTCCACAGTTGACGGTCAACGTGACCAACATCATTGGACCCCAGTTCAGGACGTCCCGCAACCTCTTCTCGCTCGGCATGGAGATGTTCGTTGATGCTCTTCTCGAGATTGTTGTGCAGCTGTTCCGTGATGATCTTTCAGCTCTAACCCAAGGTCCCCTCCGCGACTCCATCAACAACTTCCTGATAACCACGCTTAATAACGCCCATGCCGATGGTGCTTGCCCTCCTCGCCGCAACTACACTCAGGATTATCCTCTGGGTCAGTACTTCTGCTCCCACAACGACACCAAAGGCATTTCTCGTTTGCTAACCCAGAGTGAGGCCATTTGCAGAAGCAAGTACAATGGCCGCGCTTGCAAATGGAGCCCCCCCGATGGCGAGGTCACCGAAACTACCGTCGCATGCATCTACACGCAAGAGGTGCGGGACATCAACTTCCAGACGTCGCGCGGCCTCAAGCAGCTCAAGAACTTTGTTAATGGCTCACTCATGAACCCCGACTCGGCCCTCTATATCAACAAGTATCTGAGCGCGTTTGCGAGCTCCTTTTCGACCGGCTTGAAGCAGGTCAACGGATTTCCTCTCAAGTATAACGGCAAGAATTACGGGACGGTGACGCTTGGCATCGGCAAGTTCTCGATGACTAATCTGGACACCGTCGATCGATTTCAGCTCCTTGATACCCAGCCTTACAACCCAGGCAGTCCGGATAGATACCACAACGGGGCCGAATATGAACCAGCCCCTCCTCGTCGTTTGCTGCTGGACTCGGCTTCGCCTATGGAGGTGACGACCACTCGACGTGAGCTTGCCAGTCGTCCTGATTTCGGTTACGAGGACAACAAGTACATGTCGCGCACTGCAATTGGATGGAATGGTGGTCCATTGAAGCCGCTCTCTATTTACTTTGAGGTTCTCTTCTCCTTCGACGAGCTCTTCGTCCCACGCCCGGACGGCCCCACGGACTTCGTCGAGAACCACATCAGCGTCCGTTTCAACTTGTATGACTTTGATTTCGCCATCGACTTGTACATGCTGGTCAACATCCCACGCCTCATGGACTTGCAGGTCCGCAGCATTGGAACCATCTACGAATTGCCTTGCATTTTGGCGATCTTTGAGGATAACGGACTGATTCCGACGCGCGCCAACATCACTTACGGGACTGTGGGCTTCGAGCTACAGTGCGTGGATCGCTGCGACTCTCCTTTCTTCGCCCCTTTGAAGAACGGTGGTTTCTCAGACAGCACGTCCAAGAGCCTGCGCGACAGCTTCACAAAAACATTCCAGAGGCTCACCGACTTCGTCGTCAAACTTCTCGCATCCTCCGACGCCCAGACCTTTTTGGACCGCCAGATCTCCATTTCCAACCAGCAATGCGAGGCGATCAAGACGGGCAAGTTTAAGATCCCGGACTTCGGTAACAACAACCCCCAGACCGACGCTGCCAGTGCACTTGGCATTGCTGGTCTGGCAACTCTCTTCGCAAGCTTTGTGGGCTTCGCGCTACTCGTTCCTGTGCACTTTCGACGACGCGACGAGCTTATGAAGCGAGCCTTGTTGGACGCACACGAGCGTGGCACTGCCGGAAAGTCCAAGGACGAGTTCGAGCTTGCAGAGCGCCGTCTAAAGTCTGCCTTTGAGCACCCTATGATGCCCAACTTGGTCAGGTTTGGTGTTCCCGCTTGGATTTGCCTCAACATTATCATGTTCGCCACGGCCAACTTCGCCGCTGCTGGTGCCATTGTCGAGCTCACCTTGTCCATCGCGGGCGACACGACTTATCCCATCACTTTGCTGCCCTTCACTCTCGCTACCTCCATCAACGACATGTGGGCTGCGGGCACTTACCCTCTGGCCATCATCATCGCTCTGGCATCCGGTGGCTGGCCCTACGCAAAGCAGCTCCTGTTAGCCTTTGCTTGGTTTGCGCCGGCGACGGTTTTGCACCCGAATGCTCGCGGCCGAATGCTTGAGATTCTGGACTCCCTAGGCAAGTGGTCGCTGATCGATATTTTCGTGCTCGTCATGCTTATGGTGGGCTTCCGCTTCTACCTCTCGTCTAGCCTGATCCAGTCCTTCTCGCTGCTGCCTCCGGATGTTCTCGTGGTCGATGTCGTTGTGACTCCTGGTTGGGGTATCTTCGGCTTCGTGCTGGGTGCGATTGGATCGCTGTTAGTGAACCACTTGATGATCTGGCACCACCGTAAGGTGGTTCGAATGGACGAGGATCTGCAGGACGCCATCTTGGGTACGCTCGTCAAGGACTTGCGTACCCCGCGTATCCCTCTTTCGCGCCACCGCTTCAACATCTTGGATGCCGAAGGACGTCCTTACAGGTACTCGATTACGGTTCGCGTCATGGTTGTCTTCTGGTTGGCCATCACCTGGTTGCTACTTATTATTGGCGCAGTCCTGCCCGTGATCAACTTCGCGTTCAAGGGCTTGGCTGGCTTTGCCATTGCCTTCATCGATCCCACGCTGGCTAGCGCAACCTACTCGGTTGTGTCAGTAGGAACAACCCTCATGGGCGGCGCGCGCAACAACTCCGCGTCCATCCTCGGCATTTTGTTCATCCAGATTCTCTACATTCTCTTCGCCTTGGTCATCCCGCTTCTTCTGTGCGTGCTGCTCATTTGCATCTGGATTGTCCCGCTTACCCTTCGTGAGCAGCTCTTGCTTTATTTTGTGGCTGAGGTTCTCTCCGCATGGGAAGCCGTGATGGTCCTCATTGTCAGTTTCGTCGCGGCGGTGCTGCAAATCTCGGAACTCGCGCAGTTCATCGTTGAAGCCGCCACTGGCAGCCTCTGCTCGGCCCTCACCAATCAGATCGAGAAGTTCTTCCCGGACCCCAACGACGCCAAATGCTTCAACGTCGTGGCAACGCTTGTACCATCAGGCGCCATTATCATTGCCGCGGCCATTCTCGTCCTGATGACGAGCGCTGTGACGTTTCGACTCATCCACACGGCAATCACAGACCGCGAGTTGGCAATGCGCCGCAAGCCTCCGCATTCACCTGGTGAGATGACAGGCCTAACAGGCTTTCTGGTTAGGCGCTCGCTGGAGGCATTCGGTGCTAGCCAGATCCAGAACGCAGGCTCCGTGGCCAACCTTTACGCCCAAGGGCAGGGTGCTTTTGACCCCCGAGACTCGCAGATGACCCCAGCGAATCCGATTCTCGCTCGGGAGATGCCACAGAGCCTATCTGGTATGCAGGCTCCTAATCCCATGTTCCACGGCTCGGTAGGCGCCGCGTCGGGGCGCGTTACGCATATGTCTATTGACGTCTAGGCCCAACGGCTCTTGACGATTGGTTGATCAATGTGGTTACATTCCTTTCGTGCTTTTCTTTATGCGTTGTGTCGTGCTTTATTGTTAATTCATGTGTCTTCTG
>Ga0170475_128688094_pt1 | contig 10728 bp, 8 predicted proteins | sample Soicark_Litter_5_FD_111474 | JGI IMG/M metagenome (GOLD analysis project Ga0170475, IMG submission 111474) | Avena fatua rhizosphere microbial communities from Hopland, California, USA. Combined Assembly of 48 SPs | reverse complement strand
CCACTCACGCGAAGCTGAGGGAACCCGTATTCTTTCGTCAGTTCAAACAAGGAGAGTAAGAATGTCTACTGAAACAAGTGACAACGAAGACGGCAAGCTGCAGATCGGCATGGTGATGTTCCCCGGCTTCACGCTTCAGGATATCGCTGGTCCGCAGACGGCATGGGGCCTTCACGCCAAGACCCACCTGATCTGGAAGACCTTGGAGCCTGTGCCGACAGACATGGGAGTTACAATGAACCCGACGATCACGATGGACGAAGTTCCGGGCAATCTCGACATCCTTTTTGTCGCTGGTGGGGGCGGCACGCCCGAAATCATGAAAGACCAGGAATTTCTCGACTTCATCGCACGCGCGGGAGCGACGGCGAAATACGTGACTGCCGCATGCACCGGGTCAGTTCTGCTCGCGATGGCGGGGCTTCTCGAAGGCTACCGTGCTGCGACCTATTGGCCGTTTTATGAACCGCTAATCGCGCTTGGCATCGAGCCGAGTTACGACCGCGTCTGCATTGACCGGAACAGGATTACCGGCGGAGGCGTTACCGCCGGCATCGATTTCGCGCTGCAAGTAATTGCGGAATTGAAAGGTCAAGACGCTGCTGAATTCACGCAGCTCGTCCTCGAATACGATCCACAGCCAACCATGACGTCGGGACACCCCCGTACTGCCCGGCCGGAGATTGTCAAGCTGGTCGAAGGCCTCTGGGGTCGTACGGCCGAAGCTGTACGAGTTGCCGAGGCGCACATGGCGAAACGCGCGGAAAAAGAAAATCTGGTCTCCGCTTGAGCGGTCCTGTCGCGCGATACCCAGCGACCCGGCAGAAAATGCGCTATTGGATGCGGCCGAGATAATCGGCCGCTGCCCCAACTGCCTTCGCGTGCAAAGCAACCGCCGCAGTGGTCAGTTCCTTAAAACTCACTAAACCCAGCGTCAGTCTAAAAGCCCTCGGGTGGTATTCTTCTAAGCGTCAGATTCGACTGAACTTCGTTACACTACGATATCGTTTCCGGGGGCCGATAACATCCCATCTCTCAGTCCAGGCGTCGCGCTTGAATATGAACCTGCCCCTATAATCGTCTTCCCCGCAACGGTGGTGAACTTGTTGCAAAGGCGTGTCGTCCAGATTGATGAAAAATCTCCCGTCGGGAAAGCGTATCTCATTATTTTTCGCCCTGTCCTGCAAACGGTAGAATCGCCTGCTGCTGACGGTGGTAGAGCCGATTGAAAGTTCGCCGGTCTCCTCGAAGCTATCGATCGCGATTTCCGCGGAACCGGTAAAGAAGCAGTCAGCGCCCCAATCCCAATGTCGGATAATTCTGTCGGCCTTCCATCGGCCTATCAATAACTCTCTCATGATGCGATGCCTACCTGGCTGACCCGTGGTGTTGACCTGATCTTGAGGACCCGTTTTACCCTACTCGAGATCAATTGACCGATGCCCTTTGGCCTTTGCGCTTTGGATCAAATACTACGATGGTGGCCCCGGTAACGACGACCAGTATCATCCCCGCGATTGCAAAATGATCCGGTACGGTTCCGAAAACAAGAGCACCGGCAAGTATCGCCCATAGGGCCACCAGGTAGTAGAGAGGAGCAACGACAGCGATAGGGCCTGATTTGTAGGCACTGAAGAGCAGATAATGGCCGCCGAACAGAAAGAAGCCGGAGCCTCCCAGAAGGCTGACCTGTTCAAGGCTGGGGGTGACACTACCCTCAATTAGCAAATGCATTGCCGCAGTACCGATCAAAACAATGACGCTAGCGCCTAGCGCGACGACAAGCCCGCCGATTTTGACGGGTACCATCCGGCCCACGATGTCGCGCACGCCACCGAGGAAAGCCGTTCCAATCGCGAGAAGCGCGTAAGATGACAAGCCCTCGCCTGTCGGATGGGCAACCATGATGGCTCCAGAAAAGCCGAGCAAAATGCATAACAAGGGAACCGTGCCTAGCCGCTCTTTGAATACGATTCTCGCCCCCAGGAGGACAATAAGCGGGGTTACCTGGAGCATCGCGATCACATTCGCGATGGGCAGGTTCGTTAGCGCATCTATGTAGCAGACCACTGCCGCCAACTCCAAGGCGTTACGTGCAAGAACCCACCTATCAACGAGATCGGGTATCGCCCGTGCTTGCCCCATCGCGATGACCAACAGTAGCCCGCATGCAGTTGCGGCGACGCCTCTCAAAGCCAGCGTCTCATAGAGTGGAAGCCCCGCGGCTGCGAGCTTCATCATGGTGTCGCTTGCGACGTAGCACCCAGTTGCCCCGATCATAGCTATCGGGCCAGCGTAAGATTTCTGCAATGCGGGCAAATTATCACCTGTCGTTTTCTTCGATAGCCTTTGCAGCCGACTGGTCTCCGGCGCGCGACGGCAATTTATCGGTATCTCGTGCTTCGGGACATAGCACCACATCAGCGCCGCCCATGGTAACCAAGAGGCTGATCAATCTTTCCCAGATGGATTTTCGGCTTACCTTCATGCATCACCGACCAGAATGAGATGACAGCAAAGCTTCGTCTCAGGGCAGACCAACGTCGTCAACGTCTTCTCTTAGTTCACGGGGTCGACAGGAGTGATCTTAATTCCTGCCGTCTCGATGTCTTCTCCCGCTGCGAGGCACAAGTCCTCACGGAAACGAGCTGACACGATCTGGACCCCGACCGGAGTCCGGCCAATGAAGCCTGTTGTCACACTAAGCGCTGGCAAGCCCATAAATGGAATCCCCACCTGAGGCATCTGCGCATGCCAAACTCGCTCGAGCTCGGACTGGCTTTCCAGATCAAGATTGTCCTTGAAGGGCAGCTCACCCGATACGGGCATCAGAACGACGGGATACTCTTCCAGGAAAGCAAACCATGACCGTATTATCTCGTCTCGACGGATCAACGTTCGCGAGAGATCAAACGGATGGACCTTCTCTCGCATACCAATAAGGCACGCTAGCGCACCGGGATCGCCCTCTCGCTGGGCGGCCTCGAGCTGAGCTTCATAGCAATCGCCCAACCAAAGGCGCGCTTGCATGTCGGCAGGCTCTTGCAGAGGAGGTGTGTTGCGCACTTCCTCGACTGCCCATCCCGCACGACTTAGGTGCTTTGCGGCTCTGAGTACCGCAGACACCACTTCAGGCACGGGGTTGAGGCCATCGGGGTCTGCGCAAACCGCGACGCGTTTCGGGCGCGAAGGACCATCGAGCGGAACAGGGGCGTACCAAGGATCGTAAGGGCACGGCGCAGCCATCGCTTCCAACCCCAGACGAAGATCTGCGATGTTCCTTGCGAGCGGCCCGGAGACCGCGCCGATCTGGCCGCCGATCGTCCGGCCGCCAAAGGACGGGTTGAAATGCGGTACTCGACCGAGGCTAGGCCGCAGGCCATGCACGCCACACGCGTAGGAGGGATAGCGTATCGATCCCGCTATATCGCTGCCGTGAGCAATTTGGCCGATCCCGGCAGCAACGGCCGCTCCCGCCCCTCCCGAGGACCCGCCTGGTGTGATGTTTGGGTCGTGCGGGTTCTTGGTGTCTCCGTGAAGAAGGTTGGTACTAAACCACCGGTAGGAGACTGCCGAACAGTTTGTGCGGCCCAGGAGAATTGCCCCGCTCTTTCTGAGGTTGGCAATGGCGGGATTATCTGCTGGCGCAAGATTGTCACGCTGAAGGCGCATGCCATCGCTCGTGGCAAAACCTTCCTGATCCGCGCCGATCTTCGTTGTCACCGGAACGCCAGCGAGGGGACCCAACTGGTCACCGCGAGCGATAGCGTCATCTATCGTCTTGGCTTGCTTCATGACGTCATCAGGGCGGTGATCCACCACCGCGTTGATCAGCGGATTGACGGCGTAAAGCCGGGCGAGAGCCGCCTCAGCGGATTCTTTCGCCGAGATTTGCTTAGTCTTTATAAGTTTGGCCAGCTCAGTTGCCGACAAACGCCATAGATCCTGCATGGGATACTCCGCTCAACTATCTGGGAACACGACAAGGGGCGACGGAACGCCGACCGCAAGGCGCACAGATTGCCGTGCGCGCCCCGAAGCGGATCCAATCAAAACCGCAGAGCCCGCCGCGAGTGTTTTAAAATGTCTCGAAATCTCGCGCGATCTTCGAATCGTGCTTCGGCACGACGCTCCTTAGCGCGATGTTAACATCGCCGGGCGTGGGCCATATAAGCGAAGACGAGCTGCCAGCGAGGCGAACCGTTTTGAAAACAGCAAGTGCCTCGCGTTCCTTTGTTGGTCGAACCCCGTTGGCGACTATCAGCTCCGCAACGATCGGTGAATCCTTTGTTCCCAACTGCCGCCGCCAAGATCGAGAGGCGTTGTCGATCGTCGCGCGTTGTTCGCCCGCAGCGTAGAACCGCATCTCGATGGTGGATCCGTACCAGACAAGGTCTCCGTCGACTCTCATCTTAGCCGGCCGATTGTGAAGAACAACCATGCCGTCGACTGTTGGTTCGAAATCCCCCCAAGTGGGAGGTGTTCGGACTTCCAGCGGTCCGTATGATACCGTGCGCCAGTCTCGCCTAAGCCGCTGTCGCAGCGCGCGCGATACTTTACGCGCGCTGCTGACCAAGTATCCGATGCCATAAGCGACGAGCGCCACGGGCAGCAGGAAGACTGCGGCCACTTTGATCAAGGACGTGCGAATAGCTTGCCTCCGCGCTTGGAAAGGACATCGATATATACAGCAAGCATTAGGACGATACCACTCGTGATATTTTGATAGGCAGTCGGCACGTTCAAGAGCGAGAGACCATTACCCAAGCTCTGCATAAGCAGTGCGCCCAAAAGCACGCCAGACACCTTGCCGGTTCCACCGTAGAGGCTCGCCCCACCGATAACAACGGCGGCAATTGCGTTAAGTTCGAGGAACAAGCCTGACTCAGGGGGAGCGGATCCCAATCGCCCTACAAACATCAGAGTCGCGATGCCGGTCAAAACCCCGATCAGGATAAATGAGGTGACCAGATGCTTGGTAATCGGAATGCCTGCGGACTTCGCGGCAGCACGGTTACCACCGACCGCGTAGACATGGCGGCCCCAGACCGTATTGCTGAGCATCCACGAGAGGACCCCGGCAGCTGTGAGCGTGATAAACACAGGCATCGGGAGACCGCGGTAGGAAACAGTCGCCCAGGCAAGCAATACAACGCTAGCGAAGCCAAGCAGAACGCGAACCATCACACTTCGAGGATGATCACTTTGCTTTATCGAGCGCAGCGGCCAGAGGGATACCAAAGCCGCCACAGCGATGAACGCCCAAAGCGCTGGGCCAGTCACGAAAGCGTCTCCGAAGAAGCGGATACTGTCCGAAATGCCTGAAATCGTCCGGCCGCCGGACAGGGCGAGCGCCAAGCCGCGAAGCAACATAAGCGAGCCAAGGGTCGCCACGAAGGACGGCAAGCCGAGTTTCGCGACCCAAGCACTGTTCCAAAGGCCGACTGCAACACCCATCGCAAGCGCGGCGCAGATCGTCACCCACGGGGCGACCGTACCGCTTGCCTCGATCATGGCGACGACCGTGACGCAGAGGCTCATGAAAGATCCGACGGAGAGGTCGATCTCGCCCTGGGCAATCACGACAAGCATGCCGAGTGCAACAATCGCTGTGATTGCGGTTTGGCGCATCAAATTGCTGAGGTTCCGGTCGCTGACAAAGACGCCGTCGGTGAGTACGGAAAAGACCAGCCAGACAAGAGCGATGGCAACGAGCAAGCCGGCGGCCGAACGCAGAATCGATATGACAGAATTGGCCCGGTTTGGCTTTGAGGCTTTGACCTCTGGCGAGGTGACCGTCACCGCGTCACCTTTCAAATTAGCTACATTCGTTTTCATTGCTGTTCCACCATTTTCTCAATTGTAGTACCGCCGGCCAGAGCCAAGAGCTCATGGCGGTTTGTGTCTTTAGTGTTCAGGAGCGTCACGATCTTGCCGTCGCGCAACACGAGAATGCGGTCGGAGAGCTCGAGAGCCTCGTCTTCTTCCATCGTGGCGTAAAGCACAGCTGTTCCGGCCGACGCGACGTTCCTGATAAGGCGATACACGTCCTGCTTGGCGCCAAGATCGATGCCTCGCGTGGGCTCGTCCAGAAGAACGAGCCGTGGCTCGTTGATGAGCGCTCTCGCTAGCAGTACTTTCTGCTGGTTACCGCCGCTTAAGTTGCTAATCGGCTGGTCTGGACCCTGCGTGCGAATTGCGAGGTCGCGAATAAATGACCAACAGAGTTCCTTTGACTGCTCGTGATTGACAATAGAACCCTTGCGTGGCGCACCTTTATGCCATCCAAGCATCATATTTTCGACAACGGAAAGATGCGGGACCAGACCGTCTTTCTGGCGCTCGGCGGACACATAGGCGATGCCCTGTGCAATCGATTCGCCTGGACTGCGCGGTCTAAAATCGCTACCTGCGAGCTCGACGAATCCGCTCGTGAGTTCCGGCATTAGGCCGTAAAGCGATTCAACGAACTCCGTTTTACCAGCGCCAAGCGGCCCATAAACCGCAACAATCTCTCCGGTGTGGACGTCGAGGCTGATCGGACCGACATCGCGCGGTGACTCCGGTGTGCGCGCGCGGTTCCAATCGCGCAGCCGAACGGCAGCTTTACCCTGGAAAGCGCGAACATTCTCGCTCGATCGCTCGGATTCTGCCAGTGCGCCACCGAGCATCGCTCGAACGATGACCCCCTGGTCGAGCTCGGATCGAGGAGCCTCGAGCGCCACACGACCGTCACGTAGTATGACAACACGATCACACACTTTAAGGATCTCGTCCGTGCGGTGTGATATGAAAATTATACCTGCCCCCTGGGAGGCCAGTTCGCGCATGCGATCCAGGAGGAGACCGATCTCGTCAGCACCGAGCGCCGAAGTTGACTCGTCGAACACAAACACGCGGCTTCCGCTGGCGATCGCGCGAGCGATCTCGACTTGCTCCATCAGCGCGACACCGCCCTGCCCCGCAAGCGGCCGCCGGGTATCGATGTCCAGGCCAAGCCTCCGCATTGCGGCGTCGGCTCTGGAATAAAGTTCCTTCCAGTCGATAACGCCAAAACGTGACGGCTCGATCGTGAGCATTACGTTTTCGCCGATGGTAAGCTGGGGTACGACCGCACCCTCTTGGTGGACCAGTGCAACACCAGCCGAGTGTGCGTCACGCGCATCCGCGAAAGCCGCTGGCTTGCCGTCACAAGTGACGGCGCCGCGGTAAGCGCCATAAGGTATCTCTCCCACGATGACTTTAGCGAGAGTGCTCTTGCCCGCGCCATTGGCGCCCATCAATCCGACGACCTCACCGGCGGCGACGTTAAAGCTGACATTATTCAAAGCACGGGTGGCACCGAACTCGACGGTGATGCCGTCGAGTTTCAACAACTCGGCGGCACCCTGCTTGCTGGAGGAGGCAAGCTTCACAGACATTTCCACCACTCCCACTCCTACTCGACCTTCAGGCCAATGTCTTCCGGCTTCAACCAGTCAGTAAGTTTCAGGAACTCAGGCAGTGTTTCGCGGTTGACGACACGCGACTGAATTCGCATGCCGGGAATCTTTTTGCCGCCTACATCAATTGTGTCGTTGCTCTGAGGCTTCTGGCCTTTGATTAGGGCGTCTGCCGCTTCTGCCGCCACGCGGCCCATCTGGATCAGGTCCGTCCAGGCGCTCATAGCCATGTCGCCCTTAACGATCGATCGAGCGCCTTCGGGCCAAACGTCTTCACCGCATATCCAGACTTTTCCGTTGAGGCCCTCTTCGGTCAGCGCCTTGAGGGCTCCAAGCGCTAGGCCTTCCTCATTCGCAACGACAGCCTGGATGTCGTTATTGTTTTTGGTGAGCGCGTCTTCCATCTGCTTGAGAGCCGACTCGGGACGCCAGTTGTCATGCCACTGGTGCGAGACAATCTTGATTTCGCCAGAATCGATATAGGGCTTAAGGACGCGAAGCGCTCCCTCCGTCTTCTGACGGGCGACGTCGATACCTTCCAGGCCGCTGACGATCGCCCAGTTGCCTTTCTTGGCTTCCTTGAGAGCTTGCTTAGCTTGAAGCTCGCCCACCAGGTAGTTGTCACGGCCGGCCCAATAATCGATGGCGGCTGACGGAATGACGTAGTTGTAGGAGATAATCGGAATATCCGGGGAATCCGCTTTTACGCGCTCGACGATCTTGGCCCCGGACTCCACGTTGACCGGGATGATGATGAGTGCCTGAATTCCCTGCGAGAGCATCGCGTCAATCTGAGAATCCTGCGTGGCGACGTCTTCGTTGGCGCCCTGGATGATGTAACGCAGTCCAAGTTCCTTCGCCCGCAGTTCGAAGTAGTGGCGGTCGTGTGGCCAGCGGAAAGCGTCGAAGCTCGGAAAGCTGAACCCAACAAGCGGGCCATCTGCTGCACGAGCCGAAAGAGCACCGGCTCCCAACGTAGCTGTGGCAGCGCCATAAGCCGCCGCCGTCTTCATAAAACCACGACGTGAAATGCTGCCCTCGGCGAGCATCTTAGCTAGTGAAAATAGATCACTCATGAAAACCTCCGGAGATAAAGCTGCTGAGTAGCGGCGAACCGTTTTGCGGTTTTCTTCCCTAGTCAGTCGTTCCCACCAGTCTGTCGTTGCAGCTGATTTATATAGAACATCCCATCTAAAAAAAATTGTCAAGGATCAGCGCGGCGTTTCAGCGAGTATTTTGAGCATAAATCCGCAAGTTCATTTTTTGTGCAACGCACAAATGGGTAACGAACCGTTTTAGAGTGAAGGGTTTGTGAGAGGGAGCCGCAACCGTGCTCGACCATGCTCAGTCGCGTTAACCTCCCAGTTGATGGCAGTGTGTCGGGAAGCCACGGCAATATCGCGGTAGTAGCTGGCTATCATATTTGTGGCGTACGCGCCCCGCGCACCAATCAAATCCCAAACGACTTCCGAGGCCCGCCTGGCCAGCTGCCCTGCGTACGCGGATTGGATCGATAATTGGACCGCTCCACAGCCGAATAGCTACTGTCGGCGGCCGCGAACTCCATTATCTCGCGGCAGTCTGCTCGAATAAGCATCTCAGCGCCTGAAGGGAGGCAGAAACTTCGCCGACGCGCATTTGATGGGTTGGATAGCTTGCAGTATCTTCACTGGTTCGCAGGGCCTTGCGGTCTCTCGACTGTAAGAGGAAATTTCGAACATTGCCTCTGTCATCCCGATAAGGCAGGCCGCCGGCAGGATTCCGCTGATCATATGGAGGGGCGGTCGATAAACCGCGCCACGATTGACGGACTTCCCGGGGAAGTCACCCCCCTTCATGTTTTGGATCGGAAGGCTGAGATGTTCGGCAATGAAGAGGCTATCTACTTTTACATCATGGCTGCCGGAGCCATGAAGACCTATCGGGTCCCATGTATCCAAAATGGTGAGCGCCGAGGTTGGTACCAAAAAGTATCGCTGCTCGTCGGGGGCCGCCTCCTGTTCGACCATGCCTGAAAGGATACACCAATCAGAAGGTTCCACACCGCTCACGAAGGGCCACTGACCTGTAAGCTCATATCCACCATCGACACGACGACCTTTCCCAAGCCGCGGCACCAAAATGCCGCTGACAAGACACGTCGGGTCGTCCCACACCTCCTTCTGCGCTTCGATTGGCCACCGTGCGATCATGTAATTGTGGAACAGGTACTGAGCGAGACACCATGCCGTCGAAGGGCAACCGCTCGCGACTGGAATCAGGATGTCGACAAGATTTTCAAGCGGCGCTTCCGCACCGCCGAAGCTTCCCGGCTGAAGAAGGCGCGCGACTCCCGTTCGACGGAGGTCCTGGCTTGTTTCCGGCGGCAATGAGCGAAGCTTTTCAGTCTCTCCCGCACGCTCTCTTAAAACGGGTATCAGGTTACGAGCCGCGTTAATCAAGGCCTGACTATATACGCGCTTGCCCTTGAAGTCGTCCGGATAGATTATCGTCAACTACGCGTACTCCTTGAAAACATCCTCGGTGCGGGCTGCGGCCGCCGACCCTTTTCACTCGCCACTCGCCAAGACAGCACGTTGCGAGGCCGCCTCCCCTAGAGAGACGCCAAGGTCCTGGCTCAGAAGGTCGAGCAGGATTCGCCGCGATCTCTCCGCAGGCATGTCTTGCGGATCCGCCACCATATGCGTGCACAACCCGATCGAAGTGCTGATGAATTTCACCGCGACGTCTTCGGGAGTGCGGGCCGGGCGGAAGTTCCTCTCGGCCACACCTTCCTCTACGAGCCGGACAATGACCTCGGCATAAAGTCTGTGGACCTTCTGAACCTCGGTCTGCAACACGCGATCGAAGGGCATCCGACCAAACAAACTCAGCCAGAATCGCCATTCCGGCATACCGGGCGGCGAGGGCTGGCTAACGAAATCCACCAGCGCCGTCAGTCGCTCCGCCGCGTCGCCGCGCCGATGTTCGAACTTGCTCAGGGCCTTCACAAACTGCAGCGTTGCGTCATTGATGGCGTCAAGCGTAAGCGCCCGCTTGTTGCTGAAATAGTGAGTAATCACTCCCGACGAGATACCGGCGACGTCGCTAACCTCCCGGATAGTCAGGTCACGCCATCCATTCGTGGACAATATGTGGATAACAGCATCCATCACCTGGCGCCTGCGGATCGCTTCCATCCCTAACTTCGGCATCACAAACCCCTGTTCGAACGTTTGATTTAGTTTAACAGCAACGTTTAGGCGGGGCAACTGCGCTCTTCTGCACTCCGTAACGAATGACAATG
>Ga0170475_101448087_pt1 | contig 10731 bp, 8 predicted proteins | sample Soicark_Litter_5_FD_111474 | JGI IMG/M metagenome (GOLD analysis project Ga0170475, IMG submission 111474) | Avena fatua rhizosphere microbial communities from Hopland, California, USA. Combined Assembly of 48 SPs | reverse complement strand
CTCGAAAATCATGGGGAAACCTTCAAAGAATCCCGGCGAGATCTTTTGTCGTGCGGCCACCCTGGCGGGCTTGACGAGTTTTATGGTCGTCGCGCTACTCGCAAACGCACAAGACGCCACAAAGAAGTTCGATGGGCCCGCCGAACTGCCCCGGGTCGTGGTCCATAGCGCTCTTTCGGATACTCCAGCCCCGGGCAAGACTCGGCTGGTGAAGGCCAGCGACAAGCTTCAGGAAGCATTGAACGCCGCGACTTGTGGCGACACCATCAAGCTCGAAGCTGGCGCGACCTTTACCGGATTGTTCACCTTGCCGGCGAAGACTTGTGACGACAAGAACTGGATTATCATTCGTACCAGTGCTCCGGATTCGGCACTACCTCCCGAGGGAACGCGAGCGAATCCTTGCTACGCTGGAGTTCTCAGCCTTCCGGCGCGGCCCGCGTTCAAGTGCGACGCGAAGTCGAGCGTGATGCCAAAGCTGCTGTTTGATGCGAAGGGCGGCTCTGGCCCGCTGATGCTTGCGGATGGAGCCAATCACTACCGGTTAATCGGAATTGAAATTACGCGCACTACTCCGGGTGGGACCATATACAACCTGATTTCCCAACGCACCCAGCGGGCACAATCGGCAGTGGATCACATAGTTTTCGACCGAATGTGGATTCACGGCACTGCGCAGGACGAGACCACGCGGGGTATATTGCTGGGGCCGAGCGCGCATATCGCCATCGTGGATTCTTATATTTCGGATTTCCACTGCATCGCGAAGATCGGGGCTTGCACCGATTCGCAGGCGATTGCCGGTGGCATCAGCGACGGTCCGGTGGGTCCTTACAAGATCGAAAACAATTTCCTGGAATCCGCGGGTGAAGGAATCTTGTTTGGCGGCAGTTCGGCGACGGCCACCCCTGCGGATATCGAGGTGAAGCGGAATCATTTCTATAAGCCGCTGGCATGGAAGATGGGGCAGCCTGATTTCATGGGTTCGGCCGACGGGCATCCCTTTATCGTAAAGAATCTTTTCGAACTGAAGAACGCGCAACGGGTTCTGCTGGAAGGCAATGTCCTGGAGAATTGCTGGGGAGGATTTTCGCAAGTCGGATTTGGGATTCTGCTCACGCCCAAGAACCAGTATTCCGGCATTCGCGGGAATATATGTCCACTCTGTTTAGTGACGGATGTGACGATCCGCTACAACTTCGTGAGTCACGTTGCCGCAGGATTACAGATCGCCAATGCCAGCGAGAAGGGCGGCGGAGCGCAGGATGGCCAGCGCTACAGTATTCATGACTTAATCGTGGACGATCTTGACGGCGCCAAGTACGGTGGACCGGGTTTGCTAGCGCAGATCTCCAGCGATCCCAAGGCTCCCCTGCTACAGAATGTGAGTCTCGACCACATCACTGGGTTTCCGCCGAAAATGTTGTTGAACATTGGCACGACTCGTGACCGGCCCATGGTGAATTTCAGTTTCACCAACAGCATTGTGAATGCCGGGAAGTACCCGGTGTGGTCTACGGGTGGAGATACGAACTGCGCCGCCGCGGATATCCCTACGACGACGTTTGATGCCTGTTTCAAACCCTACAAGTTCACGCGCAATGCCATCATCGATCCGACCGGCAGCTGGCCGTCGGGCAACTTCTTTCCCAAGGATGCCAAGGCTGTAGGGTTCGTGAATTTTGCCAACGGCAATGGCGGAGACTATCACCTGCGGCCGAATAGTCCTTTCAAAGGAAAAGGAACGGATGGGAAGGACCTCGGGGCCGACGTGGACAAGATTCTGGCGGCAATTGAAGGTGTCCGCTAAACGGTCTGAAGTCCGCGAAATTCCTTGGCGCAAGGCCGGGCGCCGCTCTCGAGAAAGTTCCGGTGCCACAACTCGAAGATCAGCAGAAGCCAGAGATCGTGGGCATGATCACGGCGTCCGCTTAAGTGCTCGTTAACGACCTCTCGCACGGCGGACTCATTGAGATATCCACGCTGCAACGTCTTCGGTTCCAGCAGTATCGGTAACAGGTCCGCTTTCAATTCCGAACGCCACCAGTGGGTCAGAGGCATGGCAAAGCCCTGCTTCGGACGGTCCAATCCCGGCACTCCCAGGCGATGCGCCAGCTTCTTCAACAGGTATTTGCGAACTCCGCCGCGGTACTTCCAGCGAGTGGGCAGAGCTGTCACCCACTCCACGAAAACATGGTCGAGGATTGGGCAGCGCACCTCGAGAGAAGTGGCCATGCTCATGCGATCAACTTTGGTCAGCACGTCTCCCGTCAAATAAGACTTGGTGTCGAGATAGAGCAAACGGCTGATGCGGTCGGGAGCCTGTGCCTCATCGTAGAAGCGGCTCACTTCGTGGACGGGGTTTGTGCCCTCGAGTGCGGCCGTTACGAATTCATCGGAGAACAGCCCGCGTTCCCGATCGGCTGGCAGATAGGACACTGTATCCACGTAGCGGTCGCGCGGTGAAAGTAACACATTGAAGAGGAAACGGCGTCCCTTAGTGGAAGAAGGCAGACGCGGATAGACCGAATCTCGGAAAGTGCGCCCTACCCATCCCGGGATCCACTCGTACTTCATGCGCTCGAGATGAATGGGATAGCGATCGTATCCGGCGAAAAGTTCGTCGCCTCCGTCGCCGGTAAGCGCGACCGTCACATGCTCACGTGCAATTCTGGAGACGTGATACGTCGGAATCATAGAGGAGTCACCGAATGGCTCTTCCATCATGCGCGTGAGGTGCATGAGAGTTTCCGTGAATTGGCGTCCACGGTGAACTCGTGATGCTCGGTCTTGAATTTTTCGGCGACAGCTCGTGCGTAAGGAGCCTCGTTGAAATCCTGTTTACCGAAACCGATCGAAAAGGTCTTTACCGGACGTTCACTGGCGCGAGCCATTAGTGCCACGACCACTGAGGAATCGACGCCGCCGCTGAGTAACGCGCCGAGCGGCACATCGCTGATCAAACGTATGCGGACGGCTTCCGCTAGCTTTTCTTCCAACTGGTCGAGACAGTCTTCCTCGGATGAAATTGGGTTCGTGCCGTATGCGGGCAGATCCCAATACTGGCGCGTCTTTGCCTCGCCACGGGAATATTCCAAAAGATGTCCGGGCGGCAGCTTGGAGATACCCTTAAAAGCGGAGTTGGGATCGGGAATGTACTGCAGCGAGAAGTACTGGAGCAGTGCCTGGGGATTGATGTCTCCCGCGAGTTCAGGAGCAACGGCCAGAATAGTTTTAATTTCAGATCCGAAGTACAGCCGGCCATCTTTGATCGCGTAGTACAAAGGCTTTTTTCCGAGACGGTCCCGCGCTAGCAGGAGTGAATCTTTGCGCTCGTCATAGAGCGCGATGGCGAACATTCCGCGCAATTGCTTGACGCAGTCCGCGCCCATCTCTTCGTAAAGATGGACGATGACCTCGGTATCAGAGTGGGTGTAGAAGTTGTGGCCGCGGCTTTCTAGACCCTTGCGGAGTTCGGGAAAATTGTATATTTCCCCGTTAAATACCACCCAAATGCCGGCATCCTCGTTGTGAATTGGCTGGTGGCCGCCGGAGAGATCGATGATGCTGAGGCGGCGCATTCCAATTCCGGCGTGTCCGCGCGTGTAAATACCATCGTCATCGGGGCCACGGTGCACGATCGTGTCGCACATCTGGCGTACTTCGGCGGGAGTGACGGCTTCTCCTTGTCGCCGTACCAAGCCTGCTATCCCACACACCGTTCCACCGCCTCTTCCGGCTTCTCCGTATGGAAAACTGGTCCATCTGGCCGGACGCCTTGAACGGAAATGGGTACTTGCGCGACGTGTAGATCCTGCAGCCCGCAACTTTCGAACGAGCGGAATACTTCTTCGTAAGTGTGCTTGGATTGGTAATACGGCGAGTACCAGTCGAACGTGTCGAGCACACGCCACCTGGGATCGGTATCGAATGACATGGGAATCATCATGCGCAGAACGCCACTGGTGGGACGTCCGACTAGGGGGACCTTACGCAAGAAGTTATGGATGTGATAGAGCGGCACCGCCACGGAGCACAACCGGTGTAGCGTCTGCGGCTTCATTGTCTTGGTGTACTTGCGATAAAAGTCGCTGGCGCGATACCAGGGATTGTAGGCACTGTACAACCAGATTGCGATTCTGCCGCCGGGTTTCAGCAGGCCGGGCAATTTCTTGAACGCCTGCTCGCAACTCGGGGTGTGATGCAAAACTCCGAGGCTGTAGATCAGATCGAAACTCTCCGGCGCAAAGGGCAAGTGAAATACGTCGGCCTGGAGCACAAAGGCTTCGCGCTCTTTGAGATTACGCGCTGCGGCTTCGACGGCACGACTTAGGTCTATCCCAACGACGCGAGCGCCCCAGCGTGTAACTACTTCGGCGTAACGTCCCATGCCGCAACCGACGTCGAGAACTAATTTTCCGCGAAGATCTTCGCGGGTGAGTCCGGTTTTTTCAGTGAAGTCAAGTTCTGAACGGCGGCTGGTCTCGTCATCCAACTGGGTGCGGTCGTGCTTGAGCCATTGGAAGCCAAAGCTGCCGGCGTACTCCTGGGCGTCCACAAAACGCATCACGCCATCCACCAGCGGAAAGAGGTGGCCGCATTGCAGGCACTTCATGCCTCCAGATTGCTGTTCCAGATTGCCCTGGCATGAGGTGCAACGAAGAATTGCAACTACCTCATCAGCGAGTCCAGGCCAAGTCCCGTCGTTCCGTTTTTCCATAAGTCCGTTCGCCTTTCCCCAAAGTCTTGAGCGGCTTTCCCGGTTGCTCGACATTGGAGTCGTAGGAATTTCCGATGCGATACAGTGCGCTGGTGTATGCCACCATGAAATAGGGGAATAGAGAGTACTCGGTAGTGGCGAATGTGGCGCCGACAAGGTAGGCGGCAAGACTCGCCCATAACGCGCTGGTAAACAGCTGTATTTGTGAATTCGCGTGATATCCCGGAGACTTTCTCAGCCGGCGCAGATTGCGGAAGGCCAAACCGAGGAACGTCAGAAAAATCAGCAACGCGGGAATGCCCGCTTCAGAACTGAGCTCCGTGTAAGTGTTATGCGTGACCTTCCACGTCTGCGTGACGGCGGGGAAATTGCCTGGGCCCACACCGAAAATCGGATTGCGGATGGTCAGGTCGATACTGCGGCGAAGCAGTTCGCGACGAGCCTCAGCCGAACCATGATCTCCGGCCTTCTCCACATTGTCGCTGAAGATCGACTTCAAACGATCCATGTAATTCGGCGTCGCTACTGCAATTCCCGCAGACAGGATGAACAGAAAGAACGCCGCGATCAATACTTGTACCCGACGGCCCTTGACGCCGAATTCCCAGACGCAGATGATCAGGCACGCTAACATCGCCAAGAACCCGCTGCGCGAATAGGTTGCGATCACGCCATAAAGCATGACCAGGGCTCCAGCGGCCCACAACAGTCGCTTGAGAGGCCCTTTGGTCGCCAACAGAAATGCCAGGCACAAGGGAAAGTTGATGGCGATGTTGATCGCGAGGTCATTGGGATTCGAAAACACGCCGCCCAGTGCTCCCATCAGCCGCACACTATCGCCGGGATGGATCACGATGGAGAATGCCGTCATTACCGCGAGAGACGCGGCTTGCACGAAGAGCAGGCGCTTCAATTCAGCCAACGAGCTCACAATCAGGCTGATCAACAAACCAACGATGACCGCTTTAGAGAAGTTATTGATGACCATGTCATACGCGCCGCCCATCCAGTAGGCAAACGGTATGGTGATGCATAGGTCCACAAAGAGCAGCAGCAACACTTTTATCTCGAGCGGAAGCTTGACGCGCAACCGTCCCCAAGTCATTAGCAATGCGAGGAGCGCAATGCCGCCGGAGATTTTTCCTACGGGGATGAAGGCTACGCCCGGGACGAAGTCTTCGGGCCGTGCATAGTACAAGAAGGTGAAGAGGAGGAGTGCCCAGTAGGCGAGAGACGTCCGCGTCTTCTGCGAAGGAAGCCGGTCTCCGATACGGTTTGCGATTGTTGCCGCCACTACTGCCTCCTGCTTAGCTCTACTGAGATCATGTTCAGCGGCTCCAGGCTGCCTTCCGCCCAGTCACAAAGTTCGCGAACGCCACCAGCGCCGCGGCGTTGAGCATGACAAATGTGTAGGCGCCATCGGTCAAGCGAGCCAGCGGGCCACGAATATGCAGAGTAGCTAAAAGGCTCAGAGTATAAAACGCGACCTGCAACACGAGCGCGAGCCGATAAAAAGGCTCACGCAGGAAGAGTGTCGCCAAAAGGGTTCCCATCAGTGCGAAAGGTACGAGCAAGCGCATCAGCTTGTGACTGATAAATTCGAAGCGAATGGGGTTGCTGGATCCCAGCAACCAGGGAGCGAGTTGCAGAAGTTGGTAGTTGCCGCTCAGCGTCCGAACTTTGCGGGAGAATTCGCGGTCGGCGCCAAGGTCGGGCTGATCCCACGCCTTGGCGCGAGCATCAAAGACCACGCGCTTCCCTTGCCGCACGACGTTCATGGGAATGTAAACGTCATCCAGGATCGTTCCTGCGGGGACCGGGACGAGGTTCTCGCGCCGCACTGCGTAGAGCGCTCCCGTGGCACCGACCACCGACCCTGATTCCGCTTCCAAGACGCGTATCTTCTTTTCAATTTTCCAGTAAAGCCCCAAACCCCGGCCGGAGTCTCCGCTATCCATATCACCCAGCATGAGTTGCCCGCTGACGCAACCCACGGAAGGATCGGAGAAATTCTCCGTCAGGAACCGCAGAGCGTCCGGTTCAATCATCTGACGAGCGTCAGTGAAGACGACGACCTCGCCGCGAACTGCCTCCATGGCATCAGTCAAGCACGCGGCCTTGCCACGTGAAACCGGATTCAGAACGATTCGGAGGTGGTCGTCAACCGCATGTTCGCGCAAGATTTGTTCCGTGCGATCGGTTGAGCCGTCGGAGACAACCACAATCTCGTAACAATCTTTTGGATAGTGTGCTTCGAGCAGATTGTGCAGCTTTTTTTCGAGGACCGATTCCTCGTTGCGCACCACCATTGCGATCGAGACTGCAGGCGTGAAAGGCGCTTGCTGCACAGGCTGCGGGCGCCAGCGGCTGCGGAGATAAAGCCATCCCGCATAGCCTACGTAAGCGTAGGCGATGATCCCGGCAGAGCCCCAGAAGACCCACTTCATTGCGCGCCTCGTCCCAGCAAGACAGTCTTCACCGTGTGGAACATGATCATGAGGTCTAGGCCGAGTGAACCGTTTTTGATGTAGTAGAGGTCATACTGCAATTTCTGCTTGGAGTCTTCCATCGTGTTGCCGTACTTGTACTTCACCTGCGCCCAACCGGTGATTCCGGGGCGAACCACGTGCCGCACCGGGTAGTACGGAATGCCTTCAGTGAGCCAGGAAACAAATTCCGGGCGCTCCGGACGGGGGCCGACGAACGCCATATCGCCCTTGAGGACGCACCATAGTTGCGGGATCTCGTCGAGACGAGAGCTGCGGAGAAATTTGCCGACACGCGTGATGCGAGGATCGTCATCCCCCGCCCAAGTGGGACCGGTATCAACCTCCGCATCCTGCCGCATAGTGCGGAACTTGAAGCAGTAGAACGTTACTCCGCCGCGACCGACGCGCTTCTGGCGATAGAGCACGGGGCCCTTCGAATCCAATTTGATCGCCAGAATGACAAATGGGATCAGGGGTAGAACGACCAGCAGGAGCAGCGCAGAAGCGAAGAGCGAAAAGATGCGGCGCAATAGCATGCGTCCGGTGCTGAAGCGGAATCCGTCGGCGAAAATCAGCCAGCTGGGATAAAGGTTTTCTACCTCAATGCGGCCTGACATCTTCTCCAGCCAGGAGGTTGCCTCTTCAATCTTGGCGCCGTTCAAACGGAGTTGCAGCAACTCCTGAACTGGAATGGTGCCGCGCCGGTCGGGCATGGCCACGATGACGCGATGAATATCTTTTTGCCTGACGAGTTCCATGAGGTGCGCAGTAACAGCTTCCAGGGTGAGCGCACCCTCCACGTTGCCGGTCCAACCAGCAACTTCCACTCCCAGATCCGCGCGCGAACGTAGACCTTGTACCAGGCGCTGGGCGCGTTCGCCGGTGCCGAGAACATAGACACGCTCGCGCAGGTAAGGCTGCTGTGCGAGCCAGGCGTAGGCGGCACGCCATCCCGTAAGGGCAAGCGTCAGAATAACAAGTCCTACCAGATACGAGGAGTTCCCCATCATGAACCGGGGAAAGAGGAAACCGATGATGGCCAGGGCGAGAGCTACGATCCCCAGCATGAATAGCAGACGAAAGAATTGTTCTCCCTTATCCTTGCTGGGATCGTACAAATCGAACAGGTGTGAGAAGGCCAGAACGAACGCCGTAACCAATAAAATCTTAAGATACCCACCCTCGTAGTTCAGTACGAGATAACTATCCTGGCGATAGCGCAGGACCGTCCCCAGCAGGAACGAAGTCCAGACGACGAGGGCCTCGCCCGCCAGCAGAACCAGCGTGCGCACCGGATAATATACGTTGAGGAGCCGAATCACTTTTTACCTCTGCGACTCTCCGCGCTCTTTGGTTTGGGGCCGACCGTATGCGCCGTAGTAGTACTGGGTGTAAGGGGATGAGCCAGCAGCAATCCCATTGAGTACAACGCCAATGAGCGATTTTTCGCTGAATTCCTGCCGGGCTTTGCGGGCAATGTCAAAGGGAGTTGCATTGGAACGAACCACCATGAGCACGCCGTCGCAATAGTTCGCCATCAAACTGGCGTCAGAAACCGGAACTGCCGGAGGCGAATCGATGATGATCCAGTCGAATAACTGTTCCACGCGGTTCAAGAACGTCTTCATGCGGCCGTTCGCAACCAGTTCCGCCGGGTTCATCACTTCTCGCCCGGAGGGAATGAAGAACAGGTTTTCCATTGGACCGCGTTGCATCGCGCCGAATTCGTCGGTCTCGTTCATCAGGTACTCAGACAGCCCAGGCTTGGCGCTGGTGCCGAGAGCCAAGTGCAAACGAGCGCCGCGCAAGTCGGCGTCGATGAGTAGCGCGCGGCGCCCATGTTGCCGAACCAAAACTTGCGCCAGATTGGCGGCGACAAACGATTTGCCTTCTTTGGGCAGCGCGCTCGTAATCAGCACTTTTTTCAAGGGCTGCTTCTCGCGCAATTGGTAAAGCTTGGAGCGCAACGTACGAAATTCCTCCGAGCCATAGCCCTGCTCTTCCGAGTTGAAGAAAAGCATGGTCTTCTTGTCGGGATCCCAGTCGCTTGGCGCACAGCGCGCCAGCAGCGTGTCGAAGGTAAATGGACTGGAAAAAGCCGGCATCCCTGAACTGACTGGTAGCTGAAAGTCCGGCGCCGGGGATGACACAACTTCCTGTGAGGATGCGACATTTTGCGCCGACTCTGCACGCCCCCCCTGGCCGGCGGCTCTTTCCTGCTCCGCCCGCTTTAATGCTTCATGGATTCGGCTCATATTTTTCTCTCCTTGGGGAGGTCTTGTTCGGATTCGCGCAACCGGTCGGCAAGTGTGGCTAAGGTTCTGAGCGCTTCCACCAGATCAAATTTTTCGGAGTGATTGGATGGAGGTGCAACGGTCATGGCAGCGGAGGCGGTGCTGTCTCCAAGGTCAAAATCGCGGGCAACGGCATCAACAACCGTCGGGCTGACAATCTTCTGCTGGTCCACAAATGAACTGACCAGGCAGTGTTCGCAAAGAAGGTTTACGACACGAGGTATGCCATTGGAGTAACGGTGAATGGCAACGATAGCCTCGGGATCGAAAACTTGTTGTCCATTCGACCCTGCAATCCTGAGCCGCTGGGCAACGTAGGCCTTGGTCTCCTCAAGAGTCAGGGGATGGGTTTTCGCTCTCAGGGTGAGTCGCTGCCGCAGCTGCCGCAGGTGTGGCTGCTTCAGCTTGGTTTCAAGTTCCGGCTGACCCACCAGTACGATCTGCAGCAATTTCTCAGTGAAGGTCTCGAGATTCGTCATCATGCGAATCTCTTCCAACACATCGTCAGAGAGATTCTGTGCCTCGTCCACGATGAGTACGGCGGTTTCCCCGGCTCGATAGCGGTCCAGCAACCAGTTATAAAGACGCAAGAGAATCTGGCTCTTGGCCTTGGAGTCACATGGAATTCCGAAGTCCGCCATCATGTAATCAAGGAACTGCGTCGTGTTCATCTTGGAGTTGAAGACGAACGCCGTGGCTACTTGCTGCAGCCGCAACCACTCCAGCAATTTGTTGATCAGCGTGGTCTTGCCCGTTCCCACCTCACCCGTGAGCAATACGAATCCCTTGCGGCTTTGAATGCCGTAGGTCAGGCAAGCCAGCGCCTCCTCGGTGTGACGCGTCAAAAACAAGTAACGCGGGTCCGGGTTGACGTTGAACGGGTTCGCGCGTAGTCCGAAAAATTCCTTGTACATGGACCCTAGACCTCGACAGTTTCTTTCTTCTCGTCAGCGGGTGGTTTGGAACGGGATTGCAGGCGGCCATCGGTGCTGCGGTCTCCCGCATCGGCGCCGATCCAGGGCACAGAAACGAGCAACGGCAATTCGAGGACTGCGAGTACATCCTCTTCGGTGCGGATTGACTTGTCACGCATTTCCAGCCACAGCGCGAGGCCAAGTCCAATGGTCAATCCAGCGCCGAGACCACCGCCTGCGAAAAGCAAGCGATTCGGGAAGCTCGGCTTGTCAGGCAGACCTGCAGGGTTGGTCAAGCGCATTTGCTCACCCTG
>Ga0170475_120022333_pt1 | contig 10732 bp, 8 predicted proteins | sample Soicark_Litter_5_FD_111474 | JGI IMG/M metagenome (GOLD analysis project Ga0170475, IMG submission 111474) | Avena fatua rhizosphere microbial communities from Hopland, California, USA. Combined Assembly of 48 SPs | reverse complement strand
TGACCTGCGACTGGAAGCTCTGGGACACTAAAGGCGTGGTACGCGATGGAGTTCAACGGCGCCCCGGTCTCGGTGACCGCATGCTCGCCGTGCCCGCCGAAATCGATCCCGATCGGCAGCTCGTGGCGCTCGGCCGCCTCGAAGATCGGCCAGTACTTCGAGTGCCCCAGAGGCTCAGCGGTGTGGATCGTGTGGCATCTGCGTCAGGAATATCCAGGTCGAAGCGTCTTGGCTGGTTGCGGGCGTGTAGCTGGGGCGATGATCGGGCGGCACGGTCCGGGTTGACCGTGCCGCCAGCTACGACCGACCTCTCGCGAGGTCAGTCGTCCAGCAGACCCTCTTCAACCTCGCCGTCGCCCTGCGCGTTCTCGCGGGTCGAGATGCCGAACGCCTCGGAGAAGCGACGGTACGACTCCAGCGGATCGCCGAGCTTGCGGTGGCCGGTGGTGTGGGCCACCGCGCCGAGCAGCAGCCGACCGCGCGCCGCATGCGAGTTGCGCCCGAAGTCTTCGAGCTGGACCTGGCTGATCTCCTGGTTATGGGGATCGTTCCCCATCTTGCTGGCGCCCAGGGCCAGTGTCGAGACCAGCGGCTGCGGGTCGTAGCCGTTCTTCAGGTAGGTGTGGGTCAGGGCGATCGCCTCGTCCTTCTGGAGCTCGACGATGGCGGCGTCCAGTCGCTGGAGCAGCTGCTGGGGCGACCAGCTCTGAGCACCGCGTGGCGCCTTGATCGGCCGGGGCTCGTTGCCGGGGAACACCTTCTGGCCCTGCGAAGTCTCGTTGACGAACGAGCCGGCGATGAAGAGCAGCTTCGCCTTGTGCTTGTGATCGAAGCGGCCCATGAACCAACGCATCGTGTTGCAGTACTCGTAGGCGTGCTGCGGCATGTTGTAGGCGCCGGGCGCACCCGCCTCAATGATCGCCTCGGTGGCCGCGAGAAGGATCGCGTCCATGATCGTGAGCACGGACTTGCCAGCCTTGAGTAGCTCGCCGATGTGGCGGACGACCGTGACCTCGTTCGTCTCGCGGATGATCTCGACGGTCTTCTTGACCTCGGCCTGGCTCAGCGGCTTCTTGTTGGTGAGCCGCATCTCGACGTCCTGGCCCTGGAGGACGACCCGGCAGTAGGTGCAGGCCATCTCGTACATCGAGTACCAGTGCGGCCCGACGCCCAGGTCCAGCACGCCGGCGTACAGCGCGTCCTGGGCGTTCTCCCAGCCGATCGCCTCTGAGACCTCGACCGTCGCGCGGGCCCGGAACGCCTGGTGACCGGTCGAGTATGAGCTGCGGAAGACGGTCCGGTCCTGGACGTCGATCAGGCCGACGAACATCAGCTGGGCGAGGATCTGCTCGCGCTCGTTCGGATGGCTCGCCAGCATGCCGAGGAAGTACTGGTAGGCCGGCTCGACCTCACAGCGCATCACCAGCGTCAGCCAGTGGTCGAGCTTCTCGTCGAGCGTGGCGCCCTCGTCGACAATCGGCGCTCCGTTCACCCAATGTGCAACCGGCGCCACGGTCTGCCCATCCAGTGCCTGGACCGCCAGCCGGTTGTAGTGGCCCGGCGCCTTCCCGAGGAGCTGGTTCCACGGATCGAGGCCGGTCGGGATGTACCAGACCGCCTGGGCGATCGGCAGATAGGCCAGATTCTCGGGCACCAACTGCTTCAATCGGAGGCCGGCCCGCATCCCGAGCAGCGTGTGGTCGTTGTTCACGAACCGGAGCTCGCCGTTGTCGTTCCGCTGGTGGAACGGCACGTGGGTGTACGGCGCGTGGATCCGCACTACCTCGCGGACCAGCTCCGCAAGTGGCCGCCCCTGCTTGATCAGGTCGTAGAACTGCCGGCTCGACCCGACCTGGTCGCGTGCCAGGATCAGCTCTTCAAGGCGAACGTATGCGTCGTCGCGCTCACGCTGTAGCTCAGGCGCGGGGTAGGCTACTGCCACGAGTTCTCCTCCTCGCCGACTGTTATGGATCAGCGTCGGCGTATGGGCTCCCTGGTGATTGGCTGGACAATCGATGTGGCACCGTTTCGCGGCGCGAGGCGCCGGCCACGCTCCCACACGTCGCCCGGACGAGTCTGACGAGATGACCTCAAGTGGTCGGGGCGGGCGTCGGCACGTCGAGGCTGCGATACTGGCCACCGTGGAAGAGCAGCGGCTCGCTGCCGGGCTGCCATTCGAGGTGCTTGATCTCGCCGATGAACAGTGAGTGGTCGCCGGCCGGGTAGACCGCCCTGACCTCGCAGACCAGTGCCGCCGCGGCCCCCTCAAGGACCGGCAGGCCGTCCACCAGGCGGTGGGGCATGTCGTCGAACTGGTGCTGGAGGTCCCCATGCCGGCCGGCGAAGCGGTCTGACCACTGGCGGTGGTCCTGGGCCAGGACGTTCACGGCGAACTTGCCATCCTCTTGCACGAGCTGATGAGTCCGGTTTTTCAGGTCAATCGACACCAGGACCAGCGGCGGCTCCAGCGAGACCGAGGTGAACGAGTTGGCGGTCATGCCGCGCAGGCCGTCGCCATCGCGGACCGTGACGATCGTGACGCCCGTCGCGAACTGCCCGCAGGCCCGGCGAAGATCGAGCGGCGAGATGGCCGATTGCTCGGAAGCCAGCGGTGTCTGTGTCATAACGCTTATGCCTCCCAGGCAGTAGTGGTGATCAGATCGCCGGCCCGGCCAGTGCTGCGACGCGCGGCGGCTCGGCAGCGCCCGCCCCTGGGCGCAGGCGGATAGCAGAACCTGAGTACCCCAGCGCCGTCGAGATCTGTCGCGCGAGGCGCTGCGACGCCTCCAGGCACCGGTCACGAAACTCATCGGTGAAGCGGTCTCGCGGACAGGCGACCGACACCACCGCGACGATCTGACCGTCGTGCCGAAAGACCGGGTGGCGGACGCCCCAACCACCCGTGTTCTTCGCGTTGGTGACCCAGGCGTAGCCACGCTCGCGGATCTCGCGGAGCTGCGCCCTCAGCTCGTCAGGACCGCCGGCCTGTTCGTCGCTGACGTCTTCCGGGTGGCGGGTGATGTACCGTTCAACCTCGGCGTCGTCGTCGTACGCCAGGAAGACCCGGCCAGTGGCGGTGGCCGCGAGCGAGAGGCGCTCGCCGGCCCGCATGACGCGGCGGACCGGCTGGGCCGAATCCATGTGGGCGACGGTGACCCATGAGTCCCCGCTCCTGACGCCGAGGCCGCACGTTTCGTTCAGCTCGTCCCGGAGGCTGGCGAGATACGGGCGGGCGACTCTGATGACGTCCTGTTGACGGCTGAACGCATCCGCGAGCTCAAGAACGCCGACCCCGAGGGTGTAGCCCTGGTCATGGGTCTCGACCACGCCTTCCGATTCGAGCGTCCTGAGCAGACGATACGTGGTGGTCACGCTCAGGCCCGACGCGCTGGCGATGCTGGGGAGCGAGCACGGACCGGAGGCATCTCTGAGTACCCTCAGGACGAGGAAAGCGCGTTCAACAGCGCGGATGCCGTAGAGGTCCGATGTTTTCATACCGTGGAAGTCCACTTTCAGAACTGAATCAGTTTAGCGTGCCGTGCCATGTGATGCAAGCCCAGACCATAGCGTTTTACCTTTCTGCTATACTGTTTCACTCGCGAAGACATTCTATGAGCGTTCATCGGCGCTTGCTGGCGCAATTGCACAGAGATCGGGGCAATTGAGTCGCACTCATGCTCCGGAGCAGCGACTGCGGGTCGAGCGCTACTCGCGCATATCCATGGTGCATTCGGGTGTTGATCGCAACTCGCGTCCGTCGCTGCGCTCCGATTGAACCTCGTGAGTCGGACCCGGCGCCGGGTCCGACTCGCTGACGCTCGGGGTATGGACGACACGGTTGCTCATGCGTCTTTCCGGAGACGGCTCCCCTGCTGCTGCGCCGGGCGCGCCTCGCGAAGCAGGGCGAATGCCCCGCGCTTCAGTATGGTGAAGTCGTGACCAGTCGCCAGGGGCCGCGCGCAGTCGCTAGAAGCTGCGCTCCACGAAGAGCGGCGCCACCAGGTTATCGGCCGGGGCGAAGTCGTCGGTCAGCACCGGGGCCGGGGTCGAGCTCAGCCACTCGTCCATCGTCTCCTTCGGCATCACCTTGACGAGCGGCCCACCATTCATTCCCTGACCGTTCTTGATCGCGTTGATCCGGTCCATGTCGATTGGCGTAGCGCTTGCGGCGACCAGGTAGGTGTTCGGGAACGGGCTGTTCCAGCTCGGCGCGTCGTTCAGGATGTACACGTAGGGGAACACTTCCTGGACCGTCTTGGTGTACGCCGGGATGAACTGGCCGCCGCGCAGCTTGTCGATGACCAGCGCCAGGTACAGCCCATCGTCTTTCAGCATCCCTCGGATCTGCTGTGCGAACTCCCTGGTCGTCAGGTGGTATGGGACCTGGAGGTCGTTGAACGCGTCGCCGAAGACGAGGTCGAACTTCTCCTTGCCCTGGTAGCTCTCCACCACCTCGCGGGCATCGGCGTTGACGGTGATGATGTGGGTGTTCCGATCAACGCCCATCCGCTCAAAATTCGTCTGCGTCACGCCGGGATCGATCTCGGCGACCACGATCTTGGCGTCCGGCCGGAGCGCTTCCATCTGGCGCGGCAGCGTGTAGCCGCCGCCGCCAACGAAGAATGCGCTGTACTGTGGGTACTTCTGCGCGACGTACTCGATCATGTCGGCGTAGACCCTGATGTAGCCGTACTTGAGGTACGTCGGGTCAGTGAGCGAGTTGTAGCTGTGGATCAGGTGGTCGAGCACCAGCGACGTGATCTGGTGCGTATCGCCCGGGTCGGGATCGAGCACCTTGATACAGAAGTAGTTGGTCTCTTTGTAGCAGGGGCTCTCCAGTGCATCGGGGCGGGTCTCGGCGAAGGCGTGCTTCGGGTTGATCCAGAAGACCGTCAAGAAGACGCTCACCACTGCCAGCACGCCGAGGATCATCCCGGTCGGACCCCAGAGGCGCTGACGAGCAGGCGCGTCGAACTCGCCGACCGCCTGTCGGGATTGCAGCACGGAGTAGATGAAGACGGCCAGGAGGGTTCCGATTCCAAGGCCGAACAAGATCCGAGCCAGGAGGCCGTCGCTGAGTCGGCTATAGCCAAGGATGCCGACGGCCACCAGCAACACGCCGAGCCCGATCGGCGTGAGCACGATCTGCGACGCGGTCTTTAGATGTTCGCCCGGCTGCTCCGGGGCGTCCGACGACGGCCTGCCGCCGAGATAGTCGCGCGCGGAGGACGCCAGCTCGCCAAAGATGAACGCCATCGCGATCAAGATCACGGCCACACCGACGATGATCGCCCGGGTGCCGAACGTCGAGATCAGGTAGAACCCGGTCAGGAACGTCCCGACGATGCTGCCGACCGTGGAGAAGGCGTAGATCTTGCCGGCGATCGAGCCGGTCTGGCGCAGGTCGGTCAGGGCTAGCTTGATGACGATCGGCGAGACCATGCCGAGGATCAGCGTGGGCGGCAGGAAGAGGAGTGCCGTTACCACCACGATCCGGGTAATCAGCCAGAAGTCCCGGGCGCCGATCGGGCTCTCCTTGGGGATCAGGGTCGTGAGGTCCATCGCGGCGAGCGGGAGGATGATCAGGCTGAACAGACCGCCGCCCAGCAGGATCAAGCCGAGCGTCCTTCTCGAACCCGCCTTGTCCGCCAGAACGCCGCCCAGGAAGTTCCCGGCCGAGATGCCGGCGAGGCAGACGCCGATGATGCTGGTCCAGGTGTAGAGCGACACGCCGATGAACGGAGCCAGGATCCGCCCGGCGACCAGCTCCAACACCATCGTGCAGCAGCTCGCCATGAACACGATCAGCAACGAGACCCAGAGCCCACCCATTGACGTCCCCATCCTCTCGCTGGCCCGGGCCGGCAACCTGCCGATTCCACCTGGGCCGGGGTCCACCTTCAAGAGGCGCTATTGTATCATCCGCCCGGGAAGTCATCAGAAGATTACCGATTCGAGTAGCGGGTGACGGTGTACCCTTGCGACGCAGCGCACCAGTCGGCCTCCTCGTCAGCACGGCGGCATTGGTGGTCATCGTTAACCTGATCGTAGCCCAGATCATCATCATGGCGTTCTACCCTGACGCCGGCACCCGCCTCGGATTGACGGGATTCGTCGCGGTGATCGTCATCGCCGCGGGCTGTGCGCTCTACACCGTACGTGGGTGGCGCGCTTACCTGCACAGCGCAGAAGACGAATAGTCGCCACGAACGACGCCACCACTGGCGAATCCGTAACCCAACAGTCAGAAGCCAGCACCCAGAACTCACGCAAAGGAGGTCGACGGTGAGGAACTACGCAATCGCGGCGATCCCCGGCGACGGCATAGGCCAGGATGTGATCGAGGCCGGTTTGAAAGTGCTGCGCGCCGCCGAGGAGGTCCACGGCGACGTCAAGATCGAGGTCGAGTCGTTCCCCTGGAGCTGCACCTACTACCTGGAGCACGGGCGGATGATGCCCGAGGACGGCCTCAAGATCCTGGAGCCGTTCGACGCGATCTACCTCGGGGCGTGCGGCTTCCCGAAGCTGGTCCCAGACCACATCTCGCTGTGGGGCCTGCTCCTGCCGCTACGCAAGGGGTTCGACCTGTACGTCAACCACCGCCCGATCAAGCTGCTGCCGGGCCTGGACGGCATCCTGCGCGACAAGGGCGCCGCCGACATCAACTTCGAGGTGATCCGCGAGAACACCGAGGGTGCGTACGCCGGCGTCGGCGGGCGGGTCCATCAAGGCTCGGACAACGAGGTCGCCATCCAGACGATCGTCTTCACCCGGACGGCCGTCGAGCGGATCATGCGCTACGCGTTCGACCTGGCTCAGCGCCAGGGCCGCAAGAAGGTCACCAGCGTCACCAAGTCGAACTCGATGCAGCACAGCAACGTCTTCTGGGACGAGGTCTTCGAGATCGTCGCCGCCGACTATCCGGACATCGTTGCCGACCAGTGCCACGTCGACGCGATGGCGGCGCGGATGGTCCGCAACCCGGAGACCCTGGACGTCCTGGTTGCCTCCAACTTGTTCGGCGACATTCTGTCCGACCTGGCCGGGGCGCTCCAGGGCAGTCTGGGGCTGGCGCCGAGCGCCAACGTCAACCCGGATCGCAAGGTGCCGGGCTTCTTCGAGCCGGTGCATGGCTCGGCGCCGGACATTGCCGGCAAGGGGATCGCCAACCCGATCGCCGCCGTCTGGGCGGCTGCGATGATGCTCGACACCCTGGGCGAGACGGAGATGGCGGCGCGGATCGTAGCCGCGATCGGGCAGGTTACGGGTGAGGGGCGGGTGCTGACGCCAGACCTGGGCGGCAGCGCGACGACCTGGGACGTGACCGACGAGATCTGCGCAAAGCTGAAGGCCGGCTGACCCGACCGGCGTGGGGCCAGCCGCCGCCTACTTGCGGCGGCGGCTCCGTCGCGCCGACCGGGCGGTGGAGATCGGCGTCGGGCCTGGGGCCTCCTCGCTGGCGACGCTCGCGGTGACGTCCGGCATCAGCCCATCGCTGCTGGCCTCGGGTGTCGGCACCTCGATCTGCTCGTCCCAGTCAACTTCCGGGAAGAGTCGCTCGACGCCGCGCGCGAAGCGATCCGGGTCGCCGAACTTCAACTGGTAGACCGGGTTCTCCTCCAGCGGATCGTCTGGGAACTCTAGCTCAACCCAGCCCTCATCCACTCCCTGCGCGACGAGGCGCGTAACCAGGTGGCGGAAGACGTCGTAGTTGGCGTGGGCCGGCGCGATCCCGTTGTAGAGCGTCTCGCCCTGGCCGTTCGCCGTCCACAGCTTTTCGAGCAGATAGTACGGGTTCGGCTGATGCAGGTCGGCGCGCCAGCGACGTGGGTAGAACCACTGATCGAGCAGGTCGCCGAGTTGAGCGATCCGTCCAACGCTCTCGCCGCAGTGTGGGCAAGCGAAGACTGTCCCCCACTCCGTATTCTCAAAACTTCGACGGCAGCTTGGACAGGTGAATTCGATTGGGGTGCGAGCCACGGATCCCTCCCTCGTCGCTGAGCCAGAGCGTTATACACGTGATCTCGAAGGCCAGCAAAGTTTGTACTGACACGGCCCGGTGCCTACCAAACATTCTCTGGGTATACGTCGACGGTGCAGGGTCCGGCTCGCTGACCCTCGTGGTACGGATCTACCATGATGCTGCTGACGACAAACACGATGCTACCGACTGCGTGTTAGCCGGTGCCGTTGCTCGACGCGTCGTCGGTTGCGGCGGGGGGGCGCCCTCTGGGCGTGACGCTGAACCGCTGCTTGAGCAGATCGTTCACGGACTGGTAGCGCCGCCAGGCGTCAGCCTGGAACGAGCGCAGCACCTCCGGCGACGGCCGGTCGCCCTGTTCGTAGAAGTAGCGCGCCGCCTGCCCGACGACGTACGTCCCGACGTAGGCGATGGCCGCCCTCGGCAAGGCCGAGAGCGGCGCGGGCGCCAGGCCGACGGCCGCCCTGGCAGCGCTCCGCCAGATGAACGCGCTGCCGATCACGGGCAAGATCTCCTTGAGGATAGCGATGCGATCGTCGACGTTGCGGCCGTGGATGCCCGCCAATTTGAACACCAGCATCGCCTGATTCTTGGTGATCACCAGGATGTCAGCCATTCCGCCCATGAACATGCCGAGCACCGGGATCAGCGACGGCAGACTCGACATCAACGCAAACTGTGCGTTGACCCAGGCGGCCTCGCGAATCAGCTCTTCGGACACCGGGCGGCGCAGGGCCGGGAACTGATGCGCGAGCGCGAGCCGTATCTGAGGCACCGTCTTCAGCATCGGCGACGCGAGCCTCGCGCGGGTGGCCTCGACGTTGCGCGGGTCGACGACCGCCGTGAGCTCGGGTGGGTGACCAGGGAATTGGGATCGGATTGCCGTCACGGCCTGCTGGGGCGTCGGCAGCTCGTCGGCGTGGGTGGCCACCACGAAGAACGGGCCGCCACGTGCTCCGAGCTGTCCGGCCAGCTGCCGCTCGGCTGACCAGTCGGGCTCGGCGGCGTCGAGCAGCACGAACGCGAGATCGAGCCGACCACCGGCAGCGACGGCCGCCGTATCGGTCTCGTTGATCGAGATGCCACGCCCGGCCACATCCGTCTCGTCGCGGCCGAGCAGCGCTCGGGCGAGCGTGTGCCGACCGCTGCCTGGCCGTCCGAAGAACCCGATCGTGACCGACTGTTCGAGGTCTGCCCGAATCTCGCCCGGGTTGATCTCGCGGATGGCATCCCAGAAGTAGCGCCCAAGACCAAGAAAGCGAGTGGCTCGTTGTAGCATCGTGCCCGGAGTGTACCACTCACTCGAAGTGTCACCGGGCATACGCCTCAGGTGGGCGCCCGCCGGTTACAATGTGACGGTCGCGGTGGGCGACCCACTGGTGAAGATCCCCTGGGCGGGAGGCGATCGTTCCATGACGTGCCCGTCGTGTGGCGCCATCAATTCTGCCGATTTCTCGTTCTGCCTGCAGTGCGGGCATCCGCTCGCGCAGTCGGGCCAGACCGAAATGATGAACGAGACGCGCGCCGACATGGCGCCGATCGAGGCCGGCACGATGGCAATGGAGCCGTTGCCGGCGACGATGGGGGCACATGACGCGTCGGCGGGTGGCACGCGGCTGCGCGTCGATTCGGGCTCCGTCGACGACCAGTTCATCGGGCTCGATCGTCCACTCACCGTCATCGGCCGCCGCCAGGGTAGCGATATCGTCATCCACGACACCAACGTGTCGCGCATGCACGCCCAGATCAAACGTGACGGCAGTCGGCTGGTCATCGAGGACACCAACAGCTCGAATGGCACCATCGTCAACGACGAGAAAATCGAGCGGCCACAGGAGCTTCGTCCCGGTGACGTCATCAGGATCGGCGACGCCGTCTTCGTCCTCGAAGTGGAAGAGGCTGAGATCAGCTCGCCGGAGGGCTCGACTATGGCGATCGACCTCGAATCGCCGATGACGAGCCTCGGGGCGGCGCCAGAGCTGATGCCGCCCGGTATGGTGTCGCGCCAGCCCAGTCCGCTGACGCCGCCGCCGGCCATTATGGACTCGGGCCACACCGCCCTGTCGGACAGCCTGGTGTTCGAGGACGACCTGTCGCCGCCACCCCAGCGGCCGTCGACGCCCCCACTGGTCTCGCCGCCGCCGTCACGGAGTACACCACCACCGATGCCTGCCACCTCACCATCGACGCCCATGCCATCCACCGCGAGCCGAAGCTCATCGACCCCGAGCAGAGGCGCGTCGACGCCGTCCGGCGGATCCACGATGGCGGCTCTGGATTCGCTGCGCCGTGAGCTGAGCGAGGTCGGTGAGGAGCTGGGCGCCTTTTCGGGCACCCTCGGCGGCCTGGCCGATCGCGTGGAGCGCCTCGAGCGTGCCCTTGATGCCGCAACCGGCGACCTGGACTCCGTCGCCGCGGCGATCAGCGGCCCGGACGCCGCCGTTTTGATGGAGCTTCAGGGGATCCTCAACGACATCGAGCGCGCTGCTGACGGCCCGACATTGGACGAGGCGGTCAAAGTTCTGGAGCAGCTCACCTCGCAGCCGCGCGACATCGAGCTGCTGCTGAGGCTGTCCCAGCAGGCTGGCGCCATCGAGAGCGCCCTGCAGATCCACGGTCGTCTGGTTGCGGCGGCCCCGCGGCTCCGAACGTCGTTGGCCCGGCTGACGGGCTGACTGCAGCTCTCTCAAGGTGCATCGTGGCCGTCAACGCCGTTAGTGCTGGAAATGGCGGCGCGCTGCTGGCGAGCCC
>Ga0170475_108001119_pt1 | contig 10734 bp, 10 predicted proteins | sample Soicark_Litter_5_FD_111474 | JGI IMG/M metagenome (GOLD analysis project Ga0170475, IMG submission 111474) | Avena fatua rhizosphere microbial communities from Hopland, California, USA. Combined Assembly of 48 SPs | reverse complement strand
GCGGCTTGCCACCGGCCTCGCGGATGACGGGGGCCAGACGCTGAGTGCATTTGACGTCGTAGATGATCGTCGCGCCCTTGTTGCGCTGGAGCACATCGACGGCAAACAGCATCAGTTGGCGGTCCGGGTAAATGATGTTCCCCTCCTTCGTGACCACGCCCAGGCGGTCGCCGTCGCCGTCGAAGGCGAGGCCGATCTCCGCATCGGTTTCCCGGACGGTGCGGATCAGGTCGGCCAGGTTCTCGGGCTTGCTGGGGTCCGGGTGGTGGTTGGGGAAGTCGCCATCCACCTCGGAATACAGCTCCGTCACCTCGCAGCCGAGGGCACGCAGGATGCCCGGGGCCGAGGCGCCCGGAATGCCGTTGCCGGAATCGACCACGATTTTCATGGGGCGAGCCAGGCGGCAGTCCGTCGTGATGCGGTGGCTGTACTCCGACAAGACGTCCATCGTGGCGGACCGGCCCGTGCCCTGGAGGTAATCCTCCTGCTCGATGCGGCGGCGCAAGGCCTGGATTTCATCGCCGTAGATGGCGCGGCCGGCCAGCACCATCTTGAACCCGTTGTAGTCCTTGGGGTTGTGGCTGCCGGTCACCTGGATGCCGCTGTTGCAGCCATGCTCGCCGCGGGTAGCGGCCACGTAGTACAGCATCGGCGTTGTCACGGCGCCGAGGTCGACCACGTCAAGGCCGGTGGAGGTCAGCCCGCGAACGAGGGCTGCCACGAGCGACGGGCCCGACAGCCGGCCATCCCGTCCCACCGCGACCGCCTTCTCGCCCGCCTCGATGGCGGCGCTGCCGAACGCGCGGCCGAGGTGCTCGGCAAACGCTTCGTCGATCGTCTTGCCCACGATGCCGCGGATGTCGTAGGCCTTGAAGTTGGACGCGGTGACTTGCATGCTGGAATGTTCTCCGTGAAGTTTGCGAGGATTGTAGGGACGCGGGGCGCCGTTTTTCAGGTGTCAGGACGTGTCCGGAAGCGGCGAGTCGGATGCAATCGCCGTGCCGATAATGGTCGCATGCACCTCGACGACCATGCCGCCTACGAAGTGATCAAGGCCCGCGATGCGCGCTTCGACGGGCGCTTGTTCGTGGGTGTCACGTCGACCGGCATCTATTGCCGCCCGGTTTGCAGAGTCCGCACGCCGAGGCGGGAAAACTGCCGGTTTTTCGGCACGCCAGCCCAGGCGGAAGCCCAGGCGTTCCGGCCGTGCATGAAATGCCGGCCCGAGATCGCCCCGGGGCCGGGCCTCGTGTGGTCCACGATGGATGCCTCGCGCACACTCGCCGTGCAGGCCGCTCACTGGCTGGATGGCCATGCCGGCGAAGGCGGTGCATCGTCCATCGCCGCCTTGGCCCATCGCCTTGGCGTGAGCGATCGCCACCTGCGACGCATCTTCCACGCCGAACACGGCGTCACGCCGCTGCAGTACCTGCAAACCCGCCGGCTGTTGCTGGCCAAACAGTTGCTGACCGACACACGCCTCGCGGTGACCGACGTGGCCCACGCGAGCGGGTTCCTCAGCCTGCGCCGTTTCAACGCGGCCTTCGCGGAAAGCTACCGCATGAGCCCGAGCGCATTGCGGCGCGATCGCGACCGTGGGACTCCGGCGAACGACGGGGTGGTGGTGCACCTCGCGCTGCGCCACCCGTACGACCACGATACCCTGTTGCGCTTCGTTGCAACGCGGGCGGTACCCGGCGTGGAATGCGTGAACGGCCAGAGCGTGCGTCGCAGCGTGCGGGCAGGCGTGCTCGGCGACAGCGCCGGCTGGCTCGATGCCGAATTCCTGCCTGGGCGCGCCCTCGTTCGCCTGCGATTCGCCGTTGCGCTTGCGCCGGCCAGCGGCCGGGTGGTCGCCGCGGTGCGGCGCTGGCTCGACCTCGACGCCGACCCGACCACCATCGATGGGGCTCTGGCAGACCTGCCGGGCGGACCGGGGCTGCGGCTGCCCGGCAGCGTCGATGCGTTCGAGATGGGCGTGCGGGCCGTGCTGGGCCAACAGGTCACCGTGGCGGCGGCCCGTACGCTGGCGCGACGGCTCGTCGACCGGTTCGGTGAGCCGGCGGAGAGCCCCTGGCCCGAGATCGACCGCTGGTTCCCGGGGCCCGACACATTGGCCGCCGTGCCGCCAGACCGCATTGCCGAACTCGGGATCCTCGGCACCCGTGCACAGGCGATCCGGGCGCTGGCGGCCGCCTGGCCGGCGTTGTCTGCGCGCATGCGCGATGATCCCGCGCCCGAACGACTGATCGAGGCCTTGTGCGCGTTGCCCGGCATCGGCCCCTGGACCGCACATTACATCGCGATGCGCGCCACCAGCTGGCCCGACGCCTTCCCGCCGAAGGACATCGCCGTGCTCAACGCGATGAAGATCCTGTACGGCACCACCTCGTCGCGCGAGGCCGAGCGCCTCGCCGAACGCTGGCAGCCATGGCGCGCGTATGCCGTGCTGCGCCTGTGGAACAGCCTGAACCCGTCTCCGTGAACGACACAGCACGGTACGGCACGAGCCGTTCAGCCCCTGCAGCTCGGGCTTGACGGTCCTATCACCTCAACACACAGGCTGCGCTGAACAACGGCCGCTCTATCAGCCGGCCGTTGAATCAGGCGAAGCCGCGATCAGAAGTTATGGCGCAAGCCCACCGCCAGCGATGAGAAGTCGCCGCCGTACGGCGCGCTCGTGTCTTGCGCGAGCTTCGTGTAGAAAGCGTAGACGCGGGTACGCTTGCTGAGGTTGTAGCCATAGGCTGCAGTCCATTGGGTGGCTGCGCTGTCGGCCAGCTTGTCATAGTCGCCCGAGCGACCGACGTTCAGATGGAATTCCGAGGGGCCCATTGCATACATCCCCGACAAGCGGAACGTGTTGCGTTTGCCCAAGCCGGTCCCGAAACCGTCCTCATCGCGCTGGTAGTAGCCACCGAACGTGAAATCGCCAAGCGTGTACAGAGCGCGCAGGGCGAACTGGTTCGCATCGCCCAGCTTCTGGTAGCCGGCGCCCAAGGCCAGCGACTTGAGCGCGTAGTTCGCGGCCACGTCGTAGCCCTTGTGGGTGGAGCCGTCCTGGGCTTCGCTGACGGCCACTTCGCCGGTGAAACCGGAGAAGGTTGGCGCCCGATAGGCCACCTTGTTGGTATTGTTCGGCAGGTACGCGTACAGGCGATCGGCCGAGCTGCCGGTGTCATGGTTGTGCAAGCTCACAAAGTCGGCAGTGGCGTAGTAAGCCTCGCTCGTGAAGTTGCCGAGACGGAGAGTCCCGAGGTTGCTACCAAGAAACACTTCACTGCCGCGCTGCCAGAAATTGCCGGACTGGGTCCCTGTGGTGGGATCGAAGCCGTGCTCAAGGGCAAAGCCTGCCTTCAAGCCCCCGCCGAGATCCTCGACGCCGCGAAACCCCAGACGCGAAGAGTTGTTCTCCAAGCTTTTGGTGCGGCTGGTGTCCCCCACCTTCTGGGCTTCGGCCGAAACGTTCAGGCGGCCCCAAACGGTCACAGTGCTTTGGGCGAATGCCGTGCCGGTCGTGGCAAGGGCGAGGGTGCTCAACAGGAAAACGTGTTTCTTCATATTGATCTGCATTGAAATATTGAAAGGGGTAGAAATGCGCATGGCTCAGGACAGCCAGTACGCGCCAATCCAAGGCAAACGATTATCAATAACGGATGCCGCACACCAAATTGGTGCGAACCCTGGTTCAGGGGGTGGCTGGCGCGCGTTCGCAACGTTCACGTCGGTGACTTGCGGACACGACGAAGTCGGTCAGCGCAGACAGGCAGCCTGGAAAGGGTCGCGAGGATTGGACTCACGACGACCCCGCGCTGTCCCCAGCGCCAGAATCCAGCACGCGCTGCGCCAGGAGGATGGCGCCCGTGTTCGGCCCTATTCCGAAGAAAGGGACCTCGGCGGGTTCACCTTGGGCGCCCACGCGTATGCGCGCTGCGTGGCGGGACGCGCGCGAATCGCTTGGATCCAGCGCGCCACATTTGGGTAGTCGGTCAACCGCTGCTGTTGCCGCTCATGCCCGAGCGTCCACGGGTAGATCGCGACGTCTGCAATGGAGTAGCCGTTGCCTGCGACGAATTCGCGACCGTCGAGCCGGCGATCCAGGACAGCGTACAAGCGCGACGTCTCGCGCACGTAGCGCTCCATTGCATACGGTATGCGTTCTGGGGCGACATGGTTGAAATGGTTGTTCTGCCCGAAAATCGGGCCCACGCCGGCCATCTGCCAGAAGAGCCATTGCAACACGTCGGCGCGTTCCCGCAGTGCATGCGGCAGGAGTTGGCCCGTCTTCTCCGCCAGGTAGACCAGAATCGCGCCGGACTCGAACAGCGGAACGGGTGCACCGCCTCCTGCGGGCGCTTGGTCCACGATCGCCGGAACGCGGTTGTTGGGGGCGACCTCGAGGAACTCGGCAGCGAACTGCTCCCCTTTGCCGATGTTCACCGGCAGCAGGCGGTACGACAGGCCCGTCTCCTCGAGAAACAAGGTGATCTTGTGCGCGTTCGGAGTGGTCCAGTAGTAGAGGTCAATCATGGCAGCACGGAGGGTCGCAACAGTCGGTAACAGGTTGCCAGGGAAACCGTCGGCATTGCCATGAAGGGGTCAATGTGCCAGGCCGAATGTGGCCGGCGGTTCCGGGTGTGGTCGATGGCGGAACGACTTACCGGCCCTCATGCGACGCCGCGGTGCAGCATGCGAGACAGCGCAGCCAACGGCGCATCATCGGCCGCTGGCCGTGACATCTTCCTCGCCGACTGGAGCCACCGGGAAAGCATGCAGGCCTACACTGTTCCCATGCTCGCAAGCCCTGCCCTCGGCCTCTCCGGCATGAATGCCGCGCAGGTCGCCATGCGGACGGCCGGGCACAACATGGCGAACCTTGGCACCGAAGGTTTCCACCGTCAACAGGTGGTACAGGCCGAAGCCCCCTCCGGCGGCGTATCGACCACACTCACCCGTGCCGAAAAACCCGGTGCTGCGATGGAGACGGACGTGGTGAGCCTGCTCCAGGCCAAGCACGCTTTCCTCGCTAACCTGGCGGTGTTTCGCACCAGCGACAGGCTCATGGGATCGCTGCTCGACACAGTGGGCTGAGCACGCGAACACCAAGCAGCTTGCCGTGCCGCCTGTGGGCCATTCACGGTTCATGGCTCGAAAAAGTACAGAAACTTGGGATCGCCTGGGCATTGCGAGAGCCCTTAAACTTCGCCGGCGATGACCGCGGGTGCAGGCCCTCGCCATCGCCGTCGCCATGGCAGCGGCCCGTCCCTGCTGCGCCTGCCTCCCACCTCCTCCGTAGACTCCTTTATGACTCAAGAAAATCCGACATCCCGGTTCGTGGCACAGGGATGGGTACTGATGTTTCTGCTGTTTGTCTGCATCTTCGTCTGTGAGTTCCTGCTGGCCGCAATCAACGGCCAGCTTGCGTTTTATTCAGGCCAAGAAGGGAAGTTGGCCTTGAAGGTGACGGTGGTGGTGATGCTGTTGCATGCTTTCGTGCCGATGCTCGTGTATGCGTTCGATGCGCGCTGGTTCCGCTGGGCGATTGCACTGTTGACCATGTGTTTCGGCCTCGGGATGATGTTGCACGAAATCGCCCATGTGTTCGTGATCAAGAACCGGGAGTTCGGCTGGTTCGACCTGCTCGATTTCGCTCATCATGGTCTGGCAGTGTGGGTCGCCTTGCTGGCTGTGCAATGGGCCAGGGAAGGCCGGCCCGCAGCGGAGCGAGCCGGTGCGTTGAAGGGTGCCTGGGCCGGATCGAGTTGAGTCGGGCGGCGCATCTCAGGAATGGCTGAATGACCTGACGTCGGCCGATGCCAATAGGCACAGACGGGGGATCGACCCGCGTCGAACACAGCACTACCTGGCATCCGCCCTGGGCTTTGGATGCGCCAGGTGCTCGAGCATGTCCCGCGTGATGTCTGCGAGATTGAATCGCGGCGCCCAGCCCCAATCGCGCCTCGCCTTGGTGTCGTCGATGGAATTGGGCCAGCCGCTCGCAATGGCCTGCCGGAAGTCGGGTGCGCAAGCGATCCGGAAATCCGGGCAATGCTTGCGAATCTCCGCGGCCACCTCTGCCGGCGTGAAGGTGACGCCAGCCAGGTTGTAGCTGCCCCGCTCGGACAGCCGATCGGCCGGTGCCTCCATCAGTTCGATGGTTCCTCGCACGGCATCGTCCATGTACATCATCGGCAAGGCTTCGTCCGCTTCAAGGAAGCACGCGTAGGGCTCCCCTCTGATGGCCGAATGAAAGATGTCGATGGCGTAATCGGTGGTGCCGCCGCCTGGAAGCGTCTTGTGCGAAATCAGGCCGGGATAGCGGATGCTGCGCACATCCACGCCGTGATTCGCGAAATACCAGCGGCACCAGCCTTCACCCGCAAGCTTGGAGATGCCATAGACCGTCGTCGGCTCCATGACGGTGCTTTGCGGCGTGGCGTCCGCAGGCGTCGTCGGCCCGAAGGCCGCAATGGAGCTCGGCCAGAACACCTTGTCGAGCCCGTTCTGCCGGGCCGCCTCCAGCACGTTCAGCAAGCCTGTCATGTTGAGGTTCCAGGCCCAGGCAGGGGCCTTCTCGCCGGTCGCCGACAGTGCTGCCGCCAGATGGTAAATCTGCGTGATCGCATGGCGCTTCACCGTGGCCTTGAGCGCCCCCGCATCGGTCACGTCGAGCATCTCGTGCACGAGATGGCGATGGCGGCCTGTGGGCACTTGGTCGCTCGTGATGACTTGTTCGTTGCCGTACCGCCCGGCCAGCGCCAGCGCCAACTCGGTGCCGAGTTGGCCGTTGGCACCGGTGATCAAGATGCGAGGGCTGCTCATTTCGTCACCCCCAGCTCCTTGCCCGCCTGGGCGAACGCCGCCAAGGCCCGGTCGAGTTGCTCGATCGTGTGCTGGGCACTGATCTGCACACGGATGCGCGCCTGCCCCTTGGGCACCACCGGATAGAAAAAGCCCACCACATAGACACCCAGCTCCAGCAGGCGTTGCGAGAGCTGCTGGGCCATGTCCGAGTCATGGACCATGACCGGGATGATCGGGTGCTGGCCCGGCTTCACATCGAAACCCCGGGCCTCCAGGCCGGAGCGGAAGTGACGTGCATTGGTTTCAAGGCGATCGCGCAAACTCGTGTCCGCCTCAAGAATGTCGAGCACCTTGATGCTCGCCCCCACGATGGCAGGTGCCACCGTGTTGGAGAAAAGGTATGGGCGCGACCGCTGGCGCAGCAACGCAACCACCTCTGCGCGTGCGCTCGTGAAGCCGCCGGAGGCGCCGCCGAGGGCCTTGCCCAAGGTGCCGGTGATGATGTCGATCTTGCCGAAAACGCCGCGGTATTCGTGCGTGCCGCGGCCGCGGGCACCCAGGAACCCGGTCGCATGGCATTCGTCAATGCCCAGCAACGCGCCGTACGCGTCGCAAAGGGTGCGAATCTCGTCGAGCCGGGCAATGGTGCCGTCCATCGAGAACACGCCATCGGTGAAGACGAGCTTGAAGCGTGCGCCTTCGGCATCCGCGTTCTGCAGCTGTTGCCGCAAGTCAGCGAGGTCGTTGTGCTTGTAGCGGTAGCGCCTGGCCTTGCACAACCGGATGCCATCGATGATGGACGCATGGTTGAGCTCGTCGCTGATGACGGCGTCGTCGGCGCTCAGCAGCGTCTCGAACAGCCCGCCATTGGCGTCGAAGGCCGAGCCGTACAGGATCGTGTCTTCAGTGCCCAGAAAGCCGGACAGCCGGCGCTCCAGGGTCTTGTGCAGGTCTTGCGTGCCGCAGATGAAGCGCACGGAACTCAGGCCGAAGCCCCGCTGAGACAGTGCCTCTTGGGCGGCCTCCACCACGCTCGGGTGCGACGACAGACCCAGGTAGTTGTTGGCACAGAGGTTGATCACACCCTGGCCGTCCCGGGTGTCGATCTGGCTGCCCTGCGGCGTGACGATGATGCGCTCGGTCTTGAACAGGCCGGCGTCCTTGATGGACTGGATCTCGTCTCGCAGGGCGGCGTAGAAGTCTCCGGTTGTTGGCATGGCGGTTCTCCTGTAAGGTTCACCTGATCGATAAATAGAACAACTTCTATATATCGAACTATTTATTTCAATATAACGAACCGACGAACATGACGCAACCCCTAGGCGGGAACCCCGGCTCCGATGGCCCACCCGCGGTTGGAGCCACACTGCAAGCCCTGCGCTTGTCTCGAAAGCTCTCGCTCGAAGATCTGTCCCGGCTTGCCGGCGTCTCCAAGTCCATGCTGTCCCAGGTTGAGCGCAACCAAGCCAATCCCACCGTGGCCGTGTTGTGGCGCCTGGCAAACGCGCTGGGGGTCGACCTCGCGGATTTCCTGACGGTGGCATCGGAGAAGACAACGATGCCCACCATCATGCTCGTCGCTGACCACGCCACACCGGTAATGCGAAGCCCTGATGGGAAGTGCGAACTGAAGATTCTGGCGCCGATCGAATTGGCGGGCCGCATGGAGTGGTACCACCTCACGCTCCATCCGGGTGGGGTCTTGCCCTCGGAGCCACATGAGCGCGGCGCCAAAGAGCACCTCTCGGTGCATGCAGGGCAAGTCCTGGTTCAATGCGCCGAGGCGGAGAAGAAGGTCAAGCCCGGCGAGACGGCTCGCTACCCGGCGGACCTTCCGCATGTGCTGTCGAATCCGGGCAAGAGCGTTGCCACGGCTTTGCTCGTGGTGGAGTACGCGTAGCAGCCAGATTCCATTGCCTGTGCCGACTTGCCATGCATAAGGCTCGGCATAGGGGCTTCACCCACTGAATCGGCAGCCCTCGGGCCTTGGCCAACACCGTGAAATCGTCCATCGCTCTCCCGTAACGCAGCAGGGCGGTGTCCGTCGGCAGAACAAAAACGATCCTTCGGCAAAGCATGGGCTTGGGTCAACCTGAGGCGACTGATTGCGAAAGCGAGAGAAACCAACCCTTGATTGCCTCACCGCAGGATGGACAAAGCTCGAGCGTCATATGGTTTTCTAAATCCCCTCCGCCTCCGGCGGCGTGTAAGGCGGCCGGTGAGTGGCCTGGTGCCGGCGTTCCCGCGACGACAGCCTCGTTCCCCCTGCGCCGCACAGCGAGATGGCCACGATGCCGATCAGCGCCCAGACGTCGGGCACGTGGTCGAACACGAGCCAGCCGGCCAGCGTGGCGAACACGACTTGGAGGTACAGGTACGGCGTGAGGGTGGCCACCGGCGCCCGGGCGTAAGCGAAAATCAGCAGCAGGTGCCCCAGGCTGCCGAACACGCCCATCCACAGCAGTGCCCACCACAGTGAGCCCGTGAGCGGCGCCCAATGGAGCGGCAGCACCGCCGAACAGGCGACGGCGCCGACGAGCCCGGTGTAGAAGTGCGTGGTCCCGGCGTCTTCCATGCGGGCCAGGCGCCCCGTCAGCGCCTGGAACGCGCCGAGCACGCCGACGAGCAACAGTGGAATCAGGCCCGACCACTCGAACATCTCGCGGCCGGGCCGGATGACGATCATCGCGCCGCAAAACCCGCCGAAGACGAGCACCCAGCGCAGGGGCGACACCCGTTCGCCGAGCGACGTGGCCGCAAGCACGGTGACGACGAGCGGCGTCAGCATGATGATGGCGGTGAATTCACCCACGGGGGTGAACTTCAATGCAAGGAACGACAGCATGCTCGATGCCAGCAGCAAGACGCCGCGCAGCAGTTGCAGCCAAGGATGCCGCGTGCGCAGCAGCGACATGCCTCGCCGGGGCAACAGCACAACCGCGGTGGCAACGGCCTGGAACGCGTAGCGAAACCACACGGCCATCACCAACGGTACCGCAGCGCTGATGAGTTTCGTGGTGGTGTCCAGCGCGGCAAATCCCGCAACGGCGGCGGCGACGAACAGGACGCCTTGCAGCGCGCTGTCACTTGAAAAGGCTTTCATCATTCGATCAGGGGGCGCTAGCAGGTGCGGGGCGTTGGGCCCCAGATGCCCGTGCGTGTGGCTCAAGGGGGCCGATGGCGCGGGCGGTTTGTTGGATGGCCGCGGTGACCCTCAAATTGAAACACAGTTCGAAATGCCTCCGGCGCGACCTGCGCCCCACCCCGCTGGTGCGCGCCTGCCGTGAACGGGGCATTGACGCCTGCCCAGGCTTCGAGATGATGGTGCAGCAGGTGCCTGAATACCTTTCATTTGTGGGCGTCGACGACATCGCAAAGGCGGGCAAGCCGGCCCGGCCAACGTCCGTGCGCTTTTCTCGCAGGCGTGATGCCCGGGCCCTCCTCGACGCGAACAGACTCACATGAACAAGATCGTTCTCGAGCTCGATGATCGTCAGCATGGCAGAGGCGAGACGCGCGCGGGTGCCCGACTTCACCGGCGCAGAGGCGGCCTCCATCACGCCAAGCCTCACGGGCCGGCCAACGATTTGCTGAAAGAGCTGAACATCGAACGAGCTCTTCCTGCCTTCCGTCCCCACCGCGCCCGAGATCGCCTTGGGCTGACCAATGCACCCCACTGATCTGACAGATCCGCCCTCGCGCGCCAAGCTTCGAAGGATTGCCATGACCCACTTGCGCATCGCCATTGCCGGCGCCGGCCTGATCGGCCGGGCCCACGCGCAACGCATCCGCCAACTGGGTGGCTGCGAACTCGCCGCCTGGGCGGACCCATCGCCCCCAGCGGCGGCCTTGGCGGCCGAATACGCTGTACCGCTCTACAAGGACCTCGCCGACATGCTCGCCAAGGCGCGTCCCGACGGGGTCATCCTC
>Ga0170475_116952105_pt1 | contig 10735 bp, 6 predicted proteins | sample Soicark_Litter_5_FD_111474 | JGI IMG/M metagenome (GOLD analysis project Ga0170475, IMG submission 111474) | Avena fatua rhizosphere microbial communities from Hopland, California, USA. Combined Assembly of 48 SPs | reverse complement strand
CAGCAATCTGCGAGCTCGCCCTCGCGCTCTCGTCCCTCTTTGCCTTCCACCCCGCGTTGTCATTCCGACCCGTGGCCCAAGCGGCAAGGCGGATTCTGCTTCTGGCCCGGCACCACCCTCGAACTCAGTGCGTGTTGAGGCATTCCCATCCCGCGTGGTAGCATCCTAGGTTTTGGCGGGTTCGTTCGAAGGAACAAGCCAGTTTGGCTCGTGCATCCGCTCTCATCCTCTTCATGGGCCGTTCCTTCCCACGCCTGCCTGAAGGAGCCCAACGTGAAAGTCTATTCCGGAGCAAACATAAGGAATGTCGCGATGGTCGGACACGGCCACGCGGGCAAGACCTCGCTGGTTTCGGCCATGCTTTACACCTCAGGGGCCACCCAGCGGCTCGGACGCGTGGACGACGGTTCGGCCACAACCGACTATGACGACGAAGAAATCGCCCGCCAGATGTCGGTTTCAACGGGCGTGGCTGTCGTCGAGTGGAGCGGGACGAAGATCAACATCCTCGATACGCCCGGATTTAGCATGTTCGTCCATGAGGCGAAGATGGCGTTACCTGTGGTCGATGCGGCCATTGTGGTGGTCGATAGCGTCGCCGGGGTCGAGGTCGTCACCCAACGCGTTTGGAATTACTGCGAAGAATACAAGACGCCGCGCCTGATCGTCGTCAATCGCATGGATCGCGACCGAGCCGATGCCGCGCGCGTCCTCGAATCACTCACTGCCGCATTCGGCCGCGATGTGATTCCCATCGAGCTGCCGATCGGCGCCGAGAAGAGTTTGTCGGGCGTGATCGACCTCGTCCGCATGAAGGCGTACACCTACGACATGGGTGGCAACGGCAAGGGCAAAGAGACCGACATCCCCGCCAATTTGAAAGATCAGGCGCAGGAAGCGCACGAACGGCTGGTCGAACTCGTCGCCGAGGGCGACGACAAGCTGATGGAAAAATTCTTCGAAGCCGGCACTCTCGGCGAAGAAGACCTCGTCCCGGCCCTGCACAATGCCATTCGCGAAGACAAAATTTTCCCCGTCATCTTCAGCTCCGGTCTGGGCAACATCGGTGCCGACCGCGTCATGGACTTCATCATCGACTACACGCCCGCTCCCTCTGAGCACGAATGGGTGCAGGGCGAGGTCTCCGCGGGAAGCAATGGCGATACTCCCAAGCGCCACGAAAGTGACGAAGAACCGGTCTCACTTTACATCTTCAAAACGGTCTCTGATGCTTTCGCCGGACGCATCTCCTACTTCAAAGTATTCTCGGGCGTGCTGAAGAACGACTCTACTTTGCAGAATTTCCCCAAGACCATTGCGGAAAAGCTTTCCCACATCTCCGTGATGCAGGGCAAGACGGCTGTGCCGGTGAATGAACTTCACGCCGGCGACATCGGGGCAGTCGCCAAGTTGAAAGACACCCTGACTGGCGACACGCTCGGCGACAAGTCCGCTCCCATTCAGTATCCGCGAGTCAAGCTGCCCGAGCCGGCCATTACGTTCGCCATTGAGCCCAAGAGTCGCGCCGACGAAGACAAGCTCGGCCCCGGCCTGCACAAGCTCATGGAAGAAGATGCCATGCTGCGCTTCTTCCGCGATCCCCAGACAAAAGAGTTCCTCATCGCCGGTACCGGACAGCAACACATCGAGGTCATCGTCGCCAAGCTCAAAAAGCGGTACAACACCCAAGTCAACCTCAAGGCTCCCAAGGTCCCGTACCGCGAGACCATCCGGGGCAAGGCTGACGTCCAGGGACGTCACAAGAAGCAGACCGGCGGCCACGGCCAGTACGGTGACTGCAAGATCAAGATGGAGCCGCTCCCCCGCGGAGGCGAGTTTGAATTCGTCAACGACATCTTCGGCGGATCGATTCCCAAGAACTTCATCCCCGCCGTGGAAAAAGGAATCAAAGACGCCGCCGCCCGCGGATATCTCGCCGGATTTCCCGTGGTCGATTTCAAAGTCGTGCTCTACGATGGCTCCTACCACGATGTCGATTCGAACGACCTTTCCTTCCAGATGGCGGGCCGCATCGCCTTCAAGAAAGCGATGGAGGTCGCCAAGCCCACACTGCTCGAGCCTGTGATGCACGTTGAGATTACGGTGCCCGACGATTTCGCCGGATCGATCATGGGCGACCTCAACAGCCGTCGTGGCCGCATTCAGGGTATGGACAATAAGGCTGGCAACACCGTGGTCAAAGCCGAAGTACCGATGTCGGAAATGCTCACTTACGGCGTCGAGCTGACCTCAATGACCCAGGGCCGCGGCTCGTTCAACATGGAAATGCACCACTACGACGTAGTTCCCGGCCAATTGCAGGAAAAAAATCATCGAGAAGTCGAAAGCCGAACGCGGCGAAGTGAAGGAAGAAGAAGAGTAGTAGCGCGATTACCCCGAGTGGCAGCGAAGCGATTTCAGACGATGTCATCGTGAACGACCTCAAGGCCGGCGCGAGCGATCCTACGATGGCCGGAGCCTAGATTCAGTAAACGGGAACGCCCCGCGCTGTGCATGATCTCGAACCCCTGCACCCCGCTCCCTTGGCCCCTGTTCCCATCGGCCCGCGCTACGCAATCCCCGGCGAACGAATTACACTATTAGTTTGCAATCGAACCAGCGCCGCACCCGTTGTGCACCCAAGATTCCCCTGCAAGGGAGGCCATCATGTCTGTAAACAGCTTCAGCAGCCGCTCAACTCTGAAACTTGGCAGCAAGGAATACGAAATCTATCGCCTCGACGCCCTCGACAAAGCCGGAATCTCCACAAAGCACCTGCCATTTTCTCTCCGCATTCTGCTCGAGAACCTGCTCCGCACCGAGGACAGCCGCAATGTCACCAAAGACGAAATCCGCGCGCTCGCTAACTGGAACAGCAAATCCAAGCCGGACAAGGAAATCGCCTTCACCCCCAGCCGTGTCCTCCTGCAGGACTTCACCGGGGTCCCCTGCATCGTCGATCTCGCCGCCATGCGCGATGCCATGAAGAACCTTGGAGGCGACGCCACTCTGATCAATCCACTTCAGCCCGTCGAATTGGTAATCGATCATTCCGTGCAAGTCGACGAATTCGGTACCGCCAACGCGCTCGATATGAACGCCCTTCTCGAATTCCAGCGCAACAAGGAACGTTATTCATTTCTCCGTTGGGGACAGACCGGATTCCGCAATCTCGCCATCGTTCCACCTGATACTGGCATCGTCCACCAGGTCAACCTCGAATATCTCGCGCGAGTAGTTTTCGTCCACGAAGGCCCGGGCAAGCGCGTCGCCTACCCGGACACGTTGGTGGGCACCGACAGCCACACCACAATGGTCAACGGTCTTGGCGTTCTCGGATGGGGCGTCGGCGGTATCGAAGCCGAGGCCGCCATGCTCGGCCAGCCCGTCTCCATGCTCATCCCTCTCGTTGTGGGAGTGAAGCTGACCGGACGCCTGCGGGAAGGCGCTACCGCTACGGATCTCGTCCTTACCATCACCGAGATGCTGCGCAAGCACGGCGTCGTCGGAAAGTTCGTCGAATACTTCGGCCCGGGACTCCGCGACCTGCCGCTCGCCGATCGCGCCACCATCGCGAACATGTCTCCCGAGTACGGCGCCACCTGCGGCATCTTCCCCATCGACAAAGAGACGCTCCGCTACCTCGAACTCACGGGCCGCAGCAAAGAGCAGATCGCGCTCGTCGAAGCTTACTCGCGAGAGCAGGGACTCTTTCACGATGACAAGACTCCAGAGGCGGAGTATTCGGAACTGCTGTCGCTCGATCTTGCCACCGTCGAGCCATCGCTGGCTGGGCCGAAGCGTCCACAGGATCGCGTCGTGCTCTCGCAGGCAGGAGACTCATTTTGCAATGCCCTTCCTGCCCTCATGAAGCCGAAGAGTGCCGCCAAGGCTGGAACCATTTCCGCTGTCGCTCCTGCCACCAAAGATCGCTGGGAGCAGGAGGGCGGCAGTCCTACCGCGGTTGGCGTCGAAGATCCCAACGTGCACGAGCACGTTCCGGCGTCCGTGAAAGAGTCGCTCCGGCACGGCAGCGTCGTCATCGCCGCGATCACGTCCTGCACCAATACGTCTAATCCCTCAGTCCTGATCGGCGCTGGCTTACTCGCCAAGAAAGCCGTCGAAAAGGGACTCTCAGTTCCGTTGTGGGTGAAGACGTCCCTCGCGCCCGGATCGAAAGTCGTTCGCGACTATCTCGAGAAAGCCGGATTGATGGCCTACCTCGAGAAGCTCAAGTTCCACATCGTCGGCTACGGATGCACCACTTGTATCGGAAACTCCGGTCCTCTTCCCACCGAAATCTCCCAGGCCATCGACGACAAGGAACTGGTCGTCGCTTCCGTGCTCTCCGGCAATCGCAATTTTGAAGGCCGCATCAATTCCGAGGTCCGCGCCAACTACTTGATGTCCCCTCCTCTCGTCGTCGCCTTCGCGCTCGCCGGACGCATCGACATCGATATGCGCAAAGATCCCCTCGGCAAAGGGAAAGACGGGCAGCCCGTGTACCTTGCCGATATCTGGCCGACCTCGCGCGAGGTGGAAGATACGATGGCGCAGTCGATTACTGCCGCAATGTTCTCCAAATCCTACGGCGAAGTTTTTCAGGGTGATGAGCGCTGGCGCGGGCTGTCGGTGCCGAATGGCGAGACCTATGCGTGGGATGAGGATTCCACCTACATCCGCCGCGCACCCTACTTTGACGACATGGCGGTGAAGCCTTCGCCAGTGCAGGACATCACGAACGCGCGTGTCCTTGCAGTCCTCGGCGATAGCGTCACGACCGACCACATTTCTCCTGCCGGTTCGATCAAGAAAGACAGTCCCGCGGGGAGTTATCTGCAGGAGCATGGCGTCAAGCCTGCCAACTTCAACTCCTACGGCTCGCGTCGCGGCAATCACGAAGTCATGGTCCGCGGAACCTTCGCCAATGTTCGGCTTCGCAACAGGCTGGTGGAAACCGAAGGCGGGTTCACACGCTACCTGCCGACCAACACGGAGATGTCCATCTTCGACGCTTCAGAAAAATATCGCGCCGAAGGAATCCCGCTCGTAATCCTCGCTGGCAAAGAGTACGGATCAGGATCGTCGCGGGACTGGGCCGCCAAAGGTCCGTCGCTGCTCGGCGTGCGCGCCGTCATTGCGGAGAGTTATGAACGCATTCACCGCTCGAACCTGGTCGGCATGGGTATCCTGCCGCTGCAGTTCGAGGCAGGCAAGAACGCGGAATCGCTCGGACTGACGGGCGAAGAGACCTTCGACATTCTCGGTTTGCGCGAGCGCCTCGCCTCGAAATTAGAAACGGGACGCACCGTCGTCGTTACGGCCATCTCTGCGGAAGGCAAGAAGAAGACCTTCGAGGCGCGTATCCGCATCGACACACCCCAGGAGATTCTCTACTATCAGCACGGCGGCATTCTGCAGTATGTCTTGCGGCAGCTGCTTGCGGGCAAGCCGGAACTGGTGGGAGCATAACCTGAGCTACCAAAGGAGCATCCGCAGAGGAACATGCTAGGCAATCGCACCAGCGAGCAGTGGATCGCTCAGTACTCGCGCAGCCATCAGCATCCCATGAACCGTCTTTGCCACACGCTCGGTATCCCGACGATCCTGCTGTCGTTCGCAGTTTCCCTCGCCGCAGTCCTCCAGCACCGCCTCTGGATTGTCGCGCTCGCCCTGTTCGTGATCGGCTGGATCCTCCAATTCATCGGCCACGCCTTCGAAGGCAAGCCCCCGGAGTTCTTCTCCGACTGGCGCTTCCTCTTCGTAGGCGTTCGCTGGTGGTGGGCCAAAATCAACGGCAAAGCCTGACATTCCGCAGATCTTATGTACCTTTGACATTCCGAGCGCGAAGCGCGAGGCCTCCGCTTTCTGCCTATCCCTCCGGCCCGAATGTCACGATTCTGTCACCCGAATCTTGCACCGTCGAATACCTCTGATCTATGCTCGAAGCACGGGGTTCTGCTTCACCGACAAACATGCAGCGTTTCACCGCAAGATTCCTGCTGCTATTTGCGTTGTTCGGGACAGTCGCTCCCGCAGCGCTGCAGGCCCTTTCCACGTCGTCGCACGCCTGCTGCCTGCGCAAGTCCGCACAGCATTGCCATCATCAGCTGAATTCGTCGCAATCAGTCGTCCACTCCACTGCCGGATGCTGCACCCGCGACTGCTGCCGCGCCGTCACGATATCCAAGTCCGCATACACACAACCCTCGCCCAGTGCCGGACTCACCCGCTACGCCGTCGAATGCGTTTCTGAATCCCATCCTGCCCTGGTCCACACGCAAGTCCAAACCTCGAAGTCCCCACGCGCTCCTCCGAAGTCGTCCACCTGCTAAAACTGGCAATCCAGGAGACCGGGAAGGGCACGAGTTTACTCGTGCCGCTAACAGGCACCTCAAGCTGGCGGCTTTAGCCGCTGAGGTTTGCTTTTTCGCTAAAAATTTCTTTCGGAGAACGCATGCGCCGAATCTGTCTTCCACTATTCGCAACATTACTGGCAACATTCACCTACGCCGCCGTGGTCGGCTCCGTTCGCGGAGTCATTCACGACCCGCAGCACCGCCCTGTCGAAAACGCAATGGTCATGATCAAGGCCAAGGCCTCGGACTGGGCCTCGACCGTAAACTCCAATGCGAACGGTGAGTTCGCCTTCCCCGCCGTTCCTCTCGGCGAATACATCGTCACCGTAGCCGGCGTAGGCTTTGAGCAGTCCCAACAAGAGGTCCCGGTCATCTCCGGTTCGCAGCCCGTGCTCCACTTCGCCCTCAACGTCGCCGGCGCCAAAGAGTCCATCAATGTCAGCGAGACTGCCGAATCTGCGCCTACCGATTCCGCCACGCCCATTACGGTCGTCGATCGCCTTGAGATCGCCCGTACTCCCGGCGCCGATCGCACCAACAGTGTGGCCATGATCACCAATTATGTGCCCGGATCCTACGTCGTCCACGACCAGCTCCATATCCGCGGCGGACACCAGACCAGCTGGCTCGTCGACGGCATCCCTGTCCCCAACACAAACATCGCCTCCAACATCGGACCTCAATTCGATCCCAAGGACGTGGACTACCTCGAAGTCGGTCGCGGGAGTTATGGCGCTGAGTTCGGCGACCGCACCTATGGAGTCTTCAATGTCGTGCCCCGCACAGGATTCGAGCGCAACAACGAAGCCGAACTGGTTTTGAGCGCCGGAAACTTCTATCAGACGAACGACCAGTTCAGCATCGGCAGTCACACCCAGCGTTTCGCCTACTACGCCAGCGCCAACGGCAACCGCAGCAATCTGGGAATCGAAACTCCCGTACCTGAAGTCATTCACGATGCTGCCAATGGCTTCGGCGGCTTCGGAACTCTCATCTTCAACGTCGACCCCACGAACCAGCTGCGATTAGTCACCTCTCTGCGAAAGGATTTCTATCAGGTCCCCTACGATCCCAGCTTCACCGACCTGGAGAGCTCGCACTACGACAGCAGCGGCCTGCGCGATGCCGACCACGAATCCGACGCGCTCGTGAATTTTTCCTGGGTCCACACTTTCAACTCGAAAACCCTTCTCACAGCCTCGCCCTTCTTCCACCGCAATTCCGCAAACTATCAAGGAGGCGCAGCCGACTATCCCACATCCACCACTGACCGCCACTCTTCCCTTTACGCCGGGGGTCAGATCAACTTCACGACCAGCTTTGCGCGCAACGATCTTCAGGTAGGCCTCTATGGATTTCATCAGAACGATAACCAGCAACTCGGGATTCTCTTCAATTGCCCAACGAACGGCAATCCGAACTTCCCCGACTGCGGTGGGCCTCCCTTCTTCGACGCCGAGTCTCCATCAGGCAGCCTCACCTCATTCTTCATCGATGACAAATTCAAGCCCGTGCCCTGGCTGACTCTGTCGGCCGGAATGCGACCGACGCACTTCGCCGGAGGCATCACAGAAAACGCCATCAGCCCGCGCTTCGGTGCGACGCTCAATATCCCCAAGCTCAACTGGGCCTTCCGCGCTTTCTACGGACACTACTACCAAGCCCCTCCACTGATTACAGCCAACGGTCCTCTTCTCGAGCTCTGCCAGGCGAACGGCTGCGGATTCATTGCTCTTCATGGAGAGCGCGACGAGGAACATCAGTTCGGGGTCGCGATTCCTTTCCGCGGATGGACGCTGGATGCCGACACCTTTCACACTCGCGCGCGTAACTTTTTCGATCACGATGTCATCGGAGAATCGAACCTCTTCTTCCCCCTCACGATCGAAGGCGCCGTAATCAACGGATGGGAAGTCACGCTGCGGACGCCGCGCATCGCGCATCGCGCACAAATTCATCTTGCGTACTCCAATCAGGTCGCTTGGGCCGGAGGCGCCACCACCGGCGGCCTCACCGCTTTCGAATCTCTTGACTGGGGGCCCCTCGATCACGACCAGCGCAACACCCTCAACGTGGGCGCAGACATCACGTTGCCTCGGCGCATCTACGCTTCAACCAACATTTATTACGGGTCCGGTTTCACCAATGGGTTTCCCGGCGAAACCTACCCCGGCGCATATCTGCCGGGACATACCAGCTTCGATCTGACCCTCGGTAAGGACATAACCGAGCATCTTTCGGCATCGCTCAGTGCGTTGAATGTGGCGAACCGCCGGTACCTGATCGACAACAGCGTAACCTTCGGCGGCTTCCACTGGAACAATGCAAGGGAGGTCTTCGTAGAAGTCCGCTATCGCTTCCATTTCTAAAGCAGAAAAAGCCGGCCCAGGCGCCTGGACTCGGCACGGATCGGGACCCCCGCGACGGCCGGCAGCAGCTTAAGTGGCTTGCATGGTCCCAGTTGAGGGGTCCGGGAAAACTCCTGAATGGCGGTGGTAACCGTGGAAGAGCGGCGCTTTTAGCGCCGCGTACAGCGCGCACAATCAATGGGCTTCAGCCCCTGAGGGATGCCTCTCAGCAATCCCCCTGGGCTCGTTTGTGAACTGTCCACTGATCAGTACTTGCTCAGTTTCCATGTGTCCGAATAGAGCTTCCCGTTGCTGAACAGGTCGCCACCGAAGATGAAGAACTCGTGCCGTGCCGGATCCCACACCGTTCCGAACAGTTCACGCGCCGGCGGGCTCACGGGAGGATGTCTCTGCTTCCAGTTACTCCCGTCCCAAGTCCAGGTCGTGTTCTGGTCCACGGCCACACTGCCTCCACCAAAGACCACGACCTCGCCGACGATGGGATCATAAGCCCCAGTCGTGAAATACAACGGTGGAGGTTGGGTGACCGGCTGCCGTTGCGTCCAATCCGTGCCGTCCCATGTCCACGTGTTCTACACGATCCATATGTCTGAGATGCCGCCAAACATCACAACATTGTGATGCGCCGGGTCGTACACCGCCACCGCCCCAGCGCGCGGATAAGGAGTCGTGGTCGGATTCAGCAGCAGCCAATCCGATCCCGTCCACTGATACATGCTGCGGGAATAGAACTGGCCCTGATATCCCCCAAACATGTCCACATGTCCATTGACCGGATCGGTGAAGAGCGACGGATTGGTGGCGCCTCTCGGAACGGTCGTAGGCTGAGCCTGTGTCCATGTCTCGCTCGCGCCGTCCCAGACCCACGTGTCATTCAGGAACGCAAATCCTTGGAATCCACCAAACAAGACTATTTTCTGGGTGCTGCTGTCGTAGGCCATGGTGGCAGCGGCCCGGGCGCCGGGGCTTATCGGAGTTTGTACTTGTTTCCAGGTGCTGCCATTGAAAGTCCAGGTGTCGTTGAATTCATTCACTTCATCCGTGCCGCGGAATACGACTACCTTCTTGCTGATCGGATCGTAGGCAGATGCGAATGCAGTACGGGCAGGAAATGGATGCGTCGGATGCAGTTGAATCCACTTGGAACCGGTGGAAGACGTAGCTGCGTACGACGGCATTGCGATGACGAGCGCGGCCAGGGCGAACGCCAGTTGTGGGCATCGGGCTTTAACACACTTGCTTACAAACACTCAGTATTCCTCCTTGCGAACAACGGTCGGGAATCCTACCAAGTGTCTTGATCACATGTGTAGAGTCGAAAGTATGATTAACATTCCACATAACGAATTGTTAGTACACCCTTGGAGTTCGCACCGCATTGGCGCGCTTAGGAGGTCAAGACGACGGCCCGTTAAGCCGAGACTCAAACGCAAACAGCCAACGCCACTCGTCACGAAAACTTATTCGCCGCGGCAGAATCTCCTGCAGTAAGAATCCAGAAATAGCCCTCTGCCAAAAAGCCCGCGCTGCAACGTTGGTTTCCATCACCCGAACCTCCCATGGTCCTGGGAATCTCCGCCACACTTCCTCCGCAACCCGAGTTCCCAGGCCTCGTCTCCGATAACCACGCAGCACAAAAAATTCCGCCATATCCCATGTTGCGTCGTCCCCGGAAACTTCCGAGCCTTTTTTCACCAGAACGAATCCCGCCAGTTTCGTATCCACCCGCACTAGAAACGCATGGCGCCCTTCTTCGCTCCAATAGAGCGGAAGGTCCCTGTAAGTGAATCTTCCATCCGACCCGATTTCGACCTCGTGAAATTCGCTGAAATCGTATGCGTACAACTGGAGCAGGTTGGCCAGAATAAACTCTTGCTCCCTCAATGCCGGGATCACCTCAACCTCCACCGATAACTTGTCCGCCCCTTTCATCACCCGTTAACGCCCACTCTTTTCCCGCACCAACTCCTCCACATCCCCGATCTTCTCGCCGAGCAAATTCAGCTT
>Ga0170475_127438433_pt1 | contig 10739 bp, 9 predicted proteins | sample Soicark_Litter_5_FD_111474 | JGI IMG/M metagenome (GOLD analysis project Ga0170475, IMG submission 111474) | Avena fatua rhizosphere microbial communities from Hopland, California, USA. Combined Assembly of 48 SPs | reverse complement strand
GGAGAGTTTGAGATGGAGAAATATATAGTTATTATGGCAGGTGGTTCTGGAACAAGGTTGTGGCCTCTTTCTAGAGAAACTAGGCCAAAGCAGTTTATTTGTATCGATGACGGTAATTGTATGCTGGTGCGAACTATTGAGCGTATGTGCGAAGTTGTTCCAGCTGATAAATGTTTTATTATAACAAATAAGAAGCTTGAAGATATTACTCGTAATACCGTCAAGGACTTGATACCTCATTCCAATATAATACTAGAGCCTGAAAAGAAAAATACTGCTGCATGTATTGCTTTCACGACCTTGGTATTAAAGGAAAGGTTTGGAGAAGGAATAGTATGTTTTGTGCCAGCTGATGGTCATGTCAAAGATAATAAGGCTTATAGAAATGCGATAGAGCTTGCTTTTGATGCTGCAGAGAGAACTAATGATTTAGTTATTATAGGGACTACTCCTACCTATCCTGCTACAGGCTATGGATATATTCAAGTAGATAATGATACTGATGCGCAAAGAATATCAACGGTATTAAGGTTCATTGAAAAACCCGATTTAGATACTGCACAAAAACTTGTTGCATCAGGGGATTTCCTGTGGAATGGTGGTATTTTAGTAGGTAGCATCGATGCGATATTAGCTAGCATAAAGACCTTCCTACCTGAGCATGATATAAAAATTTCTGAAGCAGTAAAACATGTAAATGAAGAGGGTGGTACCACATATATTGAAAATGCATATAATGAAGTACAAAATGTATCCTTTGATCAAGGGGTTCTTGAAAAAAGTGAGGGTATTCGTGTAATAAGTGGCTTTTTTGATTGGGATGATATAGGGAGTATTGATGCATTATCAAAAACTCTTAATCCTGATGCTGCAGGAAATACTATAAAAGGTAAACATTTTGGCATAGATACGAGTAACTCAGTGATAGTTGGTGAGGATATCCTTATTACAACAATAGGTATTGATAATTTGATAATAGCAAGTACAAAAGATGCCATCCTTATCTGTCCTCGCAATAAAGCTCAGGATATCAAAACTCTGGTTGACAAACTTAAATGTAATGGTTACGGTAACCTCCTATAATCCACATTTTGGTTATTATCATGATTTTAAGGAATAAAATCACACCGAATCAAAAACCCTGTTTACTTTGAATAAGCTTTTATCAAATAATTCAAGCTTTTACCTCTAGTATATGTTGAGAGGAGTATAGAAATAATGCTCGAAAATGAAAAACTTATAGAACTATATAGAATAATGCAGACTATTAGAAAAGTTGAGCAAAAAATTGAGGATGAATATAAATATGATGAAATAAAAACACCAATACATTTATCTATAGGGCAGGAAGCCGTATCGGCAGGGGTATGTATTCATCTTAAAAAAGAGGATTATATATTTGGAACACACCGTAGTCATGCGCAATATATCGCAAAGGGTGGAGATATAAAGAAAATGATAGCAGAGTTATATTTGCGCAAGACAGGATGCTCTTCAGGTAGAGGAGGATCAATGCACTTAATTGATACAGAGGTTGGAATACTTGGCTCAACAGCTATTGTAGGAGGTAATATTCCACTGGGAACAGGTACTGCTTTAGCCACCAAGCTGCAGAATAATGATAGAGTAACAGCAGTATTTTTTGGGGATGGAGCAGTAGATGAGGGAACGTTTCATGAAAGTTTGAATTTTGCATCGTTAAAAAAATTGCCGGTAATTTATATATGTGAAAACAATGCTTATGCAATAAATTCACATCAATCAAATCGGCATAAAGCAAATAATATTTACAAATGGGCCGATGGATATGATATGCCAGGCTATCAAATAGATGGAAATGATGTTTTGCAAGTATCTGAGTTCGCGCAAAAGGCTATCTCGAGAGGAAGAAACGGTGAAGGACCGACACTTATAGAATGTATAACATATAGGTGGAAAGGGCATATAGGCACGGTCAATGATGTGGGAGAAGGCTTTAGGCCACAAGCAGAGTATGATTATTGGGTTTCAAAATGCCCAATAAAATGGTATAGAGATTACCTCAAAGGAATTTATATTCTTGATGACAAAATAGATAAGAGTATAAATGAAGAAATAGATCAGATTATTACTGATTCCTTTGAATTTGCCAAGAATTCTCCAAAGCCAACTCCAGAAGATTTGTTTGATTTTGTATATGTAAATTAACTAGCTGGTTCACTGACTTGATAATTTATGATTCAATTATTAATAGAAGAATTCGTAATATGGGAGGTTATTTAGTATGCCTTGGACAACGATTGAAGTAGAGAGACAAGATAATTTTCTTATTAAGGACGATGCAGAAGTAAGTAGAGTAATTTCCTATAAGGACGCTATATATGAAGCCTTAGACCAATCGATGTCAAGGGATTCAAGAGTATTTATAATGGGTGAGGGTGTTGATGATCCAGGAGGTGTATTTGGCACAACAAAAGGTTTAAACGAAAAATATGGAAGGGATAGGGTGTTTGATACCCCTATAGCTGAAAACTCACTGACAGGTATAGCTACAGGAGCCGCAATTGCAGGCCTTAGGCCAGTTTTTGTCCATAGCAGGATGGACTTTTTAGTGATTTCATTAGATCAACTGGTGAATCATGCCTCTAAATGGAGCTATATGTTTGGAGGAAAAGTTAATGTACCACTGGTAGTTCGTACTATCAGCGCCCGCGGGTGGGGTTCGGGAGCACAGCATTCACAGTGTGTACAGGGGATGCTTATGAACGTGCCTGGACTGAAAATAGCAGCTCCAGCCACACCCTATGATGCCAAGGGGTTACTAATTTCCAGTATAATTGACAACAATCCAGTAGTGTTTGTAGAACATAGGTGGCTATATAAAACTATGGGTAACGTTCCAGATTCACTATATTCTATACCGTTTGGAAAGGGTGCAGTAAGACGAAAAGGTACAGATGTTACTATTGTAGCTGTATCGTATATGGTAATAGAAGCTCTAAAAGCTGCAGAAAAGCTACAGACTGAAAATATATCTGTGGAAGTTATAGATTTAAGAACAATAAAGCCAATAGATGAAGATATCATTTATGAATCTCTAGCAAAGACAGGGAAACTCATAATAACAGATACAGGCTCAAAAACAGGTGGAGTAGCTTCAGAAATTTGTGCACTTGTAGGAGAGAAGGCCTTCTATCTGCTAAAAAAACCTATTATAAGAGTATGTTGTCCAGATGTACCAACACCAGCAAGTGATATTCTTGAAAAAGCCTATTATCAAGATTCTGAAACCATATACAAAAAAGTGATTGATTTAATGAAATAGTAGGGTGGGGTAAAAGTAGAATGGATAAAATTATTGAACAAGATTGTTTAGAATATATGAATAAAATTGATCTTGCACCCTTGCATGATAAAACGATATTAATTACTGGGGCTAACGGTCTTATTGGGACTTATCTAATATATATGCTTCACGTAGAGAATATCTTGAAAGGTGGGGGCATCAAAATCATAGGTGTTAGTAAAAACCCTCCATGCCAAGCCCTTTGTAGTATTTTTGCTGGCAATTATGAGTTTTATTCTAGGGATCTTAATAAAATAGACTATAACGAGCTTACACAGAAAACAGATTACATTATTCATGGTGCAACTTATGCACAGCCAGGCAAATTCCTTCGGAATTATCTTGATACTATTCACCTAAATACCTCAACAACAGAAAACCTTTTACAAAAGGCAAAAATCGATGGCGCAAAGTTTCTATTTTTGAGCTCGTCTGAAATCTATGGTCAACCTGATGAGGAAAACATACCTACTCAAGAGCAATATCCTGGTCTCTGCTCCCCAGTCAATATAAGATCTATATATTCTGAATCTAAAAGAATGGGAGAGACCTTGTGTTTTGCTTTTAAAAATTTTGAAGGTGTTAATGCTAAGGTTGCCAGAATAGCTATGACATACGGGCCTGGCGTTAAACTTAATGATGAAAGGGTACTTGCAAATTTTCTAAAGCAAGCCCTAAAGGAAAAAAAGATTATTATGCTTGATGAAGGAAGCAAGCAAAGAACATTTTGCTATGTAGCAGACTGTGTTCTTATGCTACTTAACATCCTCCTTTATGGTGCTGATTTTGTATATAACGTAGGGAGTGATAACAGTATTAGCATAAGAACTCTGGCGGAGGAGATCTGCTTATTAACTGATAGTACACTTGAAGTTGAGGCAACGCTGCAGCCTCAAGAACAAAACATAAAAGTTTCTCCAGAGCGAGTCAAACTTGACATATGCAAAGTATGCACGGAATTCAAGCTTGAACCATTCAAACCCTTTAAAGAAGGGCTCAAAACAACAATTGAATGGAACAGGAATTTATCAGAGAATACATCCAAAATATAAATGATTGCAAATAGAGTATCTCTGAAAGCACAATTTACTTCCTAACTACATGAAACAAATGCTTCGCTAAGGAACAATGGGATTAAATATTATTTATAATGGCATTTTATAAATGTTCTGTATTAATATATATATTTCATATCCTGTTATCGTAATGAGGGCTAAAAAAATAACTATGGAGTATATTGCCCATGCTTTATAATTATTAAAAATAAATATCTTATTTTTTTCGTGTTTTAACAGCCGTTTACTTTTTTCATGTTGAAACCAGCTGTTGTATATACAAAAACATAGTAATAAAACCAGTATAAATATTATCAAAATTATTGTTCCCATATGTCCCCTCATTCTTTTACACGTTAATATATAATAATGTACTTATAATATTATGGGTTTGTATGATGATTTTCTTTGTTGTAATGATTATATCCTATTTTTTAACTTTGCAGTGCAAACTCAATCAGCTTATATGCATAGTCTACCATAAACAATGGAATTTTCAAAACATCATTATCTAACTTGACTTTATTCAATGAGAAGCGGACACGGAGTTTCGTTTTATCTTCAAACTTTCTTTAAACTTTTTAAGGCTCTTATTTTCTAGCTGCATAATATTTTTTTTCAACAATAAAATTTGATTCACACATCAATAATGGATTACATAAAATAACATGATAACCATTAAATTTGAGGTGATAACAAACATGTCTAGTGATAGATTCCTACTTATTAAGGCTTGGAGTTATTCGCTTTGGGCCGATATTGACCATGTGCTCAGTCAACTTCTAATAGCTGAGTTAACAAACAGGGTTCCTGTTGTTTATTGGCCTACGCACTGTCTGCACAATGGGGTTGTCCAGACAAATGGATTTGAATTATATTTTGAACCTATTTCCAATTACACAATATTTAGTATCGCAAAATCCGAATATACCTATTACCCACCTATATGGGATTCTGATAACCTACTAGTTGATGACCAGAACAAGGAAACCTGGATTTATCGTAACATTGGTGACATTTTAAGCAGTAATGTAAACGTAGTAGTAGGTGATGCATATTACAATGTATATGAACTTATTCCATTTATAAAAAAGAATCACTCTGCATATGGAATGACTATGGAACAGACATATCATTACCTTTTTAGTAAGTATATAAAAATTAAGCCAGATATAGAAATGGAAATACAAAGTTATTATAACTCGTGGCTAAAAAATAATCATCCAATCTTAGCAGTTCATGTCCGTAGAGTAGATAAAAACGAAGTATTCGATGCAAGAAAGGATAACCAGTATGGAAATAAATACTGGAATAAGGTTTATAAAAACTATCAGAAAAATCAGACAGGGAAACAAAAAGTTCGGAGGGTTTTTGGGAACGGTAAATTTAAGAAACCTAATGCGCTATATCATTCAGAGATTCGTAAATATATAGAGAAATATAATACTAAAAGGATATTTTTACTTACCGACTGTGAAGCTACGATAAAAGAGTATAAAGAGCTATATGGTCCTATGCTACTATTCACTTCCTGTAAAAGGATCCAAGAAGACGATTCGGTATCTCAGATGGAGAATCCAATGATTAAAAGGCGTAGAGGAATTGAAGCAATAAAAGACACCTTCCTGGCTTCTAAATGTGATTTTTTTATTGGAAATGATTTTTCAAATCTATCTCATGGTGTAACACGTATAAAAGATTGGGCAGATAAAAGTGTAAAACTTTTGTTCTGGCTACATAAAAAACGTAAATACCCTATTAATGTTAAGCTAATTATTAAAAAAGAGACTAATAATATAATCAGACGTATTATCAATAAGATTATTATGTTTACAGATAAACATAGACGGAATTTGAAAAATGGGGGTGGTATAGATGTTAAGTGACAGGTTTTTACTTATAAAAGCTTGGGGATGTGGTTTTTGGTCAGATGTAGATCATGTTATGGGACAGTTGCTTGCTGCTGAATTGACTAACCGGATTCCAGTGGTTTATTGGGGAACGAACAGCCTATATGCAGAATCCTTTAAAACTAATGCATTTGAACTTTATTTTGAGCCAGTATCTGAGTATTCTATTTATGATGTAATCCAGCCTCAATATACCTATTATCCTCCAGTATGGAATTTTAATAATATTATGATAGAGGATTTAGATAAAGTTGCATGGATGCACCGTAACTTAGGTGAGATGATGAGTAGTAATGCAAATGTAGTGGTTAGTGATGTGCATTATTTTATACGTCCATTGATTAATTTCATTACTAAAGAACACTGGTCATACGGAATGACTGCTCAGCAGATTTACCGTTGTCTTTTTGATAAGTATCTGAAACTTAAGCCCGATATAGAATTAGAAATAAAGGAATTTTTTTACGAAAAACTAAAGAATGAAAGACCCTCCCTTGGAGTCCATATTAGGGGTGGCGATAAAGTGCGTGAAGTAGAGAATCTTTCACACTTGAATAAGCAATATCACTCGGAAATAGGTAATTTTATTGACAAATACGATATAAAGAAAATTCTTTTGTTAACAGACTGTGAAGATATTTTGGAAGAATTTCTTAAAAAGTATGGCTCTAAGTGTATCTTTACCGACTGTAAAAGAGGAGCAAGAAATGCCTTTGATAATGCGCCTCACTTGCAGGACTATACTTTTAAAAGGCGAAAGGGTATTGAAATTATTAAGGATACATATTTAGCTTCCAAATGTGATTTTTTTATAGGAAATGGGTATTCAAATGTATCCTATACTGTAAATCGTTTGAAAGATTGGCCACAGGGAAATATAATACTCTTCTTCAGAAATTTAAAGGATGAACTTAAATTGGCTAATAAACGTTCCAAAAATGTAATGTATAAACGAAGAATAGAGGAAAAAAACCATAGAATAGAATACCCAGAATTTTACGGAGGTGTTAACACGTATGCCAATTAATAGATTCCTTCTAATTAAAGCATTAGGAAAAAGTATCTGGGCTGAAGTAGATCATGTTATATGCCAAATTTTTGCGGCCGAACTGACTAATAGAACTCCGATAGTTTACTGGGGAATAGAGAGTCTGTATAGTGAATCCATAGGTACAAATGCATATGAATTGTTTTTTGAACCTATATCCCAATATACAGTTCAAAATATAACTCGTAAGGAATATACTTTCTATCCGCTGATATGGAGATATGAAAATCTACTGGCAGAGGATAGCGACAGACTAAAAATGGTAAATCGTGATTTGAATAGTATTATGAAAAGTAATGCAAATGTTGTGGTAAGTGATGTTTATTATCCATTAAGGGCATTAATGCCCTGGATCAGAAAAGACCATTGGGCATATGGCAAGACCCCTCATCAAATATATCGACAGCTATTTGATAAGTATTTAAAATTGAAACCTGAAATAAAGAAGGAAATTCAGAAATTTATAAATACACATCCAAATTTTAGAGATGAGAGACCTGTAATCGGTGTACATGTACGAGGAAATGCTATAGCTAATGAAGTCGCCCAAATATATGACCTCAATGAGTATTATAAGCCAAATATATGGCAATTTATTGTTAAATATAATGCAAGGCACTTGTTCGTAATAACTGATTCAAATAAAATTTTAGTACAATACAAAAAGTTATATGATAAAAACGATCTGTTGATTCATACTGATAGCAAGAAAAAACCCTTTAAAGAGCGCATAGCAACTTGCTTGCTGGATTACCCTAATAAAAGACACAAGGGTGTTGAGGTTATTAAAGACACTATTGAGATTATAAAAGATACCTATCTGGCAGTCCAATGTGATTTTTTTATAGGTAATGGGTACTCAAACCTATCCAACACGGTAATGCGCTTACGAGACTGGCCAGAAACAAACATTAAACTTTTATATTAAATGGAAAATTTGAAAACCATGCATGTTAACATAATACAACTTTTTAGTCATAGTAGGATATAGATATCTAAATATCATTAAATGGAAAGGAGCTGTTATAATGTCAATTATTACTTTTATTCAAACCTTCGACGATTTATACATTGATTCTTTACAGCCAGATAAATATAAATGCAGTCATTGCAGGACATGATATAGATATAGCGCATGAAGTAGTGACAACAGGTGATGTATTCCACTGTTTATAAATCGACAAATAGTCCTAATAACATTGAATATTGTCGATGCTTGAGGTATTATGGAATTATTATAGTATCTCAGGTGGAGGCGTGAATATGGCTGAACAAAATATTAGTGTTAAGGAAACAAGAATTTACCATGAACGAGCTGCTCGAACAAAGCGTGTAAACAGATATATTCTAATAGGTATAATACTTTTGGATATCATGGTATTTGTGAATGTCATATTACGCATGAGAGGGGAAAAAGAATATTCCCTATTTAATTTAGTCATGTCAGGGCTATGTATTATCAATCTCCTTGCAAGTAGTATTTTGTTCAAGAAAAATCCAGTTTCGGAAACTTTCCGCTATTTAACTATAGGAGGGTATACCTTGATATACTCTTTAATGCTTTTCAGGTATCCAGATTTTTATATTGCAGTTACATTAGTAGTAGTATTAGCAGGCGCAATTATATATTATGATAAAAAATTTATTAGTATTTTTTCATACTATATGCTTTTTATCAATTGTATACGCACGATAGTATTTATTATAACTGGTGTAGGTTCATCCCAGATGGTTGAAATATTTAATTTATTGATTATACTAATTTGTACAACTACAATTATCTTTTGCACACGCATTGGGGGAATTTTTATCAGAGATACGGTTGGAGCTGTTTCGGATGAGCGTTTTAAGATAGATGGTATTCTTTCTGAAGTATTAGAGATTTCCACTGTTATTCAAGCAGATGTTGATGCGACTTCTAAAATCATAAATGAACTTAATGATTCTACAAACACCGTAAATATTACTGTTGAAGAAATTGCGAAGAGTATTGGTTCAGCTACACAAAGTATTATTGATCAGACACATATGACTGGAGAAATTCAAAACGATATTCAAAATACTGAAGATTCAACTAACAAAGTTGTTTCTATTGTAAAGGAATCTTCAACGTCAATCGAAACAAGTATGCAAGCTTTCAAACAGCTAAAAACTCATTCGAAAGAGATTGCTTCAATAAATGAAAATGTGTCAGATGCCATGAATGAACTTCAAGAAAAAGCCAAGTCTGTTCATGATATTATTAGTGTTATTGTAAATGTCTCGAATCAAACAAACTTATTAGCACTCAATGCTTCAATTGAAGCAGCTAGAGCTGGTGAAGCAGGTAAGGGGTTTGCGGTTGTTGCAAATGAAATTCGATCATTAGCTGACAAAACAAGAGAAGCCACTGAGCATATTACATATATTTTAGGAGAATTAAATAACAAAGCGGCATATGCTTCAGATATTGTAAATAACTCGATTGACTTAACAACTAAACAGAGTGAATCAATTAGTAGTGTGTCAGAAGGTATTGAGAAAGTACACTCAAACATGAGTATACTTTCTGATAATATCACAGATATTAACAATAAAGTGACTAAAGTATCGAATTCTAACCAAACGATAGTTGATAATATAAGTCAAGTTTCAGCGGTATGCGAAGAAATAACAGCAAGTACTGAGAATACATCTGGTATAACTAATCAAAGCAAACTTCTAGCAAAAAGAGCAGTGACAATACTTAACGAGGTACTTGAAGTATCACACAGATTGGACAGATATCAACAATAGAAAATATAAATGTTTTATGAATATTTTGCGGACATCCTACAACCTTGAGCATTGACTAGGTGGCTCAAGCTTAATGTATAAGTACGAATATATTTTATTCCTTGGAATATATATTATATATAAAAGCTAATGTAGGAGTGGGCTAAAATGAATTATACCCCTGAGGAGTTAAAAAGTATATCTATTAAAAGATCAATTTTAGATGGCTACAACAAAAAACAAGTCAATAATTTACTAGTTCTAATAAATGAGGATTACACTAGACTGGTTAAAGATAATGAAGAAATGAAAAGTAAAATATCTGGAATGAATGAAACAATTAAACACTATAAGATCCTTGAAGAATCACTACAACATTCAATACTTGTTGCACAACATACTAGTGAGCAAATTAAAGTGAATGCATGTGAAAAGGCACAACTTATTACCAATGAAGCAGAACTGAATGCTCAAAAACTTCTTTCTGCAGCAAATCTAGAAGTAATCAAAACTAGAGGTAAATACGAAGAGGTAAAAGCAGAATTATTTACCTTCAAAACAAAAACAGAAGCTTTGCTACAGTCACAATTAGAACTCTTAAAACAAATGTTTACAGAATGAGCTAAAAATAGTCCATAGAATGAAGG
>Ga0170475_109056810_pt1 | contig 10746 bp, 6 predicted proteins | sample Soicark_Litter_5_FD_111474 | JGI IMG/M metagenome (GOLD analysis project Ga0170475, IMG submission 111474) | Avena fatua rhizosphere microbial communities from Hopland, California, USA. Combined Assembly of 48 SPs | reverse complement strand
GACGCCAAGTGCGAACCCCAGCACCAGATGCGACCAGCGCGTGAAGCGTTTGGTGTAGGAATACAAAAAAACGATTACTAGCGCAGCTGGGGAGAGCAGGAGAGTGAGTCGATTCAACATCCCAGCGGAGAAGATAAAGATAGTGCTCGCTGCTATCACAAATAATCCGACGAACTGTTTGCTCAGAATTCCCGCAGGAACGGCGCGCATTCTCGTGCGCGGATTTGCTGCATCAATGTCGGCATCCGCATAACGGTTGAAAGCCATCGCAGCCGAACGCGCGCTCACCATAGCTACGACGATCCACAGGAGCTGCCATGCAGAAGGCCAACCTCGTGCCGCCAACATCGCTCCACACAACGCAAACGGAAGCGCGAACACCGAATGCTCCCACTTGATCATCTCGAGCGAGACGCGCAGGTCGTGGAGAGTGGACATTCACACTATTCTAACCACGGACACACGGAGAAGTCGGGAAGCGGTGGGATCTGTGCTTCGCGCCTTATGGCTCCCTTGAGCAAACCCCAACACTTCTTCTCTGTGTCTCCGTTTTTCCGCAGTGAAAGACTATTCCCTAAACCCCGCCTCCCCGATTAGAGGCACGAAGGCGCACCCATCGAGACGCACTTGGCGGATGGCGTCTGCATCTCTGCGCACCAGCATTAGCTCCTGCAGATCGCGGCTGCCGACCGGCAGCACCATGCGTCCGCCAATCGCCAATTGCTGAACAAGAGGCTGCGGAATATAAGGCGCTGCGGCCGAAACGAGAATGACGTCATACGGCGCACGTGGGGCGTAGCCAAGCGTGCCATCCCCTATCACAATCTCCACGTTTCGATATCCAAGTCGCAAGAGGCGCTCCCGCGCGACTTCTGCGAGCTCCGCATGTCGCTCAATGCTAACTACCTCAACGACGATCTCGGCCACGAGGGCGGCTTGATATCCAGAGCCGGTGCCGAGCTCCAATACGCGATCTTCCGGACGAAGCTCGGCGGCCTGCAGCATTGACGAGACGATGTACGGCTGTGAGATGGTTTGCGAACACCCAATCGTTAGCGGACGGTCTTCATAGGCATGCTCGCGCAGCTCCGGTGGAACGAACTCTTCGCGTGGCACCTCGCTCATTGCGGAGAGCACTCGCTCATCAAAGATGCCACGAGCCCGGAGCTGACGCTCTACCATGAGTTGTCGTTGGAGAAGCATGAGGGACTCGAAATCGACTGATAGGGCCAGGCCGGCACGTGTTACTTCACCCGATCACCCGATCACCCGATTTAGCTACCTTTTCCGCTGTCGTATGCGTAAGTCAATCGCCAGCACGCCTGTATAGTCGCGCACTGCGACCAGCGAGATGTTCTTGTTGATGTTGTATTCCACTTGGAAGACTTGCTGCGCATATTGTCCGAGATTTGTAAGATACGTGACCGTGACATTCTTCGATATCTGCTGTTCGACCGTAAGACGCGCGTTCGGGTTACCTTCTGTCCCGCCGATATTGGGATCGATTTTGATTCTGCTGACTCCAAATAGCTTTTGCACGCGGCTGCTCACTGCGGCATTCAGAGCCTCTCCCAAAATGGCATTTGAAGCTGTTTGCGCGAACGTTTGATTGGTCGCTAATTGCGATCCTTGCTCGGCTTGTATCTCGCTCTCCTGTCGAGTCCGCCCGAACGCGAGCAGCGCAATGATGTCTTCCGAAGGCAACGGCGGCTCGGAGCGGTAGTTCACATTCAGCTTGTCGGGAGTGCCGTGAAATCCGAGCGTTATATCGTAGCCACGTACACGGGCTGAGGCTTCCATATTGACGACCGGCTCGATTCGGACGGGATTGGCAAAGACGATGTCACCGCGCTCAAGGTGATACGTGGTGCTGTTGAACGTGATGTCGCCTTCTGCGACATTCAACCTGCCCAATACCGCCGGGCGAGCCGCAGTGCCGCGCAACCGGATATCCACGTCACCGGAGACACGCGCCAGTGAGGTTTCCACGCGCAGCTCGGGAGTCGAGACGATGTGGACGTCCAGGCGTACGTTATCTACCAAGGAATGCGGGTTTGGCGGATTTGTCGGCTGCTTCGCCCGCTGTACATATCCCGCCAAATCGAACTGCGGAGTAGGCCCGAACTTCGTAATGGTCACGTCGCCGGAGAGCAGAGAGTTCTGCACCGTGCCGACAAGTCGGAGATCAGCCGTAGCCTGCGAACTTACGCCCTCGGGATAACGGATACGGATGTCGCGTCCCGTGCCGGTGAGGTCAAAAAAGATTCCATTGCTGTAGGTGATGTAACCGCCCAGAACCAGATCGCCGCCACCAGTGCGCGCGGTTAGTCTTTGCACCCGAAGACGATTCTTATCAAAGCTAAGCGACCCATTCATCTCGCTTAATCCATTAGGAAGATCGACGAAGGCCAGCGCTCCATTGCCAATTTGCACGTTACCCGCAAAGTTGGGATCATCGAGCCGCCCGGTTGCGTTCACCGTGAACGTCATCTGCCCGGAAGAGGAGACGGCCGGATTGATAGTTTGCAAAATCGCGAGGTTCACATGGCCGTTCCCATGAAGGTCCAAGCGTTTTAAGTCGGTGAGCTCGACTGTTCCGGTGCCGCTGATATCGGTATCGGCACCGACAATATGCATCTGCTGGATGCTCGCGACCTGCCGGCTGACCGAGAAGCGAAGTGGGCCCTCGTTGTGAAGCTTGATGTTCTGCACATCCGCAAAAAATTGGTCGATGTCGGCCTCGACAACGATGTCCCGGGGCCGCTTGAGTGGTCCGCGCAGCACGAACCTGCCTGACAATGAGGAATGCCCAGTGACTTTGCCTGCAAGATATGCCCGCAGTAACGGATCAAAGTCGAGCTTCGCGAGATCCAAGTGAAGTTCCGCTGGGAAGTCGTTTCGCAAATGTATGTCGCCCTCCATCCTTGCGGAGGCGACTTGCGTGTTGGTATGCGCTTCGAGGTGCATGTCGGAGCCATGCGTGATCGCCGTGGCGACAAGGTCCCCGGCGGGTTCTCCGCTGAGCAGCAGTCCTGTGACAGACATCGCGGCATTCACGGTTGGCTGTGCCAGCGTACCCGAGCCGTTTGCAGTGAATTCTGCGCGCCCACCAACGCTGAGTTTCCTCGTCTGTAAACGCGAAAGATGCGCGAGGTCGAAGTTGCTGCCCTTTACGCTGAATGCAAACGTCTGTGAGTCGAAAGCGTAAGCAGCCTGTCCGGTAGCGCGTCCGCCGTTGTGCTGCAGAGCGATATTGCGGAATTCAACCTGCTGACCCTGAAATCGCACATCGGTTGCAAGCGAGCGGTAAGGTTCGCCGTAGATTGCTCCATCCGCGAGTTGCAAATATCCAGTGCCATTGAGTTTTTGCTTCGTCCCTGCGACCGCCACCTGCCCAGTGACGCTCCCGCTCACAGCGTAGTGAGTGCCGGCCAGGCTTTGCAGCTCTTGCAAGTCAGAGTTGCGCATTGCGAGTCGCGCTTCGACTGAGGAATCCTGCTGGAATTGACCATCACGCAAACCGGCGCTTGCTGATCCGGTGATCTGGGCGCTTCCTCGTTTAAGTATTAGGTTGCGCGCTGCAACCAGACTGGGAGAGTCGCTTATATCTGCTACTAGTGAATCCCAATGCATGCTGTGGGAAGTCGCCTGTGTACCTGGCGGCGAAGATCCAAGAGGAGCAGAAGGAATTACGGTATCGAAGTCAGTCGCCTGCAAGTGGCCCACGATGGTAGGCGCAACCAACTTGCCTTTAACGGTGCCATTGAATGACGCGTGCCCATGAACGATTGCGGGAAGTTGCTGTTGGCTGGTACCGAAAGTCCGGATGACGTTAGCGAGCTCGGAAAGATCCGAGGTATTGACCGACACACGCAGTTCGGATTCAGCGCCGATCGCGCCAGTGGCACTGATCCGCGTTGTCCGGCCTGCAAGATTCACGCCAGCAACATCGATGCGATCACCACGTCCGTGGTACGTCGCATGAACTGAGCCCGTCAGCGGGAGATCGGAGGTGGCGGGTGAAGCTGGCGCCTGCGCGTTCAGATCGACCGTGGTGTCAGCGCTACTCAGAGACCCGACCCAACGCGTCGCGATCGTTCCCTGGGCGCTGGATGCGATGCGCAGCTGGTTCAGCGGACTCTTGGGTGCAAGCAAAGCGCGTAAGCCTTGGGCCAACGGCATGCCAGCGACTTTGATTTCTACGGTACCCATCGGTTGCCTAGGAGGGATGTGCGTAACCTTTCGTGTGCCAGAGGTGAAACCTGATGTGGGCACAATCTTCGACCAGTGAATGAGGCTGGCATTTGCATCGAAAGTTCCCCCCAATGCCTGTCCGCTCAGCTTGGTAAGGGTGATGCGATCCACATCGAGGGCGTACTCGGAATTTGCATTGACTCCGCTGAGGTGGAGCGCGGGAGCCGAATATTCTCCGTCTTTCAGCGCGAGCCTGCCCGAGGTGAAAAAGTTCTCATTGGAAATGTAGCGGCCACTTCCATTCACCTCAACCATCCCGTCGCGCAGTTCACGGACCCCGAAAATCTTGCTGATCTGGGCCACTTCGAGAGTTCCCCGATACTTTGTCTCGACACGGGGTCTACGAAGATCGACGATCCTCGCGGATGCTTCAATCTTTGATTTTCCACTTGTCCATTGCAACGAGCTCACCTGGATTTCATTGTTGCTGAGGGTGAAGTTGGTCGCCGCCTGCGAAACGACTTCTGGGTAGCCGAGATGCTTCAACTGCAAACTGCCGGCCTGAATCCAACCGTTGTAGCTTGGCTTGGGAACACGTTGGTATGTAATGCCCGCCGTTACGGTGTTGGCGCTGATGTCGATGGGCACCTGCGTTTCATTCAGCAACAGCATGCCCTCGCTGACTCGCAGGCGATCCATGCGAATGGAAAACAAATGCTCAGCAACTGTGCCGCCGGTGGTCTTTGTCTTTGGCGTTGGCTGATTCGTACTGCCGTCGGGATACACGATGACGTGGAGAACCGGATGCTGCACGTCGAGTTCGCGCAAGCCGAGATCTCGCCTGAACAAACTGATGATCTTCACCATCACGCGTGCATGATCGGCGTGAACGTAGGGGATGTCTCCGGGCTTTTCGAGTCCGTGGATCGTGAGGTCATCGATATCGAATTGCAGCCGTGAAAAGTTCCAGACGAAGCTGCGCAGCTCGACTCGGCCTCCAGTGACTGCCTCGAGCTCGCTGATTACATATCGGCGTACCCGGTCGCGAAACCCATTGCTGTTCAGATAAAAGCTGAGGCCAACAGCAGCCAGCAGCAAAGCGATACCCAGGCCAAGCTGTCCCCAGCGGAACTGGCGGTTCGATTTAGGAATCTTTTCAGCCATACTATTAAGCTACTGATAAGCTACTGACTAGCCGCCTGATTCGGACCGGTTATGTGCAGCGGGAGGAAGTGCAGGTCGGAAACATCGGGGGTCTTCCTGTCGAGAGCGAGTGGCAGCGAGGGATCGAATGTTTGAATGCGGCTCTGCGTGCGTAGTGTTTTGAGCCACTCAGCAATCAGCGCGTTCACACGTTCCTCGCGCAACACGGCCTCAATCTGATCCTGCACCTGCTCAAGCGGGGGCGCCACGACATTCTTCTTCTTCATTTCGGGAATGAACTTGGTGTCGTAGTAGGTCTGAATCGCTCGCGGTCCGACTCTGACTTCTGACCGAAAACGCAGGTCGATGAAGCGGAGGGTCTGGATTTCCTGGTCGATGCGGCTCTCCACGTCTTGGTCCGTCAATCCATTCTTTGCGAGCAGACGCTGCCAGGCAGTCTCCGAGTCGCTACCGGAAAGCTGCTTGCGCATTTCGAGCAGACGCGCGTCAAGTTCCTTCCTGGTGACCGGGACAACGCCGAATACCGCGACTTGATCGGCGATCAGATTGCGGTCCACTAGGCGTTCCAGCGCGGCAATTTCGTCCTGAACGGTCACTTGACCCGCTTCACCGGCAGTCAGATGCGTGAAGCGCGCCTCCAGCTCGACATCGCTGCGCGTGATCGGATGACGGTCGACGGTCGCTACAATGCGGTCCAGCGTCTCCCCAGAATGGGCGGCGGCCGAGACAAGCACCGCGAACAGGATGTAGCCGGCATAACGCATCAGAACGTCTGACCTATGCTAAAGAAGAAATTGAATCGTCCGGTGTGATCGAGATACGGCCCGCGCACGGGATCGTCCCGAACTGGGAAGTACGTCGGCGTTAGGTTGTATCCGAAATCCACGCGAACCGGCCCAATCGGTGTGCGGTATCGCACCCCTAATCCTACCGCTTGGGCGAGGTAGTTGAAATCGCAGGGCTGCGTGGATTGGGGCTGACAGTTCTCCTGGTGCGGTTGCGACCAATGCCCCAGGCTGTGGAAGATGTCCGACGGCGAAGTGAAAACGTTGCCGGCATCATGAAAAATGACCGCGCTCAGGTTATCTCCGATGTAGGGCAGCGCGATGGGCGGAGTGCGCAGCTCGAGATTGTTGACGAATAGGCCATCCCCGCCCAGCGGGAACCCTGTGGTGGCGTCCCGAGGTCCGCCCTGGTTGATCGCAAATCCGCGATGCGAGTTGCTGCCTCCGGTAAAGAACTTCTCCGGCAAAGGAACCGCACTTGCGAGCGGATCCTTTGAGGGGAAGGGTTCTTCCACGCCGATGCGGGTGGAGCGTGCAAACGTCCAGCGCCGCCCACTGATGTTCTTATCCTGATTGAATGAATGGTAGGACGAATTCTCAAAAAACGTTCGGGCATAGTTCGCCTGCGAACCGAACACTCGCGATGCGATGCCAAAGTCAACCGCGTTGTTAGTTCCCTTATGGGAATCGATGGGGTCGTCGCGATGATCGCGCACATAGCTAATGCTGGGAATTCCTACTCGAACCGGGCGCGACAGCAGCGGAATCAGCTCAGGATCGATGTGCAGCGTACTCTGATCAACTTTCACCAGGCGGTACGTGTACTTGTAGAGAAAACTTTCTCCCTTACGCCATTGCTGCAGCGCCTGAACCGAACCCTCGAGTCTCTCTGAGCTAAAGGTGAGCACGTTTTGCGTGCTGTCATAGAAGGCGTTGAAGGTGAGAGTCAGATCACTGCGATTGAGCCAGTGCGGCTGCTCGTAGCTCAGGAGAGCGCGCTGCTGCAATCGTCCGACGTTGGTGCGAAAGACGATGGTATTGTCGCGTCCACGAAAGTTCGAACGCGTGACGCCGAACGTCACTAGCGGACTAAAGCCGGTCGCTCCACCCGGATTACACACCTGAGTCGACGTAGGACTCACGACGACGTTCTGGCAGTCGCTCCTTACATTCCCAGTTTGCACCTGGAAGCCAAGACCGTAATCAAACGTGTAGCGCTTGGCTTCTTCAATCTGGACCATCAGGTTCTTCTTGTCAGCATTGCCATCAGGGTTCGCAGGGGCCATATCGACTTGATTGAAGATGCTCAGGTCATAGAGCCGGCGCTGCGTGTTCAGAATGCGCGATTGGCTCATCGGTTCGTTCTCCTTGATTTCGAACTCGCGGCCAACGACAAAGGGTCGCGTGAATCTCAAACCGGAGACGAGAATCTTGTCTACGAATACCTGCCGCCCCTCAGTGATCTTGAAGCTCACATCCTGCCGGTTTGCCTGGCCCGAACTGGGATTCGTCGTGGTCTCCACCTGCACGTCGGGAAAGCCACGGTCGAAGTAGTAGCTCACCACCGAGTCGCGATCGTTGGCCAGCAAGTAGTTGGAGAAGGGCTGGCCCTCAATCGTGCTCAGCTGATCGCGCAGCAGATCGTCAGAAAAGTGACTGTTGCCGGTGATCTGCACAGACCGGACCAGCGTCTGCGCGCCCTCCTCGATATTGATGGCAACGCGCAAATGGCCCTTCTTGCCTTTGTAATCATCGTTCACATGGGAGGTGACTTTCACTTGCTGAAATCCATTTGCCTGGTAGAGGCCAGTGATGACGGAGAGATCACGCGCCATTAAAGCCGAACTGAAGACGCCGCGACGTTGAAGGGCGTCGGCCGGCTGAATCGCCATACGTTCACGGATGCTTTCTTTGGGAAAGTATTTGTTGCCGCTTATCGTGAGATCGCTGAAGGTGTGGCGCTCGCCGCGATCGACATCGAAGATTACAAGCTGGCGGCCGTCTTTGTTCGTCACTTGCGATGTGACCTTCGCGTCAAAGTAGCCTTTGGTTTGGAAGTAGTCCCGTAAATTGCGGCGCCCTTCGCTGAGCAGATCCTCGTCCACCGCACCTTCTTCATAGATAGGCACGTACTTCTTGACCAGCCCTCGCCGCAGCCGCGCTCCTTCCAAGCGAACCTCGACGATGGGTCCACGATTAATTTCGAAGACATAGTCCAGCCGATCGGTGTCGGTGTGGTAGTTACGATCGACCAGCGCCACCTGAGCCTCGAGTCGTTCAGTCTTTTGATATTTCTTGCGCAGACGCGTAAAAGCGCGGCTCAGGCGTCCTGCCGTTATGGTCTGACCAGGATGAAGTTTGGTAATGCTGCGAATCTTCCCGGGAGGATAGCCCGGATCGCCTTTGACGATCACCTCGCCCAACCGAGCGTGGCTGCCTCGATCCACGATGAAGCTCAGCGCGATGCGCTGGTGCGGCGGGTCAACTGACGAATCCATGCGGATGGTCGGCTCGAAATACCCATTTTCGGCGAGCAAGCGTTTCATGCGCTCGACTCCCGCCGCGATCAGGTCCTCATCGAACTCCTGGCCAAGCTGCAATTTGCTCGCATTTACCAACTGGTTCGCCGTGGGCGGACGCGGCGCGCCATAGACAATGATGCTGCCCACAAACAGTTTTTCGTCGACTCCAAAGATCAAATCGAGCGAACGGTCGAGATACGGATTCACTTCCGCGGTGATTGTGCGAAAGCGCCCAGTGGCAAACAATTGCTGGATGCTGCCACGCACCAGAGTGCGATCGAGCACCTGGTCCGGTTGGACTGCAACTGACTTAAGCAGCTCGTCCTGGTTAATTCGCTGCGCATTTCTGAACGCGACGCTGCGAATGCGATATCCAGAGTAACGACTGAAGGCACTGCCGGTTTGGTTCGCGGTGGGCTGCTCGCCATTGGAAGTTTGCGACGAGGGCGCAGGCGACCCAGCGGCCTCGCCCTGAGTGTGAATTGAGTGGACATCCGGAACTGAAGCCGGAGTCTGCGCGTTAATGAGGGGCACAGCGCAGCTCAGTAAAAGCCCCAGCGCGATCGCACTCGTTGTTGCCATAAAGGTCGACGCGCGACGTAGGGAGCTGAGGAACAAACACGAGAATTGACCCAACCACCCCGGTGGCACAGCTTTCCTGGGCTGTGCGAAATGCGAAAGAATTAGATCTTCTCCCCGGCGCTCAGTTCTTGCGTAGACGTGCCAATGGGCTGTCGATTCCAGAAGTCAGAATGCACCCGCCTATAATAATGGTGATCTGCTCAAATTCAGCCGGATTCGCGGCCCCGACATGGCGGAAATGGTCCCAGAATCGAAGCCTCCGACCTATTCGGAACGCTATTCGCGCCAGACCCTGTTTGTCCCAATCGGCTTCCAAGGACAAAAACGCATTTGCGCGGCCAAAGTCGCGGTGGTGGGATGCGGCGCGATCGGCGGCTCAACCTGTACTCTGCTTGCCCGAGCCGGTGTGGGTAGCCTGCGCATCATCGATCGCGACTATGTGGAGGCCAGCAATCTCCAGCGCCAGCTCCTTTCGACGAGGAGGACGCCCGGCAAAGCTTTCCCAAAGCCGAAGCCGCTGCGCGCAAGCTTGCAACCATCAACTCTGAAATTCATGTCGAGCCTCACGTAAAAGACCTCACGCCCCACACGATCTCGCTGCTCGACGGCGTGGACCTGGTCCTAGACTGCACTGACAACTTCGAGACTCGCTACCTGATCAACGACTTTGCCGTCGAGAGGCGCAAACCCTGGATCTACGCGGCCGCCGTAGGCTCTTATGCGGTGACTATGAACGTGCTGCCGGGTGAGACCGCATGCCTGGCGTGCATCTTTCCCGAACCTCCGCGCGGCAGTTTTGCAACCTGCGAGACCGCCGGCATTCTCAGCTCCGCCGCCAATCTCGTCGCTTCGGTGCAGGCGGCGGAGACATTGAAACTGTTGGTAGGAGCAGACGGGAGCTTACGACGAACCTTGCTTTCTTTCGATCTCTGGACAAACGAGCGCTCGGAAATTTCGGCTGCCAGTCCACGCAGCGATTGCCACGTATGCGGTGAAAGAACTTTCGACTATCTCGGGGGCAAAGCTGGTCCTCACATCACCCTCTGTGGAAGAAACTCCGTGCAGATCCACGAGCGCGAGCGCCCAATAGACTTTCCCGAAGTGAGTTCGCGCCTCGTCGCCCACGGTGAAGTCCGCTACAACGACATGGTGCTGAAGTTCTGGCGCGAAGCCTACGAGATGACGCTGTTCCGCGATGGAAGAGCAATCATCAAAGGCACCACGGATCCGATGGTGGCAAGAAGCCTCTATGCCAGGTTCGTGGGATCATGAAGAAGGTCGAGTGATCGGCCGAAGTGAGCCTGCGCTAGAGCATTCCCGTTTGGTTAGGCGACAGAGCCTGAAGGTTTTAAATGGTAGGAAGAATAGACGCGTGCCTTGCGCTGCGTGTTATCGGCCTTCGCCGATCACCATCCACCCGATACTTCCTAGGCTTGCATTAGCCGCGGAGCGGCGATGAACTGCACGCTTTGCGCCCTGGGTCCCGGTTTGTCTCTGAG
>Ga0170475_110144560_pt1 | contig 10747 bp, 8 predicted proteins | sample Soicark_Litter_5_FD_111474 | JGI IMG/M metagenome (GOLD analysis project Ga0170475, IMG submission 111474) | Avena fatua rhizosphere microbial communities from Hopland, California, USA. Combined Assembly of 48 SPs | reverse complement strand
CTCGGCACATGCGGTACGCCACATTTTCGCTGCCGAACGAAGAAAAAGAGCGCCTCGGTATTGTCCGGGGCGACGGGTTGATCGACGTGCATGATCTGCTGTCATCGACCGCCGACACCGTCCCGCGGACCCTCGCCGAACTGATATCTCAGGGCCGGCCGGCCTGGGAGCGTCTCGCGCATCACATCAACCAGGGGCTCACAGTCACCCCGCCGCGTTCGGCGACGTACCGCGCGGATGCCGTGCGATGGCACGCGCCCACGGGCCGTCCGACCAAGAACGTTGTGTGCCTCGGGCTGAACTACATCAGCCACGCCAAGGAAAGCGCGCAGGCGCGCGGCCGGGAGTTCAAGATTCCGGAGGCGCCCGTGTTCTTCACGAAGGCGACCACGAGCGTGACCGGCCCGAACGATCCGATCCCGTGGGATTCGTCCGTCACTTCGCAGCTCGACTACGAAGCCGAGCTTGGGGTGGTCGTCGGGATCGCCGGCAGGGACATCCCGCGAGCGCGAGCGCTCGACCACGTATTCGGCTATACCGTGATCAACGACATATCGGCCCGCGATCTGCAGAAGACGCACCTGCAGTGGTTCAAGGGCAAGAGCCTCGACGGCTTCTGCCCGATCGGCCCGGTCATCGTCACGGCCGACGAATTCGGCGATCCGCAGTCGAAGACAATCTCGCTGAGGGTCAACGGCGTGGAGAAACAACACTCGACGACCGGGAACATGATTTTCGGGGTGGATGCGATCATCGAGTCGTTGTCGCGCGGGCTGACGATCGAGCCGGGCGACTTGATTGCGACCGGCACGCCCGAGGGCGTCGGCCTCGCCCGTACGCCCCAGGAGTTCCTCGAAGACGGCGACGTGGTGGAGACCGAAGTCGAAGGAATCGGCATCCTGAGAAACAGGGTTGTCAGAACGTAGAACGTGGAACGAGAATCGTAGAACGAGCGACGAGCGACGGACAACAGAAACCCCATGGACGATTCAGCCGCCATCCGTCAGGTCGTCGAGAACTGGGTCGTCTGGCGCGACGCCGGAGACTGGGAGCGATTTGCGACCGTCTGGCATGCCGACGGGTGGATGACCGCCACCTGGTTTCAGGGTCCGGCGACAAAATTCATCGAGGTCAGCCGCGACGGGTTCGAGCGCGGCGTACACATCCTGCACGCGCTCAACGGCTGGTCGTGCGACATCAGCGGTACCCGAGCAATCTCGCAGGCCAAGATGAACATTTTCCAGCGCGCCCCGCTCGACGGAGTGACGGTCGATGTCGTCTGCTGGGGACGGTTTTACGATTTCTTCGAGAATCGCGACGGCCGCTGGGCGATCGTGCGCCGCCAGCCGATTTACGAAAAAGATCGGCTCGATCCGGTCAACCCGTCGGGCACGCTCCACCTCGATGAGGGTCTGCTGGCGACGTTCCCGGAGGGCTATCGCCATCTCGGTTATCTGCAGCACCGGAACGGATTTAGCGTCAAGCGCGGCCTGCCCGGCCTGCGCGGGCCCGAGGTTGAGAAGTTGTATCGCGAAGGTCAGGCCTGGCTTGCCGGCTCCGGCATTCCGGGAGAACCGCTCTAGCGTCAAGCGTTCTCCGCCTGACTGGCGCGTCGTATGCAAACGGCAACGCAGGCCAGGAAGGAGGTTGCGATGCGCGTTTCACTTCTTCTCATCAGTAGCGTGGCCGTAGGTATCACCCCCGCACTCCACGCCCAGACACTTCCTCCGATTCACGGCGTGACCGGCGTCGTCGCCTCTGACGCCACGATCAGGGACGAGCACAAAGCCGGCAACAAGATTGCGGTGACCACAGAGGACGGTGTGCAGCACGTCTACCGCGCCGCGAAGGATCTGCTCGTCCACGGTGGCAAGGATGGTGTGCTCGCTGACCTCAAGCCCGGCACAACGGTTGTCGTCCACTACACCGCCGGCGCGGACGGCGAATCCGCACACGAAATCGATCGCGTCGGAGGCAGCGGACTGCAGACAACGGAAGGAACCGTCACCGACATCAACCGCGGCCGGAAACAAATCACGATTCGCTACGACAACGGCACGACCGAGAAGCTGACGCTGACGGATCGCGCGGCGGTCGACGCGGGTCAGGACTTTACGGACCAGGCCATCGGTACCACCCGAGTCGTCGTGTACTACTCAGACGACGCAGGCGGGAAGGTGGCACATTACTTCAAGCGAAAGAGCTGAGCGGCGTTCGTTCGGCCGATCTTCAGTCGATCGGCTTCGGAAATCTCGGCCGCGTCGAACCACGATGCGGCGTCGGCGCACTCTTCGAACGGATAATCGACCGAGAACAGCACGCGATCCGCGCCGAGCTCGGTGATCGCGTCAACGAGTGTCGGCGTGTGAAAGTTGCCGCTCGTGGTGACGTAGAAGTTGGCACGCAGGTATTCGATGAACGGGCGGCGCGCGGGGATGTCGCGCGGGCGTTTACCGACGCGGTGATCGAAGCGCCAGATGCAATACGGCAGCATCTCGCCGAGATGGCCGAGGATGGCCGTCAGCCCCGGGTGCGTGTCGAACATGCCGCTCGCCATCAGCCGCAGCGCGTGCGTGGCGGTCTCCACGCCGAATGCCCACGACGCACCCCGCAGCCAGGGATGACCGTCGTAGATCGGCACGCGGGCCGGCAGCGGATCGCGCGGGTGGAGGTAGAACGGCACGTCGAGGCTCGCCACCGTCGCCCAGAACGGCTTGTAAATCGGGTGATCGTAGTAGACGACGGTATCGGGCGTCCCCACCTGCGAGTACCCGTTCACCATCGCACCCTTGAACCCAAGCTCTCTGACGGCACGCGTCAACTCGGCGGCCGCCGCATCGGGATCCTGCATCGGCAGCGCTGCGAAGCCGGCGTACCGATCCGGGTGCCTGGCGATTCCCGCCGCGAGGGCGTCGTTGCCCCGCCGCGCGAGATCGGCGGCGCGGGCGGAGTCGTGCACCGACTGCACGCCGGGCGCGTTGAGCGACAGGATTGCGAACGCGATACCGTGCGCATCCATCTCCCGCAACCGCTCATCGTCCAGGTCGAGCAGCCGGCGCTCGAGCACGTTCAACTTCCCCGGAACCGCGTACTCGGCGGACTCGCGCAGCGTCTCCTCGAGGCCGAAATGTTCTTCGAGCGTAATCTTGCCGATCATGCCATACCGCCGTTCAGCCGCGACCGCCGTGGCGCATCGGGCGCGATGATGATGGTAACCGTGATGTCTGCACCGGCCGGGCGCTACATCGCTATATCGTCTCGGCTGCGGCGCGATGACCGGCCGCGAACTCCTGCCTGAGCAGGCCGTACTCGAGGCTGTCCACGAGCGCCTGCAGGCTCGCTTCGATGATGTTCTCGTTCACGCCGATGGTCGTCCACGTGGACACGCCGTCGCCGCTCTCAATCAGCACGCGGGTCACCGCCGCGGTGCCCGACGACGAGTTGACGATGCGGACCTTGTAGTCGGTGAGGCGGACCGACTGCAGGTCCGGGTAGAACTTCAGCAGCGCCGTGCGCAACGCACCGTCGAGCGCATTGACGGGTCCATCGCCTTCCGCGACGGTGTGCGCGTGGTCCCGCCCGACGATCACCTTCACGGTCGCCTCGCAGACCGACGACCTGGCGCCCGAGCGCATCGACACGTGATAAGCGTCCACCGCGAACGGCTTCGCCTCGTGCCGCAGCGTACGCCTGATGAGGAGCGCCAGCGATCCGTCGGCGGCCTCGAACTCGTAGCCGTCGTGCTCGAGCTCCTTGACGCGCTGGAGCATCGCGTTCAGCTCGGGCGTTTCCTTGCTGACGTCGAAGCCCAGCTCCCGCGCCTTCATGATGATGTTGCTGCGGCCGGCGAGCTCGCTCATCAGCACGTGACGGCGGTTGCCGACGAGCGCCGGATCGATGTGCTCGTAGCTGCTGACCAGCTTCTGCACGGCGTTGACGTGCTGTCCGCCCTTGTGCGAGAACGCGGCGGCCCCGACCCACGGCAGCCTGGGATTCGGGCGGAGGTTCGCGATCTCGTCCACGAACTGCGACAGCTCCTTGAGCGTGGCCAGCGACTCGTGCGGCACCGAGGGCCGCTTGAACTTGAAGGCGAGGTTCGGAATGACCGACGTCAGGTTGCAGTTTCCCGTCCGCTCGCCGATCCCGTTGATGGTGCCCTGCACGTGTGTCGCTCCTGCATCGAGCGCCGCCAGCGCGTTGGCCACGCCCAGCCCGATGTCGTCGTGCGTGTGGATGCCCACGCGCGCGGCGATGCGCGACCGCACACGCGTCGTGATCTCCACGACCTCGCCGGGAACGGATCCGCCGTTGGTATCGCAGAGCACGACAACGTCCGCGCCGGCCCGTTCCGCGGCCGCCAGCGTGGCCAGCGCGTATTCGGCATCCTCCTTGAAACCGTCGAACGAATGTTCGGCGTCGTACACGACAAAACGGCCCCGCGCCTTGAGATAGGCGATGGTGTCCGCGATCATCGCGAGGTTTTCGTCGGGCGTGGTCTGCAACACCTCTCGAACGTGCAGCAGCGAGGTCTTGCCGACGATCGTCACGACCGGCGTTTCCGCGTCGACGAGCAGGCGGACCTGCTCGTCGTCTTTCGCCGTGACGCCTTGCGGCGCGTCGCACCGAACGCCGCGAGCTTCGCGTGCCGGAACGTGCGGCGCTTCGCTTCGTCGAAGAACTCGACATCCTTCGGATTCGACCCGGGCCAGCCGCCCTCGATGTACTGGACGCCGAACGCGTCGAGCCGCTCGGCGATGCGAAGCTTGTCGAGCACTGAAAAGGAGATGCCGAGCCCCTGGCTGCCGTCGCGCAGAGTGGTGTCGTAGATTTCGACGCGGTCCGTCACAGATCCTCTTTCTTGAACGTCACGACCAGCACGTCGCGATACGCCGGCGCGGACGGGTCGAGGGCACGCACAGGCGTCACCCCATGGCTCACGCGCGCATCGTCGACGAGCGCGGCATCGAGCGGCTCGGTCAGCGTGAAGCGGCCGAGTTCGGCGCCTGACGGCCCGAGAATCGCGGTGGTGCCGCTCGCGATGTTGCGGCGGTTGACGAGCAGCACCAGCACGTAGTCCACCCCGTCGCGATGCGTCCCCTCGGGTGTGGGGCGGCCCTCGACGCCCGGGCGCGCTTCGATTCGGAACTGGTGAACCTCGATCACCCATCGCTGCGTGTCAGGCGCCAACCGATGAAAAAGATCGCGGCTGAACGCCAGGATCGCGCTGAGGGAGGGGCCCCGGCCCACGTCGGCCGCCACGGGGGTAAACCATCGCGCGACCCCGCCGTTCAGCGGATTGTAGTCGAGCGCCTGGTAGTGCGGCCGCGCGGGCGCGCGCTCGATCGCACCGGCCGCACCGGCCACGTAGACGGCATGACGCCGGCGACGGTACCGACCGCCGTCCGCCATGTAGGCGTCCACGTCGAGGGCGTTCCAGCTGTCGGCGAACGCCTCCCAGTCGTCCAGAGCGCCAAACCGCTCGATGGCATGGCGCATGGTGCCGGCGTGCACGAAGACGTAGCCCTCCCGCTCGAGGGACGCCTGCAGCGACTGGTCCGGCATCAGCACCGTATCGGGCACAACGGTGATCCTATCAGCCCGCGGGCGTTTTCGAGCAAGCCGGCGGTGCTAAGATCCGGAGGAACGAGTCCCCAAGAGTGCACATCCGCGGCGCGCTGCTGCTCCTCTTCCTGCCGGTCGCCCTGGCGCTGCCTGCCGCGCAGGCGCCGGTCCAGGATTCGCGTACGTTCAGATCGGGCATCGACATCACCGGCGTCACCGTCACGGTCCGCGACGCCGACGGACGGCTGGTCGGCGGCCTCACCCGCGACGACTTCGATGTCTTCGAAGACGGCGACCCTCAGACGATTACGCAGTTCACACGCGAGCGCGTGCCGGTCAGCGTGGGCGTCCTGCTGGACATCAGCGACAGCATGTTCGGCCGCAAGATCGAGGACGCGCGGGGCGCCGTGAACGGGTTCCTGTTCGAACAGCTCGACGCTCAGGACGAGTTCTTCATTCTTGCCTTCAACCACCGTCCGCATGTGATGACCACATGGACGCACACCGAAGAGGTCGTTCGCCAGGCGCTCGACAGCCTGAAGCCCACCGGCGGCACGGCCGTGTACGACGCCGTGCTCGAAGCACTGCCGGTCGTGGCGCGACGGAACCGCGAACGGGGCGCGCTCCTCATCGTGTCCGACGGGGCGGACACGGCCAGCACGGCGAAGCTGAGCGACGTGCGGTTCGGTCTGCGGCGAAGCCAGGCGTTCGTCTACGCCATCGCGATCGACTCACCGGGCAACAAGGCCATCAATCGCAGTGTGAACCCGACGACGCTGCGGGACATCACCGATGAGAGCGGCGGGCGGACGGAAGTCGTGCAGACCACCGCCGATATCGGCGCCGCATCCGCGCGGATCGCCGACGAACTGAATCACCAGTACGTGCTCGGGTACACGTCGTCGCACGGCGCCGACGGCAAATTCCACTCGATCCGCGTCCGCTCGCATGGCTCGGACTACAGGGTCCGCGCCCGCAAAGGTTACGTTGCCGATCCCGATAACCCGTCGCGGCGCTGACCTCCTGCCGCTTCGTTCCGCTGCCTCTACCGGCCGGGCGTGGCGCTCAAAAATTGAATCTCAGGTTGATGCGGACGAATCGTGGCGCCACGATCGCGTTCGGTTGCATATACGTCGCGCCGTTGGTGGCGTAGTCGTACGTTTCGATGAAACCCACCGGGCTGCTCGTGTTGAACAGGTTGTACAGGTCGACGCCGATGTCGGCTCGCGTTTTCCCGAAGGTGAGGACCTTGGCGAACCGCATGTCGACCTGGGTCACGCGCGGACCGTACAGCTGGCCGGGGATCAGCAGGTTGACACTCGTGGTGCCGCTGGCCTGGCCGCCATTCGGGAGACGCCCCAGCGCCTGCGCCACGACCGTGTTCGGCACGATGTAAGTCGCATTTCGCGATGCGCCGTTGGTCGCCGAGTTCGAGCCCATGCCGATGTTCGCGTTGGGCACGGAACGGATATTCGCGCTCACCAGGACGTCGATTTTCGGTACCGTGTACGCCGCAAGACCCCGGAAAAGGGTCGCGAACGGCTCGGTCACGTGGCAGTAGTCCTGCCGCTGGTTGACGCCGAGCAGGACGAGGGTCTCGGGCACGGCCTTCACGAGCGCGCAGGTGTCCTGCACCCCGCGACCGGTGCTGGTGCCTGCCTGGAACGTGAGCCCGTTGCGCATGCGCGCGTTGAAGCTGGTCGTCACACCGTGCCAGTACTGCGTGCGGGCCGGCGCGTAGTCGGTTTCGAACGTCTGGTAATTGCGCGCCCCGGTGCCAACTGCGGGGTTGACGTCGAAATACGTCGCGGTGGTCCCGCCACCAGGCAGATTCGCGTTCTGCGGGACCGTCAGGTTCCACTGGTTGTAATCCGACGCTTTCGTGAGCAGGTTGTCCGTCACGAAGAAATTGCCGAACCAGCGCCGGTTATAGCTCACCTCGAGTGACAGGCGCGGCGCCAGCTGCTGCTGGACCGACGCGCCAAATTGCCAGTCGTACGGACGAATGCCCCAGCCCTGGAGAATGGCGGGATTGACGGTCGTCAGGTTCGGATTGGTATTTCCGAAGTTCGGCCCCGTGCCGACCGCTGCGCCGCAATTGTCGCCGCCGGCCGCCAGCGTGTTCTGCGCGGCGGGATTCAGCAGATTGCAGTCCACAACGAAGTTTTTGTTGCCATCCGTCCACGCGCGATTCAGCACGCTCGTCACCGTGCGCAGCGCGGGATTATTGGCCCAGTAGTTCTCGTCGTTGGTGGCCGCCTGCAGGTATTTGCCGATGTTGACCTTGATCGCCGTCTTGCCGCCGCCGAAGACGTCGTAGGCGGCACCCACGCGCGGCGTGATGTCGTTGTAACCCTTGACGCTGACAGTTTCCGGGAAACCGATCGGCTGCGGATTGAAACGCGACGTCAGCGATGTGCCGTTGCCCTCGGCGGGCGCCCAGCTGAACGCGCGATCGTAGCGGATGCCGCCCTGGAGCGTGAGCCGGCCCTTCGTCCACTGGTCCTGTGCGAAGAGCGAGTGCGTCTCCGTGCGATCGTTCTGCTCCCACCTCGGCGCGAGGTAGTAGCTGACGGCGTTCGGAATGCCGTTGTTGAACCGGTATTCCAGCTGGGTTTGATTGGCGACCCGGCCCTGCGCGGATTTCTGGAACGACCCCTGATAGCCGACCTTTACGTTGTGCGAGCCGGTGACGTACGAGGCGGTGGCGCGCCAGTTGTTCGGGTTCGCGTCGTTGTCGGCGTACGCAAAGCCCAGCGGATCGTAGAGGGCGCGGTAGAAGAAGAGCGGCTGGCCGTAAATGGCCGACTGCTCCTGCACCGGGATCATGTTGGTGATGCCGTCCGGCGGCACCTGGCCAAATCCCGCCCAGAGGTACTGAAACCGCGAAAAGCCGGCCTCGAGCAGCAGCTTGTTCGTCAGCGGCGACTGCCAGGTGGCCTGCGTGACGTTGTATGGAAAATGGTGGTAGCCCGGAAACGACTCCGGAGACGACGTCAGCGTGCCGACGCCAATCCAGCCGGGCCCGGATGTGCGGCAGCCATCGCCGCTCGGCGAGAGGGTCGAGCCCGAGCATCGGTACTGATACTCGTGAGAAAACGACACGCGGTTTTTTGCCGTGACCTGGCCCGTGAGCCGGATCGAGTAGATGTTCCGGGAATCGGCGCTCCGGGTTTCGACATCAGGGTTCTTCGCGTACGTCCACTTCGTCGGGTCGCCGGCGTTAAGGTTCGCGAAGGCTCCCGGTACCGGGCTGATGGTGGAGTATTTGCGCACGTTCGCGAAGAACCAGAGGCGGTCGCGCAGGATGGGCCCGCCGCCCGAACCGCTCGCGTCCAACGAACTGTTCACCCCCGCCGGCTGCGTCAGGCCGTAGCCGATGAGGGTCGGGTTGAGGTTGTTCCCGGTGGACCATTTCCCCGCATCGCTGTAGAACGCCGACCCCTTGAACGTGTTGCCGCCCGCCTTGGGCACGATGTTCACCTGGGGCCCCCCATTCTCGGCTTCGCCCAGCGCGCCGGACACGAGCACCTGCATCTCGTCGGCGTTCGGTGTGTCGTAGATGAACGTCGACACGCCGCCGCCGTTGAACGACGCGGCCACCGGCAGGCCGTCGATCATCATCCGTCCTTCGTTGGCGCGGCCACCGTTCGCCGTGAACATCGCCATGAACGGTGTGATCGCCGCACCGCCAGTCCCCTGCACCTGCAGTCCCGGGATGGCCGACAGCAGCGCACCGTACGTTCTCGTGGCCGGGAGCGTATTGATGGTGTCGTTGCTCAGGACGGACTGACGGCGCGCGCTCTGCGTGTCCACGATTGGCGTCTCGCCCGTCACCGTAATCGTCTCCGCCACGGTTCCGACCCGCATCGCCATGTTGATGGCGATCACCCCCGACCCGGAGACCTCCACTCCCTCCCGCTTGACGACCGTGAACCCGGTCAGCGAAGCCGTCACGGTATAGGTGCCCGGCGGAAGCTGCGTCAGCCGGTACTGCCCGTCGCCGTCGGTGACGGCGGTCCGGGTCTTCTCGATCATCGCCGGGCTCGAAATTTCGACGCTCACCCCCGGAAGTACGGCTTCCGATGAATCGCGAATCACGCCTGCGAGGGTGGCTTGCGCGAGCACGGTGGCGGGGACGAAGAAGAGGACGCCGAGGAGCAGGGGGGCCCGTAGTCGTTTCATGAGCCAACTCCGTTCGTATTGTGCTAACCCGATTGGGTAGCCGAAGCGTGACGTTGTCTATACGCCCCTCAACGGCGCGGGTCAACGCGAAACTGGCGGAGTCTTGCAGGATTTCAGATGCGAACCAATATTCCGGATGCGGGTTGTCCTGTCGCCCGCGCTACGGCTGAGGCATAGGCGCCAAGCTGGCGGCGATACTGCTCCTCTCCCGACGCCGCGATCTCGCGATCCGTCTTGTACTCCACGATCGTCCAGGCGCCGTTCTCCTCGAACGCCAGATCCACGACGCCTTCGACGAGCGTGCCATCGTCCAGGGTGAGCGTCACTGGCGCTTCGCGCCGGCAGGCGCCGCGCGCGTCGGCCCGGCTGGCGCGCACCAGCAGGTCGTGTTTGAGGACGCGGTCGACGATCGCCGAGGCGGCGGCCGTTTCCTCCTGCCCCATCGCCAGAAGGCGCGCTTCGAGGGCGACAATGTCGTCGAGGTCGGCTGGCGTGGCGCCGAATGGCGCGCGTGCCAGCACGGCGTGCACGAGCGTGCCGAACGCCGCGCCTGACGGCCGATCGCGATCCCGCTCGGCCAGGGAGACAATCGTCACGGGGGTTTGCGGGACGGCTGACACGGGCGTTTTCGTTCCCGTGGATTTTGCGGGAGGCGTCGACGCCTCGGTGATGTGCTCGCGCACCGTCTGAACGCGCAGCGTCGGGATGCTCCCCTGTTCACGTGCGTTGATGCGCGCCAGTTTCCAGGCGTCATATTTCGTGCGGCCGTCGGCGACAACGTCACGGGCGACATCCCTGACGATCAAATCATCCCGCCTGATGCCGTTCGCCGGTTTCACGCCGAGCGTCAACGCCCCCGGATCCCACCAGACCACGGAATAGCCGTCGAACTCGTGATGCCCGGGACAGACGGTCGACGGCGTCGCCGTCTCGTTGTCCGGGCGCTCCAGGACAGTGTCCTTGGAACGGAATGCGGGACACTTCGGCCCGCGGCCGCCTG
>Ga0170475_105556713_pt1 | contig 10747 bp, 5 predicted proteins | sample Soicark_Litter_5_FD_111474 | JGI IMG/M metagenome (GOLD analysis project Ga0170475, IMG submission 111474) | Avena fatua rhizosphere microbial communities from Hopland, California, USA. Combined Assembly of 48 SPs | reverse complement strand
CAGGGAGCCGGAGCTCTCGCTCGGGCGTCCAATCAGCGAGACGTACTTCGCCGTGCCCGACAACGATTCGCGAATCATCACGCCGGCGCGATTGTCCCAGTACAACTGCAGCGCGTTGAGCCTGGCGGTAATTTCTCCATCGCCCGACAGCGGCTGGTACATGTAATACAGTGCGTCCTGGCCCAGGAAGTCGTTCTGTCCAGCGCCATTGAGCGTGACACTATCCGGCCCCGCCAGTGCCACGAACCCCGGGCGTCCGACATCGCCAATGTCCTTCACCGCGAATGGAGCGGGCGGCGATGGCCGCACAGGAACCGTGTCGCTGAACGCATTGTTGATGAATCGGGCGAGCACATTCCTGGTGATCTGCTGGATCTGCGGAACAACCTGCGACCAGCCGATGCTGCCGGTCGCAAACACCGTGGCGCCGCTCGGCGCGCGATACACGGTCATGTCGGAGAAATTTGCCTCCCTCGAGTTTGCCGGTGAGTGCGCGAGCCGCTGCACATTCGCTGGTGAGGTCGGGCCCATGGCATCGACCTCGTACCCGAGAAAGGATGTGCCGTCGGCCTTGGTCAGGCGATCGCCATTTTGCAGCCCCGTTCCGGTGAAGACCCAGGAAGACGCATCCTCGATGACCATCACCGGCCGTGCCTGGGTGACGAACATCACTCCGATCATCGTGTCCTCCGGTCGGTTGACCGGCGCGTATCGGAACTCATTCGTTTTCAGGTAGTCCGGTGTGATGGGGTCCTGTTTCCAGGCTTCTTTGTAGCCGACTATCGTTCGAGCGGGTTGATTGTTGACGGTGCTCGGCTCGTAGCGGACCTGCCAGTACGATGTGTTCCCGGAGAAGAACCCGAGGTTGATGCCGCTGTCGCGCGCGCGTTCGACGTTGTCGCGCATCGCCCAGGTCCAGTACTCATCGTGGCCGACCGAGAGGAAGGCCTTGTGATTGAGCAGCAGGTTTGAATCGGCGTCGACGTCGACGTTTGTGGCGTAGGACACATCGTAGCCTTCACGTTCGAGCCAGGTGAGCATGTTCTGCTCCCAGCTGAAGGACCCGACGCCATAGCTGTCGTCGCCGTAATACGGGCGGTTGAACGACACCTTGTGTGCGGCGTTCGCCGTATCCCCACGACTCGCGATCGTCCCGTAGAGCGACTTCCCGCCCCACACGTTGTAGGCCTGCGACGTGTTGACCGTCTGCGCCATCAGCAGATCGGAGAAGCGCGCGTCGTCGCGCACTGCAAACATGATGTACTGCTGTTTTCCGCTCGTACCAGCCGTGAGCTTGACGAGATAGACGCCGCTCATCCAATCGGTCGGGTCCGGCGTATTCGGAATATCCAGCACGTACGGGTCGACCCAGTCGCATTCGATGAGGCCGGTGGTGGCGTCCATCGGAAAGGCCGGCTGCGCGGTCCCGCTGCGCGAAATCGTGTTCATCATCCGACGGCCGCCGGCGCCGCCGTAGTAGCCCATTCGGAAGATGTCCATCTTGTAGGTGGATTCCTGCGTGTTCACGAACAGCAGGATCCGGCCGCCCCGGTTGACGCTCGTCAGCGAGGCGTAGCCTTCGATGACGCTTGACGCATATCCGGGATTCGCGAGTTTCCACTCGGTCGAACCGGGCTTGGCATTTTCCGTCTGGATGTAATTCGCGGCGAATGTCTGCGCTGGAATTAGACAGACGAACGCGACGACTCGCAGGACCCATGCAGTCATCAGTACCTCTCGGCTTAATCTCGAGAATATCTTTCAAGGAGCATTCCGCCCCCTACTTGATGGTAAACAAGCCGACAAATTGAATCGAGCTGAGGCGGTACGTTCACTGTTGACCTGGCTCGGTACGTAACCGAATATCCCGAATGTGAAATGTCGGCGGCCGATCGGAAGCGCCGTTTCCCATCCTCCGCCAATGCGACGCCGGGGTGCGGCTCGTCCTTCGTGGCTGTTGTACGCTGGTCGGAGAATGCGACGTGTCCTTCTGACGGTGGCGTTTTGCTTGTTCGTGAGGGCGTCTGCGGCAGTCCTCCTCGCTGAGGACTGGCCTCAGTTTCGCGGACCGGACGGCCAGGGACACTCCACGGAGCGCGGCCTGCCGGTGGAATGGAGCGAAACACAGCACATCGCGTGGAAGGTTCCGGTCCCCGGCCGTGGATGGTCGTCGCCCGTCGTCGCTGACGGGCGAGTGTGGCTCACGACGGCGACACCGGTCGCACGTGAGAGTTCACTCCGGCTGATGTCCTTTGATGCGGCGTCGGGGCGTCAGACATTGGATGTCGAAGTCTTTCGGCTGCGCAGCTCCGCGCTGTTGAATCCTAAGAACAGCCATGCTTCACCGACTCCGATCATCGAAGGCGATCGTGTCTACGTGCACTTCGGCGCTGAAGGCACCGCGGCGGTGTCGACGACCGGTAAGATCCTGTGGAAGGCGAAACTTCAGTACGAGTCGCAGCACGGCAACGGCGGATCGCCGGTGCTCTATGGGGATCTGTTAATCGTGAATTGCGACGGCTTCGACGAAGCCTTCGTGGTCGCGGTCGACAAGCGGACCGGCAAGACACGATGGCGGACGTTTCGCCCCGAGCCATGGTCGCAGGCCTATTCCACGCCGCTGGTGATTCGCGTCGGCGACCGCGACCTCGTCGTCAGCGCCGGGGCCTTTCGCACGATCGCGTACGATCCGCAAAACGGCCAGGAGGTCTGGCGCGTCGACTATCCGGAAGGATTCTCGAACGTGCCGCGTCCGGTCTACGGAGCAGGTCTGGTCTTCGTTGCGACAGGTTTTCAGCAGCCATCGATCGTCGCGATCCGGCCGGACGGGAAGGGGAACGTCACGAAGAGCCATGTCGCGTGGACGCTCAGCCGTGGAGCGCCGCTGACCCCATCACCGCTGCTTGTGGGGGACGACCTGTATATCGTCAGCGATAGCGGCATTGCCTCGAACGTCGATGCGAAGACGGGTGCGATCAAGTGGCAGCATCGATTGGGGGCGTCGATTTCGGCGTCACCAGTATTCGCCGACGGCCGTGTCTATTTTCTCGACGAGGAAGGACGAACGACCGTCATCGCGCCTGGCCCCACGTTCCAGAGTGTCGCGGTCAACGCGCTCGATGCACCGGCGCTCGCCTCGATGGCCGTCGCATCGCAGTCGTTCTTCATTCGCACCGCCACGCACCTGTATCGAATCTCGCAATAGCTATCAGCTATCAGCTATCAGCTATCAGCAATCAACATTCAGCATTCAACATTCAGCATTCAGCATTTTCAGAATCACATATAGCTGAGCCACCAGTCGCGGCGTCGTGCCTTGACGCCCGCGAACCAGACGCACAGCGGATAGATCAGGATCACGCCGAAAATCCAGAGCGCATAAACGATCGGGAGGCCGAAGCCGATCCCGCTCGAGGGCGGTGGCGTGAGCAAGAAATTGGTGAACAGGTACGCGATCGGTTTACCGGCGATCCATTCTGCGGCGATCGCGAGCACGTGCGCCGTCACCCACTGGAGAAGATAAAAGAACAGCGGCACGCGACCGAAGGTGACCAACACCCGGGCGAATGCGCTCGAAGTATGGCGCTCCGCGAATGCGAGGAAGAGGATGCCCGGACCGACGGTCATCATCAGGTAGAGCAACGACGGCGGATACTTGGTCACCGCGAGAAACGAGAGGACAGCCTTGGCTGCGCCGAACTGTGTCGTCCACGCGACCGGATCACCGTAGAGATTGGTCAACCGGAGGATCACAAAGCCCAGAACCATGGCGCTGCCAAGCAGGAGCAGCGCGCGGCGCCTGGCAATCGCGTCCGTGCGATAGAGCGATCCGAATGCGTAGCCGGCAGACATGACCGCTGGCCACGGGATCAGCGGGTAGAGGACGAACACGGTTGGGCCCGGGAACCCAAGCGGAAAAATCGGGCCCGGACGGTGGAGCACATACCACACCGATTCCCAGAATCCCGGTACCGGTGTGCCGGGACCGTTGAATGTGGTGACCCGAACGCCGTCGAGCAGGTTGTGCAGCGCGATGACGGCAAGGGTCAGCGCGATGTTCCAGCGCAACGGCAGGTGAATCGCGGCCGCCAGCACGATCATGCTGCAGCCGATCACCCAGATCACCTGCATGAAGCACAGCAGTTCGGCGTAATGAAAATTGAACAAAATCAGCGGTCGCAAGACCACCAATTCGATCGCGATGAGCCACAGCCCCCGCGCCATCAGGAATTTCGAGAGCCCCGCCTTCGACCGCCCGCGAGTTTCCTGAAAAGACACCGCCGTCCCGGCGAGGAACACGAAGAGCGGCGCGCAGAAATGCGTGATCCACCGGGTGAAGAAGAGCGCCGGGAACGTCCGCGACACGTCCGCAGGATCGAATGCGAACGCATCGCGGTGCACGAAATCCCGCGTGTGGTCCAGCATCATGACCACCATGATGAGACCGCGAAGCAAATCGACCGAGTCGATACGGGCTTTACGTATTGTCAGCGTCGATCGATCAATCGACGCGCCCCCGCCGGAGAATTCGCGCGCACGCGGTAGTGCCCCCGACAGGACAGCATGAGTCATGGTGGAAGAGCGATTCTACGCCATTCGCGGGCGCACACAGACCGGCAGCTTCACTGTCACGCTGCAATCGTGTCTAAAGAGCTCACAGGAGAAAGGGAGAAGGGGAGAATTCTTTTAATACCTAACTCCCTTTCTCTCCTTCTCCTGTTGGCTCTTAGTGATCGCAGTGCGATAGTGAAGGATCTACTTCCAGATCTTCTGCCACCATGCCGCCGGTTCCGCCGGAGGCGCGTCGACATTCATTGTTCGCCGGATGTCGGTGATGTTCCATCCGGTCAAGCCGGCGAGGTTCTGCGCCTCCCGTTCGTGGCGCTGCGTCAGTTCGGCGCGATAGTGCACGGCCGCGTCGCATGTGCTGTCGCCGGTCCACGCATGTCGAAGCACGTAGCGGCCCTGGAAATTCGTTCGATCGGCCGTCTCCTGAAAAACCAGGTCTTCGGGGAAGTGCGCGGCGTCGTAGCGGACGTGGAGCCTGGTCATGAACACGCCTTGCGCGCCTGGAACCGGTATCGGAAATCGAGGGCCCGGACGGGTGCCGTTTCCAAGATCGGCGACCCAGAACACGCCCAGCTGGCGCAGCTCTGCACTTGACAACGGATCGGCGGCACACGGATCGCACCAGCTCGTGTCCCAGGCGTACTCCGTGAAGATCGCACTCAGGTTCTCCTTGGCAGCCTGGCGCGAGAACATCGCTTTATAGAAATCAGGAAAGCGCGATTTGACGTACACCGGCACGTCCATCCCCGTGGGAAGTTTGACGGTACGGTAGTTCGTCGTCTCAACCCGCCCTTTGCTGCTCAACGCATAGACGAACAGTTCCTGCGGACCATCCGCGTTAACCATGCCAAGACGGATCGGCAGCATGAACTTCGGCGACTCGTACGCGACCTGGATCGGGCGAAGCATGGTGAAGCCAAGCTTGGCTTGTTCCTTGAGATTGACTCTCGCAACGAAGAATTTCAGATTCTGGCGAATGTAGCTGGTCAGGACGTCGGCTGCGCCCGGTGGAATCCGATAGCCGCTCTCGCGCAGCCACGTTTCGAGTCCGGTGCTTTGCAGCGCCGACAGAATCAGGATGTCGTACTCGCCGACGGTGTACTGGGCCTCGATCTTCACCCCGAGGCTCTTGGCAAGCGTGTCCCTTTCGGCCATACCGCCTGCGACCGCGGAGGCCCGCGGCATCGGCATGGCCCGCTCATAAAGAATTTGCTGGCATGGATCCTCGTCGAAATACTCGACCAGCCGCGGGGCGGAGTACGCGTCGAGGTGATCGAGGAGTGCTTTCTCCCCGATGTGAATCTGTCCTTTCTGCAGCACGGTAGGAACTGGAATGACGACGGCGAATTCCTTCGGATCGCCCTTGAAATCGTTCGCCATTGTCAGCACCGTTCGATCGCCTTGCCGGACGAGGACAACCTGGGACGCCTTGTTGAACAGCTTCGTGTCTGCCTTGGCCACGTAGAAGCCGCAAAAGGCCACGAGCGCCGGGCTGTTCCACGCCGCCGCTGCGATCAAGACTGCGACAACCGATGCGATTCGTCTCATATATGTACCTCCTTGAACGGGATCCTTTGTGGTTTTGTGGCTTCCACGAGCAGGGCCTCCGGCTTGGGCTGTCCCCACTCGTAGCGCCGTGCGGGGAGAAGCCAATCAATCAACGGAACCGCCAGCGAACAGATCGCCAGCGACCACAGCGGTCCATTCGTTCTGAACACTCGGAACTGGATGTACCAGGCTCCGCACGCGGCGAGAAACGCAAACAAGATTCGTCCCACGCGCGAATTCGGTGTCGTCCGCGGATCCGAGATCATGAAGAACGTGAAGAGCAGGAGGGCGCCGTTTTGAAGACGATGGGTCGGGATCGTCAGTGGCTCGCCGAGCCAGAGCGATCGACCGAATACCAGGGTCATGTAGAACGCGATGAACGCATAGGTCACATCGCTGCGGCTCGCACGGTTCACGACGAGTCCGCCGAGACAGGCCATCAAAAACGCGAAGAAGGCGACGTTCCCCCACTGTCCGGGCGAAACCCACACCCGTCCCGTCAGCGCCATGAGCCCGACGATCGCGATGTTGGTCGGATTGAAAAGATGTTTGCCGTTCACCCGGAAAATGAACTTGCTCGCCACGGCAACAACCGCCGCAGCAAGCGCCAGTTCAATGTCATCCGTTCGGAGGAGCAGGCAGAGGGAGAGACCCGAGATCAATGGGCTGCGCGGATCGAATGACGACAGATGCCAGGCGCGTGTGCACAGGTACTGGGTCAGCAGCGCCGTCGACAGGATGACCGCGGACGAACCGCTGTCGATATCGAAGTCCAGCCCGAGCATCCCATATGCGAGGAGCGCACTCAGGATGGCGATCTGGTAATGGCGCGGGTCGCGCGCAATCGGTCGGAGGAATCTGAAAGCAGCCCTGATCATCTTCAGCGTCCGTTCTTGAGTAGAACGAGGCGCCTGGGATTTCTTGCACGGTGCCGCGCTTACGCGGGTTAACTCTGTATTTCTGTTGTGGTTAGCGAAGCGACGGCGGCGGGCGTGTCAAGGCTCAATGTTCAAGGCTCAATGTTCAACGAGACACAACATTGAACATTGGACATTGAACATTAGACATTGCGGGTTATCCCCCGAAGTAGCCGCTGCGGGTTTTGACGCTGGCCGACGAGCGCTTCACGCGCACTTCGAGCCGCCGCCATTCAGGGGTGTTGGACGCCTCGATGGCGAGGACGTACTGCTGCCGAAGCTCGCCCAGCAGATCCGCGGCCGCCATCACGGCTTCTTCTGAGGTGGTCGTGAAAAGCAATCGACCGCCGGTCCATTCGGCCAGGTCACGCAGGTCAGCCGCCTGGGACGAAATATTTCGATCGACGGCTTCGATGAGCGAGGTTCGATCGGTCGATGCGACGGTCGCCACGATGTACACCGGCACGTCGATCGAGCTGGCCACGGCCGAGACTTCGGGGGCGCTCAGGCTGCTGCTGGTGTCGATGCCGTCGGTCAAGATGATGATCGCCTTGTGCGCGGAGGAGCGTTCGGCGAGACGACGAGCGGTTGCGGCAGTGGCGTCGTACAGCGAAGTCGCGCCAAATGGCCGGAAATCATCGAGACCGTCTCTCAGGCGGCGGATCGCCGTCGTAAACGTTTGCCGCTCGTGCAGCCGCGTGTCGAACGTGAAGAGACCGAGCTCGTCTTCCCCCTCGCGGAGCTGCGAAAGAATTGAATCGTACGCCTCCCGCGCCCTCGCGATCTTCGTTCCGACGCGCATGCTGCCGCTCATGTCCACGAGAACGGCGACGCTCACCGGCGATCGCAGATCGGATCGGAGCGAGAGGATCGATCGCGGCTGCCCGTTATCCCTGACCTCGAAGTCGGATGCCTGGAGGCCAGGCATCGGCCGCCCGTGCTTGTCGCGGACCGATGCCTGGATGCTGACCAGATCCACGGCGCTGCGGAACGTCGGCCGCGGTTGATCCGCTTGCGACTGCGCATGCGCGGAGAACGCGGTGAGTCCGGCGACTACGGCCGATGCGAGGGCATATCGAGAGAGTGATGACACCATGGGCGCTGGTCCAAGTGAGGAGCAGCCGATACTGCTCGCCGGTTCGAGGGGCCGCGCGAAGTTGTGAGGAGAACCTCATCATAACACGGGAGCTCAGCAGATAGCCACATTGGGAAGAAATGTGCATCGACGGCGGGCGTACATCCCACTGCGCGAAAAGGTACCAACCGTGACGGGCCTTTGGTTCAGCGCGGCAACAGCGGTCAGCGCCCCAGTGCCGCCAGCGGCGAGATGCGCGCGGCCCGTCGCGCGGGGATGTAGCTGGCGAGGATCGCCGCGATCCCGAGAAAGACAGGTGCGGCGGTGAAGGTCAACGGATCGATCCGTTTGACGTCGAAGAGCAGGGTCTCCAGGGCACCCGCGGCAAGCGCCGCGGCGATCATTCCGAGAACGACGCCCATGACGGCAAGCCGCGCCCCCTGCCAGACAACCATGGCGACGACACGATTCGGAGAGGCGCCGACGGCCATCCGCACACCGATCTCAGATGTGCGTTGCGGCACCGTGTAAGCCATGATGCCGTAGACACCGACTGCCGCCAGGGCGACCGCAATCGAGGCGAACATCATCACCAGCATCATCTGGAACCGCGGCTGCGCCACCGTTCCCGCCATCGCCGTCTCCATCGTCCGGACGTTGACCAGCGGTTGGCCGGCATCGATCTCGAGGATCGCGGCGCGAACCGAATTGGTGAGGTCAAGCGGATTTCCGATCCCTCGAACGACCAGCGCAACGTTCAGATACATCATTTCCAGCATCGGATCGGGGTATTGACCGTACGGAACAAACATCTCGGCGTTCGAACCCGCGTCGAACGATGGCTTGACATCCCCGACGACGCCGACGATCTCCATCGTGGGAAACTCGGTCGACGGTTCGGTTCCGAGCTGAATGCGCTGTCCCAGCGGATCGCGATCCGGAAAATACTGCCGCGCCATCGTTTCGTTGATGACGGCCACACGTGGCGCACCCTCTCGATCGTGCTCGTTGAGCAGGCGTCCGCGCCGAAGTGGAACGCCAAGGGTCGAGAGGTATCCCGGCGTCACTGCGCGATAGCCTGCCAGAACGTAGTCGTCGGGGCCTTTGGGTGGATAAGCCGCGCGGTTGAAATGGATCGTCGAACCGGCACCGGCCATGGGCAGCATCGTCGTTATGGCGGCTGATTCCACACCGGGCAGCGCGCGCAGCCGCGAGACAATCTGCTCGACGACCGAGGTGCGGCTCACATCGTCGTCGTATTCCTGCGGCGACAGGGGCAGGTTCACGATCAGCAGATTGCTCGGATTGAATCCCGGTGAGACCCTGGTCAACTGCGCAAAGCTGCGGAGCAGCAGCCCGGCTCCGATGAGCAGCACGAGCGCGAGGCCGATCTCGACGACGACAAGGCTGGAGTGAAGCTTCCGCTGGCGCGCGCTGCCTGATCCGCCGCGGCTCTCTTCGTTGAGGGAGGCGCGAATCGGCGTGCGCGTGGCATGCAGGGCGGGCACGAGACCGAAGATGATGCCGGTGACCACCGCAAGCGCGAACGCGAACAGAATGACGCGCCACTCGATCGCCACATTGTGCATGCGGGGGAGAGCCGCCACCGCGCTGGTCGTCAAAAACGAGATCACCCAGGCGGTCACCAGGAGGCCGGCTGCGCCGCCTACGCACGACAAGACGACGCTTTCGACAATCATTTGCCGGACGATTCGAAGTCGACCGGCGCCCAGCGCGATCCGCACGGCGATCTCTTTTTGCCGATCGACCGCCCGCGCGAGCAGAAGGTTCGCGACATTCGCGCACGCGATCAGCAGCACCAGGATGACGGCCCCGGTCAGCAGCAGGATGGCTGGCCGGATATTCTGGACCAGCTGATCCTGCGCCCGTGTGACCAGCGCACGAACGTTCTTGTTCGATTCGGGAAACTCCGCTTCGAGCTGCGCCGAGATCGCGTTCATCTCGGTCCGCGCCTGCTCGAGCGCGACACCCTCCTTCAATCGAGCGATCGGAAAGATGCCAGGATGCCAGCCGCGATCCTCGGGCAGGGTCGCCGCCCACGGTCCGAACGGAACGTAGACGTCCGCGGGCTGGAACAATTCGAAATCGCGTGGCATCACGCCGACGATCGTGAACGGCCGGTTATCGAGCTGCAGGACTTGACCGGCCGCGTTCTGCCCGGGAAATCGCCGCTGCGCGAGAGCCTCGCTGAGAATGGCGACGTCTTCCGCTCCGGGCCGATCGTCGTCGGGACCGAAGGTGCGTCCACGATCGATCGTCACACCGAGGAGTGGCAGAAGCGATGCCGTAATCATTTTCGCCGGTATTCGTTCCGGGTCTCCCGCGCCAAGGACCGTCATGTTCGTCGGACGGAAGGCGGCTATGCCGGAAAAGGACCTCGCGCGCTCGCGCCAGTCCTCGTAGTTGTAGATGGTGACCGAGAGCGTCGGAAAGTGCGGTGTCTGTTCGGTCAGCACGACGACATCAGCCGGGCGTGTATAGGGGAGCGGTGAAAGCAGGACGGCGTTGGAAATGGTGAACACGGCGGCGTTTGCACCCAGTCCGAGCGCGAGCGTGATGATCGCGATCGCGGAAAATGCCGGGCGCCGCCACAAGTTCCTGACTGCGAGTCGCAAGT
>Ga0170475_117551421_pt1 | contig 10749 bp, 4 predicted proteins | sample Soicark_Litter_5_FD_111474 | JGI IMG/M metagenome (GOLD analysis project Ga0170475, IMG submission 111474) | Avena fatua rhizosphere microbial communities from Hopland, California, USA. Combined Assembly of 48 SPs | reverse complement strand
CGCCGATCCTGTCGGGCCAGATAGCTGCGCGCCTCATCGTTCACGAAATGGACGCGCGGATCACGGTCGAGGTGGCCGGTGAAATCCCCGAAGCGGTCATTCACCACGCGCAGAATGTCGGTATTGATTTCGATCGCGGTTACGGACTTTGCGCCGAATGACAACGCTGAGAGCACGTCTCGACCGCCGCCGGCACCAATGATGGCCACCGAGGGCCCCGGCCGGAGGTAATAGCCGATGTTGGTGACGTCGTACTGCAGGTGCGCGATGTCGGCGAGATCGCCGTGATACGCCGTCATTACCGTGCCGGCACTGACGTCGATGTCCATCTTCAACTGGCGCACCTTGCGATCGGCGGGCCACTCGGAACTCAGGCCCCAGCCGTACGGCGATTCGGCTTCGGCGGGGTTGCCGTTCACGCGGACGCGCGAGTAGGAGTTCCACTTCTCATAGAGCGGCCGCGCCTCGAGCTGCCCCTTTATGTAGAGGATTCGGAAAATCGGAAACTGGCGCCAGACGAGCACGGTGTGTACCGCTGCGGACGCGCCGAGTACAACGGTCACCCCGACGGCCGCCGTCAGCAGCCGACGCCGGCCCGCGTCGATCGCGAACGCGATCGCGGCGGCACCGGCCAACGTGGAAAGCGCAATCACCGACGTCGCCGCATCCGTAATGCGCAACAGTCCGATCACGATCAGGCAGCCGAGCGCTGCACCCGCGAGGTCCGCCGCATACAGGCCGCTCACCCGGCGGCTGAAATGCGTCAATGTCAACGACACGCAGATCCCGCTGACAATGAACGGCACGCTGATAACGACGATGGTGAAGGCGATCGCGTACGCGGCGACCACAGACGGATGCATGAGAAACGGCACGCTCAGCTGCGTGAGGAAGCTGAAGACGATCGAAACCGGATAGGCGAGCGCGGCCCGCGCGAGGTAGGTCTTGACCAGGTCAGGCTGGAATCGAGGCTGCCACGCGTACGCGAGCAGGGCGCCCGCCGTCATGCCGAAGAGCGCGATTGAAATCGCGACGAACGCAAAGTGGTACCACATGGTCACGCTGAAAATCCGCGTGAGCAGCACCTGATGCGTCAACGTCGACAGCGCAATCAGGAATAGGCCGATGTAGGTGAACGCACTTGGCGCGGAAGGGTCGGGGCGCAAGCACCGTTACTTTAGCATTCCGGCGGGCCAGCATGGGAAGGGCGCGGCAACGGGTGCGCTCGCATCTTTCTGGGTCGCTGCGGGACGGGCTACAAGGTTAACTACAGAGATTGTATGTACTTGACGGAGTTTCGGCGGCATCGTATCGTATCCGGGCCCGCAAGCACGTCTTCTCATGATCGGTGGCATGAGTGCGACTGGACGCCCTCCCAGGAGCCCTTCCGCCAAGGGGTTGTGCGCACAGGAGTGTGACCGGTCCGTTTAGAGGTTGAGCCGCGACGAATCCGTAACCGACACTAATGTATTTCGCCTTTCGGCCCGATAATACGCGCGGTGCCGTCCTGGACGGATCTGCGGACTGGCCAGGGTCGAGGAAATTCAGCATGTCTCAGGCGCTAAAAAAATCGATCCTCCTGCTGCCCCTAATGCTTGTTTTGGCAGCTACCCGGCAACAGCCCAAATTACCGCCACGCCAGTGAGCCTGCCCGAGCGCCCCTCCGGCGTCAACAGCGTCGCGTTCGATTCGGTGAACCAGGTTTATTTGGTGACTCTGGCTGGAGCGGGAGCGGTCAATGCGAAGTTTGTTAGCAAAACAGGCGCGCAAATTGGCAACGTTTTTCCGATCACAGTTCCCAACGAGGCGCCGTACACGGGTTGGGTCGGCGTGAGTTTTGGGGGAACCGCTACGGATCCGGCGTTCCTCGTCACCTACGTTGCAACCACCGGCGTCCGATGCGTCGCCAGTAAGTATGGACGGCTAGTCCGGTACAGGGCTGGCCAGGCGTTAGTAGGCGGCGCAAACTTCATTACCAATGTGGGGTGTGAGTGGCCGTCCGCCGAGAAGGCACAGGCCGCGTGGACAGGCGCACAGTTTGTCGTGGGCACGCGCGTCGCATCGGTCGCATTCCCGCAACCCGAGCTCAGAACCGTCGACCTGGGGGGTGGCGTGTCTGGCCCGGTCATCATCGGGGACTACCTGGATTACTACGGCTCGCCTGCGATTGCGTGCGCGAGCGACGGGGTATGTCTGGTTTCCGGGTATGCCAACGGGATTCCGTTCGGCGGCAAAGGCGGCACCTACGCCCGTCTGATTAACGGTTCGACGCTTCAACCGTTAACAGACATGTTCTACCTCGACGATCATTCGTCGCGCATGGAAAATCAGTATGTCGTCTTTAACTCGCAGACCGGACAGTTCCTGGCGGCGTGGTGGCGGGCCGGCTTTGTGGATACACGCGTCGTAACCCACGAAGGCGCCCTTCTGCCTCTAAGACAGAGCGTATTCGGCGGTGGCGCTGCGGGCGACCTTGCACTGTCGTACAACGCCGGTACAGGGAAGACGATCCTGATATCCAAGTACGTCCCGGCGGACCTCTACGCGGTGGAACTCGACGCGAACGGCGCGTTAGCAAATCCCAACAACCTTGTGTTGATCACACGTTGGGACGGGATCTGGCCGGAATATACACCGGCGATTGCATCAAACGGCGCCGACGGTCAATCGCTGGCGATTGCTGTCCTGAACTCGGGCGGCCGAGCCGCGATCATTCAAGGACAAGGAGGGACGACGCCACCCCCACCGCCAGAGCCACCTCCGCCACCACCACCGCCAAGTCCCGTTCTGGCGGCCACCGCGGCAAAGGCTGACTTCTCTGTTGATGGCAAGGCCGACATCGTGTGGCAGCGCGACGACGGTTATCTCTCCGTGTGGGCGATGAGCGGGACGACGGCAATGTCTGCCCAGATGGTCAATCCCGGCTCTGTGGATCCCAACTGGCGGATAGCGGCGACTGCGGACATTAATGGCGATGGCAAAGCGGACTTCGTGTGGCAGCACAGAGACGGGTGGCTCGCCGTCTGGTACATGAGCGGCGCAAACTTGGCGGGCAGTGAACTCCTGAATCCGGCACAGGTTCAGGACCCGAATTGGAAAATCGTCGGCGCGGGCGACTTCAATGGCGACGGTAGAGCGGACCTCGTGTGGCAGCACAGAGACGGGTGGCTCGCCGTCTGGTACATGATTGGCGCAAACCTGGCCGGCAGTACGCTCCTGAGTCCGGTACAGCAACCCGACCTGAATTGGAAAATCGTTGGGGTTGGCGATTTCAACGGCGACTTCAAACCGGACCTCGTGTGGCAACACACGGATGGGTGGCTGGCAGTCTGGTATATGAGCGGCGTGAACTTGGCGGGTAGTGCACTCCTGAATCCCGCACAGGTCGCGGATCCGAATTGGCGAATTAGGGCGGTTATCGATCTCAATGGCGACGGGCAGACCGATCTGATCTGGCAGCACATGTCCGCCGGATCGCTGTCAGCGTGGCTCATGAACGGTAACAGCGTTGCGAACGCGGTGAGCCTCAATCCGTCAAGCGTCTCGGGTGGTTGGAAAGTCATGGGACCGCGCTGAGCGGAATGCAGCGCAAAAGTACCCGATCTGCGGCGGCACATCGTGATGCCGCCGCAGATACCACAACAGCCGGAACCCCCTTCCGGCTCGCCTCTTGGCCGTCAGCGGCGACCGGCCGCGACGAGTTCGGCGACCAGCCGTTCGAGTTAGGCGACGCGCTGCTTCAGCCCATCGTTCTCGGCCTTCCGGGAGGCGTTCTCGGCCTTGAGTTCCTTGACCGCCTGAATCGTGAGAAGCGGGAGCTCGCTGTAGTCCACTGCCTTGTATCCGTCGCTGTCGGTCGCGACGAGTTCAGGCAGCACCTGCTCGACATCCTGCGCGATCAAGCCGTAGTTCCGGGTGTTGCCGAAGTGGCGCTCGGGGAATTCGCCCGCGCGCCAGAAGTAGTGCACAGGCTGCAGGGCGGTCACCTTTTCGAGTGCCGGTCCAAACGGCGTAATGTCGCGTTTGAAGCGACGATCGGACGCGCACGTGCCGGCAATTCCCGTCCCAGCAAAGTTCTTCAGGCAACCGTTCGTGCCGGACGTGCCGACACGGATATCGCCGAAAGCCTGCAGCCGGTCGGCCGCCGTTGGAATTCCGTGCACGTCTTCCGGCGTGCCTAGTCCGACGAAACCATTTCCCAGAATCACGGCTTGAACCACGAAGTCCGTCGTACCAAGCGGCGTCGTCGCGAAACCGATCGCGTTGCCGTTCGCTGTGTCGGTCCAGTTCTCCGCCGCGATCACCGCCACCACACCAGCGCTACTCCCCCACGTCGTCGCGCCATACCCGCCCGCGCCAAAATAGCCAAGGGCGTCCCCCGCCTGAACCGCGCTGGGCGCCTGCGACGTTCCGCGGGCGCGCTGGAAAAAGACGGCACTACCATCGTCATCGTTGTAGGACGTTCCGATGAAATTGGTCTCGCCATTTCGGACGATTTCGAGTGTGCTGTTCGGATTCGGCGTGCCAAGGCCGAGGTCACCTGCCGGCGAAATGGTTACGCGGGTCGCCGGCGTGTTCGTGCCGATCGCGGTTGTGTTGAAGTTGATGGAGGTGCCCTGGGCCACGTCCGTCCAGGTTTCCGCGGCGCGCACGGAGATACCGCCTCCCCCAGTCCCAAAATTGGTCGCCCCGTAGCCTCGCGCGGCGAACGCGCCCAGCAAATCTCCACTCAGCACGGCCGCCGGTGCAAGCACGGTCCCTCTGGCTCTTCTGCCAGAGAAGCCCGAACCGGAGCCGGTGCCGAATGTGGTCACGGTCACTTGGGCAAACGGCAGCGTTGACGCAGCATTGCTGACTTCGAGGATGCCAGCCGCTGGGGTGGTCGTGGTGCCGATGCCGAGGTTGCCTGACGCGTCGAGCGTCATCCGCGTCGCGGCGGCCGTCGAACCGATCGGCGTGGTGGTGAACGTGAGCGCAGTGCCGTGTGCCGTGTCGGTCCAGTTTTGCGCGGCCTGTACCGTCATCCCTCCGGCGAAGCCGGGACCAAATGCCGTCGCGCCGTAGCCTTCGCCGTAGAACCCGGCCAGGCCATCGCCGCTCTGCACGGCGGTTGGTGCGCCGGCCGTGCCTCTCGATCTCCTCGCCATGTAATAGGGATTGACGAAGTTCGTGAAACTGGTCATCCACATGTTCGCGGGGCCGCCGGGCACCGCATTGCTGACTTCAAGAAGTGCCGAAGGCGCGGTGGTGCCGATGCCGATATTGCCGCCGGGAGCGACGATAAACTTCGACGTTCCGCCAAGCATGAAGTTGATCGATCCGTTGAAGGCGCCGCCGGGTGCGACCCGTGCGATGTTGTTGATGCGGTATTCGTGGGTGGCGTTGTTGTAGCCCTGGAACTGCGTCAGTGCATTGGTGTGATCGAAGAACAGCATCCCGGAATAGGCGAGCGCGCCGCCATTCGTGTTCTGGACCGCGAGGCCCGTGAAGTCGCCGGTGTTGTTGTTGTAGCGCACATGGAGGCGATCGAACGGCGTTGTCGTGCCCAGCCCGATCGAGCCGTCGGCCGCCTCGAACACGCCCGAATTGCCGACATCGGCGGTGTTCACGTACTTGGCGAGAAAGTTCGTGGTGCCGGCCAACACGACATCGCTGCTGGCAGTGCTCGTCTCGGCGTTGGCGGCGTTACCCTGCGCGTCCTTGGTGTCGCCGGTGCCGGGCGCACGCAGATACTCGGAGGCAGGCCGGCCGCCAAGCGTTTCGGCATCGGCGGCGCGAATCGCATACGGCACGCTGGTCAACCTCGTCCGAGGACCCTCGACTTCACCCGGTCGTTCGAACACGCTGCCAAGCCACTGCGCGCCGGCGGAAAAAATGGCAGGAGGGATGCCGTCCGTGTGGGCGGCACCGAGAACGACCGAGTAGCGGCCGCGTTCGTCGAGAGTGACCTGCTGGGTTTCCTGGAACAAGGGGGCGCCGCCCTGCTGGTCGGCATACACCGAAAGCGTGACCGTTTCCACGGTCGCGGAGGGCTGTCCGTCAGCCGGGCGATACACGCCGGTAATGGTGATCAGCCGGGGCACGGGTTGTTCTTGTGTCGCCTGCGCGAAGGCCATCGTGGACGACAGCGAGAGTACAAGTGCCAGTAGGGTCGCGAACCGGAGACGCATGTCTGGACTCCTATAGAGAGGGCGGATATACGAGAGAACCGCGAACGAACGTCGAGTAATACGCCAGTCAGGCACTCTTTGATTCTCAGCGGCGACCGCTCGCGAGGAGTTCGGCGATCAGCCGTTCGAGTTCTGCGACACGCTGCTTGAGCGCATCGTTTTCGGCTTTCCGCGCGTCGCTTTCCGCTTTTCGCGCGTCGTTCTCCGCCTTGAGTTCCTTGACGGCCTGAATGGTCAGGAGCGGCAGCTTGCTGTAATCGACCGCCTTGTATCCGTCGCTGTCGGTCGCGACGAGCTCCGGCAGCACCTGTTCGACGTCCTGCGCAATCAGGCCGTAATTCTGGCTATTGCCGAAATGCCGATTGGGAAATTCGTCGGCGCGCCAGTAGTAGTGGACCGGCTGCAGCGCCGTCACCTTGTCGAGCGCCGGTGCGAACGGGGTGATGTCTTTCTTCAACCGGCGATCCGAAGAACACGTGCCCAGGATCCCGGTGCCGGCGAAGTTCTTGATGCAGCCGTTGGTGCCGCTGGTGCCGACTCGCACGTCGCCGAAGACCTGCAACTTGTCCGCCGCCGTCGGAGCGGGATTTGGAAAGGTCCAATCGCCGAGGGCGACATTGCCCGACGGCAGGATGGCTGCGTACAGGTGTGGATTGTTCGAGCCGAGCGGCGTGGCCAGAAAGGCCGTCGTGGTGCCATGCGCGGTGTCGGTCCAGTTTTCCTGCGCGATCACACCCATGCCGCCGTTCACGTCGCTAAACTGCGTCGCGCCGTATCCGCCGGCGACCCAAAAGGCCATGATATTTCCAGACTGAACCGCAGTCGGCGCGGCGGGAGTTCCGTTGGCGAACCGTGTGGAGTACTCAGGATTGGCGTTGGTGTTCCCGTTTGCGTAGCTGCTCAACCGCATCGTGGCGTCCCCTCCGGTTCGGCTCACTTCCAGCGCCCCGTCGGGAGCCGTAGTGCCGATACCGACGTCGCCGAACGGATCGATGGTCATCCTCGTACTTGGCGTGTTCGTGCCCCAAACCGTGGTGTTGAAGGCGAGGAGAGTGCCCTGCGCCGTATCCGTCCAGTTCTCCGCTGCGCTCACGGACATGCCGCCCCGCCCGCCCCCGAATCCGGTGGTCCCATAGCCTTCACCCGAGAACTCCACCAACCCGTCGCCGTTCTGCACGGCAGCCGGCGCAGCCGCCGTCCCGCGGGCTTTACGTCCGACGTAAAACGACCCGAACGGAATGGTCCCGGTGTAGCTGCTCGTCATCGTGACGGCCGGTGTCGGAAACGGACTCGCCGCATTGCTGACTTCGAGCGTGCAGCACGGCGTTGTCGAAGTCGTACCGAGGCCCAGCGCTCCGCTTGGAAAGAGCGTCATCCGGGTTGCAGGAGTGGCTGAGTTGATCGCCGTCGTCGAAAACGAGATGGCGCTGCCCTGTTGCGTGTCCGTGAAGTTCTGTGCCGCCTGAATGGTAATGCCGCCGGTCGAGGCCGGACCGAACTGCGTCGTCCCGTAGCCCATGCCGTAGAGGCCCGACAGCCCATCGCCGCTCTGCACGGCGGTTGGCGCGGCGGACGTGCCGCGGGATCGCCTTGCCAGGTAATACGGACCGAGTGCGTTGGTGAAACTCGTCACCCACATGTTCGCGGGACCGCCGGGGATCGCATTGCTGACTTCGAGGAGCGCCGACGGCGAGGTCGTGCCGATACCGATGTTGCCGCTGGGAGCAACGATGAACTTTGACGTCCCGCCGAGCATGAAGTTGATCGACCCGTTGTACGCGCCGCCCGGTGCGACCTTCGCGATGTTGTTGATTCGGTATTCGTGCGTGGCGTTGTTGTAGCCCTGGAACTGCGTCAGCGCATTGGTGTGGTCGAAGAACAGCATCCCGGAATAGGCGAGCGCGCCGCCATTCGTATTCTGGACCGCGAGGCCGGTGAAATCGCCGGTGTTGTTGTTGTAGCGCACGTGAACGCGGTCGAACGGCGTCGTCGTCCCCAGCCCGATCGCGCCGTCGGCGGCCTCGAACACGCCGGAACTGCCGACATCGGCGGTGTTCACGTACTTGGCGAGAAAATTCGTGGTGCCGGCCAACACGACATCGTTGCTGGCGGCGCCCGAGTCGGCGGCGGCGGCGTTGGCTTCCCCATTCTTGCCGTCTCTGCCGGCGCGCGGCGCGAGTTGGTAGTCAGACGCGGGCCGGCCCCCGAGCGTATCAGCCTCCGCGGCGCGCAGCGCATAGGGCACGCTGGTCACGCGGACCCGGGCCCCTTCCACTTCACCCGGCCGCTCGAAAACGGTGCCAAGCCAGTGTGTTACCTCTCTGCTGAACACTTCGGCCGGGATCCCGTCGGGACGACTCGCGCCGAGCAGCAGCGAGTAGCGCCCTTGCGCGCCGACCGTCACCGTCTGCGTCTCTTGCCAGATGGGCGTCCCCCCCACCGGGTCGGCATAAATCGACAGCGTGACCGTCTCCACCGCGTTGAGTGGCTGGCCGTCTGCCGGATGGAAGACACCCGTAATCGTGATGAGCCGCGGCACCGGCCCGGACGGCTCCTGAACCGACTGGGCGTACGTCGACAGCGGCGACAAGGCCAAAAGCATCATGACGGCGACACGTAGACGGACCTGCATGAGGGCGCGCTCCTTTAACGGTCGGTGGGCGGACTTGGTCTCGGACTTCTGTACTGTGTAAGAGAGAGAACGTAACTGTTGACGAAGTGTTACTGACGAATGGCAGGAGAGCCGGAGAGCCCGCGAAGCGAACGGGCCGGAACCCTGCCGTTCCGGCCCGGTTGGTTGATTATTGCCGGCGGGTTGCCGCAAGCAGGTCCGCGACCAGCCGTTCGAGTTCCGTGACGCGTGCCTTGAGTGAGTCGTTCTCGAACTTGAGTTCCTTGACTGCCTGAATCGTAAGCAGCGGCAGCTTGCTGTAATCGACCGCCTTGTAACCGTCACTGTCGGTCACGACAAGTTCGGGCAGGATCTGCTCGACGTCTTGCGCAATCAATCCGTAATTCTTCGCGGACCCGAAATGCCGCTGCGGAAATTCCGCCGAACGCCAGTAGTAGTGCACCGGCTGCAGCGCGGTAAGCGAGCCGAGCACCGGCGCGAACGGCGTGATGTCCTTCTTCAAGCGGCGATCAGAAGAGCACGTGCCGGCAATTCCGGTGCCCGCGAAGTCCTTGAGGCACCCGTTGGTGCCGGTGGTGCCGATCCGGATGTCTCCAAACACCTGCAGCTTGTCGGTCACGGCGGGCAATCCGTTCACGTCCAAGGGCGTGCCGATCCCGACGTTCCCTCCCGGCAGGATGTACATGACTCCTTCGTCCGACGGGTCCTCAGGGAAACCGATTGGGGTCGTGAAAAACGCCAGGCCGGCGCCGCGAGTGCTCGACGTCCAGCTTTCCGCCGCGTACCCGACCATTCCAGCCTCTCCGTCGGCGAACCCGACGCCATCCCATCCCCCCGTCGAAGAACCCCAGTGCGTCACCTGGTTGAACCGCCGCAGGCGCTGCCTGCGTGCCTCGAGCCGTCCTCACGAAAACCGCCGAGTCGCCTCCGAAGGAACCGATCGTTGCGGCAGCGCCACCATTCTTCGCGATTTCCAGAGCGTCTCCCGGTGCGACGGTTCCGATGCCAAGATTCCCCGAAGACGTGAGCGTCATTTGGGTAAGCGGCACGGCCGTGCCAGCGGCTGTCGTGGTGAAGTTGATCGCGGTGCCCTGCGCCGTATCCGTCCAATTTTCCGCTGCCCGCACGAACATGCCGCCGCCGCCAGTTCCATTGAAGTTCGTCGCGCCGTAGCCGCGCCCTTGAAGGCCGGCGAGTACATCGCCAGTCTGAACCGGCAGTGGTGTGGCCGAAGTGCCCCTGGCCTTGCGACCAACGAACAGTGAACCCTGGCCCGAGCTCACAAACGTCGTGGCGGTTACCTGCGCGAACGGCGCCGTTGAGAAGCCGTTGCTGACTTCGAAAAGAGAAGACGCGGAAGACGTTCCAATGCCCACACTCCCTAATGAGTTAATCGTCATCCGAAGACTCGGCGCCGATGCTCCATTCGAGGTGGTGGAGAATTGCATTTGCGTTCCGTGAGCTGTGTCGGTCCAGTTCTCCGATGCGCGCATGGAAATGCCCGCCGCATTGAAGCCACCGAAACCCGTTGCGCCGTACCCGTTGGCAGCCAGGTCGAACAGCGCATCGTTGTTCAGAACGGCGGTCGGAGCAGCAGCTGTGCCTCTGGCTTTCCTTCCTATCAGAGTGTTTCCAAACGACGTGTCGGCGAAGGTCGACGAGGTGATAACCGTCACGGGGGGGTTGGTCGAGAAGGCGTTGCTGATTTCAAGACTGGACAACGGCGCAGCCGTGCCGATACCGATGTTGCCGATGGGGCTGACGAAGAAGCGGGACGTGCCGCCAATCATGAAATTGATCGACCCGTTGAAGGCGCCACCGGGCGCCACCCGCGCGATGTTGTTGATGCGGTATTCGTGCGTGGCGTTGTTGTAGCCCTGGAACTGCGTCAGCGCGTTGGTGTGGTCGAAGAACAGCATCCCGGAATACGCGAGCGCGCCGCCATTG
>Ga0170475_110731829_pt1 | contig 10752 bp, 9 predicted proteins | sample Soicark_Litter_5_FD_111474 | JGI IMG/M metagenome (GOLD analysis project Ga0170475, IMG submission 111474) | Avena fatua rhizosphere microbial communities from Hopland, California, USA. Combined Assembly of 48 SPs | reverse complement strand
CGGCGCGACTCAAGGAGTGGGCGTATGCCGGGTTTGCCATCACGCTCGCGTCGGCCCTGATCGCGCACCTCTCGGTAGGCGACGGAATCGAGGCCTGGGGATGGGCGGCCGGGACGAGCGTTCTCTGGGGCTTCTCTTACTTTTTCTGGCGGCTGCAGGAGGCCGGGATGGACGCCGAGCGGCAGAAAGTAATTTCAATCGATACAAGCAGGAGCTACCTATGAAAAAGGTTGTCCCGGACGAATCTGCCAGTGCATTGATCGACCAGAGAATCAAGGAGCTCGCGGACTGGCGCGGGAAGACGCTTGCCAAAGTGCGCGAAATCATACACCAGGCAGACCCGGAAATCGTCGAAGAGTGGAAGTGGAGGGGGACTCCCGTCTGGTCTCACGGCGGTATCGTCTGCACAGGAGAGACTTACACGAAGGTCGTGAAACTGACGTTCGCTAAAGGAGCTGCGTTGAAGGATCACCCGTCAGGTCTATTTAATTCCAGCCTCGACGGGAATGCCAGGCGCGCCATCGACATCCACGAAGGCGAGAAGGTCAATGAGGCAGCCCTAAGAGATCTTATCCGCGCTGCAGTGGCGCTCAATCTGGAGGCCAAGAGCACGCGAAAGCCCCGGCCCGCGAGCAGCAAGCGGGCCTAGTAACTTGGTTGCCGGCATGTCGCCGGTGGTTGTTGGTACGAGATGCTGCGAAGTCACCATCAGAAGGCGACTTCTCATACCTAAACCGACTGCGGCAATGCTTTCCTGGCCTCGCGATCAGGGTCGTTCTTCGCTTCGCAGTTATCGTTGAAGACCATGGTTTCACCCTGAGCCGCCGTGTATTTCGGCCATTCGGGAAGCTCGGCCCCATTTGGATCGCCCGTCTTCATAAACTGCAGCAACGCACCAGCCATCTTGGTCGACAGAGCTCTTGGCCGCGCTCCGCCGCCGGTGTGCGTCAGCATCAAGTCCGTGTTGTAGAACCAGAAGGAGATATCGACACAATGAAACGCACGCGCTCGCCCGTCGAACAAAGGGGGTTGCCAAGTAAACCAATTGACGTACACAGGGGCGGGCTGCTTGCATTTGACGTCTGCCAACGACACGACGCTTTGCCGGTTGCTGCTCACCAGTGACCAGATTTCGACGGGTTTCCTGCCCGGAAATGCTTTCGCATAAGAGTCAACCACATCCTTCGCTCTATCGCCGAATCCTGCGCCGAAACCTGCTCTTTGCTTCACTTTCTCTACCACCTGCTCGAGAGTGATCGACTCCAGCGAGGAATCGGTCCAACTTGGCGACTGCTCGTTCTGAACGGAGCTGATGATCATCGGCACATTGCTGGCCGTGGGTGCGGCAATCGGATCGTAAGGATGCTGCGGCAGAAACTTGCCGTCGACAACCGGAGTGAATCCACGCGTCATTCCGCCACCGGGTCCAGCGTTCTTCGCCATAGCCTGCTGCGCCCGCGTGGCGAAACCATAGAATTCTTTCCAAGGCATCCCCTGCAACTTGGCCAGGTCGTTAGAGGTCAGCCCTGCTTCCTTGAGGACCGCGGCTCCGAGCTTTTCGGAGTCACTCTTTGCGCCGGCCTTGCGAGATGCCCCGCTCAGCACAACAGCTTTGTGGAACAGCCCGGTCGCCGCGGGCATTGCAGTCAGGACGCAAACTTTGGCCCCGCCGCCCGACTGGCCCATAATCGTGACGTTCCCAGGATCTCCGCCGAAATTTGCGATGTTGTCGCGGACCCACTCAAGGGCGGCCACGATGTCCAGCATGCCGACATTACCGGAAGCGGCGAATTTCTCTCCGCCCACGCCCGCGAGATTGCAGAACCCGAGTGGACCGAGCCGGTGATTGATAGAGCAGAAAACAACATCCCCAAGGCGCGCGAAGTTCTCGCCGTTGTATCCGTCCTGTTCAATCCCGTTGCCGTTGACGAAACCGCCGCCGTGAATCCAAAAGAGCACCGGCCGTTTCTTGCCGTCGTTGATTCCAGGCGTGAAGACGTTAATGCGAAGACAGTCCTCGCTTACGTCGTCATAGTTCCAATGGTCTCGGAACGAAGCAAACTTGTTCTCATACCGATTCTCCATCACTTGCGGCGCGGAATTACCCCACCAGAGCGCCGGATACACATCTGCCCAGGGCTTGGGCTTCTGTGGCGGCATGAATCGATTGGCTCCGGAGGTATCCGCACCATAGGGCATCCCGAGGAAGTGATAGACGCCCCGTAACACGTATCCTCTGACTTTTCCGCATGCGGTTTCGGCCACCGCGATGTTGTCGCCCACAAGCAGAATCGGCCCATCCTGGCCTTCGGCCATGCCATTCTGCGGCACAGCAGCAAGCGTTGCTCCAACAGCGATTCCAGCCGACCCTGTGCCGAGTGTCTGTACAAACCGGCGTCTATTGCTTTTCATGTGGTGAGGCTCCAATCAAAGTATGAGGGCATTCTATAAAACGTCAAAATGTGCGATTGGGATGCTTGGGCCTTCTCAGACCCGCTGAAGCTTGCTGACACGGCCTACTTCGACCCATTCAACTACGAAGATATTCCCCTCGTGATCGAAGCAAGCCCCATGGGGACAGACGAATTTCCCCGGCGTGAAGGCGGCACGGTCCAGCTTACGAACGCGCTCCCAATCGTGGTGCTCCGAGTCGTCGCCCAAATGCGTGATGACTTCGTTGTGGCGGCTCAGCAGTGTTACACGTGCGCCGAGATCGGGTACAACAGCGGTGCCCGCCGCATCGAAACCGAATGTGCAGGGCAGATTGGTCCCGCTGATGTAGGCAAGATGTTCACCCGCGAGGTTGAAAGTTTGGATACGATGATTGGCCCGATCGGCAATCATGAGAATCGGTTCGGTCGGGCGGGTATCGAGAACAATGCCGTGAGGGCAATCGAGCTGGCCCGCCGCCGAGCCTTTACCGCCGAAAGTTCTTAGATACTTACCTTCGGAGCTGTAGACATTCACATAGCTCGACCCATAACCATCACCGACATAGATTTCACCGTTCGGTGCGACCGCAAGATTGGTCGGGCTATACTTTTTCCGAGATCCGTCCGGATTGGGCGCGTAGGCAGCCGATTCGCTCGGATAACCAATCGTCAGCACCTCTTCGCCCCTCAAAGTTGTTTTGACAACCAGGCCGCGCTTCGTATCGCAGAGATACAGAAACTGCTCACGACCTTCCTTCCGTATGAGTAACCCATGGGCTCCGCCTCGGAAATCTTTGCCCCAGCTTCGAACAAAGCGCCCCTTGCGATCGAAGACAACCATCGAATCGCTACTCTCGCTCGCGGCATTCACGGTGTGATGGACATAAATGTTCCCGTCCGCGTCCTCACAAACACCATGTGTATTGCCGTACTTGATGTCGGCCGGCAACTCGCCCCAGTCGTGAGTTACTTCGAAGACATATTCACCGGAACCGACAGTAGGTTTGCGCATACCTGATTTGTCCGCCGCGCCCAGGATCAATGGCGCGCCCGCGCCTACCGCGAACAGGAATGATCTGCGACTAGAAGACATGCTTACGCCAGAATCTCCTTCACCACCGCCGCTCGCTTTTCGGTTCCGGTCAACTTCTGGTCGAGACCTTGGTATTTGAAAGTGAAGCGCGTGTCTTCGATGCCGAACTGGTGAAGAATAGTGGCGTTGAGGTCTCGAATGTGGACGGGATCTTTGACGATGTTATAGGAAAACTCGTCGGTCTCGCCATGCACTGAGCCACCTTTGATTCCCGCGCCCGCCATCCAGATCGAGAAGCACTTGGGGTGATGGTCGCGACCGTAGTCGTCTGCCGACAGCTTGCCCTGGCAGTAAATCGTGCGGCCGAACTCGCCGCCCCAGATTACAAGCGTGTCGTCCAACATCCCGCGCGCTTTCAGGTCTTGTATTAAGCCATAGGCACCTTGATCGACATCGCGGCATTGACTTGGAAGAACGCCTGGCAGATCGCTGTGAACGTCCCAGCCACGGTGGTACACCTGAACGAAACGGACGTCTCGTTCCGCCATTCGGCGCGCCATCAGGCAGCAATTAGCGAATGTTCCCGGCTTACGGGCGTCATCGCCGCAGAGTTTAAAAGTACTCTCAGGCTCCTTCGAGATGTCTGTCAATTCCGGCACGGACGATTGCATCCGGAACGCCATTTCGTACTGCGCGATTCGGACCTGAATTTCGGGATCGGCCATTCTGGCCATCTCCATGCGATTCAGTTCCCCGGTGGCGTCAAGCATACGGCGGCGCATGCTCGCGGGAACTCCGTCGGGATTATTGATGTAGAGAACCGGATCGCCCCCAGATCGAAGAGCAACACCGGAGTATTGGCCCGGCAGGAAGCCGGAGTTCCAAAGACGTGCCGAGATAGCCTGCACGTTCGCCTTTGGGTTCGAATGCGTAGCATTCAGCACAACAAACGTGGGAAGATCCTGGTTCATGCTGCCGAGGCCGTAAGAGAGCCAGGAGCCCACACATGGTTTGCCTGCGATCATGAAGCCCGTCTGCATGAAAGTGGTCGCGGGCTCATGGTTAATTGCGTCGGTGTTCATGGAGCGAACGACCGCGATGTCATCGACCATCTTGGCCGTATATGGGAGCAATTCAGACACCCATGTTCCACATTGGCCGTGCTGTGCGAACTTGAAGATCGAAGGAGCCACAGGGAAGCGTGCCTGGCCGGAGGTCATGCCGGTCAGTCGCTGCCCCTGACGAACGGTGTCCGGCAGGTCCTTGTCGAACCAGTTCGCCATATTCGGCTTGTAATCAAAGGTCTCCATCTGCGGCGGTGCGCCGAGCATGTGCAGATAGATGGCTCGTTTCGCTTTTGCGGGGAAGTGAGGAAGCCCGGGCAGAGCGCCTACGGCTTTTTTTCTCCGATGCGGCGTTCGCACGTCCTCCGAGCAGCGTATAGAGTGCTAACGCCCCTAAGCCGCGGCCGCCCTTCGCTAGCAACTGGCGGCGCGTTTCGACCAGGAGACTCTCTTCGAATGAGTTCATGTGGTTACTTCTACTTGACCAACGTTTCGTCCAGGTTAAGCATCGTGTTCGCAACCATTGTGAGCGCTGCGACGTCCGGTGCGGGGATTTTTCGGTCCACCTCCGATGCGCCCTCATGCAGCAGCTTGGAGGCATCATCGGGTTTTGAGGAGTAGTGGGCCAAAAAGTCTTTGTACGACTGGGTGAGGATCACGGCTTCCCGCTTGTCGAGCGGTCTCGCAATCAGGCGCTTGGCCATAAAATCCAGTTCGCGATTTAAGCGGTGGTCGGATTTGATTGCGTTCTGTGCGAGATTGCGCGCCGCTTCGACAAACTGAACATCGTCCATGGTGACCAGTGCCTGCAATGGTGTATTGGTGCGCTCACGGCGCACAGTGCAGGTCTCGCGCGAAGGCGCATTAAAGATGTCCATGGACGGGGGCGGAGCGGCCCGCTTCCAAAACGTGTACAAGCTGCGGCGGTAGAGGTTATCTCCGCCGTCCTGCTCGTAGGCGCGAGTGTTGCTCTGTTCCATAGCCACGGTCTCCCATATGCGCGATGGCTGGTAGGGCCTGGCGCTGGGGCCGCCAACTCCGTCCCGAAGAAGTCCGCTTGCGAACAAGGCAGAATCGCGCACCATCTCCGCATCCATCCGAAAACGCGGACCGTGCGCCAGCAGCCGGTTCTGCGGATCCTTCGCAATCTTTTCGGGTGTTGTCTCGGCGGACTGGTGATACGCCGCCGACATAACCATGATCTTAAAGAGCCGTTTTACATCCCAATGAGAATCACGGAAATCAACCGCAAGCCAATCGAGAAGCTCCGGATGACTGGGTTGCTCGCCCTGAGTGCCGAAATCTTCCGTGGTCCGGACGAGGCCCGTTCCGAAGATCTCCTGCCAGAACCGGTTCACAGTTACTCGTGCTGTGAGAGGATTTGACGGATCGACAATCCACATGGCCAAACCGAGGCGGTTGCGCGGCATGGCTTGCGTCATGGGCGGAAGCACGCTTGGCGTATTCGGGTGAACTTCGTCCCGCATCTGGTCATATTGGCCTCGATAGAGGACGTGCGCGACGGGCTGCGTGTCTGCGCGTTCCTGCATCACAAGCGCCGTCGCTGACCTGGTTCGGATGGCGTACAAGGATTTGTCGATTTCGCGGAGATCTCTGACGAACGGACGGGACGCGGAGTCGAGCGTTTGTGTGTAAAACACCGCAAGCGCGTCCGCATCATCCTGCGACAGATCTTCCTTCGTTTTCGCCGCCGCACTGATGATCCGGCTCGAAGCACGGAGAAGTTCCGCATCCTGCGGGTCGGCCATCGTGTTCAGGATTCGCAGATCGGCGATTCCGACCGGCGAAGCGTTCCTGTTGCGATCGCCGAGGCTAACGGGCGCTGAGGCGCGTACCGACGTGTTCAACCGGGGACTGTCTTCGGGACGGCCGAGCACGAAAACGGGTGCGCCATTCACGTACATGCTGAAGCCGCGCCTCACCCGGCGGCCATCGTATGTAATGACCAGGTGATACCAGGAATCGGGCTTAAACCTGTACTCCGGGGAAGGACGAGCGCTGATCGTTTTCCCATCTGTATCGGTAAGGTAGATAGCCGGCGCCGGATCGTAAAGACCAAGGTTGCCTTTGGTGATTCGCAAGCTCCAGCCTCGCTGTCGTCTCTTTCCGTCGGGACCATCGGGCAGGTTGTCGAGCTGACTGGCGACCGTCGTTTCTTGCTTCAACTTTGGGATGTAAATCCACGTCGCTATCGTGAACGGTTTATCCGACTCGAGGGCCGGCGTTCCAGCGACCTCCGCTCTTACGCCTGGTTTGAGTCGGACAGTTTTGCCGCCTACTTCCACCGAATCAGTGACATCAACGTTCTCTGGGAGTGGCGAGTCGTTCAGCGCGAAAATCTCGGACTCGGGCCGATAGGACCGCGCCGCATCCTGCGCTGTCTTGAGCCAGTCGCTTATATTCTGCAGCTCTTCGTGACGGCGGGCTGCGATTTGGTTGGTCAGATCGGCACGCCGGGAATTTAACTGTTCCCATTGACTCCGATCGGTATCCGGCGGCACGTACATGGAGGGCGGCGTGTCCTCCACGTTCAGATCCATAGTCGGTTGGGTTGTGTTGCGGAAGAAGGACGTCAATGAATAATAGTCCTTCTGTGAAATGGGATCGAACTTGTGATCGTGACAGGTCGCGCACCCGACGGTTAAACCCATGAACACGGTTCCGGCGGTGTCGGCGCGATCCTTGGCGTACATAGCCTCGACTTCAGGAAGAATGACTCCGCCCTCGTCCGTCGTGACATTGTTCCGCTGAAAACCGGATGCGATCTTCTGGTCCATCGTGGGGTGCGGCAACAGATCTCCCGCAAGCTGATCTACTGCGAACTGATCGAACGGCATGTCCTTGTTGTAGGCCCTGATTACCCAGTCGCGATACCTCCACATCTCGCGGTAGTTATCAAAGTGAAGGCCATTCGTGTCGGCGTACCGCGCCGCATCCAGCCAGTAATGGGCTCGCTGTTCGCCATAGTGAGGCGAGGCAAGCAGCCGGTCCACCACCTTTTCATAAGCCTGCGGCGATTTGTCCTTAAGGAATGCCTGGACTTCTGCGGGTGTTGGTGGCAGACCTGTAAGGTCCAAAGTGACGCGCCGAATCAGCCTGCGCCGGTCGGCTTCGGGAGCAGGTTCGAATCCGTTGGCCTCCATGGTCGCGAGAACAAACCGGTCAACCTCATTCCTCGGCCACGATGAGTCTTTCACCGGCGGGGGGGCAGCCTTCTTCGGCGGCACGAATGCCCAATGCTGATTCCACTTGGCACCCTGTTCGATCCAGCGCTTTAGGGTTGCCTTCTGTTCATCGGAGAGGGTTTTATGCGAAAAGACCGGCGGCATCCGGAACGCCACATTGTCTGAATAGATTCGCTTGATGAGCAGGCTTTCCTCTGGTTTGCCCGGGACCACCGGGTACCCATTCTTGCGCTTGGCCAAAGCGCCTTCCTGGATATCCAGCCGGAGGTCAACCATTCTGGTTCCGGCATCAGGCCCGTGGCAAAGGAAGCAGTTGTCCGACAGAATGGGACGCACCTGCCGGTTGAAGTCGACTTGCCCGTTGGACGAGGGTGTCGCACCGTGCAGACCTGCCGAGCAGGCGAACAAAAGAATCGAAGGTAGATAGCGGTTTAGCGTAATGACAATATATCTCCACTGAGCTGAGGGCGCAGCGATTCACCCCGAATTACTGGGCTAATTACGAGGCCGAACGAACCTCCTCCCGGGATTCAACTTGCTCCGTGCTTCGGCTCAATCGGCCAAGGCGGTGGGGCCATGCCGAGACGAACCGGAAGAGGCGGCGAGGCCAGCTCAGGGGAACGTGCAAAAGCACACCCCAGCTTCCGCTTGGAGAGCCCGCACTGGTTTCGCGAGATGGCATCGTGGCAGCATGCCTCCGTTTCTCTGTTCCAGAAAGTGCGTTGGCATACGAAATGTCCCTAAGTAGCAAGGTCTCGCCTATCAGAATCCACTAATTGAGCACCATGTTTGTAAACAAGTGGACAGTACGGATGAACTACCCGGGCCAACTGGAAGAAAAAGGGTTTGATTCACAAGAGGAGCTCGCCGCGTATGTTCGTGCCATTCGAGCCAAGAGTATGGAAGGTCTTCATCCCGTCATCACAGTGTTCGATCCAAAGGGGCAAGAAACCTCCATTGCTCTAACCGAAGCGATACCACAGCCTTCGGCCTAGGTCTAGGCCGATAGCATCGCTATGATGGCCGCGCATAGTTCCTTAGCCGAAAATGGCTTTCCAATCACGCGATTGTTGCCGGGCAAATCGCCCATTGTTTTCCCCAGCCTGTGGGCATGAGCAGTAACAAACAATATCGGCACGGATGACGTTTGCCGGATCTCTCGCGCCGCTTCCAGACCGTTCATTCGTCCCTGCAGCCTCAAATCCATCAAGATAAGGTCTGGGTTCGTTGCTGCAGCCGCGTGAACCGCCTCCTTCCCTGAACTTGCGGTGGCTACAACATCGAATCCCGCCCGCTGCAGCTGATGTGTCACAGCCGCCACGACGATTTCTTCGTCTTCTACAAGCAAGATCCGTCGCCCCAACTTCAATCCGTCGCCACTGTGGTTCGGGAGCAGTATAGCGTTCATAGGTCTACCCGAGCCTCTTCCGACGCAAGCGGAAATCGGACGCAGATGCTTGTAGGTTGACGCGAACGCCAGGTGAGCGAGCCACGGATCTGCCGGGTCAAAATCCGAACCAGATAGAGTCCCATCGACGGTGCTTGTTTCAGATCAAAACCGTCGGGCAGGCCGACGCCATCGTCTTCCACACGCAGCTCACCCCAGCCTTCATCTAACGTCTGTTCCTGGCCGAGCAGTTCTTTTACGTAGCGCAGCGAGACTCGGACCGTGCCACTTCGACCACCGCCAAACGCGTGTTTGAGACAGTTCACAACCAGCTCGTTCAGGATGAGACCGAGCGGGATAGCTTGCGCCATGGAAAGCGCCATATCTTCTGCATCCAGTTCCCAGCGGATGCGATCCTTTGGGACTGCATACAAGGCGAAGAGATCGCTTATCAAAGCGCGGGCATACGCTCCGAACTCTATCTCGGCCAAGTCTTCCGACGTGTAAAGACTCTCGTGAATCGACGCGATGGCGCGAACCCTAATCTCTGTATCCCTAAACATCTCGACTGCATCCGGATCAGTCATTTGTTCCGCTTGTAAACTAAGAAGGCTTACGACTACCTGAAGATTGTTTTTGACCCTGTGGTGAATCTCCCTCAGGAGAGCTTCCTTATCGGCCAGAGATGCCCGGAGTGCCTCTTCGCTTCTTCGACGTTCCGTTTCGTCACGAAGCACCTTGGCGATAGCGCGTATGTTGCCGGCCCCATCGCGAACCGGTTCCGTGACCCACTGGGCCCAGAATCGCGATCCGTCCTTACGCACCATCCATCGGGTGTCTTGCTGTCGGGCACCGGCGAGAGCGCGCACAATCTCAATCTGAAGAACACCGGCTTCCTGGTCTTCGGGGGTGAACAGGCGGGATGCTGGTTGACCGATTATTTCCCCTTTGGCGTAACCGAAGAGCCTTTCTGCGCCGGGATTCCAGTCTGTTATATAGCCCGTAAGGTCGGTCTGAAAGAGTGCGTATTCGCGTACGTTCTCAATGAACAGCCGAAAGCGCTCTTCACTTTCCTGCAGTGCGGCTTCGGCGAGTCTGCGGTCCGTCAGATCACGAAGTACTTTCGCAAAGCCCAGCGGGCGACCGGCGTTGCGAAGCGAGGTCATAATCCCGGATCCCCAGAATCGCGATCCGTCCTTTCGCACGTGCCAACGTTCGTTCTCCGCTTTGCCCTCTGCTCGCGCGATTCTTAGCTCACGTTCTACTTCACCCTTGGCGCGATCTTCGTCGTTGAAGACAATCGCGCCCGGCTGCCCCAGTACTTCCGATTCGCACCAGCCCAGGATGCGTTCAGCCCCCACACTCCAAGAACTGATGTGATTATCCAGATCGTAAGTGATAAAAGCGTAGTCGCGCACACATTCCAGCAACACCCGAAGCTGTTCGTCGGCAGAGATCGGCACGCCATCCGAAATAAAATTAGACATTTAGCCTGGAACGTCTGTTGGATCCCGAGTACGCGCGGGCGCACCGTCCGGGCAGGCTTCTAGCTACGCAGCTGGACCGCAGCTTCACCCACGCCCTTATTTCTTCTAGAACACCGTAACGAGTTCAACAACCTTGACGCTTG
>Ga0170475_110711364_pt1 | contig 10752 bp, 4 predicted proteins | sample Soicark_Litter_5_FD_111474 | JGI IMG/M metagenome (GOLD analysis project Ga0170475, IMG submission 111474) | Avena fatua rhizosphere microbial communities from Hopland, California, USA. Combined Assembly of 48 SPs | reverse complement strand
TTGCTCCGATCGCCCGGCGCAAACCGATTTCGGCCGTCCGCTCCATTACCCCCACGAGCGTGATGTTCGCGATGCCGAGAGCGCCGACAACCAGAGATAATCCGCCGAGCAGGAGAAACATCATGTTGAGGTCGGATTGGACTTCATCGCGCACCCGCTTGGGCTCCTGGGGAACCTGGACTCGCAGCGCTCGCGGGTCGTCGGGTCGCAGTGCCGAACGCACCTGCTCGGCAATGAGGTACGCCGCCCCGATCTTCGTCTCGACAACCAGGGTGGTGGGACCGACCAATCCGAAATAGCGGCGCGCGGTGCCTTCAGGGATGATGACGGAGCCCAGCAACTCGGGTTTGCGGCCGACATCGCGCAGCATCCCGATGACCAGGTAGAGCTGATCTCCGATGTAGATCGCCGGAAGCCGTTCGAGACCCTTGATGCCAAGACGCTGAGCGGCATCGGGCCCGACAACGGCAACCCGGTCCGCCCGGGTGGAATGTCCCGGATCCGGCAACCGTCCGGTTTCTAGTACACCCCTGACCGCTCTGAACAGATCGGGGGAAGCGGCGCGCACCGCAAGCTTGTAAGCGCTCTGGTTCAGAGGATCTCTCACGGGCGAGGAACTGACCAGCGCCCCCCCGACATCGACCTCGCTCATCGTTCCGGCGGCAACCACGCCGTTCAACCGGCGAACACGGGCCGGCGCATCCCAGGGAATTGCCCTTGGATCGACGATGCCCGTGGTCGCACCCGGCCGCGCCGTCACCAAGAGTTCGGTCGCGGCAAGCTGGTCGAACTGGCTGATGATGCGGTTGCCGGCGGTGCGGGTCAGGCCCATGGTCGCCACCAACGCGGACATTCCGATGACAATGCCGAGAACGGTCAACACCATCCGTCCCGGCCTGGCGAACATCCCCGCCAGCGCTTCACTCAGTAGATCACGGATCGTGATTCCCGATCGTGACACGGTGGTGTCTGTAACCGGAGGCGGACAGCTGGACGATCGTTTCCGGCCGTCTCCGTTCGTGCGATCCGTCAGCATACCGTCAACGATGTGCACGCGGCGGGAGGCCCGGCTGGCGACGCTCTCGTCGTGCGTCACGATGACCAGCGTGAGCCCGTCAGCGTTCAGTTGTTCGAAGAAATCGAGGATTGCGGCCGACGATTTCGAATCCAGGTTTCCCGTCGGCTCGTCGCACAGCAGCAGGCTGGGAGAGCCGACCAGCGCACGGGCGATGGCGAACCTTTGCCGTTCACCGCCCGAGAGTTTCATCGGCAGGAAATCGGCGCGATGCGAGAGTCCGACCCGCTCGATGGCCGCCATCGCCCGGTCGCGCCGGCTTCGCTGGGACTGCTTGCGGTAGACCTCCGCCAGCATCACGTTTTCCAGGACGGTCCGGTAAGGCAGCAGGTGGAATGACTGAAACACGAACCCGATGCGCCGGCTCCGGATTCCAGCCCTTTGATTCTCGGTGAGTCCGGTGGTGTCGATGCCATCGATCAGATAGCTGCCGCTGGTCGGGCTGTCCAGGCAGCCGATGATGTTGAGCAGCGTAGATTTTCCCGCACCGGACGGGCCGGTAATGGACAGCCAATCGCCACGCTCCAACGAAAGGTCGATGTCGATAAGCGCGTGGACTGCTGGATCGCTGCCGTATTGCTTGCTGATCCTGTTCAGCTCAAGCACCCGGTTCGCCGGGTCGAGCACCCGGTCCGGCGTGTCAAGAATCCGGTCCGGCATGTCGAATACCTGCGTCGTCATTTCAGATCTCTGTTCTCAGGATTTTTGTAGCCAACCACCACGAGCTGGCCCGGCGCGAGCTGGCCGTCGACTGGTGTCACTTCGACGTATCCGTTGGCGGACAATCCCGGTTTGACGACGACGTATTCCAGTGCATCATTTTTTTCGACCTGGATCCGCGAAGTCCCATCGGCGGTAAGGGATAGCGCGCTGACCGGGACGGCCGTGACGGCGCCCTTGGTCGATTCGATCGGAATGGTAAGGCGCACGGAGAAACCCTCGAGCCGGACCGGCGTCTCGTCGACCCGGACCTCGAAGTAGATGTGGAAGCCATCGACCCCGCGGGTGCCGGGGGTGCTGGCCACCGATTCGATGACACCCGTGGCCTTGACTCCCAGGGCCTGTTCATCGATGGCGACCCGCATGCCCGGCGTGACCAGCGATGCCGCGTCGAGAGGAAGGGCGGAGTCGACCGACAGCTGATTGTCCGTGACCGACATCACGGTCCCCGTGGCCGCGCTACCGACGGCAGCCATCACCTCCTCGACACGAACGGGGAGGGTGCGGATGAAAACGATCTCATCGGCGGGCACCTGGAAGCCCAGCTTGCGTTTGGCAAGGTTGAGGTCAGCAGCGAACTGATCGGCCCGGTTTGACGCCATCCTGGCGTCGAACTCGGCAAGCTTGCGTGCATCGAGAGCAGCCCGTACGGCCTTGTCCCCGTCGAGGCGCGCCGACCGGACGGCCGCTTCAGCCAGCTTGAGTCTCTCGGCCGCCATCATGGCGTCGCGTTCCGCGACCTGGACCGCCAGTTCACCGTCCAGCTTGGTCTTGCGTTTGGCGGTCCGGGCCAGGTCGAGTTTGGCATCGGCGGCCATGCGGGCGGTTTCCGGCTGTCGTGGGTCGAGCACGATCAAGGCCCGGTCGGCGGTTTGGGTCGCGATCTCTGCGTCAGCGGCGATCTCGGCATGCGCCGCTCTGGCGCGTTCCGCTTCGACCGCGAGAAACTCGCCCGTCGGCCCCGTCTCCATCAGCCGGCGCCGGTCGTCCACCCTGGCCGCCAACTCGAGGGCTGCGGTTCGATAGGCTTGTTCGGCAGCAGCGCGGGCGGATTCGACGGTCGGCACGGCGGCCGCAACGGCGGCCTCGGCCGCCAGCTTGATTTTGACCGCGTCCCCCCATTCCCGTTCAAGGGTGCGCAGACTTGCGAGCTGGCCCTCGGTCGGGCCGAACGGCTCCCATCCCGTCGACTTGTACCATCTGGCGACCGCGGCGGCAGTCTGCTGATCATAGACTCCATCGACAGGACCCGGGTCAAACCCGAGCCGCTCGAGCCCCTGCTCCAGCTGGCGGACATCCTCGCCGGAGATGCCAGGAACAAGATCCCGGTATGTCGGGACCTGGCCCTGGAGGACGAACACGGGACGTCCTGAAGCGGTGAGCATCACATCGCCTTCCGCGAACTGGGTGCTTCGCAATGGCCGTGTGGCGATCAATCCCGCGTTTGCCTTCAAGGCGGAGGGAACAAGCGAGATCGGCTGGGGCAATCCGAACCGGACCGTGCCGCGCGTCACGATATCGGAACTCAGGACACGCTCCTCGACCGGGACCAGAATCGGCGATGGCGTCGGAGGCGCAGTTCGCGCGGCCACGTCCGCCGGCGATTCGATCCGCGAACCCGCTATCCAAGCCGCCGCGGCGGCGGCCGCCACGGTCGCCACGACAGCGTAGAGGACGTTGATCTGCTTTCCGGCCATGGTCTAGCCTCTCTTGCCCATGGCATTGCTCGAACAGCACGCCGTGATGGCCCGCGGCATGATGGCAGTCCTCCTACGGCTCGGCCCGGACCGGCTGAAGGCGTCGGTGCGGCTGGGGTTCCACGGGCCCGGCGCCAAAGCGCAGGTAGAGCGCCGGGAGGATGAAGAGGTTGAGAAGGGTCGACGTGACCAGGCCACCCAGGATCACGACGGCCATCGGGAACTCGATCTCGTAACCGGGCAGACTGCCATAGATCACCAGGGGCAGGATGCCCAGCCCCGCCGTTCCCGCCGTCATCAGAATTGGCCGGAGCCGTTCACCCGCCCCGCGCAGGACTAGTTGCAGACCAAAGGTCTCGCCCTCATATCGCTCGAGGTGCTGGAAGTGATTGATCATCATGATGCCGTTGCGCGCGGCAATGCCCAGCACCGTGAGGAAGCCGACGAGCGACCCCAGGGAGAGGACGCCGCCCGCCGCATAGGCCGCCAGCACCCCGCCGACCAGAGCCGAGGGCAAGGTCAGGAAGCTCAGGGTCGCCAGGCGCCAACTCCGGAACGACACCTGCAGGAGCAGGAAAATCCCAGCCGCCGCAAGGACCGCAAATACCAGGAGGCGGTTCTGGGCGGCCCGCAGTTCGATATATTCCCCCTGCAGCACCGCGCGGTACCCGAGCGGAAAATGGATCTGCTGCAGGCGGCTTTGCACGTCCTGCGCCACCGAGGCGAGATCACGGCCCGCGACGTTGGACTGGACATCGATGCGGCGGGAGCCCCCCTCGCGCCTGATTGTGTTCGGGGTCGGCATAATGCGCACGTCGGCCACCTCGCCCAAGCGCACCCGCTCACCCGTGGGCGTATCGATCAGCATCTGTTCGATCGTGGTGAGGCTGTGGCGCACCTTCGGCGTGGTCCACACCTGCACATCGTAGGTTCGGCCCCCCGTGAATATATCGCCGACTTCTTCTCCTGCCATCAGGGTGGCCGAAGCCCGCCGGATGTCGCCCGGCTTCAGCCCATATTTCCGGGCGACGTCAAGCTTTTCCTCGACCTGTATGTGGGGGACATCGACCATGATCTCCTTGTGCAGGTTGACGATGCCGTCGATCCCGGAGAGCGCCTTTCGCACCTCCTCCGCCTTGTCCCGCAGCACCTCCAGGTCGGGGCCGAAGATACGGACCACGATGGCTTCGCCCGATCCCGTCAGCACCTCCCGGATTCTCTCCTTCAGGTAGGTCTGCAGATCGCGATAGAGCCCGGGATAGCCCTCGACCACCTCGTTCACGTTGGCGACCGTCTTGTCATAGTCGGCGGCGGGATCGATGCTGATCCAATTCTCGGCGAAATTGACGCCCACGACCTCGTCCGCCAGGAAGGCCTGGCCGATGTGGGCGCCGAAGTTGCGGACACCGGGTATCGACCGCAGCTCGCGGCTCGCCCGCGCCGTGATCCGGAGCATCTCGGGGTGGGACGTGCTCGGGTCCGTCACCCAGTGCATCAGGAAGTCACGCTCCTTGAACGATGGCAGCAGCGAATGCCCCAACAACGGCCACGTCGCTATGCCGGCCAGCGTGACGACCGCCACGGCAATGTATGCCGGGCGCGGTGTGCGGGTGGCCCTTGCCAGGAGCCGTGCATAGCCGCGGTTCAGCCACACGACCAGCGGCGGTTCCCGACCGGTGAGTGGGGCATCGCGCAGCAGGATCAGGGACAACGCCGGGGTGACGGTCACGGCGACCAGGATGGACGCGAGCATGGCCAGCACATAGGCCTCAATGAGCGGCTTGAAGAAGGCGCCCGCCAGCCCCTGCATGAAGAGAACCGGCACCACGGCCAGCACGACGATCAGGGTCGCATAAACGATCGGGGCACGCACCTCGAGCGAGGCCTCGAGGATAATGCTGGCCACGGATCGCTTGCTGCCCGCCCGGCGGTGCTGACGCAGGCGCCGCATGATGTTTTCGACATCGAGGATGGCGTCGTCGACGACGGCGCCGAGCGCGATGACGAAGCCCGCGAGCACCATCGTGTTCACCGACGAACCACTCTGGTACAGCACCAGCCCGGCTGCCAGCAGGGACAATGGAATGGCCACGATGCAGATGAGGGCCGTCCGCCAGTCGTAGAGAAATGCGAAGAGAACCACGACCACGAGCATGCACCCGAGGAGCAGCGCGTGGGACAGATTGTCGATCGAATCCTCGACGAAGCTTGCGGGTCGGAACAGCGTGGTATCGATCTCGACGCCGGGCAGACCGGGCTTCATCTCCTCCAGCGCCGCTTCCACGCCCCGGGTCACCGCCAGCGTATTGCCCCAGGGGAACTTCTCGACGATGAGCATGAGCCCCGGACCGTCGTTGATGATCGCATCCCCGACCATGCCCTGGGGGCCCCATGCCAGCTCCGCCACGTCGCGCAGACGCAACGGCGCGTCGGTGCGCGTCGAGACCGGCACCTGAGCCAGGGTCTCGGGTGTGACCGAGACCGGCATATTCTGGACCGCCATCCGCTGGTTCGGGGTCTCGATGAACCCGCCGGTGCCGATGTGCGCCCCGTCGGAATACCGCAGCAAGCCCACGTCCAGCGCGTCCGACGTTGCCTCCTGGACCTCGTCCAGCGTCACGCCGGCCTGCGCCAGCCGGTCCGGGTCGACCTGGACCTGCAGCATCTTCAACTGCTCGCCCCAGATGGCCACGTTCGCGACCCCGGGAACGCCCAGCAGCCGTGCCCTTATCGTCCAGTAGGCGAGCATGGACAGGTCCATCACGGACCTGTCCTTCGAGCTGATCCCGATCTTCATGACCCGGCTCGTGGCCGACAAGGGCGGCATCATGTAGGGCGGGGCCGCCCAGGTCGGCAAGCTTTGCGACGCGATGGCGATCCGCTCCGCCACGAGCTGGCGGGCTCCCAGCTCGTCGACGCCCGGCTCGAAGATCATGGTGATCGACGACAGCTGCGGAACCGACTTCGAGCGCATGAAGGCAATCCCGGGCACGCCGCTGAGTGTGTTCTCGAGCGGCACCGTGACCAGGGACTCGACCTCGGTAGGAGACAGCCCGAGGGCGATGATCTGGATCTCCACCTTCGGGGGTGCGAACTCGGGAAACACGTCGACCGGCAGGTCCCGAAGCCGAAGGACCCCGAAATACATCAGGCTCACGCCGATCGCCATGACGATGAAGCGAAAGCGCAGACTCGATTCAACAATCCACCGTAGCATGGCTCGAGCCTCCTCGGCCTGTGACCTGAGCCCGTCCCTTTGGGCCAAGGAAGAAGACCAATCAGTGGCCTACGCCTGTTTCTGTCCCGTACAACTCGGGCACGCCGACCGTCACGACCGGGGTGCCCACCGGCGGGCCATCCTTCAGGTATGCGTCCTCACCCTTGATCAGCTCGACCACGATGCTATGCCGGACGTAGGTCAAGGACTCGGGACTGGTGTATACCCAGGCTGCACCGGTCGTGTCGTAGAGGACCGAAGCGTAAGGGGTGATCTTCCGGCCCTGAGCCTCCTCGCGCACCGGAGCGGTCTGGATGTCGAGCCTTTGGGCTTCCTTCTGGGTCAGCCTGATCCGGAGGAGCTTCGTTCCACTGATCGCCTCGACCCGCACGGCCTTGCTCACCGCAGCGGCTCCGGCTGCTGACGCCGTTTCCGCGGCCGATAGCTGCAAAGCGGCAGCCACAATCGCCACGGCGATCGATCGATCACACCGCCACATCCTTGCCTCCCTTCGATAGTCCTGTCTCGAACCCCGCGTCTTCGGTGTCAGGCGTCAAGCCTAGTGCGTCGGTTGCCGTGCCGGCCCCGAGGCGCAGGTACAGCGCCGGAAGCACAACCAGGGTCTGCAGCGTCGAGGTGACGAGTCCTCCGAGGACCACCACGGCCGTCGCGTGTGCGATCTCGAGACCCGCGACATCGCCGAGCACGACGAATGGCAGGACAAGCAGACCGGTGGTGATGGCCGTTGCGATGATGGACGGGAAGCGCTCGCGAACGCCGCGGATCACCAGGGGATCACCAAAGCGCTGGCCCTCGCGGTGCTCGAGGTGCTGGAAATGCCTGACCATCATGATGTCATTGCGCACGGTGAGCCCCAGGACAGTGACGAGCCCCAAGAGCGAACCGAGCGAAAACACCCCGCCACCGAGGTAGATCGCCAGCAAGCCGCCGAGCACGGCCACCGGCATGCCGACGATGGACAGGGCCGCCAGGCGCCAGTTCCCCAGCGCCGCCTGCAGCAGCAGCAAGATCAAGATCGCGGCAGCGGCTAGATAGCCGTACACGGAGCCGAGTGCAGCCCGCCGTTCGACATACTCCCCAAGCACCTGGGCATGATATTCGAACGGGAACGCGACGTCCTTGATGCGGCGGGCGACGTCGCTCATCACGGCACCGAGAGGCTGGCCACGGACGTCGGCGTCAATGTCGATATACCGCGAAACGCCCTGCCGCCGGATGATGTTCATGGCGGGCGCGGTGCGGACATGGGCCACATCGGCCAGGCGCACCTGATCCCCCGACTCGGTATCGATCAGGAGGTTCTCGACGTCGCTCAGGTTGTTGCGGACCTTGGGATCCGCCCAGACCACCACGTCAAACACCTTCTGCTCCTCGAACAGGGCACCCACGGTGATACCGGCCATGAGCGCCGATGTCGCCCGGCGCACATCGCCTGGCTTGAGATCGTGACTGGCGGCCTTGTCGAGATCCACCTCGACCTGGATCGTGGTTGCATCGTCCTGAAGTTCGACCCGCGGATTCTCGATCCCATCGATTTTCGAGAGGACTCCCCGGATCTCCTCGGCCTTGGCGCGGATAATCTCCGGATCATGGCCGTAAACCCGCACGGTGACGGTGTCCTCCCCGCCGGTCAGGGCCTCTCTCATTTTCTTCGACAGGTAGGTTTCCACCTTGCCATCGACCCCGGGATAGGTGTCCACGGTGCCCTGTATCGCGGCGAGCGTGGCATCATGGTCGACGCTGGGATCGATGCTGATCCACACCTCGGCCGCATTGACATCGGCCACCTCAGGGGACAGCAGCGCGCGTCCCACATGCGCGGCGGTATTGCGGACCCCGGGGATGGCCCGCAGGTCGCGCATCAGCGCCGAAGTGACCCGGTTCATCGCTTGCAGGGACGTGCCGGGCGCGCTCTGCCAATCGACCAATACGTCGGTCTCCTTGAAGCTTGGCACCATCGTGCGCTCCAGCTGCGACCAGACCCCGACGCCCACCAGCACCGCGGCCGCCACGAGCGCGCCGGCGACAACCGGCGGGCACCTGGTCGGCCCGAACACCCGGTCGTAGAGCTGCTGCAGCAGGCCCATGAGCATGGACCCATGACGCCCGGCAAGCGGAGCGGTGGACAGCAGCAGCACGCTCAACGCCGGCGTAACCGTCAGCGCGGTCACCATGGAGGCCAGCACGGCGATGATGTAGGACCAGATCAGCGGCCGGAAGAATGCGGCGGACAGCCCGTGCATGAAGAGCAGCGGCACCACCGCCAGCACGATGATCAGTGTCGCGTACAGCATCGGCACGCGCACCTCGAGCGCGGCCCTGACGATGATGCCCCTGGCTGTCGCCCCGCCGCCCTCGCCGCGAGGCTGCCGCAGCCGCCGCATGATGTTTTCGACATCGAGGATGGCGTCGTTGACAATGACCGCGACGGCCAGCAGCAAGCCCGCCACCACCATCATATTGATGCTCACGCCGCGCAGGTGGAGCACGAATACGGCCGCGAGCAACGACACGGACATCGCCACGATCCCGATCAGAGCCGCTCGCCAGCTGCCAAGCAGGACACCGAGCGCCACGACCACGAGCCCGCACGCGATCAGAAGCCCCTTGGACAGGTTGCTGACCGCCCTCTCGATGAAGCTCGCCGGCCGGTAGATCGTGGAATCGACGTCGATACCGGTCATCCCGGGCTTGAGCTCGGCGAGCGCCGCCTCTACCCCACGGGTAACCTCAAGCGTATTGAATCCGGGGGATTTCTCGATCACGAGCAGCAGACCGGGGCCGTCCTTGAGGATTGCATCCCCGATCAGGGGCTGATGGCCTTGCACCACATTGGCAACCTCACCCAGGGGCAGGGACGTGCCGAAGACGGGAACCCTTGCGAAATCCTCCGGCGTCGAGATCGGCGAGAGGTGGCGCACGCTGAGCCTCTGGTTCGGGGTGTCGATGAACCCTCCCGTACCGGGCGTCGATGAGTGCAGGAAGGTCAGCGGCGACGCCCACACCGCCTCACCGGCGGTCTTGATGATCTGCTGGAGCGTGACCCCCTTGGCGTGCAGGGTCTCAGGGTCGACCTGCACCTGCAGCTGCCGTTCGCGCTGTCCCCATATCGACACGTTCGCGACGCCGGGAACGCCGATCAGGCGTGGCACGATGTTCCAGCGCGCCTGCACCGACATTTGGACCAGGGAGATGGACTTGGAACTCAGGCCGATATTCATGATGCGACTGACCGATGAGACCGGCTGGAGCAGGGTCGGCGGGCTTGAGACATTCGGCAGCGCGTGGGCCTGGGTCAGACGCTCCTGCACCATTTGCCGAGCGTGCATGAGGTCGGTTCCGGGTGCGAAGAACATCTCGATCGAGGAGAGGCCCGTGATCGATTCAGATTGGATCGACCGGAGCCATGGCACGCCATTGAGCAGATCCGCCTCGAGCGGAACCGTGATCAAGGCCTCCACTTCGGCCGGCGACAGCCCGAGCGCTTCCGTCCTGACTTGGAGCGAAAGCGGCGAAAACTCGGGCACGACATCCAGGGGTGTGTCGCGGAGCTGCCAGATCCCCGTGATCAACAGCACGGCCGCACAAGCGACCACCAGGGTCCCAAGACGCAAGCTGGACGATACGATCCATTTCATCACGAGTCACCTCTATCCGCCCGCCCTTCGCGTTGACCTCTGGCCACGAGTTGGTCCGATCCGTCCGGACAGCTGCTCTGAACAGCGTCCGATCGGTGTTCCGCTGTATGTCTTAGCTGGGCACGAAGGTGAAAAACGCTCCTTGGCCCAGGGGGCGTGCTCCGCGACGTCCCACCTCCGGCATAGTTTTGGTTGGCCCAGGACGGCAGTCCATATCCTGATGGAAATCACCAGAATAACGACGCCGGCGTCGTGGCAACCTCGTTGCTCATCCTGAACTCGGGCAATAGAGGCCCACGCGTGATGGCGCGATGACGATTTCCGTATCCTTTCCTTTCAGGAGATCGTCATCACCATGCAAAACCCCTCGGCAAAAGAAACCAT
>Ga0170475_107034578_pt1 | contig 10752 bp, 11 predicted proteins | sample Soicark_Litter_5_FD_111474 | JGI IMG/M metagenome (GOLD analysis project Ga0170475, IMG submission 111474) | Avena fatua rhizosphere microbial communities from Hopland, California, USA. Combined Assembly of 48 SPs | reverse complement strand
GAAGATTTCGCCGCCGAAGACGCCTTGCTCGCGCATAGCTGGTCCGGCTCGCAGCTTGAGCCCGAGCACGGCGGCCCGGTGCGGCTGGTGGTCCCCCACCTCTATTTCTGGAAGAGCGCGAAGTGGCTGCAGAGCATTGAATTTCGTACAGAGGATGCGCCGGGCTACTGGGAGGTACGCGGCTATCATAACCGGGGGGATCCCTGGCAGGAGCAGCGCTATTCGGGCGACTGAGCGATCGCTCACCCAACACGATGGAGGCCGAACGTGCCGACCGAGCGTTTCCAATTCACGGGCGAAGGCGGCCATCAACTCGCCGCATCGCTGGAGTTGCCCGAGCGCGAGCCGCTGGCATACGCCCTGTTCGCGCATTGCTTCACCTGCGGCAAGGACGCGCTGGCTGCCAAGCGCATCGCCACGACCTTGGCGTCGAAAGGCATTGCGGTGCTTCGTTTCGACTTCACAGGCCTTGGCTCAAGTGAAGGCGATTTCGCCAACTCTACCTTTTCCTCGAACGTCGCCGATCTCGTCCGTGCCGCCGATCATCTGCGCACAGTCCGCAAAGCTCCGGCAATCCTCATCGGCCACAGTCTCGGGGGCGCCGCCATGCTCGCCGCAGCCAGCCGCATTGCAGATGCCAAGGCGGTCGTGACGATCGCCGCTCCTTCTGATCCCGCCCACGTCACGGGCCTGTTCAAGGAACGGATCGAGGATATCCGCAAGCATGGCAAAGCCGAGGTCTCACTGGCCGGCCGCGCGTTTTATATAAGCCGCGAATTCCTGGACGACATCGCCGAGCATGGATTGCTGGCCCAAGTGACCAAGCTCCGCAAAGCGCTTCTGATCATGCACGCGCCGGCAGATGACGTTGTCGGCATCGAGAATGCGACCCGCATCTTTGCGGCCGCAAAGCATCCGAAGAGTTTTGTTTCTCTCGCCGGGGCGAACCACCTGCTGAGCGATCGACGCGATGCGGGCTACGCCGCTGATGTCATCGCCGCCTGGGCGATGCGTTACGTCGACTCCGGCGCCGCAGAGCAGCCCTCAGCGGATTTCGCTGAAGCCCCGCGGCGCGTGGTGGTTCGCGAGACCCGCAACAGCAAGTTTCAGCAAGACATTGCGGTCGGGCCGCATCGGCTCCAGGCCGATGAGCCCATCGGCGCGGGCGGCGAGGACACCGGCCCGGGACCCTACGACCTGGTGCTTGCTGGCCTCGGCGCCTGCACCTCGATGACGATGCGCCTGTATGCGGATCGAAAGTCGCTGCCCCTTGAGCGCGTGACGGTGACGCTCCAGCACAGCAAGATTCACGCAAATGACTGCCAGGACTGCGAGACCAAGGTCGGCATGCTCGATCACATCGATCGGATCATCGCCATGGACGGTGCGCTGTATTCCGAGCAGCGCAGCAAGCTGATGGAAATCGCGGACAAATGCCCAGTGCATCGCACCCTCAGCTCCGAGATCCACATCGTGACCAGGGTCGCGGATTGACGCACCATCGAGGGCGCGTATCATCGCCGCGTCAAGGAGCCAAAATGCCGGTTGTCGCGCGCGTCGATCCCAAGAACGTTTTTACAGGAGCGGAATGGAGCCTGCTCACTTCGCGCAGCTCGCTGCGTGGCATGTGGCTTGTGGTTCACGCATGGGGCACGATTGCCGCCGCAATCGCGCTCGTTGCACTCTGGCCCAATCCCATCACCTGGCTGATCGCCGTGATGGTGGTCGGGGCGCGCCAGCTCGGGCTTGCGATACTGATGCATGAAGCGGCGCACGGTGGGTTACATACCAAGAAGGCGATCAATGAATGGATTGGCCAGTGGATGTGCGCGGTGCCGGTCGGCGCAGACCTTGCCAGCTACCGGTCGTATCACTTGCAGCATCATAAGTTCACCCAGCAGCCGGAGGATCCCGATCTATCGCTGTCCGCGCCTTTTCCGATCAGCAAGGACAGCTACTATCGCAAGGTGATCCGCGACCTCACGGGGCAAACATTCGTGAAGCAGCGGCTGCCTTTGTTCCTGTCGCTGTTCAGGCGCGGAAGCTCCGGAGACGATGTCTCACATGAGAGCTTCGTCTCTAGCGGCGCCGACAAGATGACGCGCTTCCTTTGCCTGAATGCGCTTCTGTTCGGTTTGTTCTGGCTGGCCGGCGCGGGCGTCTGGTATTGGGCGGTCTGGGTATTTGCCATGGCGACGTGGCTGCCCTTGGTGACACGCATCCGCAACATCGCCGAACACGCATGCACTTCTACCGGCGAAGACCCTTTCAGTTACGCCCGCACCACCCGCGCGAATCCGATCGAGCGTCTGCTGATCGCGCCATACTGGGTGAACTACCACGCTGAGCATCATCTGTTCATGTACTTGCCGTGCTACCGCCTCCCGGAGGCGCATCGGATCTTGACCGAAAAAGGCCTGATCAAGCGGATGGAGGTGCGGCCGGGATATCTTGACGTGATGCGGCTGGCGACCTCACGTCAACGGGCCTGATCTCGCATCCTGCGCTGGCAACAACGAGACCCGCAGCATGCCTCGCAGCCCTGCTGCCGTGCCGAGCAGAATTCCTGCCACCGCTATGAATGAGGCCAGAGCCAGCGTCGATAGCCCGGTGAGGCCTTGTCCAATCGAGCAACCATAGGCCATTGCGCCGCCAGACCCCATCAACGCCGCGCCACCAATCGAACGCAACATGTGCCGGGGCGACGAATAGCCCTCCCAGCGGAAGCGGCCCGTCGCCAGCGCCGTTAGCAGGCTTCCGGCGAACACGCCACCAACCACTGCGATGCCGAAGTTCAGGCTCAGCCCGGTCGACAGCATGGCATACTGCACCGCATCGGCAATCGGCGCGATGAAGGTCAGCGAAGTGACGGCGACGGGGTTGAAATCGTCTGAGCCAAGATAGCCCGTGGTGAACCAGCCGGCAGCTACCAGGGAGCCTACCGCGACACCCGCGGCAATGTGCCCCCACGCGCGTTGGAACGGCCCGTGCGCGAACGCAAAGATGATCATGGCTCCGGCGATGATGGAGGCGGCAAGCATGCGCGCGAATGTTTCGCCGACACCTAGCGCAGACAACAGCTCCGGCAACGAGATGATGTTGGGCGTGGCCTGCGTAGCCTGCAGCATCGCAACGCGCGCAGGCGCGATCAGCCCTTTCAGCGTCATCTGCGCGGCGATCCCGAGTACGACCACCACGACGAATGAGCGCAAATTACCGCAGCCGAGCAACACCAGCGCGCGCGAGCCGCAGCCGTTCGACAGCACCATGCCATAGCCGAACAGCAAACCGCCGGCGAACATCAGCGGCGCCGAGAACGAGTGCTGCAAATAGATCGATTTGCCGACATCAATGAAGCTGGCTGCGGCGAGAACCTGCGTGAGCGCGATCGCGACGCCCAGCGCCAGCGCATACGACCTGATCAGACGGCTGTCGCCTTCCGCCCACCAGCCACGGAGTCCGCTCAGCAGGCAAAAGCCGCTCAGCAACCCGATCGCCCCGTAGGCCAAGCCGATGAGCAATCCGCTCACTACAACAATGTTCGCAACGTCCTGCATGCATTACCTGAGATATCCGCGCTGGGTTCGTCACACTTAGATAGGGTGCATTTCTCGGCCGGGCTATAACGTTGACGCATGGCAGGTTGATGCCCTGGAAACGCCAACCCGCAACATACCCGGCTGGAATAAACCTTGGTTCACCACGGACTCAAGCAGATTCATCCCGGGCACCGGTCGTTGACAGCATGGCGCGTTGGCATCAAGACTAGGCGAAAACCGGCTGTTCAGATCACGCCGGCATGATCGGGAGAAGCGTTTTGCATCTGACCCCACCGCATCCTCTCCCACCGATGCACGCTCGGCGAGCACCGACGACGTCATGAGCACGCTTTCGCCGGACGATCTGGCGCGCGCCTGCGCCGAGGCGATGTGGAAGGAAGACGATGCCAGCCGGGGTCTCGGCATGGAGATCCAGGAGATCAAGGCCGGCCACGCTGTGCTGACGATGGCGGTTCTACCGCACATGGTGAATGGACAGCGCATCGCGCATGGCGGCTTCATTTTCACCCTGGCGGACTCAGCTTTCGCTTTCGCCTGCAATTCGCATAACGAACGCACGGTCGCCGCACAGTGCAACATAGCCTTTATCCGTCCCGGCAAGCTCGGCGATCGGCTGGTCGCAACCGCCCAAGAGATCTCCCGGACCGGGCGTTCCGGGATCTATGATGTGCGTGTCACGGTCGATCGAACAGCGATCGCGGAATTGCGCGGTCATTCCCGAACAGTCGGCGGAGTTTGGGTCCAATCCGACGCGACATCGACACAGACCATATCTGAGGGAAACTCCGATGGCCTCGACCATCCTTCGATCTAAACTTGGCCGGTACACCGCCGAATTGGACCAAGCCGAGCGCGCCTCCCGTGACGAGATAAGTGCGCTGCAAACCAGCCGGCTCGCCGCAACGCTGACCCGGGCCTACGACAACGTTGCCCATTACAAGCGCGCGTTCGACAACGCCGGCGTGCATCCCGGTGACTTTCGCCAGTTGACGGACCTGAACAAGTTTCCGTTCACGGTCAAAACCGATTTGCGCGACAACTATCCGTTCGGCATGTTCGCCGTGCCGCGCGAAAAGCTGGTCCGCGTCCACGCCTCGTCCGGGACCACCGGGAAACCGATCGTGGTCGGCTATACGAGAGCCGATATTGAAGTGTGGTCGGAAGTGATGGCCCGCTCGATCCGTGCCGCGGGGGGACGCACCGGCATGATCATCCATAATTCCTATGGCTACGGGCTGTTCACCGGAGGGCTTGGCGCGCATTACGGGGCCGAGCGGCTCGGCTGCACCGTGGTGCCGGTCTCAGGCGGGATGACCGAGCGTCAAGTGCAACTCATCACCGATTTCAAGCCTGACATCATCACGGTGACGCCAAGCTACATGCTTGCAATACTCGACGAGTTCAAGCGACAGGGGCTCGATCCACGCAAATCGTCGTTGAAGATCGGCATCTTCGGCGCCGAGCCGTGGACCAACGCCATGCGTGCCGAGATTGAAAACACTTTCGACATGGATGCGACCGATATCTACGGCCTGACGGAAGTGATAGGTCCCGGCGTCGCACAGGAGTGCATCGAGACCAAGGACGGCTTGCATATCTGGGAGGATCATTTCTACCCGGAGGTGATCGATCCGGAGACCGGAACGGTGCTGCCCGATGGCGAAAAGGGCGAGCTTGTCTTCACCTCGCTCACCAAGGAGGCGTTTCCTGTCATCCGCTACCGCACCCGCGACCTGACGCGTCTGTTACCTGGCACGGCGCGGCCCGGCATGCGGCGAATGGAGAAGGTGACGGGCCGTTCGGATGACATGATCATCATGCGCGGCGTTAACGTGTTCCCGACACAGATCGAGGAAGTGCTGCTCGCCAGCGATTGGTGTGGCGGTCATTTCGTCATCGAGCTAACGCGCGAGGGACGGATGGACGTGATGACGGTGCTGGCGGAAGTGCGGCGGGAACGCTGGAACGGCAGCGGTCTTCCCGAAGAGGCCAAGCGCGTGGCCGAGCACATCAAGAACACCACCGGCGTCAACGCCCATATCAAGCCGGTGGCACCCGATTCGCTGGAACGCTCGCTGGGCAAAGCCAAGCGCGTCTCGGACAAGCGGCCGAAGGGATAGCATGCGCACCACGCAACAGTTCTTACCTGGATGACGATTGCCTAGACGTGATCGTAATCGACCTCGACCCTGTCGGTGGTCGGCCGCGCCTGACAGGTGAGGATGAACCCTGCCTTGAGCTCCCAGGGTTCGAGCGAGTAGTTCACTTCCATCTGCGCTTGGCCTTCAACCAGCTTGGCGCGGCAGGTCGAGCACATGCCGCCTTTGCAGGCGAACGGCAGGTCCATCCCCGCGCGCAACGCGGCGTCGAGGATGGCTTCTCCTTCAGCGACCGGCACCTCGCGACGTTTTCCGTCGATGATCAAGGATGCAATCGCCTTTGGCGGCGCGCTGGTCGCTACGGCGGCCTTCGGGCGCGGCTTGCCGCCGAGCCCGGAAACAAACCGCTCGATGTGAATCCGATCGGCGTCGATGCCCATATCCCGGCAGCTCCTCTCGATCTCCTCGCTCATGCCGGTCGGGCCGCAGATGAATACGTGATCGATGCTGGCGGCAGGGACGAGCGAGCGCAGAAGCACCCTCACCTTCTCGCCATCGAGCCGCCCATGCAGGATCGGAATATCCTGCTCTTCGCCTGAGATCACATGGAAGATCGACAGCCGCTGGATGAAACGGTCCTTCAGCTCTTCCAATGCCTCGCGGAACAGCATCGAGGAGGTCGAGCGATTGCCATAGAAAAGGAAAAATCGACTGTCCGGCTCGATGGCCAGTATCCCCTTTACGATCGAAAGAATAGGCGTGATGCCGGAGCCGGCGGCAAACCCGACATGAACGCGGGCCTCACCCCCCGCCGGCGCCACGCCGAAACGACCGGTCGGTGTCATGACGTCAAGTTCGTCGCCAACCTTCAGCTCATCGGCCGCCCAACCCGAGAACGCGCCGCCGTCCACTTTTTTCACCGCGATGCGCAGCTCCCCATCTTCCGGGCCGGAGCAGATCGAGTAGGAACGCCGCACTTCCTCTCCATCCATGATCGTGCGCAGGGTCAGATACTGGCCGGGGGCAAATCTGTAATTGTGGGCGAGGCCCTCCGGTATCGCAAACGTCAGCGAGACGGCATCGCTGGTCTCCCGGCGCACATCGTTCACCACCAGGCGATGAAACCGTGGTGCGTGGCTCGCGAACACAGCGTCAGGTGACGATCTCAGTGGCATTTGAAGTAATCAAATGGTTCGCGGCAGCTCTTGCAGCGCCACAGCGCCTTGCACGAGGTCGAACCGAACTCGGACAAAACCTCTGTATCCCCGGAACCGCATTGGGGGCAGGTCACTTGCTCGACGCCGAACAGGGCACGGCGTGAACTGGCGGCTTCAGGCGGGGCGATGCCGTACTCGCGGAGTTTGCGGCGTCCCTCCTCGCTCATCCAGTCAGTGGTCCAGGCCGGCGACAGCACGGTGCGCACTTTGGGCTTGCCGAAACCTTCCCGCTCCAACGCCAGTTCGATTTCAAGCGCGATCATGTTCATCGCCGGACATCCCGAATAGGTCGGCGTGATCGCAACCTCAACGCCTCCATCCCTAATCGCAACCTCGCGCAGCACACCCAGATCGGCAATCGTAAGGACCGGAATCTCGGGATCAACGACTCCAGCCGCAACGTCCCAGGCGCGCTGACGCCGTTCGCGGTCGCTCAAGCTGGGCGAGTGGGTGACGATCACCATGTGACCCCCGGAAACGTGCGCTGCAATGACTGCAACTCACTCAGGAGGTGACCCAGATGCTCGCTGTGCCGTCCGCTGCGTCCGCCATGCTGCATCCATTCGCTTTTCGGCATCGCCAATGTCGCTTGCGCCATCACGTCGGAAATCGTCCTGAGCCACCGCGGACGCAGGCTGGACGGGTCGACCGCGACACCCGCCTCGATCAAGGCCCGCTCGGCGCCGTCGACCCAAAACATTTCGCCTGTGAACGACCAGAGATCGTCGACGGCGCCTTGCGCGCGGCGCTGGCTCTCGTCGGTCCCATCACCGAGCCGGATCAACCATTCCGACGAATGCCGCAGATGATAGGCGCTTTCTTTTTCGGATTTGGCCGCGATCGCCGCCATTGTCGCATCGGTCGAGCTCATCATCGCACGCCAATACGGGTCAGCGAATGCCGCATAGAAGAATTGACGCACGATCGTGCGCGCGAAATCGCCATTGGGTTGTTCCACCAGCAGGAGGTTTCGGTACTGCCTCACGTCGCGCAGGTAGGCGAACCGGTCCTCGTCATTATCCTTGGCTTCGACCTTGGCCGCATAGCTGTAAAGCTCGCGCGCCTGACCAAGCAGGTCGAGCGCCATATTGGCGAGCGCCATGTCCTCTTCCAGCATCGGCGCGTGACCGCACCACTCCGAAAGCCGATGCCCGAGGATCAGCGCGTCGTCCGCGCGGCGAAGCGCGTAGAGAACCAGCGGGGTCTCGGAGACGGTGATGGATGCGACGGCCATATCTGGTCAAACCTACTGCGGAAGCAACTTGCTCTTCATCGAGAGCTGCAAAACGGCAAGCCAGTCATTTTAAGCGGTGATGCGTTCGCGGCGTTGGCAAATGACCGGCCTCAGTGGAGAGCGCGCCACCTCACCCTCAGTGGAAAAAAATCACATGTGCCCGACTTCTTCGGGCACCTCGTAGAACGTGGGATGACGGTAGATCTTGGTTTCCGCCGGCTCGAACATCATGCCCTTCTCACCGGGATCGGATGCCGTGATCTCGCTTGATGGCACCACCCAGATCGAGAGGCCCTCGCCTCGGCGGGTGTAGATGTCGCGGGCGGCCTGCAGCGCCAAAGTCGCATCGGCCGCATGCAGCGAGCCGACATGCTTATGCGCGAGCCCATTGCGACTACGGATAAATACTTCCCACAGGGGCGTGTTCGGCGTAGCCATCATTTTATCTCCATCAACACAGTCCTACGCGGCAGTCTTCCGGCTTCGCCGTTTGTCGGCATACGCCTGCGCGGCCTCGCGCACCCAAGCGCCTTCATCGTGTGCCTTGCGGCGCGCGGCCATCCGGTCGCGGTTGCAAGGTCCATTGCCCACAAGGACCTGCTTGAACTCGTTCCAGTCGATCTCGCTGAACTCCCAATGACCCGTGGTCTCGTTCAGCGTCATGCCGGGATCGGGAATGGTCAGACCGAGATATTGGGCCTGCGGAACCGTCGCATCGACGAACTTCTGTCTCAGTTCGTCATTGGAGAAGCGCTTGATCTTCCATTTAGTCGATGAATCGCTGTGCTGGCTGGCCTGGTCGGGCGGGCCGAACATCATCAGCACGGGCCACCACCATCGATCGAGCGCATCCTGCGCCATCGCCTTCTGCTCCTCGGAGCCGCGGGCCAGCGTCAGCATGATCTCGAAACCCTGCCGCTGATGAAATGATTCCTCCTTGCAGACTCGAATCATCGCCCGCGCGTAGGGCCCATACGAACAGCGGCATAGCGGGATCTGATTCATGATGGCGGCGCCGTCCACCAGCCAGCCGATTGCGCCGATGTCGGCCCAGGTCAGCGTGGGGTAATTGAAGATGGAGGAGTACTTCGCCTTGCCCTCGAGCATCAGGTCTACCAGTTCCTCGCGCGAAGTGCCCAACGTCTCGGCGGCGGCATAGAGATAGAGGCCGTGACCGCACTCGTCTTGCACCTTCGCAAGCAGGGCGGCCTTGCGGCGCAATGACGGCGCGCGGGTGAGCCAGTTACCCTCCGGCAGCATGCCGACGATTTCGGAGTGCGCGTGTTGCGAAATCTGGCGTGTCAGCGTCTTCCGATAGTTTGCGGGCATCCAGTCGTTAGGCTCGATGCGTTCGTCCGCATCGATGCGCGCCTGAAAGTCCGCGGCGCGCTGGACGTCGTCGCTGCCGGGTTCGTCGTCGGAGGTGTTCAGAGCTTGCGTGTACATGGCCGTCTCCCTGGAAGACAAACATATATCAGAATACATTAAACTCAAGGAAATTCTGTAACATATTATCGCTGGCCGAAACGCTGTTCCAGTTCCGCACCAGCGGGCGGCAATGGGCCGCTCTCGTTGGACCCGTGGCGGTTCAGCCATTGTTCCGATGCTGGCAACAGCCCGCGATAGATGTCGCCGCAGAGCTGCCGTGCGGCGTGCCCGGGCCAATCCTTCGGCAGCAACGTCGGGGGCAGCAACGGATCGCGCAGCACGACACGACGGTAGGCGTGAATGAGCAATATCCGCGCCGTGAACGCATCGGCATCCGAGAGCCAACTGTCGCGAGCCATCCTGTCGCGCAGCGGCTGAAAGGTCTTCATGAACTTCAGATAGGCGTCGGCCGTCCGATCAAGTGGCCAGCTCTCGCTCAACAGCCGGCGGCCGCTGTCATCCTCGGCCGAGACCTCCAGCCGAATGGCGGCCGATGCTTCCTCAGGGATCGGAACGCCCGATGGGGCGACCCAGACGCCGGGCAGCGGACTGCCAAAGCCCGCGTTCTTCAACGCCTCTCGGGATGCTTCGCGATCCACGCTGCTGCTGATCAGCAACAACTCGAACCGTCCGGTCCAATCGGATGGCTGCGGATCGTAAATGTGTTTCGTTGCAGCAGCAAAGGTTTGCCGGCCTTTCTTGACGAGCCGGTAGAAACTGCTGCGGCCGATCTTGGTCCGCTCAAGCCAGCCATCAGCGGCCAGCCGCGACATCGCGGTGCGCACTACGCCACTTTCAATGTCCAGCGACTTGAAAAATTCAAGCAGCGTTCCGAGCCAGACCGATCCGCCGCGCGGAACGATGGCGTCGCCGAACACGGTGATAATGATGAACCCGGTGCGCGATGGTTCGCGCTTGAGCTGTTGGATGATGCCGGCAAGCGGATGCGCCATGCTCAACGCATAGCGCGTTTTCAAGATTCACGACAACGCCAGCGTTTGGCCTCGCCGCGCTTACCGCCTGGGATCGGGATACACGAGGCTGCGCCAGCCGGTCCGGTCGAAGGGCTTCCACTTGCCTTCTGCCTGCGCCAGGCGATCGGCCACCGCATAGACGGCTGCGGGATGATGGCCCATGCCGCAATGGCTGCTCTCCACTTCAATGCTTTCGGAGATCGCCGAAGTTTTTTCGACGCAGCCCTGCCACGCGCAAAT
>Ga0170475_134359795_pt1 | contig 10753 bp, 8 predicted proteins | sample Soicark_Litter_5_FD_111474 | JGI IMG/M metagenome (GOLD analysis project Ga0170475, IMG submission 111474) | Avena fatua rhizosphere microbial communities from Hopland, California, USA. Combined Assembly of 48 SPs | reverse complement strand
GATGCAATCGCTATGATATTCTTAAGAACCCCCGCGAGCTCAACGCCAAGGAGATCTTTATTCTCGTACACCTGGAAGCGATCGTTACGCAACAATCTTTGACCTGTTTTGAAAACCTCCTGGAATGGACTCGCAACAACCGTAGCGCCGGGCTGTCGCAACGCCATCTCTTTGGCAAGATTGGGTCCAGCCAAACAACCGATCCGAACGGCTACACTTTCTTAGCGGATCACTTCACTCATCGTTTTTACGTGACTTCGATTGAGCGTCTTGCACGTCTCGAGGTTTTCGCCTTTCGGAAGTTTTATGTCGAAGCCCTTGGTTCCGTGGATGAGCATGTGATACGGATGAAGGAACGGTGAAAGGTCTTTCATCATCGATCGGAACCGTGCAGATGGAACGATAGGAAAAATTACTTCACAGTTTCTTGCAAGATAAGCGAGGTCGTTGGTGGGCTCGATGTTCTCGTGCATCTTATGGCCCCTGTTGGTGCGCTTATCGCGAATGTGCTCAACCACTTTTTCGTCGCGTGCGTAGAGTATCACTTTGCGGTTGAGAGCGATGATGTTGGCGATTGCCGATCCGAAATTACCCGCGCCGATTACACCGACGGGCTTATCAGATGAATTTTTCAAGATCGTAGCCCACGAGGCGGTTGTGATAATAGTAGAGCAATGTCAATTGCTGCGTCACGATCTTCCCCTTTTTATTCCTGACCAGTGGACGGTTCAAATGAAAAATGCCGACGTTGTCGAGTCCACGTTTTATTACCACATCCACATCTCCTTTCAGATGCGAAGCATGATTGATCTTTCCTTGTTCCTTCATCAGGTACAATGCCTTGCGAACGCGCTTGAACGTTGCCTTGAACTCTTCATAGTCGAGTTCGAGATCTTCTTCAGGCAATCGAAGGAAACTGAAAAGGTCGAGTTTACTGCCGTATTTCTTTTGTAACATCTGGAAGCCAACGAAGGCAACCAGGTGACTGGCGAACACGCGGTTGATCGAATGATACTCTTTCACGATACGCTGGCTGAGCATACGTGTATATTCGTCCTCGCGCTGGTAGTCGACTGTTACGTCGCCATTGGTCTTGAAATAATCTGCGGTGTTGATGACGCGGTTCTGGCTGTCGAGACTGTCGCCGTCTTCATTCACATAGTTACCCATCACATCCAGGCCGGGACCAATTGCTATCGAGATACTCGAACCTTTCGTAAAGAACTTGAACATGAAACGGATCATCTGGAAACTTCCGTAAGGATCTTCTTCCTGGAAGTAGCGGTCCTGTCCTTTTACCTGTAAGTAATCTTCAATGAGATCCGGTGCCTCGAGCACGAAATGATAATTGATGGTAACCGGTACCACGAAGATCTTGCGTGTATCGTTGGGATTTTCCTGGTAGATACTTCTCTGTGCATCGATGGCTGTACTGAGCAAACCGAGCTTCAATTGTTTCTCGATCATTCCCGAACGCGATCGTGTACCGCCGGGGAAGAAGAGACTGTGTGCTCCTTTCTGTAACGCGATGTTCGAATACATCTTCAGCGTTTCGAGATAGGGGAGGTTCTTCTTACGCCTGTCGACCTTATAGGCGCCGAGGCTGTTCATGAAGTACGCGAAGATCTTGATGTTGAAAAGATTCAGACCCGCGCCATAGATGAATGCGGGCAGACCGAGTGAATGGATCACCCACCCGATGAGGATAGAGTCGAGGTTGCTGAAGTGCGTTGGAACCATCACAACGGTTCCTCTCTTCGCGAGCTTGCGAAGCATTTTTACTTTTCCAACGATGTGGATCTTATCGCGAAGGGTGTATTCGTTGCGGAAGAATGCTCCGAATTTTTTTACGCGAGCTCCATTCAACAAACGTGAGAACCAAAACTTGGTGACGCTACGGGCAATGCGATATTTGCTGGGCTTGAAATTGCCGGCGATCTCGGTGGCATAACGATGAACGATGCGATACAATACTGCCTCTTCCTTCTTCCCGCTTTCGTCGGCAGGTTTGCTGCTGATCTCAATCAGGTCGTTCTTGATTGAAGCCCAGAACTTATTTTCATCAGGAGGGTCAACACGCCAGCGATTTCGCTTCATGCGATTTTGCTCACGATAAACCGTTGCCTCGAGTTCGTCGATCAATTGCTTGCGGCTTGGTCGCAACTGGCGTACTCGTTGGATTGCCTTTTGCGCTACTTCTTCAATGAACTCTTTCCGCGATTTACTGAGGTGATATACCGGCCAGTCGGGAATTCCTTCGAGGATTGGTTTGTATTGCCTGTTCTTATTTTTCTTTTCTTCGATTTCCATTACTTAGGACCACTAAAGTAAACCGGATATCCAATAGTTCAAATTTCGTCGGTCGCTTCTGCGAGGCTACGCGACATGTCGGAAAAGCGGGCTATGGCCTGGCTGATGAAGTCCTGGCTGAGAATTTTATTGAGATCTGATTCTGAAACATCATAATCGTTGATCTTAAACGTTTGCTCAAAAGGGCCCGCTTCTATCTTTATGAGATAACGGTTGTTCCAGTGGAAGATGGTGATCTTACACTCAGGATGGGGTATTTCGCCGACAACTCGCATAGCGCAAATGTTGAAATTATTTTTCTGCAAAGCATCGTTTTAGATGTATATTTAGAGTCCTTTTAAGCCTATTTGACGCCTTCGGAACTATGAAGAATCGTGCTGCTGGTCTGTTTTTGTTATTCCTGCTTTCTCCTTTATTTTCTCTAGCCACTCACCTTCGTGCCGGCGAAATAACGGTCGAAAGAACCAACTGCACCAGCCTCATCTTTAAGATCACTATCACAGTTTATACCAACACCGGTTCCGAGATAAAATTCGGAGAAGGTCTTCTCGATTTTGGCGACGGCAGCACCGATACAACTCCTACTATCGACAACACTAAACGTCCCGACCTCGGCGACGCAATTGGTACCGTTTCATATTCCGTACTTCACACATATTCCGGCCCGGGACGATATGTGATCAGCTACCTGGAACCTAACCGTAACGGCGGTATCCTTAACATCTTTAATTCGGTCGAAACCCGTTTCTACATCGAAACCGTGATCAACATCGATCCGCTGCTCGGGTGCAACAATTCGCCAAAACTGTTGGTGCCACCCATCGATAAAGCCTGTACAGGTGCCGCATGGTTTCACAACCCCGGCGCTTATGATCCCGATGGCGATAGCATTTCGTTCGAAATGACCATTCCTAAAAAAGAAAAAGGACAGGTTGTTGGAAACTATCGTGATCCCAACAACAAAGAGTTTTACGACAGGGGCGGTATTCCTTTCGCTACAGCAAACGAGAACGGCAACGGCCCTCCAACATTCACCATCGATAAAGTAACAGGTACAATTACGTGGGACGCACCCGGCATGCAGGGCGAGTATAACATCGCATTTCAAATTAAAGAATGGCGTAAGGTAAGCGGCAAGTGGGTGCAGATGGGATACGTGACCCGCGACATGCAGATCATTGTCGAGGATTGTCAGAACCAACGACCGGAGCTCGTTGCTCCCGAAGATATTTGCGTGGAGGCCGGTGAAGCGGTAGACCAGGATATATTCGGCTTCGATCCCGATTCCGACCCCGTTAAGATCGAAGCATTCTCACAAGTATTCTCCCTCGATCCTTCGAGAGCTACCATCACTTTCCCTGTTCCTAACGACTTTCAGCCTTCAAGTCCAACCAACCGCGCACACATTAAATTCCATTGGCAGACCGACTGCAGTCATATAAAAGAACAACCCTACCAGGTTGTGTTTAAGATCACCGACAAACCCGTATCGGGGCAACGATTAATACAATTCAAGACGTGGAACATAAGAGTGGTCGGGCCTGCTCCGAAGTGGGACGACGCACATACCATTCCATCTACCCGAACGGCAAGTCTTAAATGGGATCCATATAAATGTCCGAATGCAACCACCATGCAGGTGTGGCGGCGTGTGGACGAGTTTCCGTATACGCCACCCGAATGTGTAACGGGAATGCCGGATTTTTTAGGGTACACGAAGATTGCCGACGTGCCCATCAAAACAACGACGTACATCGATACCAATGGTGGTAAAGGTCTTGCGATAGCCGCGCAGTATTGTTACCGCCTTGTGGCAGTTTACCCAGCGCCGGGAGGAGGAGAAAGCTATTTGTCCACTGATACGTGCCTCGCACCGATACTCGCCGATGCGCCCGTGATCACCAACGTATCGATCGATAAGACCGGGAACACCAATGGACAGATCACTGTGAAATGGACGCCCCCGTTCGATGTAGACCCGGTACAATTCCCGCCGCCATATAAGTATGAAGTTTATCGCGCTGAAGGGATCACTGGAAATATCAAAGTGAAAATCGTTCATCCAGGCAAGTTGGATCAAACAACTTTTGTTGATAACGACGCAGCGCTGAACACCGAAGAACTAATGTACAACTATCGCATCGTTGCCTATGATGCTAACAATGCATTGGTCGATACATCCGATGTTGCATCGACGGTAAGATTGGAAGCGAAACCCCAGTTGAAAAAGATCGAGATCACCTGGGCTGCCGAAGTGCCCTGGAGTAATCGTACCGATCAGTTTCCGCTGCACGATGTCTATAGAGGATCGTCTACTACTCCCGAAGCATCGCTCGAGCTCATTGCAACCGTGAATGTTAACCAGGACGGATTCCATTACATCGATGAAGGTCAGCACAACAATCAGCCCCTCAACGACACCGAAGTTTATTGTTACAAAGTGATGACGCGTGGATCCTACGGCAATCCCGATATCGATGAGCCGCTCCTCAATTTCTCACAGAGAGTTTGCGCGCAGCCAAACGACAATAAACCGCCCTGTATGCCGGAGGTGAGCGTTAGACCTGTAAGCTGCGAAGAAAGGCTGAAGAGCATGAGCTGTGGTTTCAACGTAAGCGATAACACACTGACGTGGAACCGCCCGAAAGACGATTCTTGTCGCAATGATGTTCAGAGCTACAACGTCTATCGTGCCAACCGCATCGGCGGCGAGTTTAGTCTTCTCGTCGAAAACGTGCGCGACACATTCTACGTCGACGCAAACCTGACCTCCAACGCACGTTGTTATAAAGTAGAAGCGGTAGATCGTTCCGGCAACAAGAGTGAGATGAGCGAACAGTTCTGTTTCGACAACTGTCCTTACTATGAACTTCCGAACGTGTTCACACCCGGCGGCACCGATCATTGTAACCAGTACTTCAGTGCATTCAGCGACAGGGTTCAGCTCGACGAGAATGGCGATGGCCCTTGCGGAGCACCGGTGGATCTCGAGAACTTGCGGGCACGATGTGCGCGGTATGTGCAGGCCGTTAAATTCACTGTATACAATCGATGGGGTAAAGAAGTGTATACCTACACCGGCGATATTTTTGGAACCGGTGGAGAGAAATCGATCTATATTGATTGGGATGGGAAAGACACGCAGGGTGTCGACCTGTCGGAGGGTGTTTACTATTACATAGCTGAAGTAACGTACGATGTTGTTGAACCCGACCAGGCGACGCAACACTTGAAAGGATGGGTTCACCTGGTTCGATAGATCTTTCCGGGTTTCCCATTATACTCTTCGACGGGGTCTGCAATCTTTGCAACCAGTCGGTCCAATTTGTGATCAGGCATGATGCGAAAGGACGGTTCCGTTTCGCTGCACTGCAGTCGTCCTTCGGTCAATCTCAACTCGAAAAATATCAGTTCAATAAGGAAGAATTGTTAAGTGTTGTGTTGGTTGTAAACAACAGGGTTTACGATCGGAGTCGCGCTGCACTCGAGATCGCACGACGACTCGATGGTCCCTGGCCGCTGTTTTATATCTTCGTTATTGTACCTCCTTTTATCAGGAATTTTGTTTACAACCGGATAGCAAGGAATCGCTATAAGTGGTTCGGCAAGAAAGATGAATGCATGATCCCAACGCCCGAACTGAGGACGAGGTTTATTGGTTAACAACCATTCATTATTTTTGCACCATGAGCAAAGCATACGTTTTCCCCGGGCAGGGCGCCCAATTCGTGGGAATGGGAAAAGATCTATACGAATCCAATCCCGCGTCGAAAGAACTTTTTGAGCAAGCCAATAGTATTCTCGGTTTCAGGATCACCGACATCATGTTTACCGGCACTATGGAAGCCCTCACACAAACGAAGGTTACTCAGCCTGCTGTTTTCATTCACTCGGTGGCTGTCGCATTGGCGGCACAGAATTTTGAGCCGGACATGGTAGCCGGTCATTCCTTAGGGGAGTTCTCATCGCTGGTTGCCAACAAAACGCTTTCGTTCGAAGATGCTTTGAAGCTTGTGTCGAAGCGAGCGATGGCGATGCAACGCGCCTGCGAGATCAACCCGTCGACGATGTCTGTTGTTCTTGGTATGGACGATCAGAAGATCGAAGAGATCTGCGCTTCGATCAAAGATGAAGTTGTTGTTGCCGCCAATTACAATTCGCCCGGCCAGTTGGTGATATCCGGAAGTTTGAAAGGTATCGAGATCGCATCTGCGAAGATCAAGGAAGCGGGGGCGAAGCGTGTGATGACTTTACAGGTAGGCGGTGCTTTTCACTCTCCGCTCATGGAACCCGCGCGCGAGGAGCTCGCGAAGGCTATCGAATCCACCATGTTCAGTAAGCCCGTGTGTCCTGTTTATCAAAACGTGAATGCACTTCCGGCTACGGACGTTTCAGAGATCCGTAAAAATCTTATTGCTCAACTGACAGCCCCGGTCCGCTGGACGCAGTCGGTGCAGAAGATGGTGGCCGATGGAGCTACGACGTTCGTTGAATGTGGTCCCGGTAAAGTTTTACAGGGACTGGTCAAGAAGATTGCTCCGAACGTAGAGGCGGCAAGCGCTTAACTTCCAAGGTGTCTTTACATTCTTTCAAAAGTTGCCCCACCGTTTTATTGAGAACGGGATGCACTTTATTAGTGACGTCGTGAAGCGGGACTAATACGAAGCGCCTGTTTTGCATTTCGGGATGGGGAATGACCAGGTCGGGAGTTTTTAAAATGATGTCCTGGTAAAAAAGAATATCGATATCAATGATCCGGGATCCCCATTTCTCTTCACGCTTTCGTCCCATGGCGGCTTCGATATCTAAAATGCTGCGAAGCAATTCTTCAGGAAAAAGGCGGCTATTGATCTCAACGACCTGGTTTAAAAAATCCGGTTGGCTGGTATTGCCCCACGCCGCAGTTGTGTAAACGGGTGAGCTCTTTACCACCGACCCGATCTTGTTTCTCGCCTCGGATAAGTTCCGAAGCCGGTCTCCCAAATTCGATCCTAATAACAAAAAAATCCCGCCCTCCATACATGAAATATATTAAGTACTTTTGGAAAATTAATACGTGACGCAGTGGATACGCTGAGGTAACGCAGTGGATACGCAGAGAATTTCTTTGCGAAACTTAGCGAGTCCTTTGCGAACTTTGCGTGGTTGCATTTAAACTGTGTTATGAAAAACTTCCTGACCTCGTGTGCCGGAACAATCGTGGGAATGCTCATCCTGTTCTTTTTGTTTATCGGGTATTTGATAAGTGTGGCTTCGTTTGAGAAGCCTGTGGTTGTCGATGATGGAAGCGTGCTGCACATCAAACTTGATAAACCGATAACCGAACTCGAAGTCGAAGAGCCTCTCGCTAACCTGGTGCCGGGAACAGGTAATGAATCCATCGGGCTGGTTCAACTTCGCAACGCCATTCGTTATGCGAAGACCGACGATAAGATCAAGGGCATTTATCTGAATGCTCCTCAAGTTGGCGCAGCATTCTCTACACTCGACGAGATCCGTTTGGCAATCGAAGATTTCAAAACATCCGGCAAGTGGGTTGTAGCATACTCCGATGCATATACCGAAGGGGGCTATTACGTTTCTTCAGCTGCCGATAAGGTATATATGAGTTCAACAGGCCAGGTGGAACTCAATGGCCTCGCGATAGAAGTAAATTTCTTCAAGAAACTTTTCGATAAACTGGAGATCAGGCCCGAGGTCTTTAAAGTTGGCGATTTCAAAAGCGCTGTCGAACCGTTCGTGCGTGAAAACATGAGCGACGAAAACAGGCTTCAGCTTACGGAGATGATCAACGGTATTTATGACCACATGACTTCGGAGCTCGCTCGTTCCCGGAAGCTTCCTCCCGAGCGTGTGAAAGAGATCGCCGATAAGATGCTTGTGCGCAATTCGAAGCAGGCTGTCGAATTCGGATTGATCGATTCACTGTACTACGATGACCAGGTAAAGAACGAGATCCGTGGACGACTCGGCATCGAAGAAAAAAAGACCATCCCTTTCGTTAAGTATAGCGACTATACTAAGGTCGTTACCACTACATCCAACGACTCAAAGAATGAGATCGCCGTTATCGTTGCCGACGGAGAAATACTTCCAGGCAAAGCAGAGACCGGCGTGGTGGGATCTACAACGATACGCGACCAGATCCGCCGCGCGAGAATGAACGACCGTGTAAAAGCAATCGTTATCCGCGTGAACAGCCCGGGAGGATCTTTCACAGCTGCCGACGAAATGTGGCGCGAAGTTGATCTTGCCGCCAAAGTGAAGCCCGTTATCGGTTCCATGGGCGACTACGCCGCTTCGGGAGGATATTATCTTTCGATGGCTTGCGATACGATCGTAGCTCAACCCAATACCATCACCGGATCGATCGGCGTGTTCAGCGTGTTATTCGACCTCAGTGGTTTCCTCGGTGATAAGATTGGCATTACTTCCGAACATTTAAAGACCGGCGAAGTCGGCGATCTCGTTACCGTAACGCGACCCCTTACCCAACAAGAGAAAGACATCTGGCAAAAGCAGACCAACGAAGTATACGAGATCTTCACAGGCAATGCAGCCAAAGGTCGCCACATGGCACAAGACGACATCAAAAAAGTAGCATCGGGCCGTGTGTGGACCGGCGCCCAGGCACTCGACAAGGGACTGGTAGACATGCTCGGATCGTTCAACGACGCAATTAACATCGCTGCCGAAAAAGCCGGTGTCGGCGACGACTATAAGCTCCGTTATTATCCCGAACATAAATCATTCCTCGAACGTCTCATGAGCGATTACGAGAACGACGTTCGTACTTCAACATTGAAAAAAGAGACAGGCGAATATTACCATTGGTTCCGCCAGTGGGAGCGCGTTAAAAATTACCAGGGCACACAGGCGAGGATGCCCTTCGAACTCATCATTCAATAATTTATAACACCAGGTATGACCATTCGTAATAATTGGACCACACAGGAAATTGAAGAAATATATAATCTCCCCGTTCTTGACCTGATCTATCGCGCAGCAACCGTGCACCGCGAGTTTCATGACGCCGGCGAGGTACAAGTTTGTACGTTGCTCTCGGTTAAGACCGGCGGTTGTCCCGAAGATTGCGCGTATTGTCCGCAGGCCGCACGATATCACACCAATGTAAAAGTGCATAAGCTCATGGAAGTGGGCGAGGTTATTCAGAAGGCGATGGAGGCCAAAGAGTCCGGCAGCACTCGTTTCTGTATGGGCGCTGCGTGGCGCGAAGTTCGCGACAATCGCGACTTTGATAATGTTCTCGCCATGGTGAAAGGCGTTAGCAACATGGGCATGGAAGTGTGCTGCACACTCGGAATGCTCACTGCCGAACAAGCCCAGAAATTGAAAGATGCCGGGCTGTATGCGTACAATCACAACCTCGATACAAGCGAAGAGTTTTATAAAGACATTATTACTACAAGAAACTACGACGATCGTCTCGAAACACTCGACAACGTAAGAGAAGCGAAGATCTCTGTGTGCTCCGGTGGTATCATCGGCATGGGCGAAAAAGAAATGGATCGTATCGGCATGCTGCATACACTGTCAACATTGCCGGAACATCCCGAGTCTGTGCCCGTGAATGCGCTCGTTCCCGTTGAAGGAACTCCGCTCGAAGATCAGCCGCGCGTATCGGTATGGGAAATGATCCGAATGATCGCAACTGCGAGGATCATCATGCCCAAAGCAATGGTTCGTTTGTCGGCAGGCCGGGTAAGGATGACACTTGAAGAACAAGCGTTGTGTTTCATGGCTGGCGCCAACAGCATCTTTGCTGGCGACAAGCTGTTGACCACGCCCAATCCTGGTATTATACAGGATCAGGAGATGTTCCAGATCTTAAACCTCAAGCCAAGAAAAGCCTTTAAGAATACGGAGGTTAGTGTATCTTATTAACGGTATACTGTTTACCGTTAAACGAAAAGCTATCACCGGTTTTTAATCCCATCAGCTTCGAACCGATCGGCGTTGCCGGCGATATCGCGAAGTATGTTTGGCCGTTGGTCTTCAATTGACCTGCGCTTATGGCGATGTAGAAATTTCCCTGGCTTGTTTCAATTGCATTTCCCGGCTTCACAACGCCGTTGCCATTGGAACTCATCTCGTCGATGATCCTTATTTGTTCCAATGCCGTGCGTGTGCGAATAGCTTCGGTAAGCTGTTCGGTTTGCTTCTCCATGTCGAGTTGCATCATCGAAAGCCCGGTCTCATATTTATCGCCTGCGCTGCTCTTGGTTTCGGCGTCGGCCGAATCCTGCGTTTCCTTGATGGCTTCGCGAATTGTTTTTATCCTGTTGTCGATAAAATCAAGACAGAGTTGGTATAGTGTGTCGCTTAATCTCATTATCAAATCGAAAGACCACAAAGGTGCACACTATAGTTCTATCAGGCAATCTTCTTGCTCACTGTCAGGGAAATTTCCCTGTACTGTGAG